>Ga0316207_10000109_pt1 | contig 175512 bp, 167 predicted proteins | sample 6weekpyrite_MG_FD_204943 | JGI IMG/M metagenome (GOLD analysis project Ga0316207, IMG submission 204943) | Microbial mat bacterial communities from mineral coupon in-situ incubated in ocean water Damariscotta River, Maine, United States -... | ecosystem: Environmental > Aquatic > Marine >... | reverse complement strand
CTAATAGCCTTACGGCTTCTCTTTTGAACTCAATACTAAATTCTTGTCTTTTTTGTTTTGCCATTTTCTCTCTCCTGGGTGCATAATGCCCCCTTTAGAGAGTGTGCGTCAAACTGGGGTAGGTTTATTATGTCCCCTTTAAAACATCATTAAATAATCTAAGGAATATTTTCTAAAGGGCAAAATCCCTATATAAATTTTCCACTCTTTTATTTTTCCTACCCCCGCCTGGTGTTACAACTTCTGGTGACCTGAATAGAGTTGACAGTGGTGGTTGTGGCTTTACCAATATCCACTATGACTACTGAACCGGTAACCTGCAGATGACAGGCTACGAGCCTGGTTTAATTTTAATTGGGTAATATAACCATACAAGAAATATTCAATTATTATTCAGTGCTTTTCTTTATTATCCCGACAGCAATTTTATAAAAAACCATTAATCGTAATAACGTTTGATTTAGATCATCTCTACATTTAATTAACTTTCGTACTGTTATCCGTACAAGTAAATAAAAGCACATCTTTTATTTTATAACGTGTTTGCCAGGGTAGGTGAATGAAAATGATTAAAAAAAAACCAAGTTCTTTCCTTTTCTTTATTTCTTTATATCTAATGCTTTGTCTATTAATTACACTAAAAGCAGAAGGTTCTAATCAATTCGAAGCATTAAGAATTAAACTGGCTGACTGGGTAGAAGAAATTCAAACAGATATGCCTATTAAATCCAGCAGGTATGCTAAAAACTGGATTATAGATCAGTGGGCTGACCAGCAGGAAGACAATAAAATACTCAGTGTGCGGAGCGCAAAGGAGTTTAAAAAAGCCCATCTACCGCATGCGTTAAATGTCACCCATAAAGAAATTCTATCAGGTCGTTATCTGGATGATTTTGATTCTATGGTGACATTCCTGATTTATAGTGACGATGGATATGAGGCTGTTTCAACCATGGTTCTTATGAACTTGCTTGATCATAAAACCTACATTCTAAAATTTGGAATGATGGACTGGAACCTTCAGCATGTTTACGGAGAAGTCTGGAAAAACTCACACTCTTATCCAGTTAGTCATGAAAAAGAAGTGACAGGTGAGGTTTTTAAACTTCCTGTTATAAAACAAACGAGCAGCTCATTAGAAGAGCTTATTAAATCAAGATACACATCATATATATTAAGAAAAGATAATACTATTTTAATAAAGGATATAACAGATATTCTGCAAAACTGGTCAGAAAATAAATCACACTATCAAATTATCAGTGTGCGTAGAAACAAAGATTATAAGACTGGCCATATTGCAAATGCGATAAATATACCCTTATTTGATCTGCTTAGTAACGAACAACTGAGACGGATTGACCCTGATAAAACCACACTCGTATATTGTGACACAGGCCACCTCTCCGAGCTAGCAACCACTTTATTAAACTTGTTAGGTTATAACGCACAGAGCATACATTACGGAATGATGGGATGGAATGATAAATACATTAGCCGACAGGTTGCCTGGGATGGTAGCGCGAACTACCCAGTGACAATAGGAGATTCAGTTGGTTATTGACATTATATATAGTGCAAATGAGCAACAGATGAGAATTTAAGTATTTTATTATATGATCGTGTATTAACTTCCAGCTAATCCCGTTGGCGTTTGATTCACGAAATATATTCATTAACCAGGTGTTTTTTCAGACGATTCTTGTTTAACATCAATGCGATCGAATAGTAACTCTGATAATTATTTATATAAATAAAAAATTGATAATTACCAGTGTTTATTTAACACGTTAACGCCAACGAATAAGAGTGAGATTTATACCTTTTCAAAGGATGGGATGTTTGCTGTAATTTTTATTTTATTAACCACTTAAATAATTGTTTAGACAAGGTAGTACCGATGTCTACACTTGACGATATTCTATACAGTGCTGTAGATGGTGTATTCGCTGTGGATGCAACGCAGCGTATTATTTTCTGGAACCCTGGCTGTGAAGAACTTTTCGAACGCTCATCTGACTCAATTCTGGGGCGTCCCTGTAATGATGTTCTGTGTGGCAAAAATCCCGCTTCAGGTGCTAAATTTTGCCGTCCGGATTGTTGTGTTGCGAGACTTTGCAAAGGTGGTGATGCAAACTGTGCGCCCAATAAATTTTCCATAAAGACAGTGGGCGCCAATGACCAGCCGTTAGTATTATCTGTTAACGTTCTACTAGTACCTTCATGCTGCAATAAACGATGGGTTGTGATACATCTCTTGAACCGTTCGGTTAACAGTGACCTACTCACAAGCCTGGATAACTCATCACGTTTAGGAAAACATAGCCCTACGGTTAAGTACGCCGGTATTGGGGATTGTGGAAAAAACCTGTCACGTTTGACAACACGTGAATCAGAAGTTCTGCAGCTATTATCTGAGGGCTTGTCTAGCGGTGTAATTTCAAAAAAATTTACTGTCAGTCAAACAACTATACGTAACCATATCCAGCATATTCAAAGCAAGCTTGGTGTTCATAGTCAGACGGAAGCAGTCGCTTATGCATATCGACATAACCTTGTGATGTAGTCAGCTTTACCAAGCCAATACCAGGCATTAAATATTACTGTTATTGGTATTTTAAAGGAGATTAAAAATGAGCAAAAAACTGGCAGTCGTTATAAGAAAAAGACAATCTGAGGCTTTACGAATGTCTATCGGATTAATATTGATGGATGATACGGTTGAAATATTTATTATCAATCATAAACTAAAACATACGGAGCGGTCAGCATTGATTATTGAGACCATCCAGGAAATGGAAATGAATATTTATTCTAATATCGTACAGGGTGACGAAGTGACTTATATTTCAATGCCAGATATGGCTGAAAAGCTATTAACCTACGATCACGTTCTCGCCTATTAAGCTGATTTTTCAGCATAAATTATTATGCTCTTCAGAGCATGTCGCCTGCCTGGGTGTTTTCAATTATTAAAGCATCCTGTTATTTGATTAAACTCAACAACACCACTCTATGCGCATAATTGGAATATTGATATCAATAATATGATGCATATGCATCATGTTAGATATTCAGTCATGCGTGTAATTTTTAACATAAGTCGTAAAAAAGTCACAAGCAATATGACCACCTTAAAGTGCGTCATCGGGATATTGCGAATCATGAATTAAACAAAAGTGTTTGTTTATATCGCTTTATCAGCAAGGAGCCGAATTATGAAACTGGGTATTTTAATTACCACGGACAGACACCTCGATCATATTGTGTCTATCAGTCGAGCAGCCACTGCAAAGGGGCACGAGTTGGCAATATTTGCGATGAATGAAGGTACAAGACTGCTTGCATTTTCCGAATTCCTGGATCTTTGCAAGCTGGATAACACGATAATGAGCCTGTGTAGTCACAGTGCGGCTGAGTTCGGTGTAGATACGACAGGAATAGCAAAGGAGATAATCATCGGCAGTCAAATTAATAATGCAATGATGAACCACCAGTCGGACAAAGTTATTGTGCTTTAGCATGAATACCTTTGTAAATATATGACGTGTTCTATTGCTAAAAAGGGAAAATAATTATGAGAGTATTACATATTTTAAATGATGGCGAGGATGATGATGCAAAAGAAATTATTGCACATCAGTCAGAAAATAATGATGTCGAGATTATTGATCTAACAGATATGAGTATTAGTTACGATGAACTGGTAGAGCGAATTGAGCAGTGCGATAAAGTTTTTTCATGGTGATTAGCATTTATATGGCGCTTCTTATATTCACGGAGTTTGAAAACAATGTACACAGACTTAAATCACAAGTCAGAAGATTTATCTGTACAACAGTTTTGTCTGTTAGCGTTTTCCTGTGCTTTTAAGCGCCTGCTATCACTCACGACCTCATCAAAAGTTAAGCCTCTTCGTGATGATGTTACCTTAAAACAAATAACATCAGCAGAAGCTAAAACAAATGACCGCTATCTCAACGCGATACTTATCGGTTTATTATCCCTGAGCACCCTGTTTGTTCTTAATATCCTGCGAGCTTATGATGATAATCGTTTAATAAGCTGGCAATGGGTATTTGCTAACAATGAAATTTTTGTTACCAGCCTGATTTTGTTAACAGGGTTATTACTGTCATGGTGGCTGACCTGCATTCAACTATCGCAGAAAAAAACACTTACATTATTGCTGTTTTCATCTTTTTTAATTAGCGCGTTTCAATGGAGTCATCCAGAACTAATCGTAGATGCATCGCGTTATTTTTTGCAGGCTAAATCGCTTTCTGACAATGGCCCTGGCTATTTTATAAATGAATGGGGATATGGCATCGCTGCCTGGACAGACCTCCCGTTAATCCCCTTTCTTTATGGCACGGTATTCGCCTTAGTGGGCGAACATCGTATTGCCATTCAGGTTCTTACTTCACTGTTCTTTTGTGGCACGGTGTTATTAACCTATCTTTTAGGTAGCGAGTTATGGGATAAAACAACCGGGCTTTATGGCGCTGCTTTGTTACTAGGAATGCCTTATCTGCTTAGCCAGATTCCGCTAATGCTTGTCGATATTCCCAGTATGTTTTTTCTATGTCTTGCCGTTTATATTACGCTGATTGCGGTTATGAAAGAATCACAGCCGTGGTTCGTGATGTCCCTGATAAGCATTATTCTGGCCCTGTTATGTAAATATTCCACCTGGCTTATGCTCAGTGTGCTGGCCGTCGTTGCAGTAAGTTATCGCAGTGGAAGCTGGACAAACTTATGTAAACAGATGCTTTATCTTTTATTCGCTATCAGCATCTTTTTTAGTGCTCTACTGTTGTGGAAATATGATGCCGTGGTAAAGCAATTTGCTTTATTGATGACATATCAGCTACCCGCTTTATCTCGATGGCATGAAAGCCATCTATCCACCTTCTTTTATCAGGTACATCCCTTTATAACGCTGGGAGCGATCAGTTCAGTTTATTTCGCATGGCGTAAACGCGATGTTCGATACCTGATTATTAGCTGGATGCTATTGCTAGTATTGTTGCTTGAAATTAAACGCATTCGATATGCACTTATCGTCTTCCCCATGTTGGCTTTGATGGCGGCTTATGCACTGCAGCAAATACGTGATACTCGAATTCGAAGTTTCATGCTACTCAGTATTATTGTCTCTTCGCTTGCTGTGGGTTTATATGGGTACTCATCCTTTGCTCACAAAACTAGTGCAATGAATATTAAACAGGCAGGTGAATTCCTGAATAAAATTAATGCTTCTACGGTGGAAATTATTTTGCTACCGCAAACACATTCAAGCATTAACCCATTTGTCTCAGTCCCCTTGCTTGATCTGTTTACTAAAAAAAATATTGTTTACTGGAAGCCAGCATATGCAATGTCACAATCACAGAAAAAAAATTCGGCCACGTCTTCATTAAGATTCAGCTGGGACTATCAACTTGAAAATTATTATAAAACTAGCGGCGAAACAGTGGCCAGTGTAATCGTAATTATTTCAGATACACGCTCTGCAATATTGCCAGCAATAATTTCAGAGCGATTAAAAGGTTTTCATCTAAAACGCAGATTTACTCATCATGAAGGCGTATACAGATACTCAACAATTGTTGACGTCTATGAGGCCAACGAACCGCGTAAATCTGTAGAGTTTATAGAGGGGTAATACCGATGGAAAATGACCTAAATAAAAAACGCATGTGGGCCTATGGCATTGTGGCATTTTTTGTAGCCGTAAGTGTCTCAACCTTTGCATACAATGAATATTACATTTATTTATCGGTTTACCTGTGGTTCGGTTTTATATACGGAATGTGTTTGCAATACGGGCGTTTCTGTTTTTCATCTGCCTTCAGGGATTTATTTGCCGTTGGTGTGCCGCGTATGGTAGTCGGTGTAATGCTGGCAACCGTATTATTTGCACTGGTGAGCGCTTTTGTAACGGCAACAGGACTGAGTACCTTTCATGCGGCACCGACCAGTTTTCATGCCGTAGTCGCAGGCTTTATTTTTGGGGTAGGCATGGTATTCGCTGGCGGTTGCGCGTCCGGTTCTCTGTATAAAACCGGTGAGGGTAATGGCGTTGCGCTCATCGTTATTCTTTCAATCAGTGTTACCCAGGCCCTGTTTGCCGATGTCGCTGGCTGGACTAATAAACTGGTGCCCGATTCCTGGCATCAATCGGCAGTAGACAAGGGTTTGCCTGAGGTAATTAATGCCGGCGATGGCTGGGTTGACCAGTATCTTGCCGGTTATGTCTGGGATCAACCGGTCATGACCTATGCAAGTTCAATGGGTATGACGGATGATTCGGTGGCTGGCGCATTTATTGGTAATGTGTTGGTGGGGGTTATTATACCGGCAACGATTTTACTGATAATTGTATATGTGGTCTGGTCACGCCGTGGCTTCTTGAAAAAAAGATTAAAAACAAAACCAAAAACAAATTTCAAAGATGATCTAGCAGGCTACTGGACCATGCTTGCTTCATCAAAACGCACCGCGATTGCGGGACTTATACTGGGAATTTTCTGTGGCCTGCAAATGTTTGTCACCCAGGGCCTGCGCGTAAAATTTGGAGTTAAGAATGCGGGTACCCTACTCGACAGAATGGGCCATGACTTTGGTTTATCCGTTAACGGCACCGTATTTGATCCCGGCTACTGGTATGTCACCACACAGGAAGCTCAGTGGGTGGGCTGGTTGTTTAACAAAATGGGCGCTGACAATATGGATAATATTTATTTCGGCTTGGTCAACGGTATTCCAAATCCGGCGGTTAACCCTGCCGACTGGATGTCCCTGGCTTTGATTGGTGGCGCTGCGGTAATGGCGTTACTGCATAATGAATTTAAATTTAAAAAACCTACCTGGGAACTTGCTACCTGGGCCATTATCGGCGGAGCCTTGATGGGTATTGGTTCCCGTTTAGGGCTTGGCTGTAATGTTGGCGCCTTCTTTGTGCGAGTTTCTCAGGGGGATGTTTCCGGCTGGTTATTTGGACTCGGTATGATCGGCGGTGCATATATTGGTGTCAAGTTCTTCAACTGGTGGACAGAAAGAAAAATGGCCAAAGAATTTGAAGATATGGGAATTTAACAACCGAGTGGAGCTGCAGTTATGAAATTTGAAAAGATATCAGATGAGCATTTTATGCTAGATGTAAAAGGTTATGTTTGTCCGCATCCCCAGATTTATACGAAAAAGGCATTGCAGAAAATCGAAACGGGTGACCATCTCGACGTAATATTTGACAACCCGTCTTCAGGTGAATCTATTGCCGCCATGTGTGATATTACCGGCGATGAAATTATTAATCGCAAGCAGGAAGGTGGCCAGTATACCTGGGAAATAGAGAAGGCTTGAAACAGTTCGTAACAACCGTGCAAAAATCTAGCATGGGTTTGTATAACGGACCATAACTTGAATATGAGGTAAGCAAAATGAAAAAGGACCTTTGGATAGTTATTCTGGTGGTGGCCATTTTTATGGGTTTTCTCATGGGTTACAGCCTGCCCCCTATGTATGAAGTCGGCTTGATTGGAAACAAAAATCAGCAGACAGTTGGGCTGAAATCTGAGGTTAACGAAGAAATGCAGAAATATTATCAGGAGTTGTCAAAGGAAGAGGATTAAACGCCTGCTGTGCCACAGTCAGATACTGGCTGCTTTGTTAGCTATTACTGGAAAACTTAATTAGGCAGGTGAATGCCTTATCTCATATTCACCGGGAGGGGAAAAAAATGAAGAGCCAATTCTGGGTATTAATCGTTGTCGTCGGCTGTGTTCTGGCATCCCTGATCGGCTACAGCATTTCTTCCAGCACGGGAGTTGAGCCTGGATATTTTGAGGCACCAGATGCTGGTGGCTACGGGGCAAGCTCCGAAGCGGCGGCCCCTGAAGGGATCGACAGTGAAATGCAGGACTATTATAAAACCTTAAGTGAATAGCCATGTGAAATAACCAGGTGAAATAGCCATGCCGAAATAGTCATTGGAAATAACAGGGGCGAAACAGTTAATACAGTAACTTATAACAGGAGGTGACAAAACTTTGCATAACAGACGGGTCAGTGATGATGGCGTGTTGATATTAGGTGGCGGACTCGCGGGATTAACAGCGGCTGAAGTATTGAGCCGTGCCAGTCAGCCTGTCACTGTTATTGAAGCGCAGGAAAAAGTTGGCGGGCTTGCTCGAACCATTAAACACAAAGGTTTTCGTTTTGATCTAGGTGGCCATCGCTTTGTCACCAACAATCAGAATCTGCAACATTATGTCAGTAAGCTTCTTGCAGAAGATTGTCTCAGCGTACCACGTTCCAGTAAGATTTTATTACGCAACCGTTACTTTGATTATCCGCTACGCCCACTCAATGCCATTTGTGGTTTTGGTCCGCTGATGACGGTCTCTATCCTGTTTGATTATCTTCGCCAGCGTATTCGCACACGTTTTATAAAGTCGGCACCGGTCTCCCTGAAGGACTGGGTCACCAGCCATTTTGGTCGAACTCTGTTTAATATTTATTTTCGTGAATACAGTGAAAAGGTTTGGGGCATCGATTGTCAGCGTATCGATATGGACTGGATGCAACAACGTGTACAGGGACTTTCTCTTGCAAAGGCGATTAAACAATCGCTGTTCCCCAGTCGTGCTCAACCACTCGCCACCTTAACAAATCGTTTTCTTTATCCCCGCTTCGGCATTGGGCAAATTGCCGACAGGTTGGCGCAAAAAGTCAGCGAGTCAAACCCGATCCATACCAGAATGCGAGTACTCAAGGTTAACCATTCGAATTTCCAGATTAAGAATGTTGAAGTGGAACGCAAAGGACAGAAGCGAACCCTTAGCGGCCGGCATTTTATCTCTAGCATTCCGTTACCGATGCTGGTTCGTGCCATGCAGCCTTCACCACCGGCTGAGGTACTGAGCGCCGCATCACATCTCGGCAGTCGTGATCTTTTGACCGTAACCTTAATGCTCGACTGCCCTCAGATTACCCAGCATACCTGGATTTATATCCCTGAAAAAACCATTCCATTTGGTCGCATTCATGAGCCATCAAACTGGAGTGCTAGCCTTGCTCCTGAAGGACAGACCCATCTGGTGGTGGAATATTTCTGTAGCCGTGGCGATTTGATATGGAATAGCAGTGATAAAAGCCTGACGAAAAACACTATCGATCAGTTAGTATCCCTCGGCTTAATCAGGGCTCAGGATGTGTTTGATTCTGTGACTACACGCATTGCAAATGCCTACCCTTTATTCGAAGTCGGTTATAAAAAAAATTGTCGTACGGTTTATGATTATCTGGAGAATTTCACTAATCTGTACACAGCGGGTCGTGGCGGCATGTTTCGTTATTACAATATGGACCATGCCATGATGGCAGGAATGGATGCCGCCGAAAAAATTATAAACAGTTCACCTTCAGCTACTGAAAATCAACAGCGTGTTTCACTCGAAGTGGTAAACCAATGAAGTGCGCATTAATCATACCTGCCTGGTTACCCGAAGAACTGTTCCCCGCGAAAACCGCAGGTTCACAGATCAACTACTGGCAGCCTCTGGGCACTTTATATGTCGCCGCCAGCCTTAAACAGGCAGGCCACAGTGTGCAGTTCTACAATGGTGCCTTCATGCAACATGGGGAAATTGTGCAACAGCTACAACGCAATCGTCCTGCATTTGTCGGCATCTATTCGACAACGTTTGGCTGGGAAAAAGCCGTTCGAACCGCGCGTGAGATCAAGGCAGTGGACCCCGGTATTTTTATCTGTGTCGGTGGGCCTTTTCCGATTGCCGTACAAAAACAATGCCTGCTTAATGAGGGACACTATTTTGATGCGGTGGTCACCGGTGAAGGCGAGATCACCGTTACCGAGATGGTTAACAAACTGGCGATGGGCCATAGCCTGAAAGGTGTAGAGGGGATCATTTTCAGGCAAGGTGAAAAGCTAGTGGAAAATGAATTACGCTCATTGAATGAAGAACTGGATTCACTGCCGATGCCAGCGCGTGAATTACTCGGCGATAGCAGTCAGTATATTCCACCCCCTGCCAGTTACAAACGTCAACCGGTTGCGGTTATGATTACGTCCCGCGGCTGTAATCGACGTTGCATTTTCTGCTCACAAACTGATCGCCACAGACAGGCGGGCACTCGTGGCATACGCTTTCGTAGTGTCGAGAATGTACTGGAGGAGATTAGCCTTTGTTTAAAACAGGGTTATAAAGAAATTAAATTTATCGATGACACGCTGGCCGCTGATTACGATCGACTAATGACGCTATGCCGGGAAATCAAATCACGACGACTGGATTTTAGCTGGTTTGCCTCTGCCTGTGTTAACCAGGTAGATAAACCCCTGTTACGCGCAATGAAACAAGCGGGTTGCTGGGCCATCCTTCTGGGTGCGGAAAGTGGCGTACAAAAAAATTTAAATACTTTACGCAAGGGCATAACGCTCGAACAAATTCGTAAAGCCGTCAAAGCCGCCAAAGCGGTTGGCCTAAAAGTAAGTACGCCTTTTTTGTTTGGCATTCCCGGCGAAACTTATGAGGATGCCCTGAAGACCATCGAGTTTGCAATTGAGCTTGATCCTGATCTGGCAAACTTTCACGCATTAACCGCTTTTCCGGGGACTTATCTTTATGACAACCTGGATAAATATGGTCGAGTATCTAGCAACTTAACGAACTACACCTATCAGGGTGCTGCGTTTGAACCTTATAGCATGAGCCGTGAGCAAATTCATGAATTACGTCAGCTGGCTTTTCGCCGGTTTTATTCCCGGCCAGTATTTCTACTGCGCCGGTTACAACAAATTCGCCGTTGGGATGATTGCAAGGTCGCTATGCAGGGTATAAAAAGTCTTTTCTGGATCTGCACAAAGAAAAAACTGTTTCAGCGGGTTAAGGAACAATGCCAGTAAGTTAAGCATTAACGCTTTTTTACTAATATTATTAATCAGATTAAATAGTAGACCTCCCCCCTTTGAAAAAGGGAACGCAAATGTATTTAACAGCTAACAGCTACATCATGAAAATTAATTAAGTTGCAGAGTGGGATTTAAAATGCTGCAACTCACAAAACATTATATGCATAGAGTCAAAAGTCAAATTTCCCCCACTACCCGATCACTGAACATAATAAGTCTGCTAGATTATTGCTTTATACTCACCCCCTCTTTGTTAAAAAGAGGAGTTACAATCTGAGAAAGCTATATTTTTTAGTAATATATAATTTAATATACTTGCATTCAATTAAGTCACCTTCGATAACTAAAATTTAATCAGTCAACTCAGCCCGATAAATTTTTAGCAATGCAGGATACATGGCCGGATTAAACAGGATATTGGTCATAAAATTACATTCGTGACTGCAAAAACATTGCTCAGCTTTTATCGAGGCGATGCTTTGTTGTGCCTGTTGGCTTTGTATTACCCGGCGGAGCTCATAATTAAAATTGCGTACATTACCAAAACTGCTGGACAGCATTTCACAGGGATACACTTCACCTGTTTCGTTTAGCACCAGATTTGTGCGGCCTGCATAACAGGGAATCTGACGATTCTGCTCTGTTAAAGTGCGATGAATCAGGCGACGTTGCAGCACATCCTGTGCGGCTTTGAGTTTTGCACCTTTAAATCGATAGATTCCATTTTTTTTCTGTTTTATATTTTTCGCAAGTCGCTCTACGGCACGCGCGTATTTTGCATAATCGACTGTTTTATAGCGATCCTGTTTAAGGTTACCGCGCACCATCGATATGGTATGTGTCTGCGCATACTCAAGGCCAGCAACAAAATCGATAATCGCATCCATATTATTTTGGTTATCAGAACAGAACACAGTATTGATGCCAAGTTCAAAATTAGGATAGCGTGCTAGTAATGGTGCGAGCAGATGATAAGTCTGCAGCGTTTTTTTAAAACTGTTTGGGGTATTACGTAAACGATCATGCGCATCACCCAGTTCATCAAGGGATAGTTTTACCGCGATAATGCTGTTTGTGCACTCACGCAGTATCTGTTCTGTTCGTTGTCGAATCAGATCAGGCATCAAGCCATTGGTTGGGTAAAGCATAATGACCGGTTTATTCTGTTGATAGAAAATACGACTGATGTCGAGCAGATCCTTGCGTAAATAAATTTCACCACCGGAGAAAGCCAGCCACAATAATTTACCCAGCGATAGGCTAATCAGCTCGATTTCTCGCAATGATAATTCTTCCGTTTCAAGTCGTTTAGTCTCGTTACTTTCAAGGTAGAAACAATACGGGCAACGGGCATTGCAACGTCGAGTCAGGAAGAATGTAAGCTGAATCGGCTGGCGCTTAATAAATATATCTGGAATGTGACGCAGGGCTGAATACATTAATCGTACCCCGGCTTGCGAACGCTATTAAATAATAAATCGGAGAAACCTTCGAGTGTTCCAACGGCAACAGGCAATGGGTAAACCAGTAAATAATAACAACTGGCGGCGAACCCAAACAGGACACCATTTGCATCATAGAAAGCTTTAAATAATTTTCGGCTGATATAGATATTAAAGCAACACAGCAATGTGAACACCATGAGTGTTGCGGTATTGCCTTGAGTAATCGCAAACACCAGTAACAGTAACAGACCGATAAAAAAGAGGCCGACATTAAGTTTGAGTTCAATTGAGGCCGTACCGGAATCGGCCAGCAAATCCTGATTTTTCAGGGAATATTGTATCCAGTAACGCGACTTATGTATGGCATTTCTAAATGAACCGAGTAGTGAAAAGTTAAATATATGCTGCACCTGGATGGCTGGCTGCATCACCAGTGTTGCACCCGCCCGTTGGCAGCGATGGCTGAATTCAACGTCTTCCAGAATAGGCCATAGGTCTTCTGCAAATCCTCCACTGCGACGATATAGTTCTGTGTTAATGATCATGGCATGGGTGGCAATATAATCGGCTCGATGAAAATTTCTTGTTTCAGAGTAGTTGATAAAAACCGATTGAAATCGACTAAAAAATGACAGGTCATAAGGCTGTGTTGTGTAGGTTCCGCCAATGATCGAATGTGGGCCGGTTTGAACCAGCATACAACGGATTTGTGCTAATGTATTTTGCTGTATCAAACAGTCGGCATCGGTAAAAAAGAGTATTTCACCTTGAGCATGTTGCGCACCCAGATTACGTGCATGCGAAGCGCCAGTATGTGCTGGTGATTCAATTAGTTTGCAGGGATATTGTTTGATGATTTCTACAGAGCGGTCATCCGAACCGTCATCAACAACGATGATCTCAATGTCCTGATCCTTAATCCTGCTAGCGGCACCCAGACACAGGCCGAGTGTTTTCTCACCATTATAGTTGGGGATAATGACCGATATTAGAGGTTCCATAATATTGCTCCTGCTTTTTTATAATGAAACTTCTCTCTAGACGTATTACGCCTCACTGCATTTATATTAAGCCTTTTTAGCTGCCGTTAAGATGATGCAAATACATCATTCCTTTTCTAAAAATCCAGTGCAAATATAAAGCCATAGATCGCAGTATGCGTTACTGAATAAAATTAATAAGCAGTAATGTAGCTGTTCAATCCGTGTGGCATGTCGCTAAAAACATGTTACAAGTGTGCTCGATTTTCCATGCGTGGCCTGTATGAAAACTCATATATAGAGGTCTCATAGAGTCAGGGCATTCTGATCAGGTTAATGAATATTTTTAACAATCAAGATCGAAGGAGAAGAAAATGAACCGCTATAAAAAGATAAAATTTAATCTGCTGTTAACTGTCCTGCTATCGTGTTTTTATAGCGTGATAGCTTCAGGTGCTGCAACGTTTAGCAATCCAGAATTGTTAGTCAGTGCTGCAACAGTAAAAGCCAATATCAATAAGCCTAATTGGGTGGTGGTTGATTGCAGGGGGCTTGAAGCTTATGCAAAAGGCCATATACCTGGCGCTATAAGCCTGGGTAAACGCTGTAAAAAAGTCTTTAGGGACGCTACATCCCGGGCCTGGCGAAACACCTCAAAGTATGAAAAGCTGTTGGGTAAAGCAGGTATAGGCAACGACACCCATGTGGTATTTTATTACGGAGGTATGAAAACAATAAACGATGCGACTGTCGGGTTCTGGATTATGGAGTACCTGGGTCATACCAAAACCTATGTACTTAATGGCGGACTGGATGCATGGCGTAAATCAGGTAATCGACTGGATAATAAACCGGTTATGAAACCCGCGACTAAATACAAGGTAAATTTGAATCCTTCTGCCTATGGTTCAACCGATGAAATACTGACGATAGCTTCCGGAAAAGCGTCCAATGTACAATTGATTGATTCAAGAACCCGAAAAGAACATGTCGGTAAAGATATCCGTGCTATCAGGGGTGGACATGTACCTAATACCACCGTCAATATCTCACATAAAACTACGCTGTCTCAAGCGAAGGATCCCAAGACAGGGAAAATGAAAGCGGTGCCTTATTTCGATGCCGACACGTTATCAAAAGCCTTTGCAAGCCTGGATAAAAGTAAGCGCACTATTGCCTATTGTCAGACCGGCACCCGTTCTACCATGACTTATTTTGAATTAAGATTATTAGGCTTTAAAGACCCAGCCAACTGGGATGAGTCCTGGCGCGTATATGGCTCTCAACTGGCATTTCCTGTTGCCAATGAGCAGTGGTATAACTTTGCTAGTGTGAATAAGAAAATTAAAAAGCTGGAGAAAAAAGTCAGTAAACTGGAAAAGTCAAAGTAAAGCACTGACAAAAGTTGATCTATGGACGCAATGATCTTATGCCGGACAAAACCATAAGGTTCTGTCCGGTTTAAAATAAACGGGTTTGTGAGCTATACACCAATAACAATAATAAAAGGACACCCAACGTAAGCATATATAAACAAGGATTTAGGCGAATTCTGTTTTTTTATTCTGGGTGTCCGGTTTAATACTGTTTTCTTATTCTGGGTGTCCGGTTTAATACTGGGTGGCCGGTTTAATACAGCATAACTTTTAGCCAGGGTGGCCATACCTTTCAGTTTTAACGCTTTGAATAAAAGAAATGTGCGTTGTGTACGTTAAAGAATTATCAGTCACAGAATTAGCATAGCACACCTCCATAAAAAGAAACCCCGGCTTAAAGACCTATTAAGAACAAAGACTTAGACAGACTTTGTTTAACTTTATACCTGGGTAACTTTATACCTGGGTGTCCGGTTAATTACGATTTATTTGTTTGATTTATTTGTATGGGTGTCCGATTTATTTTAGTATGGACACAATAAAAAATATTACAAAAAAATTATAATAAAAATTAGAGGGATGAATGAAAATAAAAATCATCAAGATACTTTCACCATTTATTATCGTGACATTATTCTCATGCAGCAGCTCCAGTGGTGGTAATCCTGAGATAACACAGCGCATAGATGAACCCGCAGGTAGAAATTGCCCCAATGCAGGCTCTGTTCTTTTACGGGGTGTTGATAGAGACGGTGATGGTTTATTAGAGTCAGACAATGAAATAGAAGGCGCAACTTTTGAGTGCAACGCGTCTAACTGGTCAGCAGAAGTGAAAGTGAATAAGCTGAGTGCAAATGCCAGTTTTCAAAATATGCTGGTTGAACCCAATGGCGACAGAATCATTTTTTATCGCCAGATTGATCCGCAAGATATGAATAATAAAGACTATATGGATTATTACACCAGTAGCACTGATGGGACGGTGACATCCATTGTGCCCTATGGCGATGCTTTTAAGAAATTTTCCATGGATATGTCAGGACATGCCATTGCGGTATGGCCACAGGAAGAAAATCAACTGGGTAGTGTATGGGCCAGTCGTTATAGCAAGGCACTTGGCTGGCAAACACCTGAAAAAATTGCGCAGAGTAATGTCACGCATCTTACCGCCTTTTCACAGATACCTGAAGTTGATGTGGTTATGCTGGATGAACTGGACTCAGCCATCGCCATTTCCAAGTACTCGGCGGCAGGTGGCTGGATGGTACATGCCAACCAGTTTACAACGGGGGGTAACTGGCTGTCTCCTGAATCTCTAGAGACAATTACCACTTACACTCCCTCATCAATGCCCGCGATTGCAAAAGATCCAAACGGTAATGTATTTGCTATCTGGGCAAGAGCGGGTCGTATATTTGTCGATAGATATCGTTACCTGGTCGGTTGGCAAGGTGCGATCGCCATTGATAACAGTCCTAATGGCATACCCACGTCTGATACAAATATAAGCGTAAGTCGAAATGGAATAGCCTTCGCTCAGTGGAGTGAAAATATTTTTGAGGAGAGTGAACACTGGGGTGCATTTTATCGCCCCGGTACAGGTTGGGGTGAAGCATTTAAAATTAATATTAATGCTAAATATATTGATCTCCCTTCGACCTTTAATAACAATGATGAGTTGTTACTAAGCTGGGTAGAAAATGACGCCGATATATGGAAAGTCTGGATTAGCAAGCTAGCTGATGAGACATCAATAGAACATACCGCAATATATGAATATGAAACGACAAATCGTTTAGATCAATTGTACAATCTAAAAATTGCTGCCGATAACGTCGGCAATATTGCCGTTGTATGGCCCAGACGTAATTACTACTGGTCGAGTTTTTATGATGCTGATGCAAATGTATGGAGTCGCCCTGAAGTTATAAGTGGAGATGGTGCGGACAGGCAAAAGTTTACTCTAAAGATGTACGGTAATGGTAACGCGATTATCTGCTGGAAGCAGACAGATCTTACAAATATCAATGGTTTTATAGATAACATTTGGTATCGAGAATTGAAAATTCAATAATATATCATTGCTCATTAATCCTTGCCCGAATAAATATATAAATAATTTTATACATGTTAATCATCGTATTCTTCGCGATTAAAAAGCTACTGAAAATCATAATGGCCTTAGGCGACAAAAACCTTAGAAAGCTTAATCGCTGGATAATACCAGCATTTAATTAAACTCCGTCAGACTAGAAAAACACAAATCTAAATCACAGAAACAAATGACGAGAAAGCATCATTTACATTTTTAATTAATTGTTACTCGCTACTAACTCCATTATTATTTAATTTTTACTACTATATTTTTTGATAGCTATAAAACACAATTAACTGATATATGCTATGAACCGGAGAATTCTATGCCAGGAAATTATCCAGATAAAATTAAATCGCTACCCTTATATGATGGTCGTTTTGATGCATATAAACTAGAAGCAAAAGGCAGCGATGTTCTTTTTGCTTCCTACCCTGCCGGGACCTCTATTGCACCTCACACGCACAATACCGATAATCATGGTGTCATCACACGCGGAGAATTAATTTTAAACCTCAACGGTGAGATCACAAGAATTCGTGCTGGCGAGTGGTATCACGTGCCTGCCAATGTAGAGCACTCTGCCGTATTTGACGTTGAAACAGATGAAATTGAATTCTGGTTCCATGAATAATTGTAAATGAATAAACGTATTAATAACGATACCAAAAGGTTGCTAACTGGAATTATTTTACCCATCTTATTAGGAAGCATCGGGTTATGTATAGCCTTTTTTATAGAATCTAACGTAACGATAAGTTCAGAACTTAGCGGCTGGTTTAAGCAGGTAATTATCGATGCATTTATTCCTGTCTTAATTTATGCGCTAGCGCTTGGCGGCATTCAAACAATAATTTATTCTCTCTTAATGGAAAAACTCATTAACCCTAAAATTAAAAATCATCTAATAGTAATTCTCACTTCTGCCATGCTTGGTGTGATGAGTACATTACTAAGTGGTTTTGCGACTCAACGTTATGTGTTTTTTGCCATAGCGGGTGCAGTAACTGGCGTTATTGTAGGTGCTGTTCTTAGAACAATGTACATTAAAAATACAGCTTAGCGACACGCCCCGTGACCTTCATTCTGAATCTATCCAGAACCTGCACTAATCAGACAAGCCGACACAGGACACATTTGTTAATATGACCTATGCCGCGACAGCTTTTTTTAACTAATGTTTTTTCTCACCGAAAATCCAAAAAGCATACCCATACCGCCTACAAATAACCAAACAGCTGCAGGTACAGGCACGATTGTATTAATGACTGGGTCGGGCAACCCATTGATGTCTGAAAGCCAGTAACGATCTGTACCTACACCTCCTCGAAAATTAAAACTTAAATACGTATCATTATTACTGATTGAGTTCAGTAACAATGTTGTGATATCGAGCGATAATGTTTGATTACCTCCTTCTATACCGGTAAAGGCCTGCTCAAGCACCCCTGCATTCCATTCATCTATGCTAACGATTCCATCGCCGGTAAAAGAATAAACATCAAATGTTCCAGCGGGTAATCCCGGATCTATATTATTGATGGGGATTTCGAGCACTGCAGACAAGGTTGCTCCCGAAAGCGTACTGATATCAAAATGCGCAATGGTACGATCTTCAGTACCTGTTTTTACAGCATCAAAAGTAAGCAAAAGCACATTAACACCTGCATCAAAACTTCTAAGCCCAGTCATATCCGCCGGTGTTATTGTGGCTGCATTTAAACCGCTAGAAAGCAGCCCAGTTATTGCGAACGTTAAGATCAATAATTTTTTTAAAATCATGGCAAATCTCCTTTTTACGATTGAAAATTATCTATTGTATGGCTGTTGTTATAATCAAAATATTTTTATTCGATGCATGACCAACAAACCAGAACCAGAATCACGCTCGATATTTAGCATTATTTTCTTTTTCGTGAAATTGCCATCAAACCTGCAAATCCGCTAATAAATAACCAGACTGCAGCTGGTATGGGTACGACCGATGCACGATAGTTATCAATACCGGCTAGTAAGTTAATATCAGGATTACCAATCAAGCGCACTTCAGATGTGTACACGTTATCCCACAGAGCTGAAAAACTGGGCGTATTGGTTAATGTACCATCAGGCTCTTTGACCCAGCCATTGAGTATGGCATCAGCATCACTCCAGGTTGTATCGAATGTTACGTTATAACTTGTCCAACCATTATTAAATGTATCAGTTAATGAATAGTGCCAACCGTTGGCAGTGGAATCCTGAAAACGAAATCTTAACATTGCATCTGTAAAGTCACCGCGTAAAAAATTTAAATCAACCGAAATATTCCAACTGCCATCAACAAACACACCGGAATAATCGGCTCCTGTATTCGAGCTACCGACGACGCCAAAAAAAGTAGGATTACCCAGATTATCCGTCGAAAGATAACCATTGGGGTTACCCCCGCTAAGTGGGTTGCTGACATTGGTTTGTGTTGTGTTAACACCCCAGCCATTAAGTCCGGTATCGAAATTATCAAAAACGGCGGTTGCCGCCTGTGTTGCACCCGTGAACAGAAAGCCCACAGCCATTAAATTAGATTTTAACATTCTCATCACTCTCTCCTTAAGTTGTGTACAGTTGATCCGAGGTTAATTCCATAGCGTAATCTCGCATTAACCTGTACAAACAAGATTATTTTAATCGAGACGTATTTTTAAATTGCATCTCCATTTTCTATGCACCACCCATTGCTCTTTAAACAAAATCCCATATCATTACTATAAGTTATCAATGCCATTTTATTTTTTTATCACTAGAATTCAGAACAACATCCAAAATTTAATGGTATTTGATTTTTTGTCAATGTTTCAGATAAAAAAAAGTCAACTTTTACTATTGCTTGAAAAATATCCATCAAGAACCTGAACGGACCATTCGACTGGATAGTTTTGGTAGTCGCTATTTCAATGTCATTACACCGTAGACACAAAGGCACAATTATTCCTTGAAAGTCCCTGATCAGGACAATGGGGACCTATTGCACCTTAGCTATTTTTTGTAGCCGCCCACTATATAAAAGAAGAGATAATAAGAATTAAAAAACAAACAATCAATATTTCACGTAAAATACCCCCATGAGTCTTCAGGCCGCAAACCCAAACATTAATGCCACCGTTACCGCCTCCGCTGGCAGCGGCAAAACCTATATGCTGGTTACCCGCATTCTGCGGCTGCTACTGGAAGACACCCCACCCGGTAGTATTCTCGCCCTGACCTTCACCCGCAAAGCCGCTGCTGAAATGCAACAACGCTTATCAGAAAGGCTCTATCAGCTGGCCACCGCTGATAATGTACTGCTGGTAAAATTATTAGACGAGCTGGATTTAGATACAAGCTATCGGCACAAAGCTCGTGCACTCTATGAAGCACATCAATATTGTGACTATCCGGTACGGACCCTGACCTTTCACTCTTTTTGTCAGGATTTGCTTGCACGTTTCCCACTGGAAGCAGATGTGCCTCCCAATTTTGATTTACTAGAAAGCGCTGATTTATTAATCCAACAGGCTCGCGATGCTTTATTTAATGATGCGACACTGGATATGCAGGGTGAATTAGCCAAGCATTTACAACAGCTTTCAAAGCTCTGTGGTGGATTATTTAATCTGGAAAAGGTACTCAATAGTTTTTTACAACATCGCAGCGACTGGTGGGCATTTACCGATAAAATAAACACTAGCAGTAGAATTGATTTTGCCAGCCAACAATTAGCCGGTTCGTTAAACTTAGATACCGATGCAGACCCACTGGATAACTTTTTTAGTGATTTATTAATACAGCGCATTTTAGAATTTTCAAAATTACTCGGCCAGGCGGCGGGTAAGAAAAACCTGGAATTTGCCAATCGTCTGGCTAACTGGTTAGTCGAATCCCCAAAAGATTATGAAAGTTTTCAACTGATTCGAAGCTGTTTTTTAACTCAAAAGAATACGCCACTGGCTCGCAAAGATACCGCTACCCTGCGTAAAAAACTCGGCGACGATGATGCGGATCGTTTTCTGGAATCCCATGAAGTTATCAGTGCTAAAATTTTAGAAACGTTAGACCAGCTTAACAAACAACAATGCTGGCAGCTTAATCAGCACTGGTTTTATTGTGGTGAGAAATTTATTGAGCACTACCAAACTTTAAAAACTCAGCAACGCCTGCTGGATTTTACTGATCTTGAATGGCGCAGCTTTAAATTATTACAGGACTCTGAAAATGCTCTGTGGATTCAGTACAAACTTGATCAACAGATTCAGCACTTGTTAATAGATGAGTTTCAGGACACTAACCCGACGCAATGGCAATTAATTTTACCCCTGCTGGATGAAATGGCAGCGGCGGAACCCGAACAACAGCGCAGTGTTTTTTTAGTGGGGGATGAAAAACAATCTATTTACAGCTTTCGTCGCGCCAAACCTGAATTACAGCAGCAGGCTTCTGACTGGCTAACACAAAACCTGAATGCTAAAGCCTTCCCATTAAACAAATCATGGCGCTCTTCCCCGGCGATTATAGATACCGTGAATGCGGTCTTTTCACAGGACGAATTTTTAGTTAATTTGCCCACGTTTACTAAACACGAAACACATCACAAAAATCTTGCGGGAAAAGTTGAAGCACTGCCCCTCTGGCAAGTTAGCGATGTACCTCAAGCAGAAGAGGCGGTTTATTGTCGCAACCCACTTAAGGAACCCCGCGCCGAAACTGGCAATCTACATCAGCAGGAAGCTAAACAGATTGCAACCCATATAAAACAGCTGGTGAGCAATAAAACCGCAATTGAGGAAAACAATACCCTACGCCCGGTTAATTATAATGACATTTTTATTTTGCTGCGCAAACGAGCACATGTCGCCGATTACGAGCGAGCTTTACGCGATGCGGGTGTGGCTTATCTTGGTACTAATCGGGGCACTTTTTTATCCTGTCTGGAAATTCAGGATATGCAGGCTTTAATCGATACACTGCTCACGCCTTTTAACAACCTGGCTTTGGCGCAGGTTTTAAAATCACCGCTATTTAGTGCAAGTGATGATGACCTGCAGTTACTCGCAGCTGCAAAACTAACTGGTCACTGGTTTGAGCGACTAGAACATCTCTCTACCGAACTCAATGAATCCCACCCCTTACACCGTGCCTGGTCTTATTTAAGCGAATGGCAAGCACTCGCAGATAAAATTCCAGTGCACGATTTACTGGATAAAATATTTTCACAGTCTGACTGTCTGGAACGCTACAAACGCTCAACACCTGAACCACTACAGGCCAGGGTACAAGCTAATTTAACCTTGTTTTTAGAAATGGCTCTGGATTTAGACAGCGGTCGTTATCCAAGTTTAATGCACTTTTTATTTTACTTGCGCAGTCTTAAAAAAACCCCCAGTGATGCACCCGATGAAGCCCCCATGGAAACCCGTGAACCACGGGTACGTATTATGACAATACATGCAAGTAAAGGGCTGGAGGCACCCGTTGTATATCTGGCGGATACTATAAATGTCGCTAAAGATCGATCGTCTTTAAGTGCATTAATTGATTGGCCCGTTGAAGACCGGCAACCCGCACATTTTCAACTGGTTCCGCCCACAAAAATTCAGGACAGTGTTACTAAGGCCTTAACTCTTAAACAGAAGCAGGCCCAACAAAAAGAAGATGCTAATTTATTATATGTAGCCATGACCCGGGCACGTCAATATTTATTTATCAGTGGCTGCCAACCGGACAGGGGACCTTTCACCAACTGGTATCAACCCGTGTTTAATGCGCTACAAACATTAACCGGTCACAGTGAAGATGGGCTGTTAAGTTATACACACGGTGAACAGGTGCCATGCAGTCATCATGAAGTTTCTGCATACCCACTAAACGAGGAACAGGTGGACATGGATATCCGCTTAACCAGAAAAATAACACGCCACACGAAACCGCCGGCGACTATTGCCCCAAGCTATTCAAACGATGAAACAAGACGCGCACTCGACACCAGCACTCGGGTAACTGACGATGAGACTTCACAAAGCGCCCAGTTACGCGGCATTGTTATTCATCGTTTTCTGGAGTTATTGTGCCAGAATGAAACCATAACGGATGATATCCTGTTACAGCAAGTCACTTTCGAAATGCAACTTGAGAGCAATAACACTTTACAAAGCTGGCTAGCACTGGCAGTGAAAAATTATCAGCATAGCCATTTGCAACAAATTTTTAAACCTGAAAATGCACAACAAATTTATAACGAGTGCCCACTTCAATATCGTCGGGGTAAAAGTCTGGTTTACGGAATTATCGATCGTTTAATTGTGTCAGCCAATAAAGTAACCCTGGTAGATTACAAAACGCATCAGCATGCAACAAAAGAAAACCTTCGGCAAATAGCCGTTGCTTATCAGCAACAGATGCAACTTTATGGGGCTGGAATTAAGGCTCTGTGGCCGGATCGAGAAATCGAGGCGTTTTTATTATTTACAGAATGTACAGAACTGTACGCTGTGGATATTTAGATTCCCGCCAGGATCTTTGCCTTAGATCGCGGCGGGAATAAAACTTACTTTATCGAACTGTTTAGCTGCTCAATCACTTTTTGTGATGGCACATAGCCTGGCAGCATTTTACCCGACTCCAGCATTATCGCAGGGGTGCCTCTGATGCCCAACTCTGTAGCCAGTGCCTGGTGCTTGCTAATTGGGTTATCGCAGCTTTTAACCTCTAGCTCTTCACCACCTTTTGCCATGTCCATGGCTTTGGTTTGATCTTTTGCGCACCACACTGATACGGAGGTCTGGATACTTTTTTGTCCTTTAAAGGGTACAAAAATATAACGAACTTTTACGCCATTTTTTTGGTAATCCGCCATTTCATGGTGCAATTTTCTGCAGTACGGACAGTAGATATCCGTAAAGACCGTGATGGTATGCTTAATTTCACCCTTTGGGTTGTACACCAGCATATTTTTTTCACCCAGACCATTTAATGCCTCGAGACGAATCCCGCCCCTGGCATCCTCGGTAATATTGGTTCGGGTTGTCATGTCGTACATATCACCATCGAAAATATAGCGCGCATCTTTGGTCATATACATAATCTGGTTGCCCGCCATCACTTCATACAGCCCCTTAATAGGCGTTGCTTTTATAGACGCTCCGGCAGCCGTTGGCAGACGGTCAGCCAGGGCTTTTTTCAATTCTTTAATGTCCGCATCATTCGCATAGACCGCTGTAATGGGCCCTAATATCATTATAGATACGAATGCCATTAGTATCAGTGCGGATTTTGGTAATAGTTTCATAGGTTAAATCTCAATAATTTATGTTCTGCTGAAATAGACAGGAGGGATTATAATTAATTCCAGATTAAAATAGCGCATTTTAAATTAATTAATGATTAAATTTCTGTACATTACCTCAAAACTGCGACTCAGGCACGGGGGTGATGTTGCTGATAAAGGGTTTGCAATCGCTGATTGGCCACATGGGTATAAATCTGGGTTGTGGAGATATCGCTGTGCCCGAGCAGCATTTGCACCACTCGCAAATCCGCGCCGTGGTTCAACAGGTGCGTCGCAAAGGCATGGCGCAGGGTATGAGGTGATAAAATTTCAGCATCAATATTAGCCACCTGTGCATAACGCTTGAGCAAATACCAGAAGGCCTGACGACTCATGCCTTTGCCGCGACGGGTTACAAACAGGGCGTTGCAGGGTAAATGTTGCGCCATTAAATCTCCCCGGGCCTGTTGCAAATAGTCCTGCAAACAGTCTATAGCCGCCTCCCCCAGTGGAACCAGGCGCTCTTTTCCTCCTTTTCCCATCACTCGCACAACCCCTGGGTCCAGCGATACCTGGGTAAACTCCAGGCCAATTAACTCGCTCACCCTTAAACCCGTGGCATATAAAATTTCCAGCATGGCTTTATCTCTTATGCCCAGTTCATCGCTTAAATCCGGAGCCTCTAAAAGATCTTCAACCTGCTGCTCAGTTAATGTTTTCGGTAAAGGTTTTTCCGGTTTCGGTGCCTCAATCAATACCACCGGATCAATTTGAATCTTTTTCTCACGGAGTAACCAGGCATAAAAACGTCGCATTGAAGACAGCAACCTCGCAGCACTTCTATTTTTACGCCCCTGTTTAACTCGAAAAGCCAGAAAATCCTGCAGGTTTACCTGCGATGCCCGCTGCAAATCCACGTTATTTTGAATTAACCATAATGCCAGACTGGACAAATCATTTTTATACGCTGACAGGGTGTTCGGGCTGAGACCATGCTCCATCCATAAAGCATCAAGAAATTGCTCTATTTCAAATTGCTGGTCATCGGGTAGTTGATCGATAATTGCCATTTCAACAATTAAACAGATGGTTGCGCAGGTTATTAAAAATTGATTTATGATAAAATTTCATTCTTTAATTAGACTACACTGAAATCTAACCAATTACAGCCCATAGTAAATAAAAATCAGCTAAATAAAAGCATCTCAGCTAATTTAAACAAAATACACCCACATAACCCATGCCAGATAAAACCCCACTAAACCAGACTACCTTTCTTATACTCGCCGGCGGACGCGGACAAAGAATGAACGGTGAAGACAAAGGTTTAATCCAATGGCAGGGAAAACCGATAGTTGAACATATTATCCAGCATCTCGATGCACCGTTAGAAAAAATAATCATCAGTGCGAATAGAAATATAAAAACCTACGAACGTTATTCAAAAAATGTTATTTGTGATGCTCAGGACAGCGCCACTAAAAATTCACAGGCGGGCTTTTTAGGGCCATTAGCCGGTATTTTAAGTGCCATGCACACCTGTACAACCCCTTACCTTCTTTGTGTACCCTGCGACTCCCCTCACCCGCCAGAGAACCTTTTAAACAACCTTTGGCAATGCTTACAGCTGGAAAATAAAAAATCGGTGGTATGTCATGACGGTGACCGTTTACAACCCCTGTTTTGTTTGATTTCCTGCCAGTATAAACAACTGCTCACAGAATTTTTGCAGCAGGGTCGACGTAAAGTTCAGGACTTTTTTAACTTAATCGACCCGGCTATCTGCGATTTTTCCACTCAGAGAAATCATTTTGATAATTTTAACCGACCGGAAGATATGAACTAATGTCTACTTCAATCACTGACGATAAAATTAGCTATGAAAAGCCTTTGTTAGGTTTTGCAGCCTACAGCGGCACTGGCAAAACCACATTGCTACTAAAACTCATACCCGAATTAAAACACCGGGGCCTGCGCATTGCGGTCATTAAACATGCCCACCATAACTTTGATATGGACACACCAGGCAAGGACAGTTACGAGCTCCGTAAAGCCGGGGCAGTACCCATGTTAATCTGCTCCAGCAATCGCACGGTTATTACCATTGAAAACGAAGTTGAAGAGGATCCGCAATTGCAGGAAATTTTATCTCATATTCCCGCAGATTCGGTGGATATGATCCTGGTAGAAGGTTTTAAAAAATGGCCATTTAGTAAAATTGAACTGCATCGTGAATCCACGGGTAAACCCAAAATGTATCCCGATGATGAAAATATCATTGCCATTGCCCATGACAATGATGCACCTCTCGCAAACACCCACTTACCCCAGCTGGATATCAATAACATAAAAGCCATAGCGGACTTTGTTGTTCAATTTAGCCAGTCATAAACCCAAACATTTTTAATAGAAGACAGAAATATGAAAAAACAAGCCTCATGTAATGATGAATTTGACCCTAATTCCCTGAGTTTTGAACAGGCGCTCGATCGTATAAAAGAAAACATCCAACCAATCAAAGGCAAAAAAAATGTCACCATTCGCGAAGCCGCGGGGCACATTCTTGCAGATGATGTCACTTCGCCGATGAATGTTCCGCCCTTTATTAATTCTGCAATGGATGGTTATGCCATTAACAATGCAGACATACCCCAATCGGGTGAACAAACATTAAATGTCATCGGAAAATCGTTTGCCGGTGCTCCCTTTGATGGAAAAATGAAACGCGGTGAAGCCGTGCGTATTATGACCGGCGCGGTGGTTCCCGATGGAGCTGACACAGTCGTAATGCAGGAACATGCTGAAGTTGATGGCGAGAATATAAAAATTGGTAGCGAGCACAGGCCAAAACAAAACGTGCGTAACCCCGGAGATGATTTTTTCACCGGCGATACCATTATTAAAGCCGGCGAGCGTTTATCACCCGCTAAATTAGGTTTACTTGCATCGGTAGGTGTCACTGAGTTTAAAGTTGTAAGAAAACCGGTAGTGGCTTTCTTTTCGACCGGTGATGAATTAAAAGGTGTGGGCCAGACGCTGGAAGTCGGCGACATTTATGACAGCAACCGTTATATTTTATTCGGCATGTTGGAAAAAATGGGGGTTGATTGTATTGATATGGGTGTTGTCGCCGATATTAAAGAAGAAATTGAGGAAACCTTAAAAGAAGCGGCCAACATTGCGGATCTGGTAATAACCTCCGGCGGTGCATCGGTGGGGGAAGCAGATTTCATTAAAATTATTTTAGATGAGATCGGACAGGTTGGTTTCTGGAAAATCGCCATGAAACCCGGCAAACCTCTAGCCTTCGGGCACATTAATAATACTATTTTCTTTGGTTTACCCGGCAATCCGGTTTCTGCGATGGCGACTTTTTATCAATTTGTGCAACCCAGTTTAAAACTACTAGAAGGTGAAACCATTAACGAGCCGATGCGTTTACAGGCAAAATGCACAAACAAACTCAAAAAACGTCCAGGGCGAAAAGATTTTCAACGCGGCATTATGTCAAACGATGAAAATGGCCGCTTAACTGTCGATACCACCGGCATACAGGGCTCACACATGTTAAGTTCAATGGCAAAAGCCAACTGTTTTATTGTTTTAGATCGTGATGCAGGGGATATTGAAGCGGGTGAAATGGTTGAGGTGCAGCCTTTTAATGAATTGATTTAGTTTTTTTAGCAGAAAAGCTGTTTACCGCAAATGAACACGAATGTACGCAAATAAAAACTAAGGCATTTAACTGTTGAAATAAATAGCACCAGAACTGGCCTGACGGCTAAATGTTGCTATACCCATAAAAATTAAACCACAAAGTTACGCTGATAAAAATTAATCTCTGTGGCCTACGTGTTTCGAACATCTGACTTAAGCATTCAAAAGATTCAGAACGGTTAATTTTTGATTGTTTGGTAAAATTTCAGTTGATTTGGTGATTTGCCATATTAAACGTAAATTATGACTATTTTTTAGAATAAAGAGCTACGCCTCCTACAAACGGGAAAAAATTGCATGTATTAGCGTTCATTTGTGGTAAATCTTTTCTCTTTCACCCACAAAAAAAGCCGCATCCTCACGGATACGGCTTTTTTTTATAGATTATTACTAATCTAAAAGATCAATTAAGACTTTTTACGCTTAGCTCTGCGTTTTTTAGGCTTAAGAGACTTTTCCATCTTGGCAAGTTGCTGCTTAGTCCACTTTTCAACAAACTTGGCAACAGCTGCATCTTTATTACCAGCCATTTTCATCAGTGCAGCTTCACGTTTTGCTGCTGTTTGCAGTTCTACACGTGCGGCTTTCAGTTCTGCCTGAACTGCGCTGATTTGATCTTTCATGGCTTTTTTAGCTTCAGCGGCTTTAAGTGCTGCAGCTTTTTTCTTTGCTGCGGCTTCTTTTTTCTTTGCTGCGGCTATTTTGCGTTTAGCGGCGGCAGCTTTTTTCTTTGCTGCTGCTGCTTTCTTTTTAGCGGCTGCTGCTTTTTTCTTAGCGGCGGCTGCTGCTTTTTTCTTAGCGGCTGCTGGTTTTTTAGCGGCTACTTTTTTCTTTACTACACGTTTTTTAGAAGCTACTGATTTTTTTGCTGCTTTTTTCTTTGGACGGGCCATTTTTATATTCCTCTTCATCGGGTTGATGCACAGATTATAATTCTTATTTTCTAATTTACAAATAAATCAAGGCGTTAATATGGCTTTTTTTTAAAAAAACTAAGTTTTTTTGCAAAAAAAAACCTGAAACAGGGTTCAGGTTTAATTTTTTTACAATTTTTTGTTTTTTTAAACTTTTTTAGTTTTTAAGTTTTTAACAAAAATTTATGATTTATTTTTGTTTATCTTTTTCTTTTTTACTCCTTACAAGCTTAAATTTATAAAATTATTAGTCGAAGTTTTTTACACTTTTCATGCAAATTTTAGTGTTTTAATTTTTAAAAATGAAAGCCTGACTGAACAAATGCACCGTAAGATGAATCTTCACCCGCAACAAGAGCTACATCTAAATTAAAACCAAGCCAGAAACCAACACCGACTGATAATAAATCCGGGTCAGTTGCACCACTTGCCATATTTGATTGATAACCGACCCTTAACTGCGCAATACTAAACGCATCAAACTCAGCACCTACGGAAAGTGACTGGGATGGGTTTTCAAATCCAACCGGTTTTCGCTCATTTAAGTCCATATCCGCGGCCAGTGTAAAAAAACCACCATCAAATGCGGCACCAACTCGATATTGAGTTTCAATATTTATGGCAGTAGGATTACCGCCGTTATTCAGGCCAGAGGTGTATTTAGTTTCTTCTATCAGGTTTTTTGCAACAAAACCAACTCTAAAGGTATCAATAATACTTAAAACAGCCCCCGCATCTACCGTAGTGAAACTACCCAGGTCTTCGCTATCCGCATCTTGAATGTCATCAATCGTAGCCGTTAAAATTGACTCAGTATATTCAATCACATCAACCTGCACATGTTTTGGGGTGACACCCAGTGACAATTGCATACCCGCAAACGAGAATTCAGTGCCAATTGGAAGGCCTACTTCAATAATAGAAACACCCAGTGCAACAACGTCTGCGTCGGGGACACCAACTATAGGTGGTACCACATTCGTTAAATTATCCAGTCCCGCAGATACAATCGCATCTGCTCTTAAACTAATACCCCAGGTAACACTGTCACCTGAAACTACAAATGCAGCATTGGGTATAACCGCAGCAATTAAGCTGGCATCTTCAAGTTCCAGTAAAATTTCGATTTGTCTATCAAGTTCACCCTGGTCAGTTGGTGTACCAATTGCCTGAAACTCATCAACCAGGTCAACCACATTGCCATCATCAATAGCCTGCACACCCAGAGCGGGAAACAGCAATGCAAAATCATCCTTGTTTTCGTTTACCGACAACATGCCCGGGTTAGAAAGTGCAGCGGTAGTAATACCACCGGTGGCCACACTCACATTGCCCATACCCACAGAGCGAGCATCAAAAAAGCCATAGGGTAAGGCATATGCATTGGGTAATGAGGCGGCAAGTAAAGCCGCGGCAAGTAAACTTCGTTTCTTCATGGTACTCTCCAGCTAATAATGTTATTCGTACTAAGTCTATATCAAAACCCAGATAAAACTAGAAAACGAGGGCTAATGGTTAATTAAACAGGACTAATGCATGAAACTGTGTAATCCGTTACAATTTTGCTCCCTGTGACTCACCCGTTGGAAGTAGATGCCCGATTCAACCCCCCATGCCCCGGTTACGTTATTCAAACGCCTGATGGCCATCATTTACGATTTATTCCTGTTAATTGCGATTTGTTTTATGACCGCAAGCATCGTTAGTATTTTTACCACCTACCTTTTTAATGACTTAAATGCGATTACCAAAGAACATCCTTACTACCTGCTAAACCAGATTATTTTGCTCAGCACCATCTTTATCACCGGTTTTGCCTTTTATGTCTGGTTCTGGTCACACGGCGGGCAAACGCTGGGCATGAAAACCTGGATGCTGCGCCTGGTTTCCAATGATGGCCGTGAAATTAATCGAAAACAGGCGGCTATTCGTGCTTTAGCCGCTGTTTTATCCTGGAGTTTTTTAGGGCTGGGTTTTTTATGGTGTTTATTTGATTCTGAAAAACGCACCTGGCATGACATTTTATCCGCATCACATCTGGTTCAATTAGAAAAAAAATAAATTTCAGATCAATTCCGAACCCTGCTGGATTATTTTACCCGACGCAGGGTATAAAAACTCGCCATGGCAACCACCAACATTGGGGCTGATGCACTCACAAATGGGTATATGTGATAAACCTGCCCGAGGTGATTAACCGTGCGGTTTAACAGATAAAATCCAATTCCCAGCAATAAACCGACTAACAGTCTATTGCCTGCGCCACTGCTGCGTTGCGAACCAAAAATAAAGGGTAGTGCAATTAATAGCATCACCAGGCTGGATACCGGGGTAAATATTTTTATCCAGAAAGCCAGCTCGTAATGGCTGGAATCTAAATCATTCTTTTTCAGATAATTACTGTATTTATATAAATCCAGCGCAGACATATTATCCGGTTCAACACTCACCACATTAAAAAGGTCCGGATTTAACAAATTTTGCCAGACTTCAGATTTAATATGCTGGCTTTGTGCACCGCTATCACTGAAACGGGTTTGTTGAATATCATCTAGTCGCCATTTGCCATCAACATATTGCGCCGATTTTGCGCTGATGACCCGCTGCAACTGATTGTCTTCCGATAATTCGTATATATTTACTTTACCCAGGTTCATTTCCGGAAACACATGACTGACATATAAAAAGCGTTGCCCATCACGGGCCCAAAAACCGCCTTTCCCCGACAGGCTGACGGTTTGTAGCAAATGTTTTGCACGCATGGTTTGAGCATATCGCTCGCTACTCGGCACGAGCAATTCACCAATGAGCGCAACAAAAATTAATAATATAAACCCGGCCCTTAAAACCGAAAATACAATTCGCATAATCGAAACACCCGCCGCACGTAATACCGTAAACTCACTGTTCCCCGCCAATGTTCCTAAACTTAATAAGCTACCAATTAATACCGCGGTGGGAAATACTTCATATAAACGCCTGGGTAGACTAAATAAAACATACATTCCCGCCTGAAAAACCCCATACTGCGCTTTTCCCACATCATCGAGTTCAGAGATAAAATCCACAAAAGCAAACAACGAGCCAAGCACCATTAACACCATTAAGGTGCCGCTGATAACCGTTTTGGTAATATAATTATTGATTATTCTCATACCGGTTTCTCCACCGGCTTTTTAGTGTTATACCCTAACTGCAAAATAAACTGCCTAAAGCCCCCCGCACGTTTTAACCACCAGTATAAAATTAGGATAACCGCAAAACCATGTACCCACCATAAACTCAGCCACAGGGGTACTTTCTTCTTTTCAACCCAGGATTCACCAACACCCAGTAAATTAAAATAAATGAGATAAATAAGAATGGCTAATGCCAGCTTTGAATAACGCCCTTTACGTGGCGTAGTGTAACTCAGAGGCAGAGCCAGTATCGCGAGCAAAAATGCCCCAATAGGTAAGGATAAGCGCCAGTGTAATTCAGTGCGATAATCCAGGCGACTGGAATTCCACAAATCAACGGTCGGCACGGCTTTTTTGCGAAGGAATGTTTTTGCTTTTTCCTGTTCGGGCAAAAACACGCCTTTTTTCTCATAACGAGTTATTTTAAAGTTAGCCTTACCCGGTTCACCTTCATACAACTGGCCTTTTTCAAATAAAATAAATTTACGGCCACTTTCATCCGTGTACTGTTTTGCCATATCCGCCGATTCAATCTGATCCAGCTGAGTTTTATCGGGCTTTTTATTCGTGCGATGTAAAAATACATTGTGCATTCGGGAACCATCATCCGACTGACTCTGTAAAAACATAATAGCAGCGGCTTTTTTAGATTCATTAAAACGCCCGGCAGTTAAGCCGGTGAGCTCAGAGCGGTTTCTAATCTCTGTTTTAAGCAGTTCCGCCTGACCAGAAACCCAGGGCATTACAAACAGGGTGAGATACACAAAAACAACCGTAACCGGAATAATCACCATCAGTAATGGTCGGTACAAACGCATCAAACCAATACCACAGGCCCCCATCGCCGCCATTTCATTGTCTTTATAAAAGCGGCTAAAACTCAATAACACCCCCAGATAAAGGCTCAAGGGAATTAACACAATGAGATAACGGGCCCCGGTAAACATCAACAAAGGCCACACGGCTTCACCGGGAATACGACCCTGAGCAGCTTTACCCAACAGTTGCACCAGCGTGCCACTAATTAAAATAAGCATTAATACCAACGCTACGGCTAACCAGGTCAGGAACAGCTCTTTGGAGACATAGCGGTCAAGGATTGTGAAATAACGCGTAAACATGGTTTATGAATTTTTCATTCTTTATATATAGTATGGGTATTCTACCCTAAGAATAGATTTTATTTATAAGCTTCGTTAAAGCCCACATAGTATTACCGTTTAGCTAAAATAATGCTTTTTTTTTAAAACATGCATCCTTTTTTAATAATTAATTCTGTATAAACAGCTCAAAATTGCATAAAATTCACCCTCATTTGTACAATCTAACTGGCCACCAACCCCGGCATTTATTTGATATATCACAATTATATCCCGACTTTTACAGGGGTTTATCAGATTTAACCTACAATAAAGGCCTAAATTAGATTTATTTTATTATGGAGTAACTATGGAATTTTCGGTAAAAAGCGGTAGTCCGGAAAAACAACGCGTATCCTGCGTTGCTGTGGGGGTATTTGACTCACGTAAACTATCCCTTTCAGCACAAATATTAGATGATGCCAGCGATGGCTTTATTTCCAATTTAATTCGTCGCGGGGAATGCGAGGGAAAACTTGGACAGACACTTTTATTACATAATGTACCTAATACTTTATGCGATCGCATACTGATCATTGGCTGCGGACGTGAAAAATATTTCGATATAAAGTCCTTTCAAAAAGCCAATAGTGTGGTTTCAACTTTTCTTGATGACCGGGGAGCGACAGAGGTTTTTTCCTGTATCACCGAGCTCAATGTAAAGAACCGAAACTCTGCCTGGAAAGTCAGCCATGCGGTGCAGGCGACAGAAGATTCGCTTTACAGCTTTAATCAGTTAAAAAGTAAAAAAGAAAATGCCCGACGTCCCTTACGTAAAGTTATCTTTAGTGTACCCAGCCGTCGAGAATTACCCGAAGGTGAACAGGCGGTACGCGAAGGCATGGCGATTTCATCGGGCATTAAACTAACCCGCGACCTGTCAAATCTGCCGGGAAATATCTGTACGCCAACTTACCTGGCCGAAGTTGCAAAAAACCTGGCTAAAACCCACCACGATCTTAAAACCGAAGTGCTTGAAGAAGCGGACATGGAAAAGCTCGGCATGGGCTCTTTTTTATCCGTATCCCGTGGCTCACGCCAACCGGCAAAACTCATTACTTTGCAGCATATGGGCGGTGATGAAAAACAAAAACCCATCGTATTGGTTGGCAAAGGCGTCACTTTTGATTCAGGCGGCATAAGCCTGAAACCTGGCGCCGCCATGGATGAAATGAAATATGACATGTGCGGCGCCGCCAGCGTGATGGGTGTCATGAGCGCCTGCGCCGATTTGCAATTACCACACAATGTTATCGGCATCATCCCAGCCACCGAAAATATGCCCGATGGTTTAGCCACCAAACCCGGCGATATTGTTACCAGTATGTCGGGTTTAAGTATTGAAGTGTTAAACACGGATGCGGAAGGTCGTTTAATTTTATGCGATGCATTAACTTACGCGCAGAAATTTGATCCGGATGTTGTGATCGATATTGCCACCTTAACCGGTGCCTGCATCGTTGCTTTAGGTAGTCACACCGCCGGGCTTTTAGGTAATCATAATCCGTTAATCAATGACCTGTTAAGTGCGGGCCGTGATGCGGGGGACCGTTGTTGGGAGCTGCCTTTGTTTGACGACTATCAGGAGCAACTCGATAGCAACTTTGCGGACATTGCGAATATTGGCGGTAAAGAAGCCGGCACCATTACCGCCGCCTGTTTTCTATCACGCTTCACTAAAAAATATCACTGGGCGCATTTAGATATCGCCGGCGTGGCCTGGAAATCGGGTAAAAACAAAGGCGCAACCGGACGCCCCTTGCCGCTACTAATGCAATATATTTTTGATCGCATGGCCGAATCAAAATAAAACGAGCCCGATTAAAAATGATCAATGTTGATTTTTATATTTTGCCCGACGACCAGTTAAACAGCCTGCAGAACTACGCCTGCAAACTGGCCGAGGCTCACTGGCAGTCGGGCAAGCGCGTATTAATTCAAACCGATAGCGCCGATGAGAGTCAGTTGCTGGATGATTATCTGTGGAATATTCGCGATAACAGCTTTATTCCCCATGCTGTTGCAACCCTTGAGCCTGTTGACCAGCAGCAACCGATTTTAATTTCACATCAAAAAATCAATGATGCTAATTTTCAGTCAATTATTAATTTATCTTCACGTCCAGCCGATTTAAATCAGAGCATCTGTATTGAAGAAATTCTTAACCAGAATGAACAACGTAAACAGGCTGGCCGAGAAAATTACAAAATCTACCGCGAATCGGGTTACACATTAAAGCATCATACACTGGAGAGCATTGATGGCTGAATCAGAAAACAATATACCTACCCTGACCGATATTACACACCCGGGCAAACATGACATGTTAAATCATTTTGATGGCCATCAATTTGAAGATGAAACAGAGGCTGCGTACGCATTTGAAAATGCCAGCGACCTTGAAAATACCCCGGGTATTGAAAATACTGACATAGATGACATTCCATCCATTACAATAGATGATGAAAACGCCCATGATATTGCAACAGAGGATTTCACAGATGCACTGCAATCCGTCGCTAATAGCTCGACAAATAGCGCGGCTAATAAAAAACTCGAAGATAAAAAATTAAAAGAAAAAATTGACCAGGCAATCAGTGAGGCTCTGCCCGGTATTGAAGCGCAGCTAAAAGGTAAGCTTTACACAAAATTTGGCATTTGAATTATAACTAAGCCCTCCATTAATATAAGAGTGCATCCGCACCCCATGATCTGCCTTTCTTTGCCAATGGGATGACACTAATAAACGTTTATTTTTTTGAGGTTTCTTTTTTATTTTACCCGTTAAAACCCTCTAACCCGCTACGCCTGACCCGCCACTTACGCTATAATTCCGCTTCTTTATCACAGCAAAACCAAAGATATCCATGGAAACCACTTACAACCCCCAATCTATAGAGCAAACCTGGTACAAAACCTGGGAAGACAAAGGCTATTTCACCCCACAGAATAAGGCTGATGCGGACAATTACTGCATTATGATCCCGCCGCCAAACGTCACCGGCACGCTCCATATGGGTCATGCGTTTCAGGATACTATTATGGATGCCCTCACCCGCTACCACCGCATGATGGGGGATAACACGTTATGGCAGCCTGGCACCGACCATGCGGGTATTGCGACACAGATGGTGGTTGAACGCCAGCTGGCGGCGGATGGAAAATCCCGCCATGATTTAGGCCGTGATAAATTTATCGACAAAGTCTGGGACTGGAAAGAACAATCCGGTGGTGCCATTACCCAGCAATTACGCCGTATGGGCGGCTCACTGGACTGGGCGCATGAACGTTTCACCATGGATGAGGGCTTATCTGACTCGGTCCATAAAGTATTTATCCAGCTTTACGATGAAGGCTTAATTTACCGTGGCAAACGCCTGGTGAACTGGGATCCAGTACTACACACTGCCCTTTCTGATTTAGAAGTTATTTCCGAAGAGGAGACTGGCCACCTGTGGCACATGCGCTATCCGCTCAGTGATGGACCCATCGATGGCATTGAGCATTTAGTGGTGGCAACAACCCGCCCGGAAACCATGCTGGGAGATTCCGCAGTTGCGGTGCACCCTGAAGATGAACGCTTCAAACATTTAATTGGCCGCACCATTACCCTGCCACTGGTGGGTCGTGAAATTCCCATTATTGGCGATGATTATGTGGACATGGAATTTGGTAGCGGCTGTGTAAAAATCACCCCGGCCCACGATTTTAATGACTATGAAATGGGCCAGCGTCACGCCCTGCCCATGCACAATATATTCACCGTTGATGCCTGTATTAATGATGAATGCCCGAAAAAATATCAGGGCATCGATCGTTACGAAGCTCGCGACATGATTATTCACGATTTAAAAGAACTCGATTTACTGGAAAAAATTGACGACCATAAGTTAATGGTTCCCCGTGGTGATCGTTCCGGTTCTGTTGTAGAGCCTTATCTCACCGATCAGTGGTATGTAAAAATTGCCCCCCTTGCGGAACCCGCCATTGCCGCCGTTAAAAACGGTGATATAAAATTTGTACCGGAAAACTGGAACAAAACTTACTACGAATGGATGAACAATATTCAGGACTGGTGCATCTCTCGCCAAATCTGGTGGGGGCATCGCATACCCGCCTGGTACGATAATAACGGTAAAGTGTATGTTGCAGATTCGGAAGCTGAAGTGCGTACAAAATATAATTTAGCGGATGATGTTAATTTAAAACAGGATGATGACGTTTTAGACACCTGGTTTTCATCTGCGCTATGGCCATTTTCGACGCTGGGCTGGCCTGAAGAAACCGATCGCTTAAAACAGTTTTATCCCACCAGTGTATTAGTTACTGGCTTTGATATTATTTTCTTCTGGGTTGCACGGATGATTATGTTCGGCCTGAAATTTAAAGGCGAAGTGCCGTTTAAGGAAATTTATATTCACGGTCTGGTGCGCGATGCGGACGGCCAGAAGATGTCCAAGTCAAAAGGCAATGTACTCGACCCGATTGATATTATTGATGGCATTGATTTAGAGTCACTGGTGACTAAACGCACCAGCGGTTTGATGCAGCCAAAAATGGCGAAGAAAATTGAAAAAGCCACCCGCAAACAATTTCCGGATGGCATTCCATCTCTCGGCACCGATGCTTTACGTTTTACCTTTGCATCCCAGGCAACAACTGGCCGTGATGTGGTGCTATCCACCGATCGAATTTCTGGCAACCGTAATTTCTGTAATAAAATATGGAATGCAACGCGCTATGTATTAATGAATACACAGGATCAGGATAATGGCATAGAAAATAAAGACTGTGAATATTCACTAGCCGATCGCTGGATTCGCTCTCGCATACAGGGTGTTGAAGATAATGTGCACCGCCACTTTGAAAGCTACCGTTTTGATTTGGCCGCTCAGGAACTCTACTCTTTTGTCTGGGAAGATTACTGCGACTGGTATTTAGAATTATCCAAACCCGTTTTATTAAAAGAACATTTCAGCGACGCAGAAAAACGCGGCACACGCCAGACACTGGTGCAAATTCTGGAAACTATTTTACGTTTAGTGCATCCAATAATGCCCTTTATCACAGAAGAATTATGGCAAAAAGTCGCACCGCTTACCGGTATCGATGATGAAACAATAATGAACCAGCCATATCCAGTTTCGTCCGATTCAATGCTCGATAAGGCGGCTGAAGAAGAACTGGAATGGGTAAAACTGTTTGTGATGGGTGTTCGACGCATACGCTCAGAAAGCGATATCGCACCGGGCAAACCTTTACCGGTTATTTTACAAAATGCCAGTGATGCTGACAAAAAACGCTTTAAAGATAATGAAGCCTTTGTCATGACCCTGGCAAAACTTGAGTCTGTAGAATTTATAAGTGATGAAGATTCAGCACCGGAATCTTCAACGGCACTGGTTGGGGAAATGAAAATTCTTATTCCGCTGGCGGGCCTGATTGATAAAGACGCGGAGCTTGCGCGACTACAAAAAGAAATTTCAAAACTACAGGGAAATTGTGACAAGAGTAACGCTAAACTGGGGAACCCTGGATTTGTTGACAAGGCACCAGAAGCAGTAGTAAATAAAGAAAAAGAACGGGTTGCAGAAATGCAGTCGGCGATTACCAAACTGCAGGAACAGCTGGAAAAAATTTCTGCACTATAGACCTCCCCCTTTGAAAAAGGGGGAATGAGGGGGATTTAAAAACGTCCAGATTATTAATCAATTTTTATGTTGTAATAATCTGAACATTCTTAAATCTCCCCCAGCCCCTCTTTTTCTAAGAGGGGGGCTCTATAGAGCAGAAGACCAAATTGTAACTGCATTCATATTTACAGCTATTTGCGTTTATAGTGTTAATTAAATAGAGAATATAACCATGGCCTTTGCACCAGAAAAGCAACAACAAATCGCGAATTTTCACGCGCCCTTAATTGTGAATGTGGTCAACTCACTTAGTGATCCATCCCTGCGACCCGGCCTTGAGCAGGTACTCAAAACCTCAGCTGAAAATGGCTGGGAAAACCTGGTCGACGCGATTCACAAAGTGCTAAATGGTCAACGTGATAGCAGTATTTTAAAAGGTCTGGATGAAGAAGATCAGATTATCATTGATGCAATTTTAAAAGGCATTCAAAACCCGGCGACAATGCCTGATCCCAACCAGGAAGCGGACCCTTCAATGGCTGCACCGATGCTCGCACAATTAATTAATGGTGCAAGTAAAGGTGATGCAAGCGCCCTTAGCATGCTTGGGGAAATGGCGGAACAGATGTCAACCACGCAGGGAGATCTGGCACGCTTTAGCACACTGATTAAACCACTGGTCGATGGTGAGCGTGACGTTGATAAACTCTGTGATAAAATTGGTCCACAGGGTGAATCACTGGTGGTATCCATCCTCAGCGAATTAAGCAAGCTTGATGTGCATTAAATTTGCATCTGTTTTTTAAATTATTTATTAAGTTTTCAGTACACTCGGGTAAAAGCATGACACGGTTTTTTAAATTATTTTTATACACATTTTTATTTTCATTAACACTGGTTTCATGTTCCGACCCGGATGACCGTAATGCCTATCTTAGCAGCCTACGTTTAGCAACTTTCTGGAATGAACCACCAGATGACATAGTGAGTGACCTGGAAATTGATGCTGAGTTGACACCCAACTTTGATCCGCGCACAAAAATCTATACGGCAAAAGTTAGCTGCATAACCGACAGTGTTGATGTTTTAGCCTTTGCAGCCTACCCCGGCTTAGACCTGACCGTTAATGGCCAAACCCCGGAAAGTACGACTGAACCGGTTAATGTACCTATTTTATCCAATAGCACTTTAATTACTATTTACATGTCTGGAGATTCTTTTATAGAGACCACTTACGAAATAACGGTACAAAAGAATGCTGTTGATGATCCACCGGCCATTGCGTTATTGGGTGGGCTAGAAATTGACCATCAAGTAGGTAATTCGTTTAATGACCCGGGTAGTAGGGCCTGTAGTGCCACAAACGAAAACTTAAGTGGTGTAGATGTTGGCGGAGACGATGTTACTGAAAATACACCACTTGGCACTTACCTCATTACTTATGATGTCATCGATACAGCTGGAAACGGACTGGCTGCTGTTCAGGTGATCCGTACGGTTAATGTTGTCGAGAATACCCCTCCCGTTATTACACTTTCTGGCGACGCTACTGTTACTATTGTACAGGATGAAACCTATCAAGATGAAGGCGCTACGGCGGAGGATGCAAAAGATGGCACCATTCCTGTCGACGATATTGATACGCAAGGAAGTGACGTTATCGATACTTCAATTATAGGTACTTATACCGTAACCTATGATGTTACTGATTCCGATGGCCTAGCGGCTACACAAGTTACACGAACAGTTGAAGTCGTTGCGGCACAGGCGCCCTGATTAAATTAACTATCCAGCAATTTATTAATACGATGCTCAAAATTACGCTTAAATTTTAATATGTGGCTGATCTGAATTTCGTCACGATCAGTCACATTATATAACCGCAATGGCACGTCAATATCTGTCACATACACAGGCTGCCTTCCCTCTCCCGTCATTCTGGCTGATAGATATTGCACACACTCGATTAATACATTCTGGTTTAACTCGTTATAGTTAAACTGCTTTCCATCACACACCAGGCTTAGCTGATCAGTATTATCCTGACTAACAATACTGATCTGTAAATCTAAAAAATTTTTATTGCCGCTGATTTCTTCCGCACTGACTGAATAAAATTCTATACCACCAAGCTGATTAAAACTAACTTGATTGATTTCCAGTGAAGGTAATTCTAAATCCTGGTCGTGTATTTTCTTAAGTCGGTTTCTAATATTTTTAAAAAAATAAAGCCAGTGTGTTATATAACTTTCACGCTCATAGATATCCACCACATCTATCCAGAGCGTGCCCTTTTCATCAACCACCCAACTGTGACAACTACGGTTAATAACCTGAAAAAAAACCTGTAACACCTGGCTTTTATTATTCTGATATATTTCGTTTAATGGAAAGTCAGTAAATGCGAGACGTTGCAGTGCCGTAGACTGAAAGCGTTTCACTGGCGATTCCATAAACTCAATGACTGCTTTTTTATCTCCAATTATACGGGCGTTTAATAAATAATTTTCAGCCGAAATAATGTAAAAATCACTGCCCATGCGTAATATAAAGCGCCCATCTTGATTTTTTGCCTGATAAAAAAATATCAGTATTTCTTCATATATCTGTGTCACTAACTGTGACATATGTGTACTATCACCCGCACCATAACCGAAAATTGAAATTGGCTGAGGCTTAGCCAATCCATTTAATGGAGCTGAATGCATCCATTCACACAAACATTGCAACACTCCCTGATTGCCCGAATATTTCTTCGTATACACATCGCCCCAGCTATTGATGATTAACTGCTCACAATGTATATCCTGAGCTGAGCCCTGATCACCAGCAGCTGAGTCACTTGTGTTTTTTACTTCCAAATTTAAAAAAAGCAAAGACAGCAATGGCCTCACCGGATTTTCAAAAGCCTGTGCTGGAATGTTTGTAATCAAGTCCGGATTTAATTGCTGAATCAACACCTCCAGTATATAGTAAGCCTCAACCTGTTTAACCTGCTGGGCCGGACAATCTATTGAAACCTGAGTTGATTGATTAACCACTCTATTTAACCAGCACCACGCCAGTATGCCTATCAGGCTACTAAAACCTTCAATTGTGCGTTCGTTGCCTTCGGCCATTTCCAGCACCAGACTCCAGCTATCCTCATTATGTTTCATTATTTTATGTTTCAGCTGAATTCGATCCAGTATAATATCAGCCACATCCTTACTATTATAAAGCGGTACACGATCTGCATTATCCGACAGGAATACCTGCATATTATGGATAACGTCCAACAAAGCCTGATCCGTAATCACGTCCTCTTTTTGGGCATTATAAACAGCTACAATATTTGAAAATATCTGTCGAATCTCATAAGCGACTGCTTTAAAGAAATTCAGATACTCAATAATTCCATCGATACCTGAGGCAGAAGAAACGACTGGCATACCTGTTTTATAAACATCATCTAAAAATGCATCAACAATTCGTACATTTAACTTTCCAGGAATATTTTTTAAATGTATAAATATTCTTTCGACAGATAAAATATGATTTTTATTTTTATAATACCCAAATGCATCCTGGATAATCTGGGCAAGAATTTTACTGGGATCTACTACATCATCACCTTCATATAAATGTCTTTTTAACCTATCAGAAACCCCATCCAATTTCGGTAACATATTATTTTTATGATCCGCAACTAAAATTTTTATCAAACATATTTCAGGTGCATTTTTTATTTTTTGTACCAGCGTTACCGAATTCCTGACAATGTCCGAGTGATTAAAGTGACCAGTACCACCTAAATCAATATACTCTTCATTATCTACAAATCTTGCCTGTTTAATATGCTCAACAAATGCACTGTATTGTTTTTCACTGGATGGCGGCACCAACCACCAGACCGGATACTTTCCAGCAAGCAAAATAGATTCACTATAAAAACCATCAAGGGACAATGCCCTATTTTGTTGGGATAACACAGTGGAAATTTTGTTCTCAAAACCATTTACCGACAAACATATAAACTCAATATCTAAACCCCTGGATATGAACCAGGTTGATATTTTATTTGTTTTTTCTTTTAGAAGTGATATATTTTTTTTATTTAAATCTGCTCGATGGAATATCCAGCAATAACTTTTATTCTCAATCGTTTGCTGCTGAAATAAAACAGATTCTACAGAATAGTTATTAATTACCCCTTCCTGATGATAACGAAATTTACTATGCAATAACTTCGCATCATTAATTATACTTTTATCCGGCTTGTAACCGTACACCCCTAAAGGGGCATCAGGGCCTGCATAGCCTGGCAACAGCTTACTCTCTATTTGATAGAACAGAGGAATAAGCCTTATAAACCGACAGCTATCACCTTCTAATACTTCTGTTAACTTTTCTATTTGCGACTGATTCCATCGAAGATAAATCGCCTTGGCATCGGCTACCTGAATTTTATTTTCATTGCTCATTTTTCATTTTCATCGTGCAAATACTGTGCAAGGCGCTGCACAACATCACTAATATTAAAAGGTTTTGTTATATAGTCATTAGCTCCTGCAGACAGGCTTTTTTTGACATCAGATACATCTGAACTGGCTGTTAACATAATAACTGGCGTTTTTTTCCAGCTCTTTTTATTACGAATCTGCTCTACTAACTGAATGCCATTCATATTAGGTAGGCCTATATCCATTAGTACCATCCGAGCAGGCAACATACTATTGATTGAATTATGGGCTTGTAACCCATCCTCAAGCTCTAAAACCTCTACTTCATATTTAACTAGAACGCTGCAAACCACCTGACGTGTAACCACATCATCTTCTATCAGTACTACAACTTTATTTTTTACATATCTTTGAAAGTGCTTCTGGAAAGCCTGAGAATGATAGGGTTTTACTGAATAATCAGATGCTCCGCTTTGACGAGCCTTTTCAATTGCACTTTTATTATTATCGCTACTTACAAGCAGAATAATATAAACACTTTCACAGCATTGTTTTTTTTTAATCTCTCGACAAAATTCAAATTCATCCGCGTCATCAAGTTCATTTGAAATTATAATTAACGATATTGCATCATTCCCTGCAGATTTATTATTCTGCTCTAGAACATAACGGGCCTGTTCAGCATTTTTTGCAACCACAATTGATTTGAAGCCCAGTTCGACAAAGCTTTGTTTTATTTTACTTTCCGGCACCTTTTCTGAGTCTACAATGAGTATCATTCTAAAATTATTTATCCTCTTTTTGCACTTCAACACGGGATAAAACCAGCGCGCCCAAGACAAATAAAATCATAACCGATAATATTGAATATCTGTGATTTTCCGTCACCAGTGCAACTGCCCCCATCAAAACAGGCCCTATAATTGCAGCTGACTTACCTAACATATTATAGATGCCAAAATACTCTGCTGCCTGCCCCTTTGGAATCATGCGTGTGAAGAGTGAGCGACTCATTGCCTGCACACCACCCTGTACCAGGCCAATTATAATCGCAAGCATATAAAATTCCTCAGCTGAATTCATGGAATATCCCAACCACGTTATCAACATGTAAACGCCTATACCCGCCATAATAGAATTTTTTACACCCACTTTTTGTCCAATATATCCGTAGAGTATAGCCGCAGGAAAACCGACAAATTGCGTAATTAATAATGCCATTATTAAATCACTGGTTTCAAAACCTAACGCCATACCATAATCAACCGCCATACGTATAATCGTATCGACACCGTCAATATACAACCAGTACGCAATAAGAAACAATCGAGATTGAGGGTTACCAAACACAGACTTAAAGGCTTTAATCGTAGAGGAAGCTACTGAATATTTAGCATCCGCCTTTTGAATTTTTAGATGATCTTTTGTCCAAAAGGCAAGTGGTAAGCTGAACACAAACCACCAAACGGAAACCAATATAAAACAAATTAATATAACGTCTATTGCTTCAGCGAAACCCAACACCTGAGGATTTTTACTTAGATAAACACACGCAGCCAGTGATACCCCACCCCCCAGATAGCCCAGGCCATAACCGAGGCCAGACACTTTATCAACTTCTGTTGTTTTTGCTATACCAACAAGAAGTGCGTCGTAAAAAACATTGGCGGCCATAAAACCGACGGTCGCAATAACGTACAACATTAGCACTATTTTCCAGTCCCCCTGAACTGAAAAGTAAAATGCGCCAGTCGCAACTGAGCCAATCACCATAAAACCTAATAACATGGCTTTTCGTAAATTATATTTATCGCCAATAACACCCAACAGGGGGGCAATGCATACTACGATAAAACTTGCCAATGCATTTCCTGTACCCAACCAGAAAGTACTTTCAGAATCTGATAAATTGGATGCCCAGTAAGACTTAAATACGACAGGAAAAAAACCTGCAATAATAACTGTGGCAAATACGGAATTGGCCCAGTCATAAAATGCCCAGCCTATTATTGATTTATTTTTATACATTAATTCTACATATACTTTTTTATAATTATTATTTATTTAACAATCTAATACATCATCAGAAAAGTTCCACTTCACCTGAGCCATCATCCGTTTTATGAGCGCCTATGGATTGTGCCACTTCCATATCATCAGCTTTACCGACCATTATATTAAGTTGTTCACCCAGTTTTCCCAGTTCAATACTATCAGCTTTTAAGGTATTTGTTTCCATTACCGTGGCCTGTGAGGTGGCATGTATTAAGTCCAGACTATGAATAGCCTCATCTGTAGTGGTTTCAGTTTCAGCTGTAGATTGCAACAAAATCTGTGACTGTGCTGATACATCTTTCATCAGGCCAACTAATTGAGAATAGGAAATTGTTACACCCTCCATCAATTCATCAGCGCTATCAGACTGTTCTACTGCTGTATTGATAACATTAATCGCGTCATCTACATGCCCAAGCAAAACATTTATTATTTCATTTATTTTTTGTGCTGATTGCTGTGTCTGATTAGCTAAAGATCTCACCTCATCTGCGACTACAGCAAACCCCCTGCCCTGCTCACCCGCTCTTGCCGCTTCTATAGCCGCATTTAGTGCCAGTAAATTTGTCTGCTCTGCGACACCAGTTATAACCTGAATTATACCTCCAATAGACTTACTATCATCACCCAGTTTTTTTATTATGCCTCCAGCATTATTAACCGATGATGCCAACATCATGACTCCACTAATGGCTTCGGTCATGACGGTTTTTCCACTTTCACCTTCAGATTCTGATTTATTAGCCAGTTCATTAGTTGCTGAAGCCACATCATTCGCTGTTTGCACCGCTGACTGCAACTTACTAAATGTTGTTTTAACACTGGATGTATACAACTCCAGTTCCTGCATTCCGGTAGCTATAATAACTGAGATATTCGATAATTTTTTTGCATCATCAGCAAGACGAATCGCTACATCACCAAACAAACTTTGATTACTGGTCGCTTGTGATAAAAGACTATTAAAATCATCAACAAATGCCTGCACAGATTCATCCGCAAGTGGACTTGTCAGTAAACCCGTATTCGATTCACCTGTGACCACACCCTGCTGATAACGTTTAATCATATTATCTGCTTGCTGAATTAAATTCATAGTTGCATATCGATTAAACTCTGCCGTGATTATGAGCAGGCCAATTGCAACACCTGTAAAACTGACCGCAATAAATAACGACTGTGCTGATACTTCAGCTGATAGACCTGATAATCCAGTAACCGTTAATATCAGGCTTAAAATATAAATACTCAAAATCACTGGTTTTCGACTGATAATATTAAGAACTTTTTCCATACCATGCCACCTGTCATTAATTAAGTAAACAACATGGACTGTTGTCTGATACATCTTGTAAAGCATTTTTTTGTATATCGTATTAATATAGTATATAAATAAGACTTCCTACAAAGATATACAGGCAATGAACCGCACATTTTTAATATTCCTTATGATAGGCACCGCGATGATGATTGCGGTTATTGGACAACATGAGCCAGCTAACCGCTTAGATACGATGCCCTGGGAAGTCGATCAACTGGATAATGGCTCATTACGGGTTTTTGGATTAACACTCGGGAAAACCAGTGTTCAGGAAGCCAATCAAATCTTTGCCCAGTTTGGTGAAACTCAATTTCAGGTAGAAACAGCTGATAATGGCCAGCAGTCCTATCAACTTGTGATCGTTTTTGATGAATTAAGCTTTGGTGGTTTACTGGCTAAACTTAAATTAAGCTATCAGATTGAAGCGTCCAGGCTACAGGCAATTTATGCATCTCTAGAATCGCCTTCAACAAAACCGGGGATCGAGTTTTATCCTGTCGATAAGACGATCGAGCTGGATTATCTTAATTCGCCAATATCATCCATCACTTATATTCCTTCGGTTGATTATGATCTGGATACGATACGTCAGAACTTTGGACAGGCATCCTCTGAGAATAAAATAAACAATGAATTACAACTTTGGAACTATCCACAAATGGGGCTGACGATTCGTGTTCATAGCAGCGAACCTGATCAATTTGTTTATGCGCCTTTGCAGTAATTTACAACGCGCCAAAACCCCAGCCTTTATCTATTTTATTTAAATTTCATAAACTCCGTGTTCGCGGGTCGCTAAGAATTTAATTTCAGGGTATCGCTCCTGGGTCATATCCAGGTTTACCCGTGTGGGTGCAATATAAACCAGATCACCCGCATGATCTAATGCCAGATTGGATGCTGTTTTTTCTTTAAATTTTGCCAGCGCTTTTTCATCATCGCATTCAACCCAACGTGCTGTGGTGACACTGACCTGCTCAAATGTGCATTCAACGTTATATTCATATTGCAGACGATGGGCAACCACATCGAACTGCAGCACACCTACTGCACCTAAAATTAAATCATTATTATTTAGTGGTCGATAAAGCTGAGTTGCACCTTCTTCACAAAGCTGAATTAAACCTTTTTGCAACGCTTTCATTTTTAACGGATCTCGCAGTTGTGCCCTGCGAAATAACTCTGGGGCGAAATTTGGAATACCACCAAATTGCAGGTCTTCACTTTTTGTAAAGGTATCACCGATACGAATGGTGCCGTGATTATGTATACCAATAATGTCACCTGCATAGGCGATATCGGTGTGCCCGCGATCCGATGCCATAAAGGTCATTGCATCATTAAGCTTTACATCTTTTTGAATACGTACCTGTCTGGCTTTCATGCCTTTTTCAAATTTTCCAGAGCAAACCCGCATAAAGGCAATACGGTCACGATGTTTCGGATCCATATTGGCCTGAATTTTAAACACAAAGCCGCTGAAATTTTCTTCATCTGATTCTACGAACCTGCTACCCGCATCACGACCACGGGGCTTGGGTGCAAACTCATCTAATGAATCAAGTAACTCGAGAATACCAAAATTATTGATCGCTGAGCCAAAAAACACCGGGGTTAATTTACCTTTGCGGTATGCATCTAAATCAAACTCGTGACTCGCACCTTTAACCAGATCAATTTCATCCCGTAACTCCTGCGCCATTGATCCGAGTTTTTCATCCAGTTGAGGATTATCCAGACCCTCAATAACTTCGCCTTCTAAGATTTTTCCACCGTGCGTCGCACTAAACAGGTGTACGCAATTATTGTATAAGTGAAACACGCCTTTAAAGTTTTTACCCATACCAATTGGCCAGGTCATGGGGGCACACTGAATATCTAGAATATTTTCAACATCATCGAGCAAATCTATCGGGTCGCGGGCTTCACGATCCATTTTATTGACAAAGGTGATAATCGGGGTATCACGTAAACGACACACATCCATTAGTTTAATGGTTCGCTCCTCAACACCCTTTGCTGCGTCTATGACCATTAATGCTGAATCAACCGCCGTTAATGTGCGGTAGGTATCCTCTGAAAAATCAGCATGCCCCGGTGTATCGAGCAAATTAATAATGCAGTCTTTATAGGGGAATTGCATTACGGACGACGTCACCGAAATTCCCCGTTGTTTTTCCAGCTCCATCCAGTCAGAGGTCGCATGACGCGCAGCTTTGCGCCCCTTAACTGTACCCGCCATTTGAATGGCACCACTGAATAACAAGAGCTTTTCAGTTAAGGTGGTTTTACCCGCATCCGGGTGAGAGACAATCGCGAATGTGCGACGGCGCTGCATTTGTTCGAGTAATTCAGACATAAATATGAAGTCAGTTGACGTAAAATAGAAGTGGAATTATACAATATTTGTGGATACAAAAGAAAAAGCAAAGGCCGTTTGTACGCAAATTAAAATCAATCCGTACTCAATGCCGGTTGTACGCCGTAAACGTTCAAACAAAAAATGCACATGTATTCGTGTTCATTTGCTCAAAGCGGCTATTAATCATTGACAGTGATGTCATCCAGATTTAATTCTTTAGCAAACACCAGGGCATCCTCCCGGCCATCCTCCGCTGGATAGTAATTTTTTCGCAAGCCGATACGGTTAAAACCCTCCTGGTCATATAAAGCTTGCGCAACGAAATTAGATTCCCGCACCTCCAGGAAAATAGAATTACCCTGACGCGCTTCCGCCAACTGCATTAACTTGTGCAACATGCGTCGCCCTAGCCCCCTGCCCTGCGCATCGGGTGCTACACAGATATTGAGTATATGCGCCTCATTTACTGCTACAGAAACCAGTCCATAGGCCAGCAATTCATCCTGCTCCAGATATACCCAGCAATTATATCCAACACGCATACAGTCGTTAAAAATCCCCTTTGTCCATGGGTGAGTGTACACCTGGTTTTCTATTTCCATAATCGCCGGCAGGTCCTCTGCCGTCATTTCTCGGAAACCACTCACTAAATCTATTTCGGGATTAACAGCCATATGTCTTAAGTTAACTATTCGGGTTTTATGTTATATGTTGTTTTATTTGTAGCAGATCAGCCCACACTTTGCGTTTCGTCTGGGCCGAAGTATACATATCACGCGGATGATACGATGCATAAACCGCAATCCCCAAGTGCTTATGATGGCGCAAACGTAAATCGGTTAAAGACTTCTGGCTAACCAGTAATTGCTGGCTGGCTAACTCACCTAAAACCAGAATAACATCAGGTTGTATTAATTTTATCTGAGCCGATAAATGATCATCACAACAAATCATTTCAGATGTTTGAGGGACACGTTGCTCCGCAGGTGCACATTTCACCAGGCTCGTTATAAAAACAGATGACAACTGACAACCAATAGCACGCAACATAGCCTGTAGCATTTGTTTATCCGCCACATTAAATAGCGCATTCTCACCGGCACTGTCATTTAATGGCGCGTCAATAATAATAAAAACTTTTGCATCCACATTACCTTCGCCGCTGATCGCCTGCTGACGATTAATATGCAGCTCACATAATTCACACTGGGAAATTTTTACTGACAGCGCTGCTAATGACTCAATCGCTTCGGCAGGGGTTTCAGCTTGTTGTAAACTTTCAGGTTGATGATTGTTTATTTGCGTTACAGACGCTTGTTTAGAAGCTTCTACTGGCGCGGCTTCTACAATTTCATTTGGTGCAACCTGCGTTATTACACTTTCTTTTGCAGGCAAGACTAAAAGCGGATCAAACCAGCTTTGTATTCCCATTGATTTCAAATATTGCTGGCGTAAATCTTCCGGCAATAACGATTCTTCTCTAGTTTTTGTCGCTAAACTTTCAGTCATATTCTTTAGCTCAAACGCAATCTAAACATCACCCAGCTGCGGGTGTGATCGATCCGCATCAGAAATTATAATTCGGTTAAGCGCATTGATATAAGCCTTGGCCGACGCAATGACGATGTCCGTGTCGGCCCCCTGCCCGTTAACAATTCTTTCATCTTTTGATAAACGCACTGAAACTTCTCCCTGGGAGTCTGTACCACTGGTAATATTATTCACAGAATAAAGTTTTAATTGCGCTGCACTTTTTGCAATGGATTCTATCGCCTTAAAGGCAGCATCAACCGGACCACTTCCTGATTCACTTGCACTTATTTCATTACCGGCTACCTGAATCACCACATCCGCCTGTGGCACTTCACCGGTTTCAGAACAGACTTTTAAACTAATTAATTTATACTGTTCATTCTCAGCGCTCCAACTGGTATCCGCCATTAATGCGCGTAAATCCTCATCGAAAATTTCATGCTTTTTATCTGCCAACGTTTTGAACCGCGTGAAAGCTGCGTTTAATTCTTCCTCTGAATCCAGTTTTATATCTAATTCTACAAGGCGGGTTTTAAATGCATTTCGTCCAGAATGCTTACCCAGCACAATTTGTTTTTCATTCCAGCCCACATCTTCAGCCCGCATAATTTCATAGGTTTCGCGGCTTTTCAAAATACCATCCTGATGTATACCCGACTCATGAGCAAAGGCATTAGCCCCCACTATCGCCTTGTTTGGCTGCACCGGAAACCCAGTCACACTGGAAATTAATTTTGAGCAGGTCATAATTTGTGTAGTATCTAACCGTGTATCGCAGCTAAATAAATCCTGACGTGTACGCACCGCCATCACCACTTCTTCTAGTGACGCATTACCCGCACGCTCACCCAAACCATTAATTGTGCACTCAACCTGACGCGCACCATTTTGCACGGCGGACAATGAATTGGCCACGGCCAGGCCCAGATCATTGTGACAATGCACTGAGAAAATGGCCTTGTCAGAATTTGGAATTTTTTCAATCAGGTTTTTAATTAACTCACCAAACTGATTGGGCAAATTATATCCCACCGTATCCGGAATATTAATCGTCGTTGCACCTGCATCTATAACGGCTTCAATGATTCGACACAAAAAATCCAGTTCAGAGCGACCCGCGTCTTCCGGTGAAAATTCAACATCATTGGTAAACTGACGCGCCAGTTTTACCGCATCCACTGCTTGTTTTAAAACTTCATCCGGCTGCATACGCAATTTCATTTCCATGTGAATGGGGGATGTTGCAATAAATGTGTGAATGCGCGATGAGTTGGCTTTTTTCAGCGCTTCACCCGCACGGCTAATGTCCCGAGCCAGGGCGCGGGATAAACCGCAAACCGTACTATCTTTTACCGTTTCGGCTACTGCTTTTACCGCTTCAAAATCACCTTCAGATGCAATGGGAAATCCCGCCTCAATGATATCCACTTTCATACGTTCAAGTGCTCGGGCTATTTGCACTTTTTCATCTTTAGTCATCGACGCACCGGGGCTTTGTTCGCCATCGCGCAGGGTGGTATCAAATATAATTAATTTATCTTGTTTCACGTTAATTATTTCACTTTTAAGTTAACATTTTTAAATTATAGCGCACACATATAACAGCACAGGCAAAAGGTATCGTCATCTTAATTAACACTATGTTACGTCCTGCGAATTAATACTTAATTTCGTTTCTTCTTCGCAAACTTACGTAATTTTCTTAAACTTAGCACGGGACCAGAAAGCGCATACAAACCAAAAACCAGCAGTAATGATTTTGAAATATCCAGTGACGCCAGCGCTAAAACCAGCACCACAATTAAGATAGAATAAAAAGGCACCTTGCCTTTAAAATGCACTTCTTTAAAACTATAGAATAAAATATTACTCACCATCATAATACCCATTGCGATCGTGATAATCACCATGAAGATCGCCACATCGGCTCCGGCAACTTTATTATCCACGCCAACCCAGACAACCGCAGCTATAACTGCCGCTGCTGCAGGACTGGGCAAGCCCTGAAAATATCGCTTATCTGCAATACCGACCTGTGTATTAAATCTAGCCAGACGTAATGCGGCGGAAGCAGTGTAAATAAACGCCGCCATCCAGCCCAGCTTGCCCCATTGCCAACCCATATTTGCCATTGAAACAAACGACCACTGATACATAACCAATGCCGGTGCCACACCAAACGAAACCATATCAGACAAGCTATCGTACTCTGCACCAAATTCACTTTGGGTATTGGTCATTCGAGCGACCCTGCCATCCATTCCATCCAGAATCATCGCAATAAAAATTGCAATGGCGGCTTTTTCAAAGTGACCATTCATGGAGGCGACAATCGCATAAAAACCTGCGAACATCGCACCGGTGGTGAAGATATTGGGGAGTAAATAAATGCCTCTGCGGCGAAATGAGGGTTTCTTTTTTTGATTCATAATTTTTTAGCAGGTTGTTAAACACCTGAAGTTTTAGTTTAATTTAATCGTATTTAAACAGTCTTCTCTTTGTAAATTGAGACTGCGGGGATTGGTGATTTCATATTTTTTAAATCTCCCCCAGCCCCTCTTTTTCTAAGAGGGGAGCTGTAAACTATCTCTTTTTCTAAGAGGGGAGCTGTAAACTATCTCTTTTTTTAAGAGGGGAGCTCTAAACTACCTCTGATTCTAAGAGAAGGCTCTAGCTCGATTTTGTCTTTATCAAAATCATACTAACGCGCGTAACTTTATTTGCGTTTTCTTTTACTGCCCGCTTTTTAAAGACAGCTCAAAAACAACAAAGGGGCTTTACGCCCCTTTATTTATACCATATTACCGACCAAATTAGTTCTTAGTTTTATCAACTATCTGGTTGGCCTGAATCCACGGCATCATTTTACGTAACTCTCCACCCACCACTTCAATCGGGTGTGCTGCATTATTACGACGACGTGCTGTCATTTCCGGGTAGTTTGTCATACCTTCTAAAATAAAGCGTTTTGCGTATTCGCCATTTTGAATATTTTTCAGCGCTGTACGCATCGCCTTACGGCTTTCTTCATTGATCACCTTATCACCGGTCACATACTCACCGTATTCCGCATTATTCGAAATGGAGTAGTTCATGTTGGCGATGCCGCCTTCAAACATTAAATCAACGATCAGTTTTAACTCGTGCAAACACTCAAAGTAAGCCATTTCCGGTGCATAGCCCGCTTCGGTTAGGGTTTCAAAACCCATTTTAACCAGCTCAACAGCACCACCACAAAGTACCGCCTGCTCACCGAATAAATCGGTTTCAGTTTCATCTTTAAAACTGGTTTCAATAATCGCTGTGCGACCACCACCCACACCTGACGCATAAGACAGGGCTAAATCTTTCGCTTTACCAGATGCATCCTGATAAACCGCGATTAAATCGGGAACACCGCCACCACGGACAAACTCACTGCGCACGGTGTGCCCCGGTGCTTTGGGTGCAACCATAATGACATCTAGATCACTACGTGGAACGATTGAGTTATAATGAATCGCAAATCCATGGGCAAAGGCTAAGGTTGCTCCCTGCTTCAGATTCGGCTCAATTTCATCTTTATAAAGTGCAGACTGAAATTCATCAGGCGTTAACACCATAACAACATCGGCTGATTTAACAGCGTCCGCTACTGATGAAACTTTTAAGCCTTCATTCTCTGCCTTAGCAGCAGAAGATGAACCTGCACGTAATGCAACCGTTACATCTACACCTGAATCTTTAAGATTCAGCGCATGTGCATGGCCCTGTGAACCATAACCCACGATGGTTACCTTTTTGTCTTTGATTAATGAAATATCACAATCTTTATCGTAATAGATATTTAAGCTCATAGTTCTGCTCTCAAAATTAAATTATAAAATAAGGTTTAAACGGCGAGTACTTTTTCGCCGCTACAAATGCCAATGGCGCCAGAGCGCACCACTTCATGAATTTTTATACTGGATAATGATGTTAAAAATGAATCCAGTTTGTCACGGGTATCGGTTAGTTCAACGGTGTAGGTTGTGTCGGTAACATCCACTACCCGGCCATTAAAAATATCGACCAGGCGTTTTACTTCATCCCGCGCTTCACCAACGGCTTCTACTTTTGCCAGCATGAGTTCGCGCTCAATATGCTCGGACTCGGTTAAATCAACCAACCGTACAACATCAACCAGTTTGTTTAGCTGCTTACGAATTTGCTCGACAATTTCATCGGTGCCACTGGTGACAATCGTCATGCGTGACATGGTTTCATCATCGGTTGGTGCAACTGACAATGATTCAATATTATAGGCACGGGCAGAAAACAGGCCCGCAACACGTGATAGCGCGCCGGATTCATTTTCCAGCAATAAAGAAATAATATGCTCATTCATAATATCTAAACCAGAATCATTTCATTTAAGCCTGCACCGGCAGGAATCATCGGATATACGTTTTCTTCTTTATCAATCATAAAGTCAATGAAAACCGTACGGTCTTTGTATTTGCCATAGGCATCTTCAATGGCCTGACGCACATCTTCAGGTTTAGTGACCCGAATACCTACGTGCCCATAAGACTCAGCCAGCGCTACAAAATCCGGGAGGGATTCCATATATGAGCTGGCATAACGCTTTTCATAAAAGAATTCCTGCCACTGGCGAACCATCCCCAGAAAGCCATTATTCAGGTTGATAATTTTTACCGGTAAACCGTACTGGGTGCAGGTCGACAGCTCCTGAATACACATCTGGATGCTGCCTTCTCCGGTGATGCAGGCAACCTGCTCGTCCGGATGCGCAAGTTGCACGCCCATCGCCGCAGGCAATCCAAAGCCCATGGTGCCCAGACCACCGGAATTTATCCAGCGGCGAGGCTTGTTAAAACCATAGTACTGTGCGGCAAACATTTGATGCTGCCCCACATCGGAAGTGACAAATGCATTTCCTTCAGTGACCTGGTGTAATTGCTCAACAACGAACTGCGGCTTAATGGAGCCGGTGTCTCGGTTAAATTTCAGGCAGTCCTGAGCACGCCACTCTTCAATTTGAAGCCACCAGGCGCTCAACGCTGCACTTTCTAAACGCTGATCTGACGCTTCAATTATTTTATTCAGGTCAGTCATCACATCTTTAACATCACCCACAATGGCAACATCAACTTTTACATTTTTGGAAATAGATGCGGGATCAATATCCACATGCACAATGCGTGCATCTGGACAGAATTTTTCCAGATTACCCGTAACCCGATCATCAAAGCGTGCACCGATAGCGATTAACACATCACAATGATGCATACTCATATTAGCTTCATAGGTGCCGTGCATACCTAGCATTCCGACAAACTGTTTCTCATTTGCCGGGTACGCACCTAAACCCATCAGGGTATTCGTGATGGGGGCCCCCAAATGCTGGGTAAATTTAATCAGCTCATCACTGGCATTGCTTAAGATAACGCCACCACCGGTATAGATCATGGGCTTTTTGGCGTCCAGAATCAGCTCGTAGGCTTTTTTAACCTGGGCACTATCAACGGTGACCTTAGGCTGGTATGAGCGAATTTTAATATCACGGGGATAGGAGAATTCAAATGTCTGACCCGTTATATCTTTTGGAATATCCACAACCACCGGCCCGGGGCGACCAGTCGTAGCCACATAAAACGCCTTTTTAATCGTGGCAGCCAGATCCTTAATATCTTCAACCAGAAAATTATGCTTCACAACGGGACGTGTGATCCCCACGGAATCGACTTCCTGAAAAGCATCGTTACCAATCAGGTGCAACGGCACCTGGCCGGTTAAAACCACCATTGGAATGGAGTCCATATACGCAGTGGCGATACCGGTTACCGCATTAGTCGCGCCGGGACCGGAGGTGACCAGTACGACACCGGGCTTACCTGTGCTACGCGCATACCCGTCAGCCGCATGCGTTGCCGCCTGCTCATGTCGCACGAGTATATGCTGTAGCCCATCCTGCTGGTGTATTGCATCATAGATATTCAATACCGCACCACCAGGATAACCAAACAGATGATCAACGCCTTCCTCTATCAGGCTTTGAACAACAATTTCAGCACCGGTCATTTCCACCTTAAATGTCTCCAAACGTTAAATTAATTTCTGAATCTTATATCCAGAATGAAAATTGAAAAACCTTATAAATCATAGAGTTTTTTTATTGCTTAAGAATATGCAAGCCGCGTAGTTTAACCTAGATTAATACTCAGGTCACGCCACTTCGCTTATGAGCCTAAATAGCCGAATAGTCTGCTTTTTATAGCCGACAAACGGCCTATATCGGGCATCCCTCTTCCCATGCGCAATTTTTCGATAGCCGCAACGAGCAATATGCTAGAACCGATGACTCATTTCAAGCTATAGCGTCCGTCAGGCTCTATTTATCCTTGAAATAAAAAAAGCCCGGCTGACACCGGGCTTTTTTTCAGTAATTCTGAATTTCTAGCCCCTAGAAATCATCATCTTCCACTTCACCACCCGCAACCGCGGCCAGGACATCACGAATGGCATCAGGGGTAGCCATGATATTCATAAAGCTATTGTCACCCATCATCGCCAAATCAGGGAAGTTAATGGCAATACGAAAACGCGCATGCAATGCTTCAGCGTCTTTACCCTTTACCAGAATTTCATAAGGCAGGTGTGCAGTAGAGCGTAAAGGCTTAAAATCAATTTCGCTCATAATATAGCCTTCATCCATATATTTTTTACCTTCATTTGGCGCCTTCATCGCGACACCGAATAAGGTTTGTGACGTACCTGGAATCACAATTTTATAAACCTGGCTTGCACCTTTCGTTTTAGCACTCAGGTTTTTTTCAATTTCAGCCACCATTGCATCATGGCTACCCTTGGTATTCAGTTCTAAAGGCTCATCGAAATATTCCATACCAAAAGTGTAGTGGTACTCATTCAAGTCTTCAGCATCTTTACCTTCAGCTGGACCAAAATCCTGAACATGACCCAGTGCTTTTTTAAGCGCCGCTGCAGTTTGAGGCAACTTTGCATTCACTCTATATGCATAAGTCATATATGCCGGATTGGTATATGAAACCTGAACTTTACCGTCCAGTTCTGTTAAGGAGATGCGCTGCGCAGCAATATAACCACCACGCGCTTTTGATGCCGCCGCTTTTTTCAGCTCCTCATTGGTGACCACGATGACATAAGCGCCTTTATAAGGTGCATACTCACCTGCAATTTCAAAGCCGTTTTCCTTTAGTGCCGATTTCGTTCCTTCAACCTTATCTGCAATTGTGCCCGCATTATTCGATGCCAGTGCAAAAGGTAAATAAGTTTGTGCTGCCTGAGCAGTAGTTACAACCACGCCAACTAACATTGCAAATGCAACTTTCGTTAGTAATTTTATCTTCATTTTAATAACTCCATCCCTTACTATAGATAAGGTGTTTTTTTATGTAGGAATACACGTTTACAACGTGCTGCCAAAATATACGGCCTGACCTGTATTTGTCAACGGAAAATTGTTTTAGACTAGTATATAAGTATATGGCAAGAACCTTATTTCGTAAGGTGATCTGACTCAGGTATTTTTAATGTTTTTACAGGCAAAAAAAAAACCGCACAATGGCGGCTTTTTTAAACAAAAATATAAATTAGAACATCATTGAGTAAGTTGCCTGTAGCTCAATCTGGTACATTTCTATTTTGATGGTTTGGAACTGATCAAATGGGCTGGGACCAGTAACAGAGCTTGTCGGCGCATACATCGCAGCAAATGCTAACTCAGAACTCGAACTTAGCGGCATTGTAAAGCCACCTGTTATATGTGTTTCTATTACTGCTGGCGCCAATATATTAAACATCGTTTCTGAATTAGGGATTGGTTGGCTTCCATTACTTAAACCAACTCGCCATTTAGTTGAATCCCCCCATTCATAGCCTAACTTAAAAATTGTCATATCTTCCCAGCCAAAACCTGCACCAGCTGAGCCACCCAAACAACCATTACCAGTTCCACCTGTTGGCCCTGGCAAGCATCCCCCATTAGTCAAAGGCGCAATACCATTTGCTATTGAGGCTACGTCACTGTAATAGATTGATTGAATATCAAAAACAAGTGTCGACTTATCGCTAGTTTTCCACGCAATACCTAACGACGCTGTTGCTGGAATATCAAAATCACCACCCTCTGCAAATAAACCCGCATAGTCATCAAACTCGCTCATAGATATTTTTGACTGATATGATGCACCAATTGTAACTGATGGAGAAACCTTTCCTTGCCAACCTAACTTGGCACCAAAACCAGTTGATGAATCAGGACCATTACCACTTAATTTAGAGGGGTCTTGAGAAAAACCTCCAAAAGTCGCCAGCCCTTTAGATTCAAAAGTCTGATAAGCAAAAATAAGACTCGCACCAAATGAATGATTCTGGTTTAGTTTTGTTGCATAAGACCAGTTTACAAACAACTGCTTTAAATCAACACCAGTAGTACCATCACCAAAAGTGCCCGGAGCTGTTACAAAATTGCCATCACCCGCCGGTGAAAAAGTTGCAGATCCACCTTTGTAGTTAGTGTTCATACCACCGTTACCATACAGTGCGATAGCCGTAGAACTATCTCCATCTAACTTCCAGTTGTAAGCAAAATGCGGTATTAAAAATAGATCCAGATTACTATCAACCGAATCAGGGCCAATTCTAAAATTACATTGCCCCGGTGCAATACAGCCATCAGTAGCTGTACCACCACCCGTAACTGTATAAGAACGTTTCGGGCTAAACAAAGCCGCACCCACATCCATACGACTACCCATACCCGCAATACCCGCGGGATTATTTGCAACCGCCATTGCATCCTGTGAATGTGCGACACCCGCACCTGCCAGACCTTTTTCGGTGGTACTGTAACCGTGAGCAAAATAACCGTTCGTTGCAAATGCTGATGGCGCGATCAATGCGCTTGAAACAGAAAGGGCTATTAAGGATTTCTTAATACTTCGTAACATCTTTGTGATCCTCAATTGGAGTTATACGCATTAAATTTGCGTTTCATATAAAATTTTTTTGCTGTAATCCTGACAACTTATTTAGACCTGAAAAAAATTCAGATTTGAGCGAGCCCTTGCGAGGGCTGAACAGTCTCAAAATGCCACATTAAAGTCAACCAAATAAATGCTAAAACTGCCTGTTTTACAGTGTTTTAGTATAAAAATTGTCAATAATCAAACAAACGGGGGATGTAAATAATATGATGATAATTTAATAAAATACTAATATTGTGTATGAAATTTATACAATATTTTTACCCGTAAAAGCATCCACTTTAATTGGTAGAAAAAATATTAGACTCATTCTTTAAAATACTGGAAGGAAATTTTAATACCGAACTCATCACGAAAAGTTTGTGCTAAATTCCTGTAAACAACAGGCAAAAAAAAAGACACCGGCCGGTGTCTTTTTAAGATAATTTCTAAACAATACCACTATGACATTAACGGCATACCATTTTGTGCCCAGGCAATAATTCCACCGCGCAGGTTATATACATTATCAAAACCCTGCTGAGCCATATAACCCACACCCTGTGCAGATCGAGCACCACTACGACAATAAAGTACCGTGAGTTCATCGCTCTGTATTTCATTTAAACGCGCGGGTAGCGTGTGCAAGGGGAGCTTTTCAGCATTTGGAATCATTCCCTGAGCCATCTCACCAACACCACGCACATCAAGTAAGCGGATTTTCCTGCCTTCATCAAAATAAGATTGAAGCGTATTGACATCTAATTCTTTAACACCAAACATTGCATTCCACCTATATAATAAAATTTTAATATAACGCTCATTTTCTCATTAACAGGCATATATAAGCAAGTACTAAAATAGATTTATGAGACATTAGTCACTTCTTATATTTCTCTTTATTGCTCTGCTTTCTATGCATTTTTTACAATTTATCTCTATTTATCAACAAGTTAAATCTATTTTAAGCTTGATTTCACATATTTATCATTAACCTTTTATCTGCTTGGCTAAAAATAAATTATTGTAAGACTTGCCTTTTATTCACATTCGAATGTATGGTTGTTACTTGAAAACTAATACGATCGACTAATTTTTATAAATTTGGTTTTAAGGCAGCAAACTGGCGATATTAGCATCAGCGTGCGATTCCCAGCATCACAGCCAATTTCAGCCAATCTTAATTGAGGAGAGATATCACATGAGCGATCCCAAGCTAACAATCATTGCAACTAAAGGCACACTTGACTGGGCATACCCTCCATTCATTCTTGCTAGCACAGCGGCTGCACTCGGTATGAATGTTTCAGTGTTTTACACTTTCTACGGTTTAAACCTGCTTCTGAAAGATACAAGCTCACTTAAAGTTACCCCCACTGGAAACCCTTCTATGCCAATGAAAATGCCTATGGGCCCTCAATGGTTAAGAAAGATCGACTTTGGTCCTAAAATTCCAAATGTTATGTGGAATGTTCCTTTCATGGACAGCATTGCGACCACACTCATGAAGAAAACCATTTCAAACTGCGGTGTCGCCACGATTGCTGAATTGCGTGAACTTTGTCAGGAAGCAGAAGTAAAATTCCTGGCCTGCCAGATGACAGTTGAACTGTTTGGCTATAACACGGATGTATTTATTGACGGTGTTGAATACGTCGGTGCAGCAACCTACTTTGAAGAAGCCTCCGACGCGACTCAATCACTGTTTATTTAGTTTCTATATAGATAGTATTTAAAAATAAACCGGGGTATTTTAAAACCTCTGCAAAAAGCCACTTACACCCGTAAGTGGCTTTTTTATTTGCACTAAAGTTCAATACTGCGGTCATACTTGGCACACTTTTTTGTATAATGACCACAACCCTCTTTAAAACAGTTTTCTCAAATGCACCCACATTCTACTTCGCCAGTCTCGCTAAAAAAATCATTGGGTACTTTTATATGTGTTTTTCTGTTAAGCCTGCCCCTATACAGCAATGCTGATTTACCTGAACTGGGCGATCCAACGCAACAGGAGTTCACCCCCTATCGCGAATCGGTAATGGGTAATCAGTTTTATCGATCAATAAAAGCGGCGGTGCCCTTTGTGACCGATTTAGAAGTGAATGACTATATTACCAATCTCGGCCAGAAACTCATTTCTCACAGCAGTCAGCCGGATAAAAAAATCCGTGTATTCATCATTAAAGTACCAAGCATAAATGCTTTTGCGGGCCCGGATGCCAATATTGGCTTTCATACTGGTTTAATTATCGCAGCCAAAAATGAAAGTGAACTCGCAGGCGTAATGGCTCACGAAATTTCACACGTCACACAAAGACACCTGGCCCGTGCCATGACAGAATCCAACACCAACCCAGCAACCATGTTTGCAACTATTCTTGCGGGCATTCTTGTGGCTTCACAAAATCCGGATGCGGGTGCGGCAATAATTTACGGCGGCTCTGCCGCATTAATGCAGTCACAGATAAATTTTACGCGTGCAAATGAGCATGAGGCCGACAGAATTGGAATTGGCGTGCTACGCGATGCGGACATAAACCCGGTGGGCATGGCCAGTTTTTTTGAAACACTGTTACAGCAATCTGAAACAAATAATGTAATCGCTCAGATGGAATATTTGCGCACCCACCCATTAAGCACTACACGAATTGCGGAGGCTAGAAATCGTATTGAGCCACAGGATAGAAAACTACCAGATGACAGCCTCAACTTTCAGTTTGTACGAGCACGCATTTTAGTCGACTTAAGCAAGTCAACCCCGCGCCTGGTAAAACAACTCGAGGGCCTAAAACCCTCTCAGGTTAATATTGTTTCTCGATACACACTGGGGCTGGCCTACACTAAAAATAAACAGACCCAAAAAGCCATAAAACTTTTGACTGCGCTAAGCAAAGACAACCCCCACCCCTGGATTCAGTTAGCACTGGCAGATGCCTACAATGAAGCGGGAAACAAAACTGCGTCCCTCAAGATTTTAAAAAACCTGAATACCCTGTTACCTGACTATCTGCCGGTTTCTATTCGCTATGCCAAAACACTCATTGATGCTAAAAAAAGCGATCAGGCGATTATCATTCTCAATCTACAACTACGTAGCAAGAAGCAATCGGTGGTTTACAACACGTTGGCGGAGGCCTATTTTTCTAAAGGACAGGTTTCTCTAGCACTGGAAGCCACCAGTTACGAATATGAAAATGAAGGCTACCTCAATCTTGCCAGTCAGCAAATTAATAACGCCCTACAACAGCCCGGTTTAAATAAGCTTACTATTCAAAGACTTGAATCAAGAAAAGACGATTTAAACCAGAAAATAAATAAAGATTCAAAGCAGGTTCATTAGAATAACATTATATTAGATATATGTAACATATTGATGAGCATACATTTTTCTTGCTATCGACGCTGTTTTCAGTATGCTACCAGTTCCGGTCTAACTCATAATAAAAACAGGTTAGTAAAGGTATCAATTTGGTGCTAATTTTGATAAAAAGAAATGGGCGCTAATTTTTATCTACAGAGAGAAATGGATTAACTAGAATCTGATTACTATCTATAGACCGGTTCCTTTTCCACGTAATCAAAAACACTGAGGAGTGAATTATGCGGCACACCGCTAAGGCCATTTCTACAGCAACATCTGTTGCTGCATTGCTGGGTACACTAGCTTTTGCATTGCCAAGTATTTCCGTTGCGGAAGATGCTTCAGCAAGCGCAGAAGGTAAGAAACTTGCCTTTAATAAAAAGAAAGGTAACTGTCTAGCATGTCACCAAATTGAAGGTGGCAAACTTCCTGGTAATATCGGGCCACCATTGCTTGCAATGAAAGCCAGATTTCCTGACAAGAGCAAGTTACGCGCACAAATTGCTGATGCACGTAGCAATAACCCTAATACAATTATGCCTCCGTTCGGCCCCCACGAAATTTTAAGTGGCAAAGAAATAGACAAAATTGTTGAGTTTATACACTCATTATAAAAATTTAAGGTAAAACTAATGAACACAAATCGTAGATCTTTTATTAAGAGCTCTGCTGCAGCCGGCGCATTTGGCGTAGCTGTGAGTGCAGGCCTTATTACTCCTCGCGCTGTTATGGCCGCATGGCCTAAAGCTGCATTTGCTGCAACTGATACGAATGCAGCTATTAAAGGTGCACTGGGTAGCAGCGATACAACTGCAAGCTCAGACATTATGCTTAAAGCACCTGAAATCGCAGAAAATGGTGCAGTAGTACCCATCACTGTAACTAGCAAAATTGCGGGTACAGAGTCGATTACCCTGCTTATTTCTAAGAACCCAACGCCTTTAACTGCCACATTTAATATGGGCAAAGGTGCTGAAGGCTTTGTTTCAACTCGTGTAAAAATGAGTAAAACATCTGACCTGGTAGTTGTTGTTAAAGCTAACGGCAAACTATTCAGCACTAAAAAAGAAGTTAAAGTAACTATCGGCGGCTGCGGCGGCTAAACCTGACGGGAACATCCCTGAAGGTTCTATCTTAGAGGAATTAAATAATGGCTAAATCAATTAAAGTACGCGCTAAGGTTAAAGATGGCACAACAGTGGTTAAAGCACTGATCAGTCACGCTATGGAAACCGGCATGCGTAAAAACAAAAAAACAGGTAAGAAGTTTCCTGCTCACTTTATTCAGGAAGTTACGTGTAGCCACAATGGCAACACTGTTCTGAGTGCTGACTGGGGTACTGCTATCTCTAAAAATCCATACCTTTCATTCAAATTTAGTGGCGCCAAAGCTGGCGATACTTTAAAAATGAGCTGGGTGGACAATAAAGGCGCTAGCGATTCAGTAGAAGCTAAAATTAAATAAGCTTCATAACTTAATCTAACCTCAGAACATAACAATAAGGTAAAAATTATGAAAAAAGTTGCAGTTATTGTATCTGCGCTTTGCATGCTAATTGCCCCTCTTGCTGGTATAGCTGCAAACCCAGATCAGGATCTGAAAGATTTCAGAAAACACTTTACTGAAAAATTTCCGTCAGTTCCATTACAGGACTTCACTAATGGTGTTTACTCTATAGATCAGTCTTCTCGTGATCAATGGGAAGCTTTTGAGGAATTTCCTCCTTACGAAATCTATGTTGATAAGGGTGAAGACCTGTTCAACACACCATTCAAAAATGGCAAAACCTATGCTAGCTGCTTCACTAAAGCTGATAAAGGTATCAAGCAAAACTACCCATTCTTCAGCAAGAAGCGCGGTGAAGTTGTAACGCTTGAACTAGCCATCAATGAATGTCGTAAGCTTAACGGTGAAAAACCACTGAAATATAAGAAAGGTAAAATGGCTCACCTGTCAGCTTACATTGCTTATAAGTCACGTGGTAAAAAAGGCAATGTAAAAATTGTTGATACACCTGAGTCTATCGCCTGGTACGAGCGTGGCAAGAAGCACTTCTATGCCAAGCGCGGTCAGTTGAATATGTCATGTGCGGACTGCCATTTCTACAATGCGGGTAACAAAATTCGTGCGGATGTCCTGAGCCCTGCTCTGGGTCATTCTTCACACTTCCCTGTATATCGTAACAAATGGTCTCTGAAGAGTGCTTCAGGTGACGGCATGGGTACTATGCATCGTCGTTACGGCGGTTGTAACAAGCAGGTACGTGCTAAGCCATTTAAGGCGCAAAGCGAAGAGTACCGCTCACTTGAGTATTTCCATACTTTCATGAGCAACGGCCTGACTATGAACGGCCCTGGTGTGCGTAAGTAATCTTACTTAAACATACTGAACTGAAAAGCCCGACACTTTGAGTCGGGCTTTTTTTTGCCTGAAATTTACTGACTGCATACACCCTTAACTGGAGTTCAATACCTAAAGCGTTGTAAGCAAAAGCTGTTTTCCGCAAATAAACGCGAATCTACGCAAAAGTTGTTTGGTTATATGCGCCGCAGGCGCACTGTAACCAAATAAAGTTTTTGTTTTTATTAGCGTGTTTCGCGTTTATTTGCGGAAAACAGCTTTTGACTTTTGACTTTAAACTTTAATAAATTGAAATGATCCACGCACTCACTTCCATCAATCAAAATTCACTGGAGCTCACTCTATGGCATCCACTTCCGGCACAATTTTTGTTCTGTTCAATCGTGCCATTTTCTCCACCAATGTGATCTCCTTTCCTTCTAAAATCACCCGCATGACAGCCGGCGCAAGATGGCGCATATCTTAGCTGGTTAGGATAATTACCACTATTAATACCAGACCCAATGGTTCCTTTGTGACAGCCTGTACAGCCTGGGTTTCGTCTATGATCACCCGGGTAGTTGCCCTGTGTACTGTGCCTGAAGTTAGTCGGTGCCCAGCCTTGCGTTGTATGGCACACATCACACTGTTCATTGGTATTTAAATGCCCCGCAAGTTTGAAGCGCTTCGCTGCGCCGCCACTCACATGGCAACTATCACAGTTATTAACCGTGCTAGCATCGTGAACCCATGTGCCTCCCAGGAAGGTCGCCGTCGTATGGCAGGCATTACAATCCAGCGAAGTGGGAATGTGGGCTGGATTGACCTTGGCTTCTTTACCAATCGCCGTAGCCCCATCATGACAGGATGCACAATTGTTCACGATCCCCGCATGATCAAACACGCCACCGACAAAGGTCAACGGAGAATTTACGGTGTGACAGACGCCACAGTCCTGGTTGGTTGTTACATGAGTATCTGATTTACCCAGGGCGACCGCCCCATCATGACAGGATCTGCAGTTATCCACGATACCAGCATGATCAAAAGTTCCCGGTATAAACCCGGTGGTCTGGTGACACACATAGCAATCCTGGCTTGTTGGCAGATGATTTGGCGGCGGCGTTTTTCCTCTGGCGGTTGCACCATCATGGCACGATACACAGTTATTCGAAATACCCGTATGGTCAAAGGTGGCGCCCGCAAAAGCCGTGGTGTTATGACACACCGAACAATCCTGCGAGGTTGCGATATGGCCGCTATGCTTTTTGGTTACCGCTGATGTTGCCGTATCACCATGGCAGGCGACGCAGTTATCAACTATACCCGTATGATCAAACACCGCTGGGATGAAGGTACCGGACACGTGACAGAAACTGCAGTCCTGTGTAGTCGGCAGGTGGCCAGTATTTTTCTTGGGCCCGACAGGCGTTTCCGTCGTCGTATCACCATGACAGGCCGCACAATTGCTTACTATACCCGTATGATCAAATATACCATCGGTGAAATTATTGCCAATGGCATGGCAGGACCCACAATCTGAGGTCGTGACTGGATGGGTGGGTGTGATTCCCCTGGCACCAATGCCAGCAAAATCACCATTGTGACACGATGTACAATTACCGCTGATACCCGCATGTGTAAATAATGTAGGCGCCATAAACGAAGCGCTCGTATGACAAACATCGCAATCCTGGCTCGTTGGCATATGGTTAGCGAGTTTTCCATAAAGCTTGGCTGAGCGCGTACTGAACTGACCACTATGACAACCTTCACAACCACTGGTGATGCCGGGATGCACACTTGTAATAAATGTTGATGATGCAAAACCACCGGGAATGGTGGTGTCACTGTGACACTCACTACATTCGGCCTTCGCCGGAATGTGATTGAGTTTTTTGGGCAATGCAATACCGGTGTTATGGCATGAAGCGCAATTGCTGCTCACTATGCTCGGACTATGGACAAACGTGCCCGCGAAGGTAGAGAAAGTACTGGTCGTATGGCAAGAGGAGCAATTCTCAGCTGTCGTTATATGACCTAAAGATTGACCCTTGCTGATCTTACCGTCATGGCAGGCCAGGCAGTTGCTGGTATCGCTTGTAGTGTGATCAAACGTCACATCAACAAAGCTTGTGGTTACGTGGCAGTCGGCACAATCCTGATTATCGGGACTGGTTGGAATATGGTTTGACAGCTTGCCCACACCAATCACATTATCGTGACAGCTGTTACAGCTACCCACAAAAGAAGGACCGCTATGACTAAAGGTTCCCGTGCTAAAGGTGCCGGGGGTATGACAAACCTTACAATCCTCGGTGGTCGGCATATGTGCATAAACAGCCGTGCTAACCGGCTTACCGCTCGCAGTTACACCATGGCAGGAATCGCAATTAGCGGCCAGCACTTCAGGATCGGTGTGGTCAATAGCAAATGCGGGGCTAAATTTTTCTGTGTTATGGCATGACCCGCAATCGGTGTTCGTGATCGGGTGAGCAGGCACAGCAGATGACTTGGCGAGTGCATTGATACTCGTATTATCGTTGTGGCAGGACTCACACGACTGATCCGTTGCATCCAGCAAAGCGTGGTTGAAAATACCGCCGGGCATTTTAAAACTCAGGATGCTATGACAGCTATTGCAATCGACGTTTGTTATCGGGTGGCCGTCAGATTGTCCCTTTGCTGAGCCCGAGCCATTAGCAACATGACAGGAGTCACAGCTAAAATCCGTAACTACAGCATTTGTATGATCAGGGTAGGCATTAAGAAAACTGCTCGTCGTATGGCAATAACCACATTCAGAGTCAGTCTGCGGGTGAGTCCCGGGTGGGGTGTCAGTTGCAGTGGGTGTCTTACCAATGGCCACGATGTTATTGTGGCAGCCTGCACATGAGCGGGTAATATTCGAATGATCAAAGCTGCCATCTGCCCCTATTTCCAGAAAATGGCTTGTATTATGACAGTCACTGCATTCCGCATTCGTTGGCATGTGAAACTCAGATTTACCAATCGCGATAACACCATTATGGCATTCACTGCAATTTCCAAAAACTTCCTGATGATCGATAAAGGGGATGATGTTGTATCCCTGAGGGGTATGACAGGCCTGGCACATATTGCTGGTCGCCAGATGACTCGGTACTTTTTGAGGTAAAAATTCGCCTTTATTATTACGGGTGACACCATTGTGACAATTCACACAATTTGATGATATGCCCTGATGCCCTGGAAATGGGCCGATTAAGCTTTCACTTTCGTCGGTCGCCACCACCATCGCAACAGCGCGCGGGCTTGAAACACCTTCTGCACTGACTAGCAGTTGCACCATATAAACACCACGAACATCCGCAGTGAAACTGGGCGTGGCGGTTGAGCCCCCTTGCAGTACCGCCTGGCTGGTATCCGGTTTATGGGAAAAGGACCAGCTATAACTCAAAGCTTCGGTTGATGTGGTCGATGACTGATTACCATTTAAGGTAGCCACTTCACCGACCCTGACGCCAGACATGGGTCCGGGTACGGCGGTAAGCTCACTATAAGTTGCAGCGAAAGGTGATGGTGTTGTTATATCGTCTTTAGGTTGATCGCCGGATCCGCCGCTACATCCCACGACAATGACAGTTATCAAACCTGTAAATAAATAAGCGCTAAAGAGTCTGAAGAATTTTTGAACATCCATAATAGTCAGTACCAATGATCCTGTTGAAAGTTAAGCCGCGGACATAACTTCGCCTGTTTATCTTTCATATTATTATTTGAATTATTAAGTCACAGGAGTCATGACTTATTAATAAGTACACTAAATGTGCTGCGCCCGTTGACGTGGGAACTTTATCCCATTTTTTTGGCTGTTTTTGTCGATTTCTCAACAAAAATTAATATTAACCCTGGAGTTGATCTGGAATTACCCCTGAACTTAACCCTATATTTACCTGAAATTTGCCTCACTTTGAATTTTATAAAATGCACCCAGAACCCAATCAAATAAAAGAATTAACCTTAAATCTTAATACTTTAGTTATCTAATGAGCGCTAACCAAAGGCCGCTCTACTCGTGGACAAATACTTAATAGGCGAATTTTTCTTCTTAGATTTCTTCTTACAGCCCCCCCAATTCTTAATACACCTTCATCATTCGCCAGTGAAAAACTGACACTTGCCCCAGGCGTTATGCCTTCCCCGACGCCCCGTACGTGATGGGATCGACATTACGACCATCCCTATCATATAAAAAGTTTGAAAGCGTTATGCGTTAAACGCTAAACTAATGTTTCTTTATGGTTAGAACCCCACGTATATGAAAGCCACTCGCTTGACCCTCACATCAATATTACTCCTGCTGAGCTTTTCCTTTAGCCTTCTGGTTCAAGCCGCTACACCTGACACTGACAGTCACACCAGCACTGAAAGGGGATTCGATCACTTTACAACCGGTTTCCCATTAATCGGCAGACACGAGTTTGTTGACTGCTCCGATTGCCACTTTAACAGCCAGTTTAAAGGCACGCCGCTGGAATGCTTTCGATGCCATAATGAGAGTCGCTCTAGCGGCAAGCACCCACAACATGTTATCAGTAGCGATTTCTGCGACGATTGTCACTCAGAATTTACATGGTCCGGTGCCAAATATGACCACAGTAATGCACAGGGTGCCTGTCAAAATTGTCACAATAATATTATTGCTGTCGGTAAGTCTGCGTCACACATTACAAGCACGCCCCTCTGTGAAGACTGCCATAATACAATCACTTTCACCCATGTTCCCAGGGTGGATCACTCAGCCGTCATAGGTAGCTGCGAGTCATGTCATAATGGTGTTATTGCCACGGGCAAACACGCCCAGCATATAACAACCCTCGCCTCGTGTGATAATTGCCATCTCACGACAACCACCTGGCTTGGGGCTAATATTGATCATTCAACCGTCTCCGGCGCCTGCTCTAGTTGCCATAACAATGTGATTGCAACAGGCAAATCCCAGGATCATTTAATGACGACGGAAGAATGTGGTTTTTGCCATACCACCAACGCTTGGTTGCCGGCAATTACCCCGTAACAAACTTAATAGACTTAACTCATTAGCTTTCACGGGGACTATTTTAGGTATTAATGCCTTTTATTTTTTGGCCTGAGTTTGAACATGTCTAATCCCAATCCGGTTCATCTCCAAAATACCCAGATAAAAAGTCCACAAACGTTCGTACCTTTGCTGACAAATATCGACGCGAAGGAAAAACCGCATAAATAGAAATTTCCGGGGGGCTATATTCAGTCAAAACTGGTTGAAGTTTTCCTGTTTTAATATCCATTCCAACAATGAAAGTTGGTAAAGAGGTTATACCCAGGCCGGACAGTGCGGCTGCTTTCAGGATGTCACCATTATCAGCACATACGGAGCCGTTCACTTTAATTGATTGTTTTCCCTCAGGGCCCTGCAGGACCCAGGTTTCAGGTTTTAAATTATTTGAGTACGTCAGGCAGGAGTGAGTGGTTAAATCAACCGGGACCTTTGGGATACCATTTCGCCTGAGGTAATCCGGGGAAGCACAAATCACCTGTTTACAGGGTGCAATTCTACGTGCAACTAAACTAGAGTCTTCCAGGCTGGCGATGCGGATACCCACATCAAATCCCTCGGACACGACATCAATAAACCGGTCCGTTAAACTCAGTACAATTTTAACCTGTGGGTATTGCTTTAAATATTCAGAAATCGCTTCCTGTAGGTGCAACACTCCAAATGAAGTGGGCGCACTGATGGTCAATGTGCCATGGGGTGTTACGGTTTGCTCCCCTGCGATACTTTCAATTTCTTCAATATCATTCAGGATCATTTTACAGCGCTCATAATAAGCCCGGCCGGTTTCTGTCAGGCTTATTTTACGCGTTGTACGGTTAAGCAATCGCGTCCCCAGATGTGCCTCTAGCTGCATCACCGATTTACTGATTTGAGCACGTGAGAGGTTTAGCTTTTTTGAGGCTGCTGTAAAGCTGCCTTTACGCACCACCTGCACAAAAATGCCCATGCTATTGAGTCGGTCCATATTCCCCGTCTTTTTATTGTAATCTAAAAGTAAACAATATATTAATTTATAACATATTTATCTTCTTTTTGTTTTCTTATATGATCTTTTCATCCACTTAATCTACCAAGGAGCGAATCATGATTAACATTAGACGTAGCGACGAACGAGGCCCGGCAGATCACGGCTGGTTAAAGAGCCGCCACACCTTTTCATTTGCAGGTTATTACGATCCTGAGCACATGGGTGTCTCAAAATTGCGAGTGATAAATGACGATAACGTAATCCCTGGGCGAGGCTTTGGTACGCACTCACATCAGGACATGGAAATTATCAGTTATGTAAAAAAAGGCACCATCGAACATAAGGACAGCATGGGCAATATAGAAAAACTGCCGGCGGGTGAATTTCAACTCATGAGTGCGGGCACGGGTGTAACCCATAGTGAATACAACCCGTCGACCTCGGAGCCCTTAGCCTTTTTACAAATCTGGATCGAACCCGATACATTAGGTGTCAAACCCGGTTACCAACAAAAACATTTTGGTACACAACAGGGCATGCAATTAGTTGTATCACCGGATGGTCGAGAGGGCTCATTGCGAATACAACAAAATGCCAGCTTATACCAACTACGCTTAAACAAAGATGAGTCGGCATCTCATTCATTGGCACCTGGCCGCACTGGATATATTCACATGGTCTCTGGTTCCATTAAGGTGAACGGCGAACAGTTAAATGAAGGCGATGGTGCCGAAATAAATCAAAGCGATGAAATTAACTTTGCTGGCCTTGAGAGCAGCGAAGCACTCGTGTTTGATTTGCCTTGATAACTAATCAAAAAATTTAAAGAGGAATTAATATGGACACATTAAAGGCCATCAAACTACGCCGCGCCGTGAAATTGTATGACGCAAGTCATACAATGAGCGATGCGGAAGTTAACCAGCTAATGACCCTGGCAAAACTCTCACCCACGGCTTACAACCAGCAAAATTATCGGTTTGTATTAGTCCGTGATCCGGCATTACGTAAACGCATTCGAGAAGCGGCCCACGGTCAGCCACAGGTGACCGACGCTTCCCTACTTGTAGTAATTTGTGCAGACTTGAAGGCCTGGAATAAAAATCCTCAGCGTTATTGGGCAAGCGCACCACAGGACGTACAGGAATACATGGTCAGCATGATCGATCAATATTACCGTAACCGAGAACAGGTACAACGCGATGAAGCAATGCGTTCATCTGGCATCGCCGCTCAAACTATTATGCTAGCGGCAAAAGCCATGGGGTATGATAGTTGTCCAATGGATGGTTTTGATTTTGATGAGGTGGGTAAAATAATAAACCTGCCTGACGATCATGTTATCGCCATGTTTGTGGCAGTTGGGAAGGCGGCACAGGAAGCAAAGCCCCGACCAACTCAACTCGACATTGAAGAAGTTGTTATTATCGATCAGTTTTAAACTAACATACGTTGTCACACTCATGGAACGTGACAACTTGTTTAACTAAAAAAATAATAAGGTAAACATGACATCCGAAAAAATTAAAAGAGCTAACTGGCTTGAACTACTGTTTGACCTGATCTTCGTTTTCGCCGTATCAAAAGCCACACATATTCTGGCACATGCACATGATGGGCATTTAGGATATGAGCAATATGTTACGTTTATTCTGGTGATGATTCCCATCTGGTGGGCCTGGACTGGACACACATTATTTGCAACCCGATTCGATACGGAAGATACCAGTCAAAAACTATTAACGCTAACTCAAATGCTGGCCGTGGTGTTTTGGACAACATTTATCAACGCCGATTTTGATCCGCACTACCAGGGCTACCTGCTCTTTTACGTATTAATCAGAGTTTTATTAATCATGATGTACTGGCGTGCTACAAGATATAATACCGCTTCAATTCCTGTAGCAAAAAAATTAAGCGCCGGGTTTTCATTAGGGCTATTTGTTGTTATTAGCTCATTGTTATTTGAATCACCACTGCGATATTTTATTATGTATGCCGGCATCGCAATAGAAATACTAACGCCATTACTCAGTAGAAAGGTTTTAAAAGCTGTCCCGGTAAAGTCACATCATTTACCCGAGCGTTATGGCTTGCTGACAATCATCCTTTTAGGCGAATCCGTCATAATGCTGGCCGCAAAACTTAACGAAAGCCAGTGGACAGGAATAACCGTAGGCGCTGCTATATCTGGGTTTTTACTACTCAGTGCCCTTTGGTGGCTGTATTTTAATCTGGTAGAAAAACACTTAATCGGTCAAAACTTAAACACCGGACAGCATGTGATTTATGGACATTTATTTATCTATTCCGGTTTGTCCGCTATCGCCGTTTTTATCGGCTATTCAGTAAAACCTGAATTAACTTTTCTGAGTCACATCATGCTGTTTTTAACAGGAATCCTGGCTTTGTTTTCAGGTCTGCTTTTTATATTTGGACAAAAGGCAATTTTAGAAAAAGAATCACACATAACAATATTAATTATTATTTTATCTGCCACATCTTCTGCCTTATTACCTCTTTTAACATCAGGCGACATTTTTTAATTTAAGGATATTGACCATGCCCGAAATAGTAAAAAAACTGACGTCAGATGAAGAAAAAATAAAACTAAAATTGAAGGGCATGTTCACAGAGGAGCAGATGTGCGCTTATTTTTTAACAAAGACCATTCGTAGCCAATATCAGTTTGATATAAATTTTATTGCCGACTGGTATGAAGAAATTTTCAATAAAAAACCTGAAATTATAGAAAATGCCAGGCGAGACCTGGTTAAGGCGTACACTGATATGCTCATGTTTGAAAATAAATATAAGTTTCACCTGGATTACTGGCTGAGACAATATCAGGAGAATTTAATTACTGAAATGAAACTGTTTTTTGGCGGTGAACCAGGGAAATAAAATGCGTATATAATGTAGTCATCATTTAATTTGATTAACACTGGATCAGGAAGATGCATTATAAGTTTATCTTTTTTATTTGGCTGTTACTTATATTATTTTCAGCATCACTCACTTCTTATTTTTTTGTTGCGGGAAGACCTTCACCCAGCGGCCAAAACTTCAACTAACATGATATAACAGAAGAGAGATCGGAAATTGATAATCTGTCTACGAATATATAAAAGTGAGCATTGTTGAAGAAAAAACATTTTTTAGAATGACCTGATAAAATTTATTTTAGAGTCCGCAAGTAAAGCACTAGCGAACGCTAAATAAAGTCCAATTGGATTTACAACATAAATATGACTATAAATAGATGCGTTATTAAAAAACAGTAAATAAACCAATCACGCTCAAAAGATTTGTAATACCGAAAGTAAACATTCTCCACCCCATGGAATAACAATGGAAAAACAACTTAACGAAAAATGTGCGGTAGTGGGTGTATTTAATCACCCAGAGGCCTCTAAACTGGCATACTTTTCACTGCATGCATTGCAGCATCGTGGCCAGGAAGCTTGTGGTATCAGCTCGGCAGACGGCATTAAAATTCATACCATTAAAGACCGGGGTCTTGTATCACAGGTATTTAATGATGAAAAACTTAAAACCCTCAAAGGCCAATCAGCGATTGGACATAATCGTTATTCTACTGCGGGTGATGATTCCATCCTGGATGCACAACCCGTTTTTGCTCGTTACGATCTAGGTGAAATAGCCATTGTCCATAATGGTAATTTAACCAACGCTCAGCAAGTTAGAAATAGTTTAATAAAAAACGGCGCTATTTTTCAGACGTTTATGGATACTGAAAATCTCATTCACTTAATTGCAACCTCGCAGGAAAAAAGTCTCCTGAATCGCATTCAGGATACACTTAAAAAAGTCCAGGGCGCTTATTCACTTGTTTTTCTATCCCGCTCTAAAATGTTTGCCATGCGCGATGCACACGGACTAAGACCCCTTAGCATTGGAAAAATAGGTGACGGCTACATTGTCGCCTCAGAAAATTGCGCTTTTGATCTGGTAGGCGCGACTCACATACGCGATATAAGACCCGGAGAGCTAATTGTTTTTGAAAAGGGCAAAGAGCCACAATCTATTCAGGTCTTTGAAGCAACACCCAAACATTGTATTTTTGAATATGTTTACTTCGCTCGACCCGACTCGGACATTTTTGGTAAAAATGTCTATCAAATGCGTAAAAATATGGGCGCGGAACTGGCTAAAATTGATCCCGTAGAAGCTGACATGATTGTGCCCGTACCGGATGGTGGAATTTCTGCAGCATTAGGGTATGCCCAGGAAAGTGGTATTCCTTTTGAAATGGGCATTATGCGCAATCACTATATCGGCCGTACTTTTATAGAACCCACTCAGCAGATGCGCGATTTAAAAGTAAAGATGAAACTCTCACCCCTGAAGGAACTTATAAAGGGTAAAAAACTGATCGTCGTGGACGATTCAATTGTTCGCGGAACCACATCTAAGCGCATTGTTAACATGCTTAAAGAGGCGGGGGCGGCGCAAGTGCACATGCGCATATCCTCACCGCCAACAACTGACCCCTGTTATTATGGGATTGATACCCCGGACAGGAGCAGCTTAATCGCAGCCAATATGAGCCTTCAGGAAATGTGTGAATTCATTGGTGCAGATTCTCTGGCTTACCTAAGTCACACCGGCTTGCTGAAAAGCGTTTCATCTGAAAACAATGAATACTGTACCGCCTGCTTTACCGGGAAATATCTTTTTTAAGCCAGCCTGGTATTGACTCCTGTTTCTCGCACTGCCCCCTTTAACTTAACTAGCAAGGCGAAATTAGTTTAAGGCCAAACAGGCAGGCATAAAAAAGGCCTAGCATCGCTGCTAGACCTTTTTGAATATGGTGGGCCGTCCGCGACTCGAACGCGGGACCAATGGATTAAAAGTCCACTGCTCTACCAACTGAGCTAACGGCCCATATTCTACATTCGGACTCCTGTCCTCGCTGCGCATTTAAGCGTTGCCGGCGAAACATCCTGTTACGCGTAAATAGCTTATTCGCTATTTAACCAACTGAGCTAAAACCCCATTTTGGTCTTTCCTGGAGAAGCTATTGCCTCCTCAAGAAGGCGCGTATATTACCCTAACCACCTAATATTACAAGATAAAAATGCCATTAATTTCAGCTTTATTTATACGGTGTCGGATCCGCCACGCCCGCTGCCTCAAAGCCCAGGCGTCTTAACCGACAGGCGTCACACTCACCACAGGCTCTTCCCTGTTCATCCGCAGCATAACAGGAAACCGTAATCGAATAGTCAACCCCGAGCGCCATACCCGCCTGTATGATCTGGGATTTACTCATATCGATTAAGGGGGTATGAATATGTAAATGGTGACCTTCCACACCCACCTTGGTCGCCAGGTTCGCCATGGTTTCATAGGCCTGAATAAACTCGGGTCGACAGTCCGGGTAACCGGAATAATCCACCGCATTCACCCCGATAAAAATATCATCCGCCTGTAACACTTCCGCCCAGGCCAGTGCCATGGATAAAAATATCGTATTTCTGGCGGGCACATAGGTGACCGGTATGCCCTCACTCCCCTCACCTTCGCTGATCGTCGGTACATCAATACTGTCATCTGTCAACGCCGAGCCGCCAAACTGGTTTAAATCTAGATGCAGTGTTTGATGCTGGACAACACCAAATGCAGCGGCAACCCTTTTTGCTGCATCCAGTTCTGCAGAATGCTTTTGGCCATAATCAAAACTCAGGGCATAACACGCATAGCCATCCGCTTTTGCCATTGCCAGTACCGTTGCTGAATCCAGCCCTCCGGACACCAGCAACACCGCTTTTTTCTTTAATTCACTCATTAATTTATTTTTGACTCGACTCTAAAATTTTACCTGTGATTTTTACGGTTCATTTATAGTAGATCATTCGTCACCTGCTCATCTCGCTGGCTCATCTAGCTAGCTCATCTACCTGGCTCGTTATCCCATAAAAATTTATGCAACTGAAACTGAAAGCGTACGTTTAACTGGTCTGCGATAATCCAGTCCGCAAGTTCAGAGGGGAGCAAGCCTTCATGTACCGGTGAAAATAGAACCTGTGATTTTTCCAGCAAGGCGTACTGCTCTATAATGGCCTTAGACCAGTCATAATCCCCACGGTCACAAAGCACAAATTTCACTTCGTCCTGCGCGGTCAAGTACTGGATATTTTCATATTTATTCTTTGACACTTCACCGGAACCGGGTGTTTTAATATCCATAATGCGATGCACCCTGGAATCAACCTGCGAGATATCCATCGAACCGGACGTTTCAACTGACACCCGATACCCCGCATCACACAGACTTGTAAGCAGCTCTCCACAGGCACGCTGCGCCAATGGCTCACCACCAGTGACACAAACATTTTTAGCGTGATACTGTTTAATCTGCTGAATAATATCAGCCACCTGCATCCACTTGCCGCCGCTAAAGGCATAGGCGGTGTCACAGTAGCCACATCGCAGGGGGCAACCGGTCAGGCGAATAAAAACCGTCGGTAACCCTACCGAAGAGGATTCTCCCTGCAGTGAATAAAAGATTTCGGTGATGCGCAGACGCGAGTCAGTGAGTTGTTCTTGTTGTGAAGCCTGCGGAAATTCGGAAGTCATAGAAAAGCCATCATTAAGCGGGATTTTCGCAGGCTTAATGACCCTCTCGTTTCATTCGCTGTAAGCGCTCTTTGGCTTTACGGCTGGCCGTCGTGCCCGGGTATTTACTAATCACCGCATCTAGCGAGCTTTTTGCAGAACCCCAGTCACGCATTTCATAATAGGTGTAACCAATTTTCAGCATCGCATCCTTCACCTTATTACTCTGCGGATATTGCGCCAGTACTTTTTGAAACTCAGCTAAAGCAGTTTTGTAATCACGGGTCACAGAATAGGCTTCACCTAACCAGTATTGCGCATTGGCACAATAGGCACTGTCCGGATAGCTTTGCTGAAAGTTATTAAATGCAATGATAGCCTGCTGATACTTGCCTTCCTTGAGGCTATTAAATGCCTGGGCATAGGCCTGTTTGCCATTTTTATCACCGCCGGCTGGAGCCACAACCGCCACCGCGGGGGCAGCGCCCCCTGAAGCAGCGGCGCTCGCACCCGGTGGGGGTACAGGTGATGACAGGCCAGATGATGCAGATCCAGCCGTTACTGCAGCAGCTGTACCAGCAGAAGCAGGTTTGCCACCCTGTATTTCCAGATCATTCAAACGCCGATCAATATCCTGATATAAATTACGCTGGCGTTGCTTGATCAAACTTAACTGGTGCTCCTGGCTCTCAACCAGCCCACGTATATCACTCAATTCCTGCTGAATCTGCTCCATACGCTGGGTTTGCTCAATGAGCACCTGGTTTTTTAGCAGGTTTTCCAGGCGCCCCAGTCTCTGTTCAACGCTCTGGCCACTCTCAGCCATAACCTGTGAACTGAAGGAAACACATAAAAATGAAATAATCAGGGACTTTAGCGGGAGCTGCAGAATTCTAGATGACATAATTTCGCCTGTCGGCCTATCAAGCCGAAGTAAGTGAGCCTGTACAACAAATACGACCGAACCTTATACTGCTGAAATTTAGCAGCAAAGCTCAGGTCGCCGTTATATCTGAAAAATTTGGGCTATTTTAACGTGCTTCGTAAACGAGTTCTACTCGTCTATTCAATCGCCATGATTCTTCATCATGCCCGAGGGCAACCGGTTTTTCTTCACCGTAACTAATAATTGAAACCTGCTCCGCATTGACACCCTGGAACAGTACCAGCCGGCGCACAGACTGGGCACGACGATGCGCCAGTGCCACATTATATTCCCGGCTACCACGTTCATCCGCATGACCCTCCAGGCGTACACTCATATCCGGATTTGCCGCCAGGTACTTGCCGTGATGCGCAATGAGTTCCTGATAATCTTCACTGATCTGGTCGCTATCAAAATCAAAATAAATAACCTTTTCCGCCAGAACATTATTGGCATCGTTAATAGCACCCTTTTCATAGGATACAACCGCGCCCTCTAGTGCGGTACCACCTTGTAAACCATCCTGACTCAGGCCACCGGTCTGTACACCATCAGCATTTTGATTTTCAGTCTGCGACTCATTATTCGATGTCGCATCCCCGTCTTTCACATTCTCTGGTGAACATGCCGCTAGCAGTCCGGCCAGCATTAGTGCTGAAACTATTTTTGTTAATTTCATTATTTGCCCTCAGTTAAAATTAAATACTTAAACAATCAATCTCTTCAAAAAAAACCGTTACTTTCTAAACGGCCCCCAGGTTGGTTCACGCACATCGCCTTCCGACAAAACCAGTTTCTGTTTGAAACGACCATCGGTTGAAACCGCGGCCAACACACCTTTAAACTTATCGGTTGATGCATATAAAATCATACTGCCATTAGGTGAAAAACTGGGCGACTCGTCCAGTGGACCATCGGTTAATACCTGTACAAAACCCGATTGTAAATCCATGCTGGCAATTTTAAATATATTGCCCTCACCCTGTATAAACACCAGGGTTCGACCATCACTGGAAACTTCCGGGCTGGCATTATAAGGCCCGTCAAAAGTCAGCCGCTTTGTTGAGCCGCCATTAGCAGACACGCGATAAATTTGTGGCTTACCACTGCGGCTTGAAGTAAACACAATTTCACGGCCATCCGGTGTCCAGGACGGTTCGGTGTCTATGCCCCAGTGTTTGGTCACCTGACGTAATTTTTTGTCCTCCAGATTGAACACATATATATCCGGATTACCTTTTTTAGATAAAGTCAGGGCAAGTTTTTTCCCGTCCGGTGACCAAACCGGAGCGCCATTAATACCCGCAAATGAAGTAACTTTAGTGCGCTGCTGACTAAAAATATTCTGAATATAAATTTCAGCCTTACGTTTTTCAAAACTGACATAGGCCAGCTTGCTGCCATCCGGTGACCAGGAAGGCGACATAATCGGCTGCGAAGAATTTAATATCGTAATAGAATTAAAACCATCAGTATCCGCCACCTGCAACTTATATGAAGGTTGAACGCCCTGTTTTCGAACGGCGGTAACATAAGCAATGTGCGTGTTAAACGCGCCTTTTTGCCCGGTGATTTCTTCATAAATTAAATCACTAATCCGATGACTGATTGAACGCAAATTACTGCCATTGGCTACAAACTGCTGACCTAATAACTGCACACCTTTAAAAACATCAACCAGTCTAAAACTCACTTCATACTGATCTGGTTTTATCACTTTCAGCTTGCCAATCACCAGATGATCAATTCCGGCGATTCGCCAGAGTTTATAATTCACTTCCTCAAGATCTTTTGGCGTCGCAATTAATTTATTTTTTTCGATGGGCGAGAACTTGCCACTACGTTTTAAATCTGCGGCAATAATATCAGAAACATTGGGCAGGCCCGCAGTATTACCGGTCAGCTCAAAGGGCACCACCGCAATCGGCACTGCACCATCTGCACCTTTAGTAATTTCAACCAGCAACGCGGCCTGTGACACAGAAAATGAAAACGCCAACGCCAATAACAAAATGACCCGCAAGCCAAACTGGTTTAACCAGAATTTAACAGACACTGTCTTTTGCTTTAAATTTTTCAGCGGGTTTAAATTCATCGGGTATAAATTCAGTAAATTTAAATAGTTTATTAATTTATTTCTCATACATCAGGCCTGAAAATAAAATTCAGCTTTTTCTCAAAAACATCATTATTCGGAGCCTCCGGCAATGGTGAGGCTTTTCTTACTGCACGTTCAACCGTGCTTTTAAATGCCTCACTGCCGGAGCATTGTTTAGTTAGCACATTCAGAACATCACCAAAGCGATTTTGTTCCACCATTATTTCACATGACCAGCCCGCCGTCATGCTCGCTGGTGCATTCCAGTTATTGGCTACTTTACGCTGTATATTATTAATATACTGGGACAGTAGCTTCTGGTTTTCTTTACTCTGTTTAGCCAGACGTCGCTCTTCTTCGAGCATCTGCTGACGCATTTCCGCTTCCTGGGCCTTGCGTCTCACTTCCGCCTCTGCGGCCTGTTTTTTCTTAAGCTCCGCCGCCTCTTCGGCTTTGCGTTTTTTTTCGATCGCTGCGAGCTTCTGCTGTTCATCACGGCGCTTTTGTTCCAGCTCTTTTTGCTGTTGGTCGAGTCTAGCCATCTCCTGCTTTTTCTTTTCGCGCTCGGCTTTTTCTTTTTTAGCCAGCGCCTGCTTACGTTTTTTCTCTTCGCGTTTTATCTTTGCAATACGCTGCTCTTCTTTTTTACGTTTTTCACGGGCTTTTTTCGCTTCACGATCCAGTTGCTTTTTCTTTGCAAGCTGTTTGTTTTGCTTGTTTTGTTCGGCGCGGATTAACTTCTGTTTTTCCCTTTCAACCACCTTCGCATCAATAACAACGGCTTTTACCGTATCGACTTTTTTTGCTGCGGGCATTTTTGGCGCGGTCTTATTCATATTAAATATCAATATCGCAACCAGCAATAAATGCAGACCAATAGATAAAGCAAACATTAACGGGTGAGTTTTAATCTGAGAAAAAATACTGTTATGCATTTTAATTATCCGGCTGGTCAGTCATTAATCCGACCTTTTCAACGCCGGCGCGCTGCAATAAAACCATTGCATCTATCACCTTGCCATAACCTACATTTCTATCGCCACGCACCAGCACCGGAATATTCGGTTTTAACTGACGCACCGCCGCCACTCGATTTACCATTAATTGTGCATCAATGGGTTTGTCCGGTTCATCACCAATATCTAAATAAAAATCGCCTTTTTTATCCACCGATACCACCACCGGTTCTGCCTCATCCGGCGACATGGTTTTGGCAGCCGCCTGGGGTAAATCAATCTCTACTCCCTGTTGCACAATTGGTGCGGTAATCATAAAAATGACCAGCAGCACCAGCATCACATCAATGTAGGGCACCACATTGATTTCAGAAACGGGGCGCCTTTTTTTCGACCCCATATTTATTCAACCTCCGCGAGTTTATCTGCGGATGGCTTTGACGGTTTAACTTTTTTCTGTGACTGACGCTGTAACACAGTTGTAAACTCTTCCATAAAGTTTTCATATCGGCTCACCAGTCGGTCCACCTGTTCCGAATAACGGTTATACGCCACCACCGCAGGAATCGCTGCAAATAAACCCATCGCCGTGGCTATTAACGCCTCGGCAATTCCCGGCGCCACCATATTTAAAGAAGCATTTTGCACCGCCCCCAAAGCGGTAAATGAATTCATAATACCCCACACGGTACCAAATAATCCTACATAGGGACTGATCGAACCGATGGTCGCCAGTAGGGACAAATTCGATTCCAGCTTTTCTTCTTCGCGGGACAGCACTACTTTCATACTGCGCTGAATACTCGCCATCATAAAGGCGGGATCGGTGGTGCTTTTATAAGAGCGGGCAAATTCTGCAAAACCGGTTTCAAACACTTTCTCCATACCCTCGCGATCCAGTCGTCGGCGACTGAGGCTGGTATAAAGTTCACTTAAATCTCCACCGGACCAGAACTCATCTTCAAAGCGCACCGCATCTTTGCTGACAATACGCAGTAATTTCTTTTTCTGAAAAATAATAAACCAGGATATTACTGATGCGGACAGCAATATAAACATAACAAACTGCACCAGCAAACTGGCGTCCACAATCAGTGTAATAAGCGATAAATCAGTCGACACTGGCGACCTCCATTATTGATTTAGGTATTGCACAGGGCTTAAAGTTGTCCGCATACAGGCAAGCGATGCGGATTTGTCCCTGACAGAGAATTTTATTGGGCTGGTTGTTTTTAAAAATTTTTTGTTCAAATAGCATACTGGCTTTTTTAAGCTCAATTATTTTTGCGGTTACGGTTAAATCATCATTAAACCGCGCGGGACTTTTATAATCACATTGGACTGAGCGCACCGCAAAAATAATGTTCTGTTGTTCAATTAGTTGATCCTGTTCAAAACCTTTGTGACGCAAAAATTCCGTGCGCGCCCGTTCCATATATTTTAAATAGTTAGCGTAATATACAACACCACCGGCATCCGTATCCTCGTAGTAGACGCGCACCGGCCACTTAAAGTTCATTTTGGGTAAAGCTCATTTCGGTTTCACTTTGAATGTGATGGCTCATTTTAATAATTTTGTCTTTTTCTACTGTGATACAGGTGGCTTATTTTATATAAACGTGGGTTACCTGGAAAAGGGGTTAAAAAACGATTTTTATATTTGTCACTTGTAGATGGCAATTTACACCGAGTTGCGAGTTTAAGCTCGCCCCTTCATTCATTTTCATCGCTAAACAGATCATCTGCAGTAACATTGTTGGGCGGGGTTAACCCCAGATGCCGATACGCATTAGGTGTTGCAACCCGCCCACGGGGGGTGCGCATTAAAAAGCCCTGCTGTATTAAATATGGTTCGATTACATCTTCGATGGTATCGCGCTCTTCGCCGATGGCGGCGGCAAGATTTTCTACCCCCACAGGTCCACCACTGAATTTATCAATAATTGTCGTGAGCAGATTGCGATCCATATTATCAAAACCGTAGGAGTCGACTTTCAGCATATCCAGCGCTTTAGCTGCAACGGCTTTATCAATTTTACCATTGGCTTTCACTTCAGCGTAATCCCGCACCCGACGTAACAGACGATTAGCGATGCGTGGTGTCCCCCGGGCACGACGGGCGATTTCCAGCGCACCTTCCTCATCCAGCCCCACCCCCATAATTTGGGCCGAGCGTTTAACAATGCTGCTCAAATCCGCCATATTATAAAACTCAAGGCGCAGCACAATACCGAAACGATCCCGCAGTGGTGATGTGAGGGAACCGGCACGGGTGGTGGCCCCCACCAGGGTAAACGGAGGTAAATCTAATTTGATTGAGCGTGCCGCCGGGCCTTCGCCAATCATAATATCCAGCTGATAATCTTCCATCGCCGGATACAGCACCTCTTCCACCACCGGACTTAAACGATGAATTTCATCGATAAATAATACGTCATGGGGTTCGAGGTTGGTGAGTAGTGCAGCCAGGTCCCCTGGTTTTTCTAATACCGGTCCGGAAGTCTGGCGTAGGCTCACCCCCATTTCATTGGCCACAATATGCGCCAATGTGGTTTTGCCCAGGCCCGGTGGCCCAAAAATCAGCAGGTGATCAAGGGCCTCACCCCGGTTACGCGCCGCCGGAATAAAAATATCCAGTTGCTCCGATGCCGCGGGCTGGCCGGAGTAATCCTTTAGTAATTTGGGTCGAATGGCATGATCAATACCCTCTTCGCCGTAACCCTCATCGCCACTCAACTCAGCCGTAATAATTCGATCAGTCATATTATTTTTTCGCCGCCGACTGTAAGCTCAGTCGAATAATCTCTTCGGTCTGTAATTCATGGGTATCCACTGCACGCACCATTTTACTCGCCTCTGGGGCCTTATAACCCAGCGCCACGAGTGCGCTCACCGCATCCGCCACCGGTGAGTTCGATGCCGGTGCAGAGGCCAGGCTAGCACTGCTACTGGCATCCACATCCTGATCTTTTAGCTTGTCCCGCAACTCAATAATTAAACGCTCGGCGGTTTTTTTACCGACGCCGGGCAGGCGTACCAACGCCGCGGCATCATTATCCTGCACACACACAATAAATTCATTGGCGTTCATGCCGGATAAAATAGTTAAGGCCAGCTTTGGTCCCACGCCGTTTATTTTGATTAAAGTACGAAACAAACCGCGCTCGGTGAGCGATGCAAAACCGTAAAGTAATTGCGCATCTTCGCGTACCACCATGTGGGTATGCAGGGTAACGGCATCGCCTAAATTCGGTAATTGATAAAACGTTGACATGGGGGATGCAATTTCATAGCCCACGCCCTGCACATCTATTAACAGTTGCGGAGGTTGTTTTTCGATGATGATTCCGTGAATTCTACCGATCATATATTTTCTTTTGGTTCGCTCTTATTTCAGTTTAATTTTCAGTATGGGTCTTATATTCTTATTAAATAACAAAACATAATGCGTCATACCTTCAAAAGCAGGATGACAAAAGCACTGCATTGAATTTACTTCGGCAAACTCATCCAGCGCCCGGATGATCGCCTGCGCCCCGGCAACGCCACTTTCCCAGCCAGACTTCGGTTATGCGCATGACACAGGGCGATACCCAGGGCATCCGCCTGATCCGCCTGCAAACCTTTTTCCAGATTCAGCAACATCGACATCATGTGCTGCACCTGCTCTTTACTTGCACCGCCGGTACCCACCACGGCACTTTTTACCGCCTTGGGTGTGTACTCGGAAACGATTAAACCCGCATTCACCGCCGCACAAATTGCCGCTGCTCTGGCCTGACCCAGTTTCATTGCAGAGTCGACATTTTTATTTACAAAAACTTTCTCGATGGATAATTCTACCGGCTGATACTCGGCAATAATCGCACTTAGTTGCTGAAAAATATACCCCAGCCGATCGGGAAACGTTTCGCCCTTCACATATATGCAGCCACTGTCCACATGCACCGAATTGTTTTTATCTGAATCGATAATGCCATAGCCGGTATGGCGCGAGCCCGGGTCTATACCGAGAATGCGTATGCTCACGTTAATATCCGATTACTGTTTCCAGTCATAAAAATTCCAGTCCCCATTAATCGCTATGGGAAAGTAAAAGCTGTGGGAAGTTTAACATTGTAGATTGATCGGCGTAACGCTATGCATTGAATTATTATTGATGGTAGGTCGCCAGAGTATTTAAGGGATTGACTATGACTAGTGCAGGAAATAGGTCTGAAAAAAACTAGCCCGTCGCATCAAACAGTAAATTCGTCGCCTCATCACCAAACTTGCCCGCCCGTAAAAATGTCACCACCTGTATGGCCACCACTTCTGAAAATAACATGGCGAAATGACTCACCGGCAGGGTGATATAATCCGTCGCTCCCCCAAGATAGGTCTCCTCTACCGAGATGGTTCCATCATGGGGGAGCTGCGGGCCACCCACCAGCATCCCCACCCCCAAAGGAAACCCACCGGATAGCACACCCAGATCACGCCATTTTTTCCACACCGGCCGGTCGCCTAATAATCCATGATTAAGACTTTTACCCATCGTCCAGCGGGTAATTATGGTACTGGATAAACGCCGAGCTACCTGGCTGCCATTCACCGGCACACCTAAAAACACCACCCGGCCCTTTTTTTCGACGATATGCTTATCAAATAGATGCAGCATGACCAACCCACCGAGAGAATGGCAAACAAAGTGCACTACTGGGGCATCAATCGAGTGGGCGAACTTATGCAGTCGCTCGGCATTTTCTTCGGGGGTGGATCTTACTGAAGGGTAACGAAACTGATGACACTCAAAATTGGCCTCGGTCAGTCGCTTTCGCAATCGGAACATTTCTGCTCCATTCATCCATAGGCCGTGTACGAGTATGACTGCTTCTTTCATGGGCATACAAAATACCTAAAAGAAACAGAAGTTTAAAGCTTTTTTAGTAGATATTTTTTAGGCGGAAACAATAAAAATGAAATGTGTTTTGCCACAAGGTCACAGGGACTACACAGAAAGCCTTTTTCAGTGAATGCAACACAGGCTAAGCAGCAAATCTCCTCTGTATTCTTTGTGGCAAGAACTTCTAATTTAAGGCGAAACCTCAAGCATTCTATCCAGTGCCAGTCTGGCATTTTCAGCCACATCGGCTGGCACGCTGATTTGATTCACCACATTGCCCTCCACCAGGTTTTCCAGTGTCCAGGCCAGATGCTGCGGATCAATGCGAAACATGGTTGAGCACATACACACCGTGGGGGACATAAAATGTACACTTTTATTTTCTACCGCAAACTGATCTTTTAAGCGATTGACCAGATTCAGCTCGGTTGCCACCAGCCAACGGGTATTAGGTTCGGCGTCACGAATGGTGTTAATGATGTATTCGGTTGAGCCGACATAATCGGATTTTTGGCAAACTTCGTATGAACTTTCCGGGTGGGAAATAATTTTTGTTTCCGGGTACTGGGCTTTGAAGTTATCTATTTGCTCCGGAGTGAACATCTGATGCACGGAGCAAAAACCTTTCCATAAAATCATTTTGGCTTTTTTGATTTGCTCGACACTCAGACCACCCATTGCTTTGTCGTAATCCCACACCACCATTTCATCCATGGCGATGCCCATGGTGGCGGCCGTGTTACGGCCCAGATGCTGATCGGGGAAAAACAGAATTTTTTCACGCTGGGTAAATGACCATTCCAACACATTACGCGCATTGGTAGAGGTGCAAACAATACCGCCATGGCGACCGCAGAAACCTTTTAAATCCGCAGCAGAGTTGATGTAGGTCACCGGTGTCACCGTTTCATCCGGCTCGATCACAGTGGATAATTCAGCCCAGGCTTTTTCGACCTTGGCAAGATTCGCCATATCCGCCATGGAGCATCCGGCGGCCAGATCAGGAATAATCGAAATCTGATCAGGACGAGATAAAATATCCGCCACTTCCGCCATAAAGTGCACACCGCAAAATACGATGTACTCGGCTTTAGACTCCGCAGCCGCACGGGACAGCTTTAATGAGTCACCGGTGAAATCTGAATGCTGGAAAACCTCATCGCGTTGATAATGATGCCCCAGAATCACCAGACGCTCTCCCAGTTTTTCTTTGGCGGCAAGAATACGTTGCTGACACTCGTCGTCGTCGAGTAAGGCATAGGGCTGGATTGCAACTGCAGACATGGGCGATGTTCTCGGTTTGTTTAATTAGTGAACTATAAAGGCTGGGGGTTTTAAATCAACTATCTCATTGTGGGGGGGAGGGTGTTGATGGGCTGGGAGAAAATCCCCCTCAGTCCCCCTTTTTCTAAGGGGGAAGTTTTTGCTCCCCTCTTACCAGAATAAGGCTTTTGTCCTCCCCCTTTGAAAAAGGGAATACCTATATATTCACGCTCCTTCCAGTTAGAGCAAGAGGCTATATTGCTACCGAAGGGGATTTAGCTTTTAAGACTCACCCACCGGCTTACGAAGTCGAATATTCAACTCTTTTAGCTGCGCCGCCGACACATCCGAAGGTGCATCCGTCAGCATACACGCCGCCGTCTGGGTTTTCGGGAAGGCCATCACGTCACGAATTGAACCCGCGCCGGTCATTAGCATCACCATGCGATCCAGACCAAAGGCCAGGCCCGCATGTGGGGGACAACCGTATTTCAATGCCTCTAACAGGAAGCCAAATTTCTCATTGGCCTCTTCGTCACTGATGCCGAGTATCTCGAATACTTTTTTCTGCATTGCAGCATCATGGATACGCACCGAACCACCACCCAGCTCGCAACCGTTTAAAACCATATCGTAGGCACGGGACAGGCACTCACCCGGATTGGCCTGTAGCTCTTCTACGCTGCCTGAAGGTGCGGTGAAGGGATGGTGCAGGGCATTCCAGCGCTCATCACGTTCACTCCATTCAAACATGGGAAAATCAACCACCCATAGAGGCTTCCACTCACGGGAGACCAGATTTAGATCATGCCCCAGTTGCACTCGAAGCGCCCCCATGGACTCACTCACCATGGTTGCATCACCGGCGCCAAAGAAAAGCAGGTCGCCGGTTTGGGTGTCGCTGCGCTTGATAATTTCATCGAGAGCTTCATCCGGCAGGAATTTAACAATGGGTGATTGCAGCCCTTCACGGCCCGCCGCCACGTCGTTAACTTTAATCCATGCCAGACCTTTCGCGCCGTAGCGCCCGACAAATTCTGTGTAGCCATCAATTTCCTTACGGCTGAGTTTCGCACCTTCGGGTACGCGTAATACGGTTAAACGGCCCTTTGGATCTTTGGCCGGACCGGAGAAAACCTTAAACTCAACATCTTCCATCAGGTCGCCGATATCCACCAGTTCCATATCAATACGTAAATCCGGCTTATCAGAGCCAAAACGCTGTATGGCTTCTGCATGAGTCATGCGTGGGAAGGGTTTAGGTAGTGCCACTTCCAGTACATGAGCAAACAGATCTCGAATCAGATCCTCAGTAATTTGCATCACCTTATCTTCATCCATAAACGCGGTTTCAATATCCACCTGGGTAAATTCAGGCTGGCGATCCGCACGTAAATCCTCATCCCGGAAACAGCGCACAATCTGGTAATAACGATCCATGCCGGACATCATTAATAACTGCTTAAAAATTTGCGGTGACTGGGGTAATGCAAAAAACTCACCCTGGTGGGTGCGGCTGGGGACTAAATAGTCCCGTGCACCTTCCGGTGTCGCTTTGGTGAGCATCGGGGTTTCAATATCCCAGAAGCCATTGTCTTCCATAAAACGACGAATAAAGCCGGACACCTGCGAGCGCATGCGCATACGCTGTTGCATTTCATCACGACGCAGATCTATATAACGGTATTTCAGGCGAATGTCTTCATGAACACCCTGGTCATCGAGCTGAAACGGTGGCGTCTCGGCGGCATTTAATACTTCCAGCTCCAGCCCCAGCACTTCGACCTTGCCGGATTTTAAATTTGGGTTAATCGCCGCTTCATCACGCAGACGCACTCGCCCTTTTACCTTCAGCACATACTCATTACGCACCCGCTCAGCCAGTGCAAACATCTCAGCCCGATCAGGATCGAAGACCACCTGTACCAGACCTTCACGGTCACGTAAATCAACGAAGATCACGCCTCCGTGGTCACGACGACGGTTTACCCATCCACATAATTCTATTTCCTGATCGACCAGAGTTTCATCAACCTGACCACAGTAATGACTGCGCATAATTTTTTCCAGTTTGTAAAATCATCAAAACCCCGGGGTATAAAAACATGAGAGATTTAATTACCCGCAGAGCGAAAAGCCCGCTATTATAATGCCTCGGGGATCAGCTGCCAAACTCAGCAGCGCAATTAATCATAAATTAACCATAATAATTAAAAAAGGCAGACTTTTGACCTCAAAAATGGACACTAAAAAATCGATCTTAATCACCGGCTGCTCAACCGGTATCGGGCTTTACACCGCACAACAACTCCATAAACAGGGCTATCAGGTATTCGCCAGTGCACGGGCATCTGAGGATGTTGAACGCTTAAAGCAACTTGGACTAAATAGCCTGCAACTTGATCTGGATGATTCACTGTCAATTAAAAATGCCCTGATCCGAATCCTCAACCAGACCGATGGTGAACTTTACGCCCTGTTTAATAACGGTGCCTATGGACTGGCCGGTGCAGTGGAGGACTTAAGTCGTGATGCCCTGCGCGCGCAATTTGAAACAAACCTGTTTGGCACCATGGAGCTTACCAACTTAGTACTGCCGATCATGAGAAAACAGGGTTACGGACGAATCATTCAAAACAGTTCAGTACTGGGTTTTGCGGCGATGCCCTACCGGGGTGCTTACAATAGTAGTAAGTTTGCACTCGAAGGGATTAGCGACACTTTGCGTCAGGAACTTGATGGGACAGAAATTTATGTGAGCATCATTGAACCCGGCCCAATTATCAGTGACTTCAGAAAGAATGCACTGCGCGCCTATAAAAAATACATCGATGCGGAAAACAGCATCCACAAAGCGCAATACGATTCAATGCTGGAGCGCTTAAATAAGGAAGGCCCGGCTGCGCCCTTTACACTCGGACCCGATGCGGTTTGCGAAAAAGTAATTGATGCCTTGGAAGCGAAAACGCCAAAGATACGCTATTACGTAACCAAGCCGACTTATATATTGGGCTATTTAAAACGTATGTTAAGTTCACGATTGATGGATAGAGTTTTGATTAAAGCAGGTGGCGGTGGCAAGCGCTAATAAAATATTTTTTATAACACGGGCTGTTAAAATGAAACCTGTGATTAAAACGCCAGAATATTAGTATCAACGTGCCCGAGTGCTTCCTCATAATACTTGCGTGTAGTATCACGAACCGGTTTTCCCAGATAATAACCCTGAACATAATCAGCACCAAAACGTTTTAGCATTTCCAAAGTGGCCGCATCCTGCACATATTCGGCGGTAATTTTTTTATTCAGGGTTTTGGCAATTTGTATCATTGATTTAACCATTGCCTGATCTACCGGATCTTTCACCATATCAGTAATAAAATCACCGTCAATTTTCAATATATCAACCGGTAAACGTTTTAAATAATTAAATGAACTAAAACCAACGCCAAAATCATCCAGCGCAAATTGGCAACCTAACGCGGAAAGCTCATTGATTGTTTTGCTGGCTTTTTCAATATGCCGCACAGCGGTTTGCTCGGTAATTTCAAAAACAATATGATCGGTTTCAACATTATACTGGGAGATATATCGCTGAATTTTTTCAATTAAATCTGTAGCTTCAAAAATCCTGCCCGACAGATTAATAGAAAGATACACATCTCTGCCATCAGCCTTAAATTCTGATAATTTGCGCAGCGCATTACGCACCACCCAGTAATCAATATCAATTGCCACACCCAGCCTTTCAGCCGCGGGTAAAAATGCATTCGGATGGATAACTTCATCTTCCATTACCAGCCTTAATAACACTTCATAATGCTCATGCTTTTCACCGTGCAGACTCACCACAGGCTGGTAAAACAAAGTAAAATAATCATTTTGAATAGCGTCGCTAATTCTTTTCGACCAGCTAATATCTGCACTTTTGCGCAGCTCTTCCTGCTCTGATAAATCAAACATGTGATAGCGATTACGACCTTCCGACTTAGCATGAAAACAGGACATGTCGGCCTGCGAGAAAACTTCTTCCGCAGTAAAATCATCACTTTCAATTAACACCACACCAATAGAGCAATAAATATTGAATGCCTGGCCCGCCTCAACAAACACAAACTGCTGCATCGCTTTTAAAATCGACTCCGCAATAATGCGCGCATCGCGCTCTTTAATTGATTTTGCAATAATTGTAAACTCATCACCGCCAAAGCGGGAAATAACATCATCTGTTCGTATTCTATTTTTAAGTAAATCTGCAACCTGTTTTAACAGTCGATCACCCGCCGCATGCCCAAGATTATCATTAACATGTTTAAACTGATCCAGATCGATAAACAGGAGCGCGCTACTATCATTTTCGTTAATTGTCCGTTGTACTTCCTGTTTTAACTGAATATTAAAATTATGTTTATTTAGAAGGCCGGTAAGGGCATCATAGTTTGCAAGCTTACGTAATTCTTCATCACGACTTTTAAGAGATTTAATTGTCGTGTTTAAGGCATTGGCAATCGCTACAATTTCTTCGTCACCCTCACCACTCACATGAACATCTATTTCACCTTTTGCTAACCGCTCTAAAGGTTGCTGCATATTGGTTAAAGGCCGAAGTGAACGTTTAATTAAAATACGCCCAAAAAATGCTGCGATAAAAAATAAGGCAGCAACCGCAACACTTCCAATAAATATATTCTTTTTTAACTTGTTCTGATACTGACTAAAATCCAGCCCCAGCTCCAGATAACCAATAATTTTATAATTCTCAGTTGTGCTTTCTTCCAGATCAAAATCCATCATGCTTTCTGAACGAATTGAACGGGTAACAATGGGAGCCGCTACTTGAAACAATGACAGACTATCATCGGCTGACTGAATAAACACAGGCTTACTTGCATCAATATTCAGGCGCAGTTTTTCGATGATTGCAGAACTTAGTTCCGGCACTTTAACACCCGCCATATTTTCAGATGCATATTGTGCAATGATTGAATTATTATCCGCTTCGTAATAGCGTAGATATGAAACCTCGGGAAAACGACTCAGCTGATCTTCGATTGACTGAAACAAAAACTCATCGTTCGCCGCATATAAAGGCGTGCCTAATTCGTCCAGCTTGGCAACCCAGTCAGTTGCTTGCTGTGAAAAATTATCTTCAATAACTTTATTCGAACTCCACCATAAGCCAGCAACACCTAGAATATAAACCACCACGCTCCAGAGCAATAATAACCAGATGATCCGATTAACCAGGCTGGTACTTTTACGTCGAGAAAAAACCGGCGTCCTGCGTAGTAGATTTTTTACCGGTGGATTTGAGGTATGATTTTTGTCTTCATCTCTGACGCCTGACTTCAGATTACTTCGTAATGTCTGCGCATTTTTCCAGCCTTGCTCCAGTATATTTTCATCTTGTATGCTTTTATTTTGCATTTACGAATTCCCTATACTCCTGTGGTATAGCCAAATTAAACTGTCGGGCAATATTTTGATTGATTCCCATAGTATGGTTCATTACGGGCAAGACACTCACCCCTGGTATACCAGGTTTACCCGTTGACTCTGACAATCGCAGCAATACGCCATCGGCAATTGCCTGTAAATCCGGGGCAACATAAAAGAAACCACCGAAAGATAACAACTTGGGACTAAAAACGACAATTTGCCGACCGCGTCTTGACGAATACGCCATTACATCTTTCAATGCTTTTGCGCTAAGAATCCGGTTATCGGGTAAAATCCATTGCCCACCAACATCAGACCTGAATTTTTTACTTTTATAGATAAACCCCTTATCCGTATCAACCTGTTCGACAATTAACTTAATTCCCTGTGCTTTGGCTGCAGCTTTAGCTCTTTTCAAAAAAAGCTCAAGATCCTTTCCTGTCACAACAGCAACCTTTGTTAAACCGGGAGATAACTTTTTCCAGTCTTTAAACAATTTCTCCGGCGATGGCAAAGAGCTAACGCCCTTTACATTGTCAGCTAATAAACCTTTATGACTGAAAATTTCTGTATAAATAATCTGCTTATCTTTAAAGTCTTTTACAGCATTAACTGCCTTTGACCCAATAGCAACGATTTGAGTAGTACTTGACACCTTAATGTCTTCTATAACCGCACGATCCTGGGCAGGCAAACCCGACAAAATTATCTGTACCGCATGCTCACCCAGCACAGCACTAAGATAAGCCGCAATTTTTTGATATGACTTTGCTGAGCTGCTTAATAAAATCAATACATCACGCTGCTTCGGCGCTAATTCGACAGGGGCTTTTTTTTCAATTACAACGGGTTTTACAACTGCAACTGGCTCAGGTACTTTTTTGATTTGTTTTTGTTCAGTATTTTCTTTTACCTGAGCACAGGCATTTAATAAAGATACACCTAATAATATAAAAATAAATCGTGAATTAAATTTAAACATACGCTCTTTTATAAACTAAATTTGAGCTGTTATATCGCTCATCTCAACAGGTTCACATCAATAACTGCATTAATAATCTGGCTATATTCTTATATACGTAATAAGCCCCAAGACACTCTGGTCAAACCTGGTCATTATAGACTGACTAAAACGACCTCTGTTTATCGTAAGAACCTCTTAAAAACACAAAGGCATTTTCAAAATGCATAACTATATATGCTTTTTATTACGATATTGTTTAACCAGTTCAACTAATTTGACAATTTAACTTTCTATGATTAAGCACTTGAAACTTACTTCGGGTTGTTTCAAGCACACCACGGTCCATTTCCGTAATCACGACTCCAGGGCCAGTTCCTACACTTCCCAATATATTACCCCAGGGGTTAACGACCATACTATGTCCGTATGTTTGACGGTTACTAACATGGTAACCACCTTGCGCTGCGGCAATTACGTAGCACTGGTTTTCAATGGCCCTGGCTCGAATTAACGACTCCCAGTGAGACTGACCCGTAAATGCAGTGAATGCAGAAGGTATAGCACAAATTTCCATGCCCTGGTCTACCATAATGCGAAATAGCTCGGGAAATCTCAGATCATAACAGACACTCAAACCCAGTTTACCCAGTGGTGTATCTACAACAACCACTTTTTCGCCTGCTACCGTAGTTGCCGATTCGTTGTAGGTTTCATTATTTTCTTCAATGAGTACATCAAACATATGAATTTTATCGTAGCGTGCAACCTGCTCTCCCTTACTGTTATACACCAGACTACTCGAATAAGCCTTACCCGGCTCAGCGCTTTTAATCGGAATTGTTCCACCCACTATCCAGGCATTATTTTTTTCAGCCTGAGCACTTAAAAAAGCCTGCACTCGGCCATTACCTGCTTCTTCCGCATTTGAAACCCTTTCGTTATCGTCCATTGGCATTTGTGAAAAATTCTCAGGTAGCACAATAAGCTCCCCACCCTGAGCGGCCGCCTGCTCGATTAAGCGGGAAACCTCATCTAAATTTGCCTGAACATTTGGGCCTGATGCCATTTGTATAGCTGCTAGTTTACTCATTTGTCTTTTCCGATTTAATAATTACAATATTGATTATATCTTCCGCGTGACTACCCGGTGATAGCTGAATTGCGTCTGAGGGAACACCCAGTGCAATATACCAGTCTTTTAACTCCTCTACCCAGAACTCACCCTCTTCACCTCCAGGGTAACGAAGCTCAATTTTTTGTTGCGGGTCTAACATCCATTGTTGCATTATTTTTGATAGTTCAGGCACTTGCAACAACGCCTCTCCATGGCGCTGCATGTCCCAGGTCTCTGCACGCAATTCTACACTTACCGCCTGCGCAACTGCACTTACTGAAAGCAACAAACCACACAATATGACAATATATTTAAAACCACTAATAGTCACTGTCTTCTTCCTCATCTTCTTCAGTTACCGGTACAGATATTAATTTAACTTCGGGACTGTCAAGATCACCCTTCAAAGAATACTGATATTCTGAAAGTCGATCGGTATTAAATATTTTTTGAAACAAATATACAATCCCACCCACAGCTGGCCCCGCAACGACGGCAGTACCCAGCGTTACCGTTCCACCAAGATGTGGTCGCACAGTCACCGTTTGATCCAGTGTATTATTAGCAACACTTAATTTACCCTTCATAAAAATAGTCGCGACTGTACTTTCAATTTCAAAATCATCCGAGTAAATATTTTCATCTGAAAATGTAAAACTACCTTTAACCTTATCAAAGCTAAACCCTTCACGTATTTGATCACCAAAATCAAGTGATAATAGCGTTTTAAAATTAAACAGACCGAGCAATCTACCAGCCCCCGCATCAAGGTCTTTCAAGACACCATCTTTTAAGTAAAAACTTCCATCACCTTGCACTTTTTCCCAGGAAAAATTATACGGCGCATCTTTCCAGTGCCAACGTAAATTCACACTGCCACTGGCTGCATACAGACTGTCTGTAACGTTCATCTCTTTAAACACTTTACCCAGGTCATCCACTGTTATATCGATATCTAGCTTGGTTGTGCTTACATCGTTCTTACCAGTAAACCAGCTACCCTTGCCCGTTATAACATGATCCTCGCCGTTAAGCTCAAAACTTTTGATAACAGCACCGAGCTTGCTTTTTTGCACATTCAAGCGGCTTTCTTTATACGTGGCCTGCTTCCATATGAGACGCTCAGCATATAAATCAAATGACGGTAATTGTCGCGGAGAGAAAGACACCGGCTCCTCGCCTGACAAAAACTCAATTTCATCCTTAGATTCAGTATTCTCTTTACTTTTAAAATTATCTAAATTCAGGTATTCAAGATTAACCTGGATCGGCAAATCAGTATCTTTTCTTGTATTGATTCCTACATTCCCTTTGATATCTTTAGCATTGCCTGATATTAATATTTTATTCTCATGATGTTGCAGGCCAAATTTGTCACCGTTATACATCTTCAATTTGTAATCAACAAAGGAGTCAGGTTTAAACTCAATTTGAAGTTTCATGGGTTCTGCTGCAGGTGATGGTTTAGATAAAGGACCGGGCAACAAACTGGTCACACCCTCTAAATCAGACTCCAGCTGCAAATTCACAGTGGTATTACCTTCAAGTCGTTCATTTGAAATATCCACACCCAGCACCCAGTCAGTACTACCATTTAAATATTCACTAATCTTTGGAGCTGATGCGATTAAAGAAGACGCCAGTATTTTTCCATCGACATCTATATGATATAGACGCTGATTATTTCTGTTATTTGTTTTTATATCAATATTAAGCAGGCGCCCGGGAACATTGCCCGTTAGTTCAGCTACCAACCCTGACGACTCCACTGTATCTCCTGCAAAGCGAATTTCTCCCTTTACACTGTTTAATTCATATTTTTCTTTTATAAAATTAAGGCGACCATCATTAACCATCAGCTTGCCACCGACTTCAGTGTGATAATTACCATACAATGGTAGAAATAATTCGAGATACAGATCCCCTTGACCAGTAAATTTTAAATTATTAATGTAGTCAGTTACATCTGTACGAAGTGGACTCTCATTGATAAATTTTTTAATATCATTCAATTTTGCATTCGCATTTCCTTTTACATCCAGGGTAGGCGATATAAAATTATCAATATAAACCACGGTATCCTTTATCTTGGAATCAAACATCTTCGCATATTCAGCATTAATTAAAATGCTGTCATTTTCAAGCCGAAGATGCGCGGAAATGTCATCTACCTGCGGCCAGTTTTTTAAATAACTTAAATCGACACCGGTAACATTAAAATCTGCAAGAGAAACACCTTCACCGCCCCTAAAGGGCGCATCCCCCAGATACCCATGAAACAGATAACCTCCATGCGTAATTGTGCCGGAATTCAGCGCCCGATCAATCCAGCCCACAACACCTTTACCCATAACCGCTGCTGGTAAGTACTGACTGACCGCTGTGACCTCTCCATTTTTGAAATTGGTGGTTAAATCCAGAAACGGCCGCCCATTATCCCGCATTTTAAAATTAACACGACTTTGCGTTTCAATATGCGGGGTATCTATATATAACGAGTTCGAAGAAAACTGCCATATCTTATTTTTATGTGAGAGCTGTACAGTTCCATTTATTTTTTTTAAATTAATTGAATTTCTAAATAATCGATTAAATTTAATTTTTGTATTTTTTGAATCTAAATTAAGCCATGTTTTATTATCTAAATAAGATATTGATCCTTGTAAATTTTGTATTTCTGACGGCTCAGAATCGGGCAATGAAAAACCCAGCTGACTGAATTCAGTATTGATTTTTATGTCATCAATCCTGTTAATTGGCAGCTCTACATCTAGATTTTTCAATTCTCCAGCGGGCTTATATTTATCGAGCAGGCTAAGCCAGGGAGCATCTATATTTTTTATGCTTTGCAGCATACCCGCCAGATATGCAAGGCCATCTATTCTCAGAAAATTTGTTTGCAGTTTAATAACCTGTCTGGCATTAAACATTTCAAGCGTAACCGCAGAAGGTTTAAGCCAGTCGATGTCTTTACGCTCAACCATCAGGTCTCTTATATCAAGCTGCCAGCCCCCATCGCTTTTAGCCCAGTGAACTCTCGCTTTCATAGCATCCACATTCCAGGTTTTGATACTTTTATCAAGATAGTGCAATGCAAAATTCGAAATATTAACTCGGCTAGTTACATCTAGTATTTCCTGACCTCTCCATTTGAGCCAGATGCGCCCATTTATATCTGCATTTGCCGCAACATTTACTTCACTCCAGTAATCATCTATCCATGAAGCAGCATTAATCTTTTGCAAAGACAGATACAGCTCACCATCCAGATTTTTATAATCAAACAAGTCTCCTTCAACAGCTATAATAAAATGCGCAAACCGTCCATGTGTGCGTGGCAAGTCGACTTTCACTTCAAATACATGCGAACTACCGCTATTAATTAAATGAAGATTGACATTAGAAAATATTTTATCTCTATTCTGGTGTCTTTCATCAAAAAATCGAACCTGACTTTTTAAAACCTTGAAGTTTAAATCATTAATGTAGCCCTTTAATGTGTCACTTATTATAATTTTTTCCTGGTGACTATTTGCGCTCTTCAGTGTGTCATCAACATTTTCATTAAGAACATAATCTTGAAACACCAATTGTGATTTTTTATTTATTCCTAGTTGTACATTTAAACCCGTTAATGTTATTTCACCAACAATTGGAGACATTGTTTTTATAGATTTAGCCCAATCCAGGCTCAGGTCAATTTCATCAAGATGAGTTATATGACGCTTCCCCTCATTATCAAATATATTTACATCAAATAAATTGAGGCGTGGTACCAGCCAGTAGATTTCAGCATCCATAAAGCCAACTTCCAGTGACATGTCCATTTGCTCGGACACAGCCTGCTGAATAGCTATTGAATAATCGGGAATAGATTTTATGGCGACACGAATAATCGTAAAACTAATCGCCAGAAAAATAATCACCAAACCCGTCAAAACAAGTACCGCGTTTTTTAGGCGCTTAAGAGTAAAGTACTTCTTTTTTGAAACTTTTTTTAAAGAGTGATCAGGCATCAACTATCTCTGAAAAACTCACTACATAATAACCACATCAAATTGCTCCTGAGTATAAAGTGACTCAACTTGCAATTTAATTGGCACACCAATAAAATCTTCCAGCTCAGCAAGGCTGTTCGACTCTTCATCCACCAACAGATCTATAACGTCCTGCGCAGCTAATACTAATAATTGCTTTGCATCAAACTGTCGCGCCTCACGTAATATTTCCCTGAACACTTCATAACACGCTGTTTCTGCACTTTTAATATAGCCTTTACCTTCACAGGTTGGACAGGTTTCACACAGCACGTGCTCTAGACTTTCACGGGTGCGTTTGCGTGTCATCTCTACTAGCCCTAATGATGAGACTTCACAAACCTGCGTGCGAGCATGATCTTTATCAAGCGCTTTTTCCAGGGCCCGTAGCACCTGCGCTCGATGATCCTCTTCAATCATATCGATAAAATCAATAATAATGATTCCGCCTAAATTTCTCAGGCGCAGCTGTCGTGCAATAGCCTGTGCAGCTTCAAGGTTTGTTTTAAAAATAGTTTCTTCTAAATTTCTATGCCCGACAAATGCACCAGTATTAACATCGATCGTCGTCATGGCTTCGGTTTGGTCAATAATTAAATAACCACCGGATTTAAGATGCGCTTTTCTACCCAGACCTTTCTGTATTTCATCTTCCACACCGTATAAATCAAAGATAGGCCGTTCACCGGGATAGTGTTCAATTTTATCCTTTGCTTCTATCATTAATTTTTCTGCGAACTGTTGCATTTTACGACTCGTTTCCCGGGAGTCGACGCGAATTTTTTCCAGATCGTCATCTATCATGTCTCGTAAAACACGCATCGGCAACGACAGGTCTTCATGTATTACGCTGCCGGCTTTTTCCTCGTGCGATTTTTCGCTGATAGATCCCCACAGTTTATTTAAAAATAAAATATCCTGCACCATTGATTCAGGCGTGGCCGTTTCTGCAGCGGTACGAATGATATATCCCGACTCCCCGAGTAAATCTTTTTGATCCATTAACATCGTGCGTAGACGTTCACGCTCCGTCTCATCTTCAATGCGTGATGAGACCCCAACATTTGCCGAGTTAGGCATAAACACCAGGTAGCGAGACGGAATGGTAATATGTGCGGTTAATCTCGCACCTTTTGTTCCCATCGGATCTTTTATTACCTGTACCAGTACATCCTGGCCTTCCGATAATAAATGCGAAATGGTGGGTTTATTTCCACCGTCGGTAGCGCTATTCCCATGGGGCACAATATCAGACACATGTAAAAAAGCCGCACGCTCCATACCAACTTCGACAAAGGCCGCTTCCATTCCTGGCAGCACGCGACAAACACGACCTTTATAAATATTGCCCACCAGTCCCTTGTTGCGACTACGTTCAATATACACTTCCTGCAGTACACCATTTTCCAGAATTGCGACTCGCGTTTCCTGGGGTGTTACATTAATTAAAATCTCTTTACTCATGTCTGTATAAATTCCATTAAATAGGGAAGAGCTTTAACTCGATTCCAACATTAAAAACATAAAATCACTTTCTGTTGTTATACGATCTTATCTTTTTTAAAGTAACAGCGGTGCAACTTACTGTAAAAGTTTTATACCCACTCGCTCTAATAGCTGTGCCGTTTCAAACAAAGGCAAGCCCATAATACCTGAATAACTGCCCTTAATATTTTTTATAAACTGTGCAGCTATTCCCTGAATAGCGTAACCACCCGCCTTGTCTGCTGGCTCGCCGGTATTCCAATAATCGTTAATTTGTTGTTCATTCAGGGTATTAAATTCTACCTCACTAATACTCAACACACAGTGTTCTGTTTCACCATTGCAAATGGCCACAGCCGTCATAACCTGATGGGTTTTTCCTGACAACAATTTCAACATCTCAAATGCCATTTGCTGATTCTCAGGCTTACCTAAAATATGTTGTTCAAAAACAACAATAGTATCTGAACCTAGAGCGGGTCTCACTGGATAATCCAGATAACCTGCCTGGGCTTTTTCCAGTGCCAGTCGCTTTACAAACTGTTGTGAAGTTTCCCCTGCCATGTGAGACTCATCGATATCAACCGCATGCACTGTATAACTGACCTTAATTTGATCGAGGAGCTCACGGCGTCTCGGGGATGCGGATGCCAGGGTAATTTGAGGAGGGACTGCAACAGCGTTAATCGTCATTTATTGTGCTTTTAAATTTAATATTTGTTAAATCTTTTCATTGCGAACCGCGTGTCTTTTAAGCCCGATGATAAGGGTGATTTCGCAGCACCGACCAGGCACGATACAACTGCTCTGCCAAAATCACCCGCACTAACGGATGGGGAAAGGTAAGTGCCGACAGAGACCATTTTTCATCCGCCAAACTGCGACAGGCCTGTGACAAACCCTCCGGTCCACCCACCAGCAGGCAGATGTCCTGCCCGCAATGCATCCAGTCATCCATGCGTTGTGCCAGTTGCTCTGTACTATGGGAGCGGCCCTGTACATCCAGCACCACAACATGTGCAGACCTGGGAATCGCCGCTTTAAGTCGCTGTCCTTCTTCTTCCACAATGCGTTTAATATCCGCATTTTTGCCACGCTTTCCCGGGGCAATTTCTTTTAATTCAAGCTTTGCTTCCGCGGGCATGCGATGAGCATATTCCTGATACCCCTGCTCCACCCAGGCAGGCATTTTCTGTCCCACGGCTAATAGTAAAATACGCATCGCGTAATTTAGTTTGATTCCACAGAGGCCTCAGCCTGCTCATCAAAGCTCCAGAGCTTTTCCAGATCATAAAACTGGCGCACGTGGGGCTGCATCACGTGCACAATAATATCGCCCAAATCAACTAACACCCATTCACCCTGCGCTTCTCCTTCAACACCCAATGGTTTATTGCCCATTTTTTTGGCTTCAATAGCAACACTGGATGCAATGGATTTTACGTGTCGACTCGATGTGCCACCGGCAACAATTATTACATCCGTCACGCTGGTTTTATCTCTAACATCCAGTTCAACGATATCCACCGCTTTCATGTCATCCAGGATAGTTAAAATAAGTTGTTTTAAATCTTCAATAGATAGTTTTGCTTTATTCGGCATAGGCTTGTTCAAGTTTGTCTCTAACAGTTTCGGGTAACAGGTATTGCGTGCTCTGCCCTGTGGACAGGTAGCGGCGTATCTGGCTGGCTGAAATATCCAGCTGAGTCACAGATTGTAACAGAATTTGCCCCACGGGTCTTTGTAACAGGCTTTGCGGTAGGTCGCTTAAACAGCTTGCAATGGGAGCGACTGAGGCAAAATCGGGAAGCGTTGCGCCGGGACGGGTAGTGACTATTAGGTGGCATAACTCAAGTATAGACTGCCAACGATGCCATTGGGGTAATCCATTAAACGCATCCATACCTAATATCAGGCACAGGGTGTCATCTGGAAAATCATTTTGCAGACTTTGCAGTGTATCAACCATATATGACGGTCCCGTACGCTGCAGCTCACGATCATCCAGTACAAAACCCGCGGTATCAGCAATTGCTAGCTGTACCAGCTCTGCACGTTGCTGGTCGTTGAGTACAGGGGCATCACGATGGGGTGGTGTGCGATTGGGAATAAAACGCACCTCATCCAGCCCAACCTGCTGCATAATATCCAGCGCTGGGCGTAAGTGGCCGTAGTGAATGGGGTCGAAGGTACCGCCGAGTATGCCGATGAGTTTGCTCATGATATAAATTAAACTGAGTTTAAAAAGCAAAACATTAGAAGAAAAAGAAAACGCAAATGCACGCAAATGTTTGATTTGTGCGCCTGCGGCGCACTACATCCAATATACTTTTGCTTTTATTTGCGTGCATTTGCGTTTATTTGCATTTTCTTTTTCTTTAGCTCTTTAAAAACAGCTAATTACTCACGAATCTGCCCATCTCCTAGCACAACATATTTCAGAGACGTTAGCCCCTCCAGTCCCACAGGCCCACGGGCGTGTAGTTTATCGGTGCTGATTCCAATCTCCGCACCCAGGCCATATTCAAAACCATCGGCAAACCGTGTGGATGCATTTACCATGACTGAGCTGGAATCCACTTCCCGCAGAAAACGCCGTGCCAGTGTGTAGTCTTCCGTCACAATCGTATCTGTGTGATGAGAACCATGCTTATTAATATGCGCCATCGCCTGATCTATTCCACTCACCAGCTTGATGGATAAAATGGCCGCCAGGTATTCCGTATCCCAGTCCTCATCCGTTGCCACATTACAGTCAATAATTTTACGGGTTTGCTCACAGCCTCTTAATTCAACGCCTTTTTCAGTATAACGCTTTGCCAGGTCGGGCAAACACTGCTGTGCTACCGACTCATCCACTAACAAGGTTTCCATTGCATTACACACCCCATAGCGATGGGTTTTTGCATTGAAGGCAATATCGCTGGCTTTTTGCAAATCCGCACGGGCATCAATATAAACGTGACAAATACCATCCAGATGCTTAATTACCGGCACCGTGGCCTCTTGGCTTATGCGCTCAATCAGGCTTTTTCCACCGCGGGGAATAATCACATCAACACTTTCATTGGCGGTAATCAACTCACCCACCGCTGCACGGTCGGTGGTTTCAACCACCTGAACCGCATCCGCGGGCAGGCCCGCTTCGGTTAAACCCTGCTGAATACATTTTGCCACCGCTTTATTAGAATGAATGGCCTCGGAGCCGCCGCGCAAAATAGTTGCATTACCTGACTTTAAGCACAGACCTGCGGCATCTGCGGTCACATTTGGGCGTGATTCGTAAATAATACCTATCACACCCAATGGCACGCGCATTTTACCAATTTGAACACCCGATGGGCGATAGGCCATATCGGTGATTTCTCCAATAGGGTCCTGGAGTGAAGCAATTTGACGCAGGCCTTCCGACATACCCGCTATACGGGTATCGTTTAATTCCAGCCGATCGAGCATGGCCGCTTCGAGACCATTATCTTTACCCGCCTGTAGATCTTTCTGGTTTTCAGATTTTAATAATTCCGCAGCACTATCAATCGCATTGGCAATAGACAGAAGCGCCTGATTTTTTACCGATGATTCGGCGCGGGACATTTCAGTAGACGCGGCACGAGCCCTGCGCCCGAGTTGTTGCATGTATTCTTTCATGGAGATTTCTAAGGTCATTAAGCTAAACGCCTATTTTGCCATAGACTGAGGCAATGCGCAGAGAAACATAGGACGAAACATCAGCTGTTGACATATCTTTTAGACACGGACTTAGTGCATACCCTGTGAGCCGGGATTCGTACGACGGGCGAGTGCTAATGCACATGACTATGATGAAGCCGATGATAAAGACAGCATTTAAAGCTTAGCGTTCAATGGTCTCCAACGCGGAGCTTAAGGCATGGTCAAACACGGAGTGCTGCATAATTAAACCCGACAGGCCTTTTTCAACTTCATCGGCAAACACCCCGGCATCCTTCTCAATCACCACATTTCCCAGATGATCAACAAATACCATCGAGGCATCATGTACCAGGATAACCGCTAGCTTTAATCGCCGAACCGGCTTGTCTTCACCGTTATATACAATAAACCAGGCACCTGGAGCAATCCCTTCTGGCAGTGCAGCAATTTTTTCTTTTGCGACGGCTTCCGGATCTTCTTCCTGCCCAGGTTCATCTTCTGGCCCAGCTTCAGGCCCGGCCTCAATGTCACCCCTTTCAGGTTCTGCTTCAGCCAGAGCCTCATCATGATCCAGCTCAAGAGTTTCAGCCTCTTCGTCCTGCACAGCCGCCTCGTCAGTCTGCTGATCAACCGGTTCAGGCAACTCTGGTGGAACCTCTTCAACCATATCAGATAAGTTCTGGGTTGACATCAATTCCTTATAGGTTAATTCTAAATCATGCACAACCTGCTCAACCATTGCCTTACTTTTTTTACAGTTGGTCAACTTGCTGCGGGTGGCATCGACAATATCCTGATTTGTTAAACCCAGTTCTTCAAGCTCTTCTTTCGAGTGAATCGGTTGCACACTTTCAATAATTTTTTGCAAAATCATTAACAGCTCAACCCACTCATCATTGGCTTTGCCATTTTTAAGAAAGTGGTTAAACATCATGCTGGGCCACACTTTCAAAACAAGTGTTCGAATGCCCTCGGGCAACTCTTTACCGATGGTGATTTTGCGTATTTCCAGTAGAACAATACTCTTAGCATGTGCCATTTTTACGGTCTTCTGGGATTTGGCTTCCGTTTCCCGGGCTTTTCGATAAATTTCCTCGGTCAGCGTCTTTAGCTCTTCCAGTGCAATCGTAAAGGCAACAACATCATCGTCATAATCGTTTAACAGCTTGCGTACGATGGTTTCTATATCGATATAAACCGGGTCAGTATGTTCCGTGACACCAACACCCGCTTCGGCAATTTTATCCAGCAACTGACGCGCCGGGTGCTGATCATCTACGAAAAAATCCGCATCCTGCATTGCCGCTTTTATCACCGGAATCTGCAAACTCAGTAACAGGGTTTTTATTTCATCGGTAATACTGTCTTCATCAATAATGGCATCAAAAATTAACTTGATAAAATCGATGGTCTTTTCAGATACCTGATGAACGGCTTTGGTGACTGCCCCCCCTTCCGTCTCACCAATACTGGAAAGTACGGCCTTTTTGATCTGGTTGGCATCAAAGACCAGGGGCGTCTGGCTGAGATCTTCAAGCGGTGCCTGTAACTCAGTTAAGGCCGTCATTACCTGCTGTTGTGAATAATAACCCGCACCGCCACCCGGGGCGACATCACCCTGACTGCCCCCCACATAATTTTGGATACTCTCCCTGACCTGATGAACCGGTACTCCAGCGGAATACTCCTGACCAGCAGGCCCGGTTTGCGAGCCACCCTGAGGTGGTGGTGTATTTGTTGCCCCCCCCTGAGAGTACCCCTGCATGCCACTTCCAAATGCTCGGCGGGGTCCAGCTGGCGCATAACCACCGGCAGCTGGCTGGCCCGCAGGGTAGCCGGGCGGTGATCCACCCGCGGCATAATTTTGTGGTGGCGGTGGCGCACTCGCCGGGCCACCAACGGGGCCACCCACAGGAGGAGCCGCCTGCGGTACATGCCCGGAATAACCCTGCATACCACTTCCGAAGGCACGGCGCGCCCCCGGAGGCAATTGGGGTGGAGGCGCAGCGGCACTCTCATCCATCGGAGCTTCAGCCATCGGCTCTTCTTCGTAGCCACCACCTTCATAATGTGGAGCGGTACCGCTGAAATCTATTTCAGGCAAAATGCCCTGTTCAATTAATAAATTATTCAGTGTCTCATACAACGTACCCACATCTTTAATTAACGTTTTATCAAAAAACCGGTATACAACCAGCTTATTTTCATCAATTAAATCGGTATTGTTGACGGCTTCGTGCATGGCATCGCACAAACGCTTTGGTTCTAATGCTTCACCATGGAAAATATGGTCATTATATTTGCCCAGCTCCTTAAAACGGGCAATCAGATGATTAATCGATTCGGCATTATCCATAGCCGACTTGCTGCTGATGGTGGTGAGGGTCACCATCTCGTCCATTTCATTTTGCTCTACCAGGCCAAGCTCTTCGTGTTTTTTAACCGGCTTCTTTTCGGGTAGCTCATCGAGCTCTCCCATGGGCTGAAAATAAAAACTTAATTCGTCAACAAAACCCTGCTGAATGTTTTTCTTATTATCACGAACCGCATTCATGCACTCAAACAGACTATTTTGCTCAGCCGTACTCGTGGCATCATCCGCTGCCTTAAACAGGTAATCGTCGGCTTTCTGAAATAAGTCTTCCAGGGTTTTAGCAAAGTAATGCTCGAGCTGAGAGATAATTTCATCGATTAACTCCGAATAATAGCGGGGCTGATCTTCTATTACCTGATTGTTCTGGTTTTCAGTTTCAGTATCACTCACCTGAAGCTATCCTCGTTGTCCATGCATGTGCTGTCGTCGCATGATTTCATTTAAGCCGTGTATCCAGGTGATCATTACATATAGTGAATTATGTAAAGTGATACCCTGATTACGGCCATCGATTATTCGTCTATATTTATTCGCTTAATTTTTAAAATTAACCTTTGCTTTAATCATTGCCAAAGTTTAGCTCAATAAAAGCCAGGCCAATTCCACTTTCTTCCTGACGCACGACCACCGCATCATTACTGGGAAAGCTGACACCGGTATTTTGTTCATCATTAATTATTTTAACTTCTACCACTTCACCAATAATGGGCCGACGCAGTTTATCAACGACCAGAAACACCCCACCATGACTGATGTCCTGCGTTCTTACTGTTTGCTTTTCCCCGGAAGGAAACCCCAGCTCAACCTCAAGATGTATCTGTTGTCGCGGGTGTTTTCGAAGTTCCTTATCCACCTAAAATTCACCTTCTGTGTTTACAATCATAATTTTTTGTCCACAAATCGCCCAATAAAAAGCCGACTATATGTAAGGGTCAGTTTTTATGACTGACATATATATCTGTCCCTTAAAATAATAGTCGTTATTTTAAGTTTGCCAACCTGACAATTTATTAACCCATGAAGTCGCGGTGATTCAAGCCCAAATAAAAACTAAATCATTGATATTATTTATTTTTTCTACGTCTCGAATAATAAACAGCACTCATATTTGCCATTGCCATATAGATAGTATTTTTTTTATGCTTCTCACAATACAGGTCTATCCAGCTTAAAGCACCCTGAAAATCACTCTCACCTAACAGGTTATAGGTGTCTGCTGAGGAGCGATTGCTGGAGGTAAGATACCCTGAGATCCAGTTTTTATAGGACAACTCAGAAAACCCGCCATTATCCCGCGCCTCCAGATAGGTTGCACAGGTCTGGCGGCCTACTCCGTATATCCAGTACCGGCCATTTTTATCTGCAGCAAAAGCTTGTTGTGCAGACAGTGAGAGCAATATAGCCCCCCAAATTGTGACTGCTTTAATCATGGTAAATCCTGATTTTTTATATTTATTTTAGAATTATGTAAATCTTAGAATACTAAGCCTGTCTACGACAGATTTAAACCCGCGATCCGCGCTTTTAACCGAGCACAATCTCCAGAATTTCCTTATGCTCAGAGGCTGCCAACCTGGGTCCAAACTGGCTAACCACTCTGGCAGCAGCAAGACTTGCTATATTACCTGCCTCATAAAAGGAATGTCCATGGGTAATACCATATAAAAAGGCCCCGGCAAACATATCGCCAGCCCCATTTGAATCAATAGCTTTCACCTCATGGGGGGAAATTTCAATGATATTTTTACCGTCAAACAACATAGCGCCGTCTGCGCCCAGGGTAATCGCAAAATGACTGGCAATCTGTTTAAGTGATTCAATGGCCGTTTCAAGATTATCCGTATCTGCCCAGCTCAGTGCTTCCGCTTCATTACAAAAGAGCAGATCCACTTTTTTACCAATCATTTCCTGCAGGCCATCTTTAAAAAACTGCACCATGGCCGGGTCAGAAAAAGTGAGCGCGGTTTTCACGCCATTTTCTTCAGCAACCTTACGCGCTTCTATTGCCGCATGACGACCAGTATCTGATGACACCAGATAGCCCTCAATATATAAATACTCCGAATCTTTAATAGCCGCAATATTTAATTCATCAACCGAAAAATTCTCGGTAATCCCTAAAAAAGTATTCATGGTGCGTTCCGCGTCGGGCGTGATCATGACCAGACATTTACCCGTTACACCCTCTTTACGCCCCTCACCCACATTGCTATCAACACCCGCCAGTTGCAGGTCATTCACATAAAAATCACCCAGGTCATCACTGGCGACCTTGCAGGAATAAAATGATTTTCCACCAAAGTAACTGGTAGCAATAATGGTGTTTGCCGCGGAACCACCGGAGGCTTTCTTACCTTCAAAAGCATCAAGATGACCGAGCAGTTCGTGTTGACGCCCCTCATCAACCAGGGTCATAACACCTTTATCAATGGCATTAGATTCAAAAAAATGATCTTCAACTTCAAACTCCATATCGACGAGTGCATTGCCTACGCCATAGACATGATATTTCTTCATATTGTATTACCTGTTATTTTTTTAATAATGGCTCCTGAAATGCTGCGGTTTTAAAAGCGCATTTTTCGATGCGCTTTGCATTTCAGGAACTGTTTTTTATTATTTCACTCATTCATTACTGTGCAATTTGCGTACTGAGCATCAATAACTCGTCCCAGGCACGCCCCTGTTCTACACCTTTAATCACTTTATCGATCTTTGCACAACGCTTCAAAAAAGCTTTCCAGTGGGTGGCGCCATGTCGAGAGAGTGCTTTGCGTATAAGGGCTTTTCGATTATCCCAAACCCGTAATTTTGACATTGCCGCATCAGGAGACAGCTTCGCCTCGCAAATTTTTGTCATCATACGCACTTCACGACTTAATGCCCAAAGCATTAGCACCGGTTCAACCCCTTCGTTTTTCAGCCCACCGATAATTCTTGCGGTGCGCACAACATCACCCGCTAACGCAGTATCCACCAGATCGTAAATACTGTATCTTGAGCTATCTGCGACGGCGGCTGCCATTTGCTCAACATTTAATTTTCCTGCCCCGTGCAGTAAATATAATTTATCCACTTCCTGCGCCGCGGCCAGTAAATTACCTTCCACCCGATCCGCCAGCAACTGTATAGCATCTCTATCCGCAGCTATACCTTTAGACTGCAAGCGCTGACTTATCCAGCCAGGAAGCTGATCCACATTCACCGGCCAACACTGAATAACAACACCTTGTTGGTCTAGCGTTTTAAACCATTTAGTATTTTTCGAACTGCTTTCCAGCTTGCCACTGCTGATAATTAAAATAGCATCATCTGCTGGGCGTTGCGCATATTCCTGTAAAATTTTCGAGCCAACTTTTCCTGGCTTGCCGGTTGGCAAACGTAATTCTAAAATTCTTTTTTCCGCAAATAATGACATACTGTTAGCCGAATCCAGTAACTGGCTCCAGTCAAACTGTGCATCCACATCCATGACTTCCCGCTCACTGTAATCCCGCTGTCGAGCCATCGCACGAATCTGGTCAGCGGATTCCATCACCTGCAACGGCTCGTCACCACAAATAAAATAAATGGCAGCAAGGTCGCTTTTTAAATGTCGGTCAAGTTGGTCGGGGCGTACTTTCATGTCTTTACTTTTGGCAACTTATGATTAATTTACTTCATATCTCAAATGCAGAAAAGCTCACTCCCCTCTTTGAAAAAGAGGGGTTGGGGGGGGATTTAAAATTCACTCGCTTAAAATAAGCCCGAATTATAAGCGCTACAAATAGAACCTTTTTAAATCCCCCTCAATCCCCCTTTTTCAAAGGGGGAGGCTTTCTGGCATTTCCCTTCCTTACTTTTTAACTTAAGCCTTACTCTGCAAGCGTAATAAAATCAGTCGAATAACATCCTGCTGCATTTCTTCAAACAGTTTGGATTCTTCGCGGCTATTGCCCAGCACATCTTGCGTATCAAAAACAAAGTCTCGGTTGATACTCACCTGTTGGTCTGCAATTTCAAAATTTGCATGCCGCGCTTTTACATTGAAGCTAATGGCGTAGGTTAAGGTGTATTCACGTGCCCTGCCCCTTGAATCAACTGAGATTATACGTTTAGTTTTTTGCTCTCCGGATAGCGTTAAAACCGCCACATCATCCGCCGGACTATCGATTATTTTTATGTGACTGGCTTTCAACCGCCTAATCATCACGCGCCTAAACCCGGAACTTTCAGCCACTGCACTTGTGTCTACATAAGTGGTTTGCATGGCTGCGGGAAGTTCATAGGCACCGCGCATTTGAAAACCACAACTGCTGACTAACCACAGTAGTGGCATCAATAATAGTGCAAAACTAAAAAATTTGTGTAGCTGAAAGCGCCTCATTAATTTGCCACAATATTCACAAGCCGCCCCGGCACCACAATAATTTTACGCACGGTTTTACCTTCGGTGTGAGCCTTAACATGCTCATCATTCGAAGCTAGCCCCTGGGCCATTTTTTCAATTGCGGCTTTATCCGCATCCGCAGCCACTTTTATTTTACTGCGCAGTTTGCCGTTGACCTGCACCATCAGCTCTACACTCTCCTGTACCAGGGCGGCTTTATCTGCACGGGGCCAGCTTTCATCGATCACAGCAACGCTATGCCCTAGCGCTTCCCACATGGCGTGACTAAAGTGCGGCACAATAGGTGATAACATTAACACCATGGCATCCAGAGATTCCTGCACGATGGCCCGGGCATTTTCTGAGTCGGCTTTAAACTTTGACAGCTCATTGGTTAATTCCATTACCGCGGCGATCGCTGTATTAAATGTGTAACGACGGCCAATATCATCACCGACTTTTTCAATGGTTTGATGTAATTTCAGACGCAATTTTTTTTGATCATCATTCAAAGCATCTTTATCTAATGGCGCAACTTCACCGCCGCTCACATGGTTAAAAATAATTCGATACAGGCGTTTTAAAAATCGTGCCGCACCCTCTACCCCTTCATCGGACCATTCCAGTGATTGCTCCGGGGGCGCTGCAAACATGGTAAATAAACGCACCGTGTCGGCACCGTGCAATTCAATCAACCCCTGGGGGTCTACCGTATTGCCCTTTGATTTCGACATTTTAGTGCCATCTTTTAACACCATGCCCTGGGTTAACAAATGTGAGAATGGTTCATCACTGCCCTTAATTAATCCCACATCGCGCATCAATTTATGAAAAAACCGTGCGTACAGTAAATGTAAAACCGCATGTTCGATGCCACCCACATACTGGTCTACGGGCAGCCAGTAGTTTGCACGTTCGTCTAACATGCTAGTGGCGTCCGGACAGGTGTAACGGGCGTAGTACCAGGAAGATTCAAAGAAAGTATCGAAGGTATCAGTTTCACGAATCGCGTCGCCACCACAGGTGGGACAGCTGGTTTCATAAAATTCCGGCATTTTTTTAATAGGCGAGCCCACATCATCACCAAAGGCCGCATCTTCCGGCAAAGTCACCGGCAGCTGATCTTCCGGCACCGCAACCGAACCACATTTATCGCAGTTAATGATTGGAATCGGTGTGCCCCAATAACGCTGACGGGAAACACCCCAGTCACGCAAGCGGAAATTAACCTGCTTTTCGCCCTTGCCTGCACTGCTTAAAAACTGCGCGATGGCGTCCACCGCATCTGCTGATGTTAACCCATCAAACTGACCCGAATTTTGTAATACACCTTTTTCGGTAAAGGCGGCTTCATTAATATCACAATCTTCATCATTGGCGGGGAAGATGACCTGTTTAATCGGTAAATTATATTTTCTGGCAAATTCATAATCCCGCTGGTCGTGAGCCGGCACGCTCATGACCGCACCTGAGCCATAATCCGCCAGTACAAAATTTGCGGCGAAAACAGGCACCTGCTCACCGGTTACCGGATGCACTGCCTTAAAGCCCGTATCCAGACCCTTCTTTTCCATGGTGGCCATATCCGCTTCGGCCACTTTGGTGGTTTTGCACTCTTCAATAAAAGCCTGTAGTTCACGGCTGGACTCAGCCGCTTTCTTTGTTAATGGATGCTCCGCAGCCACCGCCACATAGGTCACCCCCATTAGGGTATCCGGGCGGGTGGTATACACCGTGAGGGGTGTCTCACCGTCCACTTCAAACTGCAACTCAACGCCTTCTGATCGGCCGATCCAGTTACGCTGCATGGTGCGAACCTGCTCTGGCCAGCCTTCCAGCTTATCAACGTCATTGAGTAGCTCATCCGCATAATCGGTGATTTTCATAAACCACTGGGGAATTTCGCGGCGTTCAACTTTTGCACCGGAGCGCCAGCCACAGCCATCAACCACCTGCTCATTGGCAAGTACCGTCTGATCTACCGGATCCCAGTTAACCACCGCATTCTTTTTATAAACCAGGCCTTTTTCATAGAGTTTGGTAAACAGCCATTGCTCCCAACGATAGTATTGCGGTGTACAGGTGGCGATTTCCCGGTCCCAGTCATAACCAAAGCCAAGTCGCATTAGTTGGCCACGCATATAGTCAATATTTGAATAGGTCCACTTTGCTGGATGGGAGTTATTTTTATGCGCGGCATTTTCCGCAGGCAGTCCAAAAGCATCCCAGCCCATAGGCTGCAGCACATTTTTACCCTGCATACGTTGATAGCGGGAAATCACATCACCAATAGAGTAGTTGCGCACGTGCCCCATATGCAGTCGCCCGCTGGGATAGGGAAACATGGACAGACAGTAAAATTTTTCTTTACTGGTATCTTCCGTTACTTTAAATACCTGATTTTCCTGCCAATACTGCTGAACATCCTGTTCTATTTGTTGTGCGTCATAATTTTCTTGCATGTTCTATCTTCAAATGGGTTGGGGGTCACAAACTTGTAATGAATATGAGCTATATAAAAGGAGAAGGATACAGCAGACCAATGAGTTAGGAAACTCTGATATTTCAAATAAAGGTGGGTCTATGTCAGGATCAAACAATCAAAACGAGCCTTCACTGGTTGAGGCTTATAATCAGATGATGGCTCGAGTGAGAGACAGCATTGATAATGCGGAGGCACATGCGATGCCCACCCTTCAAAAAGCCATCGAACAGGCACGGGATCAGGCCATTCATCTGGGCGAGATCAGCCTGGAAGAGGCGGAAGAAATTGGCAACTACATCAAACGCGATATCAATGATGCCGCGGAGTACCTGATGGAAACCAGCCATGAATTCAGTGAATGGCTGATGCTTGATCTGGACATCATTGAACAAAAGGTGTTGGAGCTGTTTTTATCGGTTGCAGACAATACCCGTATTGAACTCGAACAGCTATCTCATGTTGCCCGCGATATTAACCGTGAATATAAAAGTGGCGAAATCACCGGTCCCGGCTCACTGGTTTGCAAGCATTGCGAACAGATGATTCAATTTAATACCACCGATAAAATCCCCGCCTGCAGCAAGTGTGGATACCAGCACTTCAAACGGGCCGGTTCATAAGTGTTAAAGAACAGGTCAAACCTCAAAGCCTCATCCATACACCCCAGTTTTCAATGTGATCAAACTTTAAGCAAACCTCAATATACCCATCCCTTCAATAGAAAAATTCAATCACTCTGATTGAAAATAGAAAATAGCTAAAACATCTAAATTTTGACATTATAAGTATATTATAAATTACCTATGTGGATACCATGAAAAAAATTACTACAATCGTATTTGCCTCCGCTATCTCCTTACAGGCGATGGCAACAGACTGGAAAGCACTGCCGGACACAGCCCCTGCTCCGGCGGATAACCCAACAACCGCAGCCAAAGTTGAGCTCGGAAAAATGCTGTTTATGGATCCCCGTTTTTCTTCTACCGGCACCATATCCTGCAACTCCTGCCACAACGTGATGGAAGGCGGCGATGACAGCCGTAGTGTTTCCATGGGCGTACACGGTAAAACCGGCGGACGTAACGCCCCCACCGTGTGGAACTCAGCCTTTCACTCCGTACAGTTCTGGGATGGCCGCGCAGCATTACTTGAAGATCAGGCCAAAGGCCCGGTCGCTAACCCAATTGAAATGGGTATGAAAGATGTTGATACCGCAATGGCTCGTGTTAAAAGAATTCCTGGCTATAAACCGGTTTTCGAAAAAGCCTTCGGCAAAAACAGCATGACGGTTGAAAATGCTGCAAAAGCGGTAGCCGCATTTGAACGCACCCTCATTACCCCCAATAGCGCCTATGATAAATATGCAAAGGGTCAGCTCACTGCCATGAGCAAGCAACAAATTCGCGGCATGGAAAAGTTTGCTTCAATTGGCTGTACATCGTGCCACTCAGGCCCCGCATTTAATGGCGGTACACGAAAGCTCGGCGAAGGTTTTTACGTCAAGTTTCCAACGTTTGAAAGTAAATATGTTAGCCAGTATAAACTCAAAGCAGACAAGGGCCGCGAAGAAGCCACCGGCAAAGCAGTAGATCGTCACATGTATCGTGTGCCAACCCTGCGCAACATTACTGACACGGCGCCCTACTTTCACAATGGTTCGGTCAATGACTTAAGCGAAGCGGTAAGAGTGATGGCCAAGTCGCAACTTGACCTCACCCTGCCAGAAAAAGATGTAAAAGACATTGTTGCATTCTTTGATGCATTAACTGGTGAGTATCCGCAGATCACTATGCCACGCTTACCTGCAACATCAGGCTATAGTATTATTGCTGAATAAAACTTAAGGTTCAGATAGCACCTTACAGGAAAAGCATTTTATCCGTGTTAACTGACGGGTAAAATGCTTTTTATTTAATACATAATTTTTTTAAAATACCAAATCTAGAAACAAAGCCACCGTCTCTTTATCTGGCCGACTTTTCATTTTATAACTCACGTGTTCTGAATGCGTTTTTTGATCGTTTAGAATGATTCCCCACATGGATTCAATACGATTGGGTAAAAACGAATAACGCACATCGATAATGTAATTCGGGTCAGTCTCACTCACCGCCAGCCAATCATTGGAAAACCATCTGAAACGCTCAATGTCAGTTGCCTGCTGACTCAATAAATCGAGCCAGGAAAAATCCTCTTGTATATTTAACTTTTGCACCGACATTCCCTGAATAAACTCAACATCCCATAATAATTTAACCGCATCCACATAATACTTTCCATCATATTCATACAACGTTTTCCAGACATGGCGATTGGCAAAACTCGGTTTAACGATCACTCTTTCCATTTGATGTCCACGCTCTTGCAAGACCTCATGAAGCATTTGTTTTACACGATACTTTTGCACTAAACCAAAACTTAAAAACAACACCGCATAGATAAAACCCAGTCGCGCATACAGCACCTGCTTTCGATACACCGCCAAACCGGTCAAAACGATCATCGGTACAGTAAAAAATGGATCGATTATCGAGACAACCCCCCAGGCCACCCTGAAATTTGAAAATGGCCAGAACAGTTGTGTGCCATAAGATGTGCAGGCATCCAGTAACCCGTGGGTTGCAATACCTAAAAATGAAAATAGATATATTTGTTTAAATGACAGATTAGACTTTGCAAACGGATAAAAAAGTAACGCACAAATTAATGCACCAATGGGAACAAAAAATAACGAATGGGTAAACTGACGATGATATTCTAGAAACAGTAATGGATCACTGTCATTACGAATCAGTATATCTAAATCTGGCGCCATCCCCGCAAGCGCACCGATGATCAGCGCACTAAATAGTTGTGTTTTTTTATGATCCGCCGACTGGGAAAGGCTGGCACCTAAAACCGCCTGTGATAGCGGGTCCATTATTTAGCCTTCAGACATAAAGGTAATTTCAATTGCGCATGTTTTAGCGAACTAAAAATAGCATAAGCTAATCTGCATTTAACTTTATTTAAGCCTTGAAACTGTTGCCATAATTTCATTTAACTATTCTTATATATTTTTTCGATACAGAAAAACAATAACAATCAAACCGGAAATAATTAACAGGTAGTTCGCCCACAACACATAAGGCGTTGCACCTTTATAGGCTTGCACATTTGCCGTTAGCACATGGCGTTCAAACTGTGGTGCCTGTTGAAGCACATCGCCATTGCGATCAATAACGGATGACACGCCGGTATTGGTCACTCTTAATAAAACTCGCCCACTTTCAAGCGCCCGCATTCTAGCAATCTGGTGATGCTGCCAGGGCTGAGAAGAATCTTCAAACCAGGCATCATTACTGACATTCACCAGCAAGGTTGCTTCGGGCAAATCTAGCAGTACACTTCTATCGAATGCGTCTTCAAAACAAATACTTAAGCCAATTTTTTGTCCGGCGACCTTAATTAATGGTTGCTCATCTTTGCCACTATCAATATCCGACATAGGAATATTTACCCACTGCGCAAAAAAACCCAACAGTGGACGCAACGGAAAATACTCGCCCAGGGGCACCAGGTGTCGTTTTAAATAAATCTGATCATCGAGGGTTATCATAGAATTATAATAACGTTTTTTTTGAGCATCCTGGGTAAACAGCCCTAAGATCACATCGGTATCCGTCGCCTGTGCTTCTTTAGCTAACTGCGCCAAATAATAACTCACCCTGCTTTTATAGCCTGGAACCGCGGTTTCGGGCCAGATAATTAAGTCGCTTTCCCAATGTTGTTGAGTAAGCTCTCGATACATTTCTAATGTTGGGCGATAATTTTGTTTCTTCCATTTTTCTGACTGGGGAATATTTCCCTGAATCATACTGACTTTTATCGGTTCATCCACCGCATCCGTCCAGCTAATCAATCCCAACAAAAAGCCCAGCCCAAAAATAACCACTATTGCAGGCAATGTGATTTTTAGATTTATTTTTAAAAGACTTGCTAACAGCAAACCTGAAATCACCGTTACCAGAAAACCCACGCCCAGCCCACCAATCAGCGGTGCATAACCCGCAAGGTAGGTATCGATATGCGCAATACCTATTTGAACCCATGGAAAACCCGTTAGGAAATAACCACGCAACCAGTCAAATAACATCCAGCTGATGGGATAAACCAGTACCAGCATATTTAGTTTTGATGTTTTGACAAATCGGTTGGCCAGATAAAATGCCAGCGCTGGAAACAACGCCATATAGGCAGACAGTAACGTAATGGTGACCACCGCTACCGGCATCGGCATTCCACCGTGATAGTGTAAACTGTAATAGAGCCAGTAGATGCCGTGACTAAACCAGCCTAAACCAAATAAAAATCCGCGCCTCAAAGCAACCGTATTGTTCTGCTCAAGACAGGCATAAAAGATGAATGCAATCAATGGAAACTGTAACCAGGGAAAATCATATGGTGCAAAGCTTAAAGGCAATAACGCACCGCAGCCTAAGGCTAAAAGTTCTAATAGGTAAAATGGATTTTTTTTAAATGCTATCATTTACTGCTATTCCGTTATTTTTCTATATTTATTTTTCTATATCTAATTTTCTATATCTGTCTACTTTTACGGCCGCGAAATCCACAGCTCGCTACAATCTATCTTCGTGCACAATAAAGTCATGCACCCACAACGTCGAAAACACACACGGGGTTAGCAACAAAAAAATATTAACAGGGGATCACTTCGAAAAAGTAATTTTATCTAAAAACAAACAGGTGAACAATGGCATCGTCTTATGCTCAACGCCTGTACATCTCTCCCGCTCCCTTACTCTACAGGCTCAACAACGGGCAATATCGTCAACTGAACGTGCTTTATGCGGCGACTATCCGCGCTCATTATTTTAAATAAATAATTGTTTATGGTGACGGCTTCACCCCGTTTTGGCATATGCCCCAGATGTTTCATTAACATACCCGCCAGGGTATCTGATTCTTCTTCACTAAATTCAGATTCAAAAAAAGCATTGAATTCCTCAATGGGCGTTAAGGCTTTAACCGAATAACGATTAACCCCCATACGACGAATATTCCCCACATCTTCAACATCATGCTCATCATCAATTTCACCGACAATCTGTTCCAGCACATCCTCAATCGTTACCAGTCCTGCCACGCCACCATACTCATCCACCACCATCGCCATGTGATTTCTGCTGGCCCTGAATTCTTTTAATAAAACATTCAGGCGTTTACTTTCCGGTACAAAAACAGCTTTACGCAAAACATCTTTAATATCAAAACTTTTACGTGTTTCCTCATCAACATAATACAGTAGATCTTTTGCCAGCAGCACACCTTCAATTTCATCACGGTTTTCACCGATAACAGGAAAACGTGAATGCCCGGATTCATTCACCATCGGCAGCATTTTTTCATAAGGCGTATCTTCTTCCAGCACAACCATGTGGGAGCGGGGAATCATAATATCTCGCACCTGAATCTCGGCAACCTGCAGAACTCCTTCTATCATATTCAGAGCATCCATATCTAACAGACCGCGTTTTTCTGAGGCCTGTAATACTTCGCTTAACTCCTGATGAGTTTGAGGCGTTTCCAGAAAAACCCGACTGAGTTTTTCAACGAGACTGAGCCTTGATTTTTTTAATGAGTCATTCATGATTTTTGTTCCGTCATTGACGCCTGCTCAGAGTTACCTGAGGTCATTAAATATGGATCAGCAAAACCAAGTTGCTGCATAATTTCCCTTTCAAGTGTTTCCATTTGTTCTGCCTGTGTATTTTCAATATGATCGTATCCCTGCAGGTGTAACATACCGTGCACCACCATGTGCGCCCAGTGAGAAAGTAGTGTTTTTTGCTGTTGTTGCGCTTCACTCGCAACCACCTCTGCACAAATGGCTAAATCGCCCAACATCATTTCTGGTATAATTTCTGGAATTGAAATGGCTTCATCCATTTGCATCGGAAAAGATAATACATTGGTGGGTTTATTTTTAGCGCGATAATCATTATTAAGCTGCTGGCTTTCCTGTGCACTGACAATGCGCAAACTAACCAAAGGCTCAGCACTTTCTGCTCCCTGCCAGGCAGCCTGTGCCCATTCCTGCAATAAGTTACTCGGCGGAGGTTCTTCTATTGATTCCGATACATCATCGGCGATTTGAATATCTAACTGTACTGACATTAGCGATTAGTGCCCCGTTTATATTTATCTGTATTGGTGTCATCCAGATTTTTTTCCTCATGCGAGTCATAGGCTTTTACAATACGCTTCACCATTGGGTGACGCACCACATCTCGGGGCTGAAAAAACGTCATGGAAATATCATCAATATCTTTGAGCACATCAATTGCGTGACGCAAACCAGAATAGGTACCACGGGGCAAATCTATCTGGGTAATATCACCGGTGATAACCGCAGTTGAGCCAAAACCAATACGCGTTAAAAACATTTTCATCTGTTCGCGGGTGGTATTTTGCGCTTCATCTAAAATTATAAAGGCATCATTTAATGTGCGACCCCGCATATATGCGAGCGGTGCAATTTCGATAATGTTGCGTTCAATTAACTTTGCAACCCGCTCGAAGCCCAACATTTCATAAAGTGCATCGTACATGGGGCGTAAATAAGGATCTATTTTTTGCGCCAGATCGCCGGGTAAAAAACCCAGTCGTTCTCCCGCCTCCACCGCCGGGCGCACCAGCAGTAAACGCTGTACACTTTCTTCTTCTAATGCCGCCACCGCACAGGCAACCGCCAGATACGTTTTACCAGTGCCCGCCGGGCCAATACCAAAACTTAAATCATGGGTTTGAATATTCTTTAAATATGAAACCTGATTCGGCCCGCGCCCTTTAATCACTTCTTTTCGTAAACGTAAACTCCATTGGCTGGCATCCAGTTCCAGATCTTCATCCATTTTTTGCAAACCGGACTCCTGCATCTGCAGGTGAACATCATTTGCGGTGAGCGCCTGATTTTTAGTTGCGCCGTATAAATCCTTGAGAATATCACTGGCAATTTTTATATTACTCATATCGCCAATAATTTGAAAATGATGATTACGGTTATTTATTTCAACACCCAGGCGGGTTTCAATTTGTTGCAAATGGGTATTCGTAGGGCCACACAAATTCGCCAGTCGTTGGTTATCTGCGGGTTTGAATTCTATATCCAGACTTTCTGTCATAATATTATTATAGTATTGATTAGTATTGAAATCAGCAGGCCATTAAACAGCCAGGCGGGCACGATCAATGTCTGCAATTTGAATAAATTCGCCCTGCAAAGAATTAGCCAGCCCCTGCTTGATTCTGACATCGACAAAGTGACCAATTAATCGCTCTGCTCCGTCAAAATTTACAATGCGATTATTCTCCGTACGGCCGGCCATCTGTTTTGGATCTTTCTTTGAGGGACGCTCCACTAGAATTGTTTGCACCGTACCTTCCATCGACTTTGAAATTTCCATCGCCATTTCATTAATGCGTTTTTGCAAAATGGCCAGGCGCGCTTTTTTGGTTTCCATAGGCACATTATCATCGAGTGATGCGGCGGGCGTGCCGGGGCGAGCGGAGTAAACAAAACTGTAAGAATGATCAAAGCCAATATCTTCTATCAGTTGCATGGTCTGTTCAAAGTCCGCATCCGTTTCACCGGGAAAGCCAATAATGAAATCCGAGGACACGGTTAAACCCGGACGTGCTTCGCGTAATTTGCGAATTTTAGATTTATATTCCATTGCCATGTGGCCACGTTTCATCGCCGCCAGCACCCGGTCGGAGCCACTTTGTACCGGCAAATGCACAAAGCTCACCAGCTCCGGCACTTCTGCAAACGCCTGAATGAGAGAATCTGAAAACTCCACGGGATGAGAGGTTGTGAAACGAATACGGTCAATTCCCTCCACCGCCGCAACGTAATTAATCAACAGGGCCAGATCCGCCATCACCCCATCGTGCATTTCACCTAGATACGCATTGACATTCTGACCAAGCAAATTAATTTCCCGCACGCCCTGGCGCGCCAGTTGCGCCACTTCCGCAAGCACATCATCAAATGGACGAGATATTTCTTCGCCCCGGGTATAGGGCACCACACAGAAAGTGCAGTATTTACTACAGCCCTCCATAATCGAAACGAAAGCGCTGGGACCATCGGATTTTGGCGCGGGCAGGTTATCGAACTTCTCAATTTCAGGGAACGAGATATCCACCACGGGTTGATGGCTGATATCGATGCCTTTCACCATTTCTGGCAGGCGATGCAGGGTTTGCGGGCCGAACACCATATCCACATGGGGTGCACGCTTGCGTATCGCCTCACCTTCCTGGGAGGCCACACAGCCACCCACCCCTATCACCAGGTTCGGATTATCCTGCTTCCAGTGTTTCCACTTGCCAAGCAGTGAGAAAACTTTCTCCTGGGCTTTTTCCCTGATAGAACAGGTATTTAACAGCAGAATGTCCGCTTCTTCAGGGGTATCAACTTCAATAATTTCTTCCGAATCCGCCAGCACATCGTGCATTTTGGCCGAATCGTATTCATTCATCTGACAGCCGAAGGTTTTGATATAGAGTTTACGCGCCATGTAACTTGTGTTTTTATTGCAAAGGAACCGGCGATTTTACCACTATCCGGGGAAAAAGCCCAAGGCGTACAGACATCTCATTACCCAGTGCATTTGCTTGCAAGCAGTAATAATAAGCCATCACCGCAACAACTCTTCCGCCCCTCGCGCCACAAACCGCAGCTGGGCAATGGCTTTCTGGGTCAGTAATTTGCATTCCGCCACATTGCTATCCAGCGCCTCGGCCCCCGCATTGAACACCAGCACCACCATGGCTTCTGCCTGCATTTTTGCAGCTTCCGCCGGATAATTCTGGGTGTGCTGGATATAATCCGCCAGCTCCACTACAAAGTATTGCAACTCACGGGACACCGCTTTGCGAAACGCCAGGGACGTACCGGAGCGCTCCCGCAGCAACAGCCGAAACACGTGGGGGCTATGCTGAATAAACTCCATAAAAGTCTCAACGGAGGTGCTAATAACCAGGCCGCGGTCGCGAATGCGTTGACGCGCCTTGCGCATTAGCTGGCGCAAGGCCACTCCACCCTCATCCACGAGGGTCAGGCCCAGCTCATCCATATCCTCAAAGTGGCGATAGAAGGAGGTAGGCGCAATTCCCGCCTCGCGGGTCACTTCCCGCAAGCTCAAACTGGAATAACTGCGTTCCTGGCTCAAAAGTCGGAAAGCAGCGTCTATAATAGTACGACGTGTTTTTTCTTTTTGTTGTGCCCGGTTACCACTCACATGTGTTCCCTTATTTAATTAGTCATTATCTTATATCAACATTTAGACTAACAATTGTAACGTTATTGAATTCTTTTTTATAGATATAGTCTATACTTCAATAAATATTCAGCGTACACTTGTACGCACTAACACGCAGTATTGGAAATATCATGTCTAGAAAGTCAGCCGCCGGAAAGCTTGTCCCGGAAAAATTATCTGAAACAAAACCAGCCAAACAGCCCACTAGCCTGAACTGGCTCGCGATCAGCGTTTTCAGCATTAGCGCCATACTTACCCTGTTTGCCGTACCCTATTATGCATTTACCCATGGCTTCGATGCCTGGCAAATCGCCGCGATGGTGATCGGCGTTGTATTCTGTGAAATTTCCATCACCGCGGGCTATCACCGCTTATGGTCCCACCGGGCCTATGAAGCTCATTGGTTAGTACGCCTGTTTTTTGCGATTGGTGGCACCTATGCGGTGCAGAACACCATTCTGCACTGGTCTTCAGACCACCGCATTCATCACAACCATGTTGATGACAACGACCGCGACCCCTATTCTGCCGGACGCGGTTTCTGGTACTCCCACATGGGCTGGATGATTCGCGAATATAACTTAAACCCGTATAAAAATTACGAAAACTGCAAAGACCTGAAAAAAGACCCAATTGTGATGTTTCAACACAAACACTACCTACCGTTAGTGCTGGGGTTGAATTTTGGCGCTCCCATTTTACTGGGCCTGTGGCACGGTGACCTGATTGGCATGATGTTACTGGCGGGTGTCGCGCGATTGTTTATTTCCCATCACCTGACATTTTTCATCAACTCTCTGGCACATGTCTGGGGCAGCCAGCCCTATTCGGATAAAAACACCTCCAGGGACAACCCGATTATTGCCCTGCTAACCTTTGGCGAGGGCTACCACAATTATCACCACAGCTTTCAACGCGATTACCGTAATGCCATTCGATGGTGGCAATATGATCCCACCAAATGGTTAATTCGAAGCCTGAGCCTGATGGGGCTGGCAAAAAACCTGTATCGCACCCCGCTTGAATATATTGAAACCGAACGTGCGCAGATGCTGCTTAAAAACACATCCAGAAAACTTTCGAAGCGCTTTCACTCGGAGGCCCTTAGTCAGCGCCTGCATGAAGAATATGAAATACTCATTACCAATATAAACGCCTTTGCCCGCGCCAGAAAACAATGGATGGAGGCACGTAAAAATTCCATGATTGAAAGCTGTGATCTGGAAGCTTTAAAATTAAAAGCAGAAGTTATGAGAGAAAATTTTCTGCAACAGAAAAAGAACTGGTTAAGCTTCAATGCCAGTATTGCCATGGCTTAAACCATACAGGCTTAATTACATTTTTTACGCCGGTCTTTGCTTGAAATCAATAACACCGGCGGCGTATACGATAGCCTGAAGCTGTGAAGTGGTTGAGCGGGGGATCAGCGCAAAACGCGCTGGTTGATCTGCAATAACCCGATTTAATCAACGCCCCCGAATCCAAAGGAGATATGCATGTTAGGCGAAAAGCACGATTTAATTCACGAGCTTCCCGAATACAAAGACCAGATACACAGCCTCAAATTAAGTAATAAATATTTTGAAAAATTGTTTGATAAATATCATGAGCTGGATCATCAGATCAGACGCATAGAAGAAGGCATTGAAACACCTGAAGACAGCTTTTCTGAACAGTTAAAAAAGCAACGCCTACAATTAAAAGATGAACTTCTAGGCATTATAAAAAACACCTAATGCGGGTATGAATATGACTGAAACCTCAAACTACAAATCCCAACTACAGGCATTGCGCGATGATTTAACTCACCGTGTTGACGCCATCAGCAAAGACCTGCATCACGAAGAAATTGAAATCGAAAAAGACTTTGCGGAACAGGCCACCCAACTTGAGAACGATGAGGTTCTCAATTCACTCAATGACGAAGCGAAAGCTAGTGTTATGCAAATCGATAAAGCCCTGCTACGCATTGAGAACGGAACCTATGGCCTCTGTGTTGAATGTGGTGAAGCGATTAACCAGCAAAGGCTACAGGCGATACCCTATGCAGCGTTGTGCATCAACTGCGCGCAAAAACAGTAGATGACAGGACTTATATTCTTTCAGCATTAACCCTGAAGACTTCAACGGGCAGGTGTTCAGCGCACTGATGTCCATCGATCATTAAATCACGCATTTTTCAGATTAGTTAACTAAACTCCTGTTAGTTAACTTAATCACAAGACCTTTGAATAATGCTTAAAAAGATATCCGTTTCAGCGCTGCGTACGGGCATGTACATAGACAAGTTTGATGGTAACTGGCTTAAACACCCTTTCTGGAAAACCTCTTTCAAACTACAAACGAATAAAGACTTAAACGCAATTAAAAACTCTGGCTTGACCCACCTGTGGATTGACACATCCAGGGGCGATGATATAAACAGTGACGCAGACGAGGCTTCACCGAAATCCGCTGACCCGGTAGAAAACATACCGGAAGAAAGCGTAGCGGTAGAAACTGAACAGGATACACAACCCCCCACCCATCAAACCGTTCCAATTACCGAAGAAATACAGGTCGCGCAAAAAATTCTCAATGAGGCCAAACAGGCCACTATGGATATGTTTAAAGATGCCCGCATGGGCAATACGATATCAACCGCCGAAGTCGGCCCACTGGTTGATGAAATTTCTGAATCGGTCACCCGCAACCCGGCGGCGATGATCTGCATCACCCGCATGAAAAATAAGGATGATTACACCTACCTGCATTCCGTCGCCGTATGCGCACTCATGATTGCATTGGGTAAACAGCTAAATTACCGCGGAGATATACATGCACTGGGTATGGCGGGACTTTTACACGATGTGGGAAAAATGGCGATTCCTGAAGATATTTTAAACAAACCAGGCAAACTCACCGACGAAGAATTCGAACGGGTAAAATCCCACCCCCGACGTGGCTGGGAAATGTTAATGGAAAACGATGTCCGCGACGAGGTGTCACTTGATGTTTGCCTCCATCATCACGAGAGAGTCGATGGCCAGGGATATCCGGAAAAACTGTCCGCAAAAAATCTCTCACTGGAAGCTCGCATGGGGGCCGTTTGCGATGTTTATGATGCGATCACCTCCGATCGCAGCTATAAAAAAGGCTGGGAGCCTGCAGAATCTTTAAAAAAAATGGCCCTGTGGCAGGATGGGCATTTTGATAGCGATGTATTTAAAGCCTTTGTAAAAACCATTGGCATTTACCCCAGCGCCACTTTGCTTAAATTAAAATCTGGCCGTCTGGGTGTGGTTATCGATCAGTCCAGTAAAACCCTGCTCGAGCCTAAAATAAAAATCTTTTTTTCATGCTCCGGCAACGCCCCCATCCCCACAAAAATAATTGACCTAAGTCATTCCAATGAAAGCATTGAGAGTATAGAGTCCCCCGAAACATGGGGATTTAATCGGCAGCAATTAATGGATATACTTAACCAGCACTGACAATAACTTCCGGCCCTCTCACCGATACACATGAATCAAACATACCAATAAATAGCCGCAAACCAAATTAAGGTATAGAATAGAAAACCTGAACTGAGCATCATTAACAAAAACCATGCTTTTTTAAGCACCTCATACAGGCACCTTAAAGCAGGATAATATGACAGCACTTAAACACCGTTTAATGACTTTTATTTTCATCGTATGTGCACCCTCAGCTTTTGCAGATACACGACTAGATAACTACCAGATAGCCCCCGTTGACTATGATAGTCTTTCCATCGGCATCAACGCCCAGGAAACCTGGAAGCAAAACAATATTACGAACTATGTTTATACGATAAAAAACAAATGCTTTTGCGACATTGCCAAAAGAGCCCGGGTTTTTGTCTTCGACGATAAAGTGTTAAAAGTGCAGGACCTGGATACGAAAAAAACATACACCGATAATGAACAGCTGCAAAAATACAAAACCATCAATCAGTTTTTTGAAACCATTAATGACACCTTGCAAAAACATGTCGATAAAATTTATATTGACCATGACAGATACCTGGGCTTTCCCTCAAAAATTTTCATTGACCCCAGCAAAAGACAAATTGACGATGAAATCAACATCACTATCAGCGATATCAATTTACTCAAAATAGAACAGGCCCAGCCACCGATTGAATAAATATTTTTCAATATGAAAAAAATCGCCCTGTTTGTTGATGTGCAAAATATTTATTACACCACCCGTGACACCTACGGCCGAGCATTTAATTACCGAAAACTCTGGAACCACATAAGTACACAGGGTGAAATTGTTAACGCAACCGCCTACGCCACGCATCGCGGCGATGACAAACAGATAAAATTCCAGGATGCACTTAGACATATCGGGTTTAATGTAAAACTAAAACCTTTTATTCAACGCAGCGATGGCTCCGCAAAAGGCGACTGGGATGTAGGTATTACCATCGATGTTCTAGACTCGGCAAAATCCGTAGACCGCATTATTTTACTTTCCGGTGATGGAGATTTTGATTTATTACTGGATAAAGTTAATCAGGATTATGGCGTACACACTGAAGTTTATGGGGTAGCACAGTTAACGGCTCATTCATTGATTAATTCGGCGGGTATGTTTCATGCTATTACTGAAGATATGTTGCTTTGATTTAGTTTTAGTTCTCATTGACAACGAAGAGCGGAAAGTTTCGGTTATTTTACACTGTTTTTATTTATTAAATCTCCCCCAGCCCCTCTTTTTCTAAGAGGGGAGTCTATGGTCTTTGTTCCGGAACAAAGCGGCGTCTATTGCTCACCTCTTTTTCTAAGAGAGGACTCTATGGCCTTTCTTCTGGAACAAAGAGACATCTATTGCTCCCCTCTTAGAAAAAGAGGGAATACATATATTTTTATAACTATATTTTTTATAGTGAAGAATATTAACTTTAGGGGGAGATTTTTCACACCTAAATCATACACACCAAATCACACGCTAGTTACCGAGTACAAGTTCAGTCTATGTTAAAACCGAACGTATAAACTCATTCGCCAACATAGACTCGCCCCTCACTCAGAAAACCGCACCTTACCCCTTAATTGCTTAGCTTTCCCCCGTCGGGTTTTACTATCAACCCGGCGTGCTTTTGCAGCTCGGCTGGGTTTAGTCGCAATACGTTTTGCCTGCACCACGGAAACACTTTTAATCACTTTCAGCAAACGCTCAAGCGCATCGTCACGGTTTTTTTCCTGGGTTCTAAAGCGTTGCGCCTTTATGATAATAATGCCATCTTTGGTAATCCGCTTATCTTTGAGCTGCAGCAGCCGTTGTTTATAAAACGCCGGCAGGGATGATGCCGTAATATCAAAGCGTAAATGTATGGCAGTGGACACCTTATTAACATTTTGCCCACCCGCACCCTGGGCTCGAATCGCGGTTAATTCGATTTCATTTTCATCTAATGACACATTGTTAGAAACAGCTAACATAAAAAACTTTCTTTATCTGTATCCTCTAAGCTTAATACAGATCAAATTAATACAGACTCTTATTGATTTGAACACGGCAATACCCCCCATAACTGTGATATATTATTGTCGTGGGGACGTTCAGGTCCCAGGTCACCTCTTACAGCACAACGATAACACAAGGTTGATAATATGCATTACACAAAAAATGAAATGGATGAGCTCGATATTTTAATTCAGTACAGCCTTGATACCACTCAGCAGGGGATAAAAATTCACTCCAATGCCGATACTAATAAAATAGAAGCGGTTGAGCGATTATTTGACAAGGGACTGGTAACCGCCATCGACGGTGGCTACTTAACTGAACTGGGCAGACGCGCGGCAGAACATGCCCAGGCACTTATTTTGATGCTGGCCCCACACAATGAAAACGTAGCCAGTTAATTTAAGGCGATCTTACTTATCAATTTACAGCGGGCGGCCCTTATTGCGCCGGTTCACCCTGTTTTATTTTATTATTTTATAAAACGATGCACCGAGAACGCTAACACTAAAAATAGCAAGCCCCACACTCAGTACCATCAGTGCTTCCGCCATGGTAATACCCAACAGTAACTCCGGTGTATAGCCACAGGAGGTTTCCACCTGATACAACCAGGGTAGCCATTGCTCAACCGCAAACCAGCTCGGCAGGCCCGTATTAAATCCACAATCCGCAAATACAAAGCCTTTTTCCGTACCCAGCAGTAAATAGCTGCGCTCAATTAAGCCCACAGAAATCAGCACAATCGCCAGTTGCATGGCCCGGTTGAGCCATCTATTTTTACGTAGAAAAAATCCTGCCAGGGACACAATGACCAACAGTGAAATCCATAGCCGTATCTGAATGCACACCACACAGGGTAACTCTTCAAACACAAACTGATAGAACAGTGCAACGCCTAACAGGGCGATACCGCCCAGGCTATAGCCCAGCCAGTACCAACGAGATAGTGAGAGTTTCTGAAGCGACTTTAAAATTTCCATAGCGGCATTATCGGCGTATTGCATCAGGAAAATCAAGTATATAGAACACATTATTAAAGCTGGCTTATATTAGGTTTTGCTGTATAATGCGCCACAAATTTGCAATCAGAATCTCTGGTTCAAATAAGGGTGCACCTCGGTCTGCACCTGTATTCAACGCTTTACTCAGCTCGAAACAAATTAACTGTTTCCGCCTCGACCGTCCCATATCTCGCCCCTGGCTGTATGGATGGGCAGATACCTAAGAGAACATATTATTCATGTCATTTGAAACACTCGGCCTGCGGGCTGAATTACTCCGTGCTGTATCCGAAAAAGGTTACACCACACCGTCACCAATCCAGTTACAGGCAATTCCCCCTATACTGGAAGGTAAAGATTTAATGGGCGGCGCGCAAACCGGCACCGGCAAAACCGCTGGCTTTACCCTGCCGTTGTTAGAAAATTTAATGGCCACGGGCAAGCATCAAAAAGGCAAAGCCATTCGCGCACTAGTCCTCACCCCCACCCGCGAACTCGCTGCACAGGTGAGCGAAAGTGTCGAACTGTACGGCAAATATTTACCGTTGCGTTCTACGGTCATTTTTGGCGGCGTAAGCATTAACCCACAAATTAAAAAATTACGTAACGGCATTGATATTTTAGTGGCAACACCGGGACGTTTATTAGATCACGTAAGCCAGAACACCATTGATCTTTCCAAACTGGAAATACTAGTTTTAGATGAAGCCGACCGCATGTTAGACATGGGCTTTATTCATGACATTCGCAAAGTGTTAGCACTGGTGCCGAAAAAGAAACAGACCTTATTATTCTCTGCCACTTTTTCCAACGACATTAAAAAGTTAGCCAATGGTTTATTGCATGACCCAACTCTAATTGAAGTCGCGCGGGTTAACACCGCCACTGAAACCGTATCACAGGTTGTGCATCCGGTTGATAAAGGCCGCAAACGTGAATTGCTTTCACTTTTAATTGGTCAAAATAACTGGCAACAGGTTTTAGTGTTTAATCGTACCAAACACGGTTGCAATCGACTGGTTGAACAACTTGGCAAAGATGGCATTAGTGCCGCCGCCATTCACGGCAATAAAAGTCAGGGCGCAAGAACTAAAGCCCTGGCGGATTTTAAGTCCGGCAAAATTCGTGTGCTGGTGGCAACCGACATTGCTGCCCGCGGCATCGATATCGACCAGCTTCCCCATGTTGTGAATTATGAATTACCCAATGTGCCGGAAGATTATGTACACCGTATTGGTAGAACCGGACGAGCCGGTAACGAAGGCGAAGCCATGTCACTGGTGTGTGTTGATGAACACAAGTTACTTAAAGATATTGAACGCTTAATGAAGCGTGATATTCCGCAGGTCATTATTGACGGATTTACACCAGACCCGAGCATTAAAGCCGAGCCGATACAAAATGGTCGCCAGGGTGGCCGTGGCGGTCAAAGAGGCCGCGGCGGAAATAACCGGGGTGGAAATAGCCAGGGCGGACAACAAAGACGACGCCCATCTGGTAATGGAAACAGTTCCGGCAACCAGAATAAACAGCGTAATCAACGACGTCGTAAAACAGAGGCGGCGTAGTTTGATTTGCTAACCGAGTGTTAAAAGGTGAAAGCTGGTTTGTAACAAACAAACTTCGTCATTCCCGAATGCTTGTGTCGGGAATCTAGCGACTTCGCAGAACTTAAGGTCACTGGATCCCCGACACAAACATTCGGGGATGACGAGAGTATTTTTTCACTTAAGCACTCAATTTATTTTTATACTTAAAAATTAGATGAAACAGTTAACATCTAATTAACAACTCAATTTCAGGAATACAGAACCGTGTTAACAACAGCAAACATCACCATGCAGTTTGGCTCAAAGCCACTCTTTGAAAATGTCTCCGTAAAATTCACCAGTGGTAATCGTTACGGTTTAATTGGCGCAAACGGTTGCGGAAAATCCACCTTTATGAAAATTTTAGGCGGCGATTTAGAACCCACCGCGGGCAATGTCTCGAAAGATCCGGATGAGCGCATTGGTAAACTGAAGCAGGATCAGTTTGCCTACGAAGAGCATACGGTAATTGATACGGTACTCATGGGGCACGAAGCACTCTGGAAAGTTAAATCTGAAAAAGATGCGATTTATGCCAACCCTGAAATGACGGAAGAAGACGGTATTCGTGCCGGCGATTTAGAAGGTGAGTTTGCCGAAATGGATGGCTACACCGCCGAAGCCCGTGCCGGCGAATTACTACTCGGCGTGGGTATTCCCGTCGAACAACATTACGGCCCTATGACCGCGGTTGCCGCTGGCTGGAAATTACGTGTGCTACTGGCGCAGGTATTATTTTCCGAGCCGGACATTATGTTACTCGACGAGCCCACCAACCATCTCGACATTAAAACCATTAACTGGCTGGAAGGTATACTCAACGCACGTAACTGCACCATGATCATTATTTCCCATGACAGACATTTCCTGAATAGTGTTTGCACCCACATGGCGGATTTAGACTACGGTGAAATTCGCATGTACCCGGGCAACTATGACGAGTACATGATGGCATCAACACAGGTGCAGGAACAGTTGCTGGCAAACAACGCAAAAAAATCGGCGGAAATTGCAGAGCTTAAAGCCTTTGTCAGTCGCTTCTCTGCGAATGCATCAAAATCAAAACAGGCCACCTCCCGCGCCAAAAAACTGGATAAAATTTCTCTCGACGAAGTCAAACCATCGAGCCGAAAAAGTCCGTTTATTAAATTTGATGAAGACAAAAAACTTCATCGCACCGCATTAGAAATAGAAAATTTAGGCAAAACATTTACCGATGAGGATTCGGACAACGTCGTCTTTAAAGACTTCACTTTAATGGCAGAAGTTGGCGAACGCATTGCCATTATCGGCCCCAACGGCATTGGTAAAACCACGTTATTAAGATGCCTGTACGGCGATTTAGAACCCTCGACTGGAAACGTAAAGTGGTCTGAAAATGCCGACCTGGGTTACTACGCACAGGATCACGCTGCCGATTTTGAAAAAGACAACACACTCATTGACTGGATGGGCGAATGGGGTCAGGAAAAAGATGATGAGCAGGTAATTCGCGGCACCTTAGGTCGCCTGTTATTTTCGCAGGATGATATTAATAAATCGGTTAAGGTTTTATCCGGTGGTGAACAGGGCCGCATGTTGTTCGGCAAATTAATGCTACAAAAAAATAATATTTTATTATTAGATGAACCCACCAACCACATGGATATGGAATCCATCGAATCATTAAACCTGGCACTGGAAAATTATCCCGGTACTTTAATATTTGTAAGTCATGACCGTGAATTCGTTTCATCACTAGCAACACGCGTACTGGATGTCACTGAAGATGGCATTATAGATTTCCGCGGGCCTTATGAAGAGTATGTGGCAAGTCAGAATACGGTTAAGGTTAAAAAGCAGGCGTAAGGTTTTACTCCCCTCCTGGGAAAAGAGGGAATACATATATTTATATTTCTACCCGTTTGATAGTGCTAAATATTAATTTTAAGGGGAGATTTTTTCCTTAACTCCCCTCTTAGAAAAAGAGGGGCTGGGGGAGATTTAGCTATAAATTTAAATCCCCCCCAGTCCCCCTTTTTCTAAGGGGGAAAAACATAACCCCCCTGCCACCAGAGAACACAACCCTAATTTACTATTTCACCTGTGGAAAAAACCAATGACCGCCTTCACCACCCTCCCCCTGTCAAAAGCATTCCTGGACAATCTGCAATCACTCGATTACAAATCCATGACACCCATACAGGAAAAAAGTATCCCACAGGTATTAGCGGGCAAAGATGTCATCGCACAGGCAAAAACCGGCAGCGGAAAAACCGCCGCATTTGGTATTGGTTTATTAAACAAACTTAATTCCCAAAGTTACCTGACCCAGTCACTTATACTTTGCCCTACCCGTGAACTTGCAGATCAGGTCAGTAAAGAGCTGCGCAAACTCGCCCGCCCAATTGCCAACACAAAAATAACCACCCTCTGCGGAGGCACTCCCATTGTTCCGCAAACCGCATCACTGGAACATCACCCGCACATTGTTGTGGGCACACCCGGCAGGATTTTAAAACATTTACAGAAAGGCAGTTTGAATTTAGAAAATTTAACAACACTGGTGCTGGACGAAGCCGACCGTATGCTCGACATGGGATTTCTCGACGATATAAATCTTATCATTGATAAAACACCCGACAACCGCCAGACCTTATTATTTTCAGCAACCTTTCCTGATCCGATAAAAAAAATCAGTCGAGCGATTCAAATCAATCCAGTAGAAATAACTGTTGAAGCTGTACATGACGACAGCAAAATAAAACAGGTTTTTTACGAAACAGAAAAATATGCACGAACAGACACTTTAGTTTCATTACTTAACCATTACAGCCCACAATCCAGTGTGATTTTTTGCAACCGCAAACAACAATGCAGAGAACTGGCAGAGGATCTCTGGTCACAGGGATTTAACGCGGTGGCGCTGCACGGTGATTTAGATCAGAAGGAACGCGATCAGAAGCTGGTACAGTTTGCCAACAAAAGCAGTTCCATATTAATTGCCACTGATGTGGCCGCCCGCGGTCTCGACATAAAAGATTTAGAAGCGGTCATCAATTATGAATTATCCCCAGACCCGGAAATTCATATTCACCGCATCGGCCGCACCGGACGTGCCGGTAATGAAGGCCTGGCACTGAGTTTATTTTCCCCGTCGGAAGTTTCAAAAGTAAACGCAATTGAAGACTACCAGAAAAGCCCGCTTAGCATAGAAAGCACAGACACATTAAAATCACAGGCCGCAACAAAAATAAAACCACCCATGAGCACACTTTGCATTAATGCCGGACGTAAAAACAAAATTCGTGCCGGTGACATTCTTGGCGCACTCACTAAAAAAACAAACCTGCCGGGTAAACAGATTGGTAAAATCGATATTTTTGATATTATATCTTACGTGGCGGTTGAACAGAGCGCAGCCAGGCAGGCCTTAAAAATCCTGTCTGATGGCAAAATAAAAGGCCGTAAATATCGGGTGAGAAAAATTTAATATTATTCATCTCCCTCACGATCAAAAAAATCCGGGCGCACTCGATAAACACCTTTACGAATACGGAATAAATATTTTGTGTGGGAGACACCTTTCTGCCCCGGTTCGATAGTGGCGACGGGTAAAAAAGAATTTATGTAGTCGGTTTTAATATCTGAGAATACCGCTTTAAATTATTTTAAGGTAAACACAATACCCATATCTTCAACCGAACCCAGCTCACCGTTAATAATTGCTTCTATAAATCGATCTTTAAGTAATCCCTTATTCTGTTTCATATTTAATCCTTATTTAAGTAATGTAAAAACTTCAGTTTTATTAAAAGTCAAAAGCTGTTTTCCGCGAATGGACGCAAATAAAAAACAACTCTTAAATATGCAGCCTCCCCCTTTGAAAAACGGGAATGCAAATAATGTCGCGAAAGTTCAAGATAACTCCATTATTAAACTATGCCACTGAGGGGGATTTAAAAGCGCCCAGCCCAATAACGAAATAAGCACAACATATTAACCAACCTGAACCAGCCAAAAAACAACCACAGACTAAAAAGTTTCCACTCAATCAAACAGGCTTAAGTAGATCGAAGACAGATCTAATTCAGAACAATCAAAACGCGACGGTTCTAAAAACTAACCCGCCCCATCCTCTCCAAATTTAATTTCAACATCACCAGACCCATCTTCAACCATACATTCAAGCTACAAACACACCGCCTCCAGCCACCGCTGCATAGCCCAGTGTTGTGGGGAGTGTATCGTTGAGCAGGGTTGATACCGTGAGCCCGCTTACTGCAATATCAGGGGGTGGCTTGATGCTGATGCACGCCTGATGTGGGGGCTTCGGTGGATTTATTAACGCGACAAATGCGATGGGCGCTGTTAAATCCGGCGGTGTTTTTACTTTATTTGTTGTGGCTACGGTTTTATTTTTGACAAAACACGTCCGTAGCGTAGAATATTTTCTAACCATGTGGATTAACCGCAATTAGTTTTTTTACTGGTGGTGGATCAGGTCTTGTTGGTCGAAAGGTGGAACTACAAAACCTTCATTTAGAAATTTATCTGAAAAAATCGAATCAAAGTAGATTAATTATGAATAATATTTCAGATGGAATTAAATGGTTTAAATTAATAATTCAATCTTCACTTGGAGTTGATTTTGAATTTAAATATATCAATGAAAAAGATGGGGATTTTGGAAATTTGTCAGGAGCTCAATTTGATTCCGAAAAAATGGGTGGTTATATTTATTTTGAAGCTCAGGAGTTGTTGGTTACCAATTATATGATTATTTTAAAGATGAGGAAATTGTAATAGATTCAACGAAAGACATTGGGGATAGATCCTACGATGATATTTTTTCTGTTTTGATTATTAAGCTTGGCATCAAATAAGAAACTTACCTGGACATATATGTCTGGCTTATTTTATTAAACAATATATTATTAAAAGAAATAAAAGGAATAATATAATGGACGGATCTATTTTTAGGGGTTGTGTTTCTAGCCAGAATTTTTTAGATATGATAAATAAATTCGTCCCCATTATCGAAAACAATGTCCACTTTTCGTGGTAACATAAATATTTTGAGCGAGTATGAGATTCTTAAGAGTTAAGTTATACATTATGACAATCTTGGCTGTCTTGTTTTCGTGTATTTCTATTTCATCAAAAATCAATGAGCAGGCTGAAATGGAGAACAGGCCTAAACATCACACTGAAGATGGGTTTCAAAATCATCCTTTTGTAGAAACTTCTGCACCCAAAGGATTTCTCTTTTACGTTCGTAGATTTTGGGGTTCAGTTTTTACACCTGATATCCCGGAGAAACACACGTTGTCTGAGGAAGAGTCTTTACGGCTCTTAAATTCGATAAAAGGAGACAAAATTAGCTGGTTGGGTCATGCGAGCTTTCTATTAGAAATATCCAAAGTAACAATATTAACAGATCCGCTTCTAACAGAGTTTGCAAGCCCCATTTCATGGGCGGGCCCCAGGAGATTCGTAGAGCCCGGTATCACTTTAGAGAATCTGCCTCAAATAGATGTTGTAATTGTTTCACATAACCATTACGACCATCTGGACGACGAAACTATTAGAAGCCTTAAAAATAAAGATAAAATCAATGTCTTAGTTCCTTTAGGTGTCAAACCCTTTTTTGTTGAGCGAGGGTATAAAAAGGTGACTGAGTTTGACTGGGGAGAATCAGTTGCTATAAAAAGCATTAAGATAACGTCACATCCTGCTGTTCATGACTCTGCTCGGAGTACTAATGATCATAATAAGACCTTGTGGTCATCTTGGGCAATTGAAAGCCCAGAAAGAAAAATTTTCTTTGTTGGGGATTCTGGATACTCTGATACAGTTTATAATCATATTGGTGAAAAGTATGGTTCATTTGATTTTGCGATTATTCCTATAGGTGCTTATGAACCAAGAGAAGTAATGTGGATGTCACACGTAACACCAGAAGAAGCGATTTCTATTGGGGTTGATGTGCACGCAAATACATTAATCTCCTCTCATTGGGGAACTGTCAGCAGTTTATCGGATGAGCCTCCGTTTGAACCGCCAAAACGTTTTATAAAGTCAGGGCTTGGCAATGGATTCTATGAGCGAAATCTATGGGTTATGAAAGTTGGGGAAACCCGGTCTCTTTTAAACGATCGAAACCAACGTTCAGGGCCGGACCAAGCCAACTCATTGAAAAACATTGATTAACTATCAAAAATAAAAGACACGGATCTATCTTTAAACTTTGTGTTTCTAGCCAGGTTTTATTTAATATATGACAAATAAATCTGTCCCTATTATCCGTCCCTATTATCACACTAGCTTAAATTATATGAGTCCGGTAGAGTATGAAGCTATTATAGTTTAAATTATAATCGTCCACTTTTTAGGGGGAAGATCAATAAATTTAAATTAGTTATATTTTATTATCGAAATTTCAGTTAATTATAGATTAATATTAAATGTATTATATTTAGCCATATCTATAAAAGGTATTTATGAAAAGATTATTTTTATGTATTGTTTTTTTCCCGCTTTTGACAGGGTGTGGTAAGCATATTAAAACATATGAAGGTCTGTGGTTACCTGAATCACAAACCTCATTATTATTTACTGACCCTAGATTCACTTTGAAGATCGTATATATTGACGGGAAACAATTTCATGTAAAATCAGCTGAAATGTTGCCAGGACCTCATCAAGTCTCTATTGTGTTGCATCAAGGCAATCACAGTGGTACAAGTTATCTACGGTTTGATTCGGAAGCAGGAAAAGAATATATGGTAAGAGCATGGTTGAGCAATTACACTAACCCACCTTATAAGTATAAAATATGGATTGAAGAAATCACAGAAAGAAAGTTGGTGGGTGGCTTAATAGACCCTAGTAAGTTTAGAAAAGAGATAAAGGAAGCAGAGAAAATAAATAGTGCTAATATTGATGAATCTGAAGAATAAGCTATTTAAATCATTTCTTGTTTCCGCTTTATGCACATGTGTCATGTCATGTGATGGTCTAATAAGAAAACAATACCCTGGCAGTGAAAGACTAGCTAGCGAGTTATCTTCAATAAAAACGGATGATAAGCAATTAATAATACTGTCGGTAGATGAAAAGCCTGTTAAGATTGGTTTCTTATTAGCGGATGCTTACACAAATCATCCACCAGTGATAGACGTGCTTCCCGGGTTCCATATATTATCATTAAAATATTATAATTATTCAGTAAAGAATCTATCTTATAATTTCAAAAAGGGACATGTATATATCGTGAGACATAAAACCAATAACTACAACATGCGCTTTTATATTGAAGAAATTGGACCTAAATCAATTAAATTAGATCTCAAGTAAAAATTGTTAATGTGTAACCGCACATAAAGAACATGGTCTAACTTCTGGTAGAGCATTTTAGGAAAAAACATAACAGAATATATTAGCTATCTTAATAGTTGGGTTTGATAAAACACATAACTACATACTTAAGCCGTGCGTGCAAAAAGCATACACACACTGGGACAAACCAAACCACAAGCCTGGCACCTTAGCACGGTATTATGCATAAAATTATTTTAAAAGCAGCAATAGTAATTATATTTACTATCTCTATTATCGTTAGTGGTGTTTTGGGTTTGGAATTATGGGCTAATCGAGATATACCATTCGATTCAAAGAGTTGGCAAAGAGGAAATATCGCTCAAACAACAGGCAGCGGTATTGAGCCATTCCGGCATCGAATGGTAAATGACTTACTCGAACAGCATTTACGTATTGGAATGACTAAAAATGAAATTTTATTGTTGCTGGGCGACCCATGGCCAGGAAATGATATCTCCTGGAAAGATGAATGGCGTTATTGGTTAAATGATTACTTCGGTTTTGACGTTTTTCCAGTATGCGCAGAAGCACTAATCTTAAATTTCAGCCAGGAAGGCAAGATTAGTAACATATCGGTATCAGAATGTTAAATATAAGAAATATAAGGGACAAATATAAGGGACGGATCTATTTTTAAGGGTTGTGTTTCTAGCCAGGATTTATTTATAGTATGATAAATAAATCCATCCCCATTATCCACGGTAATGCGACAAGCGTTTTAATATACGCTTGATACCGGCTTCTGTGTTTTCATCTTGCCAATGTATCTGTTTTTCATGAATACAGACATCGAGTTCTAACTTACCGATATCCACACCTACATTGACTACTGATTTACGCTTTTTAAGATTTGCCATAAGGACTCATCCTTGCTAAATTCGAGCTTAGATAACATTAATGTTCGTTTAATTAATCGGCTCGGTTCAGTGTCCCTGCTTGTTAACGATCTGTTAAATCAGGCGCTCATCGGACTACTGAACCGGTAACTTGGTGATGACAGGTTACGAGCCTAGTTTAATTATAATTGAGGAATTTAACCATACAAGGCGCTCGAGTGGGACGCTCCTTACGTCACGCCCCACAGCTTAAACGTTAGGCAAAATACAAATGAAAATAGCAAAAATATTTCTAAGTATCGTTGCACTTATTGTTATTGGCTATTTTATTTTTATGTCATATATTTCAACTCAAATGAGTGCTAGCTCTATGGAAACATGGGAGGCTATGAAAAAGAGCACATTTGAATGCGCTGATGGCTTAAAAGAAAAAAAAGAAGGCTGGAGCAAATTAGGCTATTCAAGGTCATGCGTAAAACCAAAGCATGGCAAATGGGAAGCGTGGAGTGAAGGTTATAAACACATTGATGGTTACTATTTCAATGGAAAAGAGCATGGTGTTTGGTTTTTTTACAACCCTGATGGCTCTATCTCACAAAAAATAGAATATAATTTGGGCAAAGAAGTTAATCAAAACTCACTAGCTAAAGAAAGTAAATAATTCCTAACAAAAACATCAACATGGATAGTTTTAATTTTGCTTCTTTTATGTTTCCATAAACAATCAAAATTAAAACTACCAGTTATGTAGACGCTAGAAGCCATTATACATATGCATATAATCGATAATATAAATCTGAAAAGAATCTTTATAGCAACAGGCATATATACTGTCATTTATTTAGGCTTTTGGAATAGTACAAATACCACTATAGGAAATTATTCGTCTGTGGTATTTACTGCGTTTTATTTATTTATTTTTCTTGTATTAGTTGTTAGTGGTTTTATCGCGGGTCGTCTTGCTAAATCAAGTGGTTGGTCGAATGGCATTATAGTAGGTATAACCGTCCCCGTTATAAATGCCATAGTTAATGATATCTTTCCAGGAATAGAATTAATATACATACCTCCTGTTGAAATATTCATTAACCAACTTATTCCAGCAACAGTTTGCTGTTGCATCGGTGGTTATATTGCTGATTTATTGAGGAAAACTAATTGAAATATTACATTTTCTTACTAATTACTTATATTTTTTTAGTAGGCTGCGATAAAGAGCCAACGTTAGAACAACAGAGAATAGTCAACCAATTAATTCAAGAGCAAATAGACATCCCATACAAAGAACCAAACTGGAATAATGCTGCTAAAGATATACTTTCAAAGAATGGTGAAACTGTTAAAGAAGAAAAAGAAAGGAATAAAAAGTTACACACTGAAATACATAATTTTCTCTTGGCATTAAAAAACAAAACCTATAAGGTTAAACAAGAATGGGCTATAAATCATTTAGAGCAAACAATAGACCAATGGGAAAGTACACTAAAATCTTTAGAGAAACCTTTAGATAATTCTGATAAAGGAAATAAAGAGATAATTTTGCTATTTGAACAGAGGAAAGAATGGTTAGCTACCCTCAAAGAATAAAATTTCTAACAAGCAAGTCAAGACCGTTCGCTAATCGCTCACTGGGACTTTTAAAAAGCGGTGCTGCGCTCTGCTTTTTAAAAGCCCCTTACTTAAATCGTTATACGCTAAATGGAATCAATAATGAGTAAAGCAATAGCGTTATTCGCAAGTGCTAGAAGAAATGGAAATACAGGCCAATTCATTGACTGGATTGCTAACAGTCTAGACATTGAGATCATCGACCTTTCTGAAAAAAATATTACTCCTTATGATTACGATCATAAAAATATAAATGATGATTTTATTCCTGTAATGAATCAGTTATTGGGCTATGAGAAAATTATTTTTGTAACGCCCATCTATTGGTATGGCCCCAGCGCACAAATGAAAACATTTATAGATAGAACATCGGATTTTTTAGATGTAGAAGAATTAAAAGATATAGGCCGGAGCCTAAGGAATAAAACTGCTTACATTGTGTGTACATCAATTAGTGATGATGCTGACAGTTCGTTCATTAATTCTTTTAAAAGCACATTTGAGTATCTGGGAATGGACTATGGTGGATATATTCACGCAAACTGTGAAGATGGGTATAAGCCTGACAAATATAAAGATGATGTTGATAAATTCATTAGCTCGATTTAAGAAAAAGACGCATAATAAGTCACTCCAGTTGATTCACAATATCGGCGCGTTGCTTACTTTTTCTCTCAAATGAGCCACTATACTCAAGATTTCTAGATCGTGATATTATTTTAGACAAAACAGGAGTAATTTGTACGAAAAATAAAATTGGTAATCCAAAAGTATCACCTGACAAAGACCAACTCTTATTTAATAAATAGCTAATCGAGGTCAGAACACGATGATTGCTAATATTAGAATTAATTTCTAATTAATTTTGTATAAAATGGCCGGCCAACTTAGACGTTAGACTAATTAATCAACAAGGACAAAAACAATGCCACAACTTCCAACAAGCATTAATGGAGTTACAATCGAGTTTTCACAAACTGTTAATAAAGCCGTAGATCAAAAGATAATTGATGCTTTAAAACTTTGCATAAAACCAAACATTGCAAAAGGTTATGCTTTATCTAAAATATATATCTCGTCGGCTAATGATTCACACAAAATGCCAAGCAGGCATGTACAAGGCTCTGGTAAAGCAGTAGATATTTCGCGTATTAATGGCTTAAAAATGTCACTACATTATAAAACCAATAAAACAGTTCAAGAAATAGCCAATGCCATTCAAAATACATTTGAAACATATACACATAAACGTGAAAATTTTGGCCCATTACTTAAAAACAAGCCAGGCAAACCACATTCGGTCTCTGGCCACGGCGACCACATACATATATCTGTAAATTAGGTCATGACATGAAAAAATTTATACTTTCATTTTTATTACTTACTATCTCCTGCTCTACGCAGTCACAAGTAACCGTAAAAAAAATTGATAATCGAGAAATCGTTCAATTGTTGATTTTTAGCGAGCAACAGGATTTAAATAAATTACAACCCGAAATAGAAAAAAACCTTTGGGTTAAGTTATATAAACTACCGAATACAACCGATAATAAATGTTTTCCTGAGTCTCATGGTATATGCAATTATATATATTACATCGCCACATCCCAACTAGACGATAGCCCAATAATTAATGCATATAACCTTGGAGTGCTAGGTGAAATAGTTGAAATAAAGTGGGTTAACACAAAAGATATGGACAAAGCAATATTAAGCATTAAAACGAACAAGTATTCTAGGGAGGCTTTAAATTACAATAAATTTCTAAAAAATAAAATAACTAATTATAAAGTTATTGTCACCCCTAATGATTTAGTAGTCGGTAAAATAAAATCATAGGGGTCTGTGATTAATGCCAATCAATCACATAATAATCGGTAATAATCGGGGTCAAAGAACAATTGTTTCTAATATTAGCTAAAATTGTTCTCTGACCCGGATTATTCGATTGTTCGATGTTTGCAAAAATAGCTAATAGAATAAAGTGCGTAGTAAATAATCATGATTCGCAGCAAACGAAACTAAAATATATCTTTTTATTCTAAAAAACGAACCAGGTATTCAACTTGAAAATCAGGACAATTGAAGAACTCAAGTGCTACGTTAATAATGGAAACAAAGTTAAGTACGTGTACTTTTGGGGACATCAAAATAAAGGTACAGAAGTATCTAAATCCTGTTTCAGTCAGTGGTACGAATCAGAGTTTAGTAACAGCGGTGTTAAGTACATGACCGCTGAGCATTTTATGATGGCTGAAAAGACAAAACTATTTAAAGATCATCGCACTTACGAGAAAATAGCTAATGCCTCAAATCCAGGTCAAGCAAAGTCTCTTGGGCGTGAGGTCGTAGGGTTTGACGAAACGGTTTGGGAGCAACGTCGATTTGATATCGTGATTAAAGGAAATATGCTAAAATTTGAGCAGAATGCTAATCTTAAAGAATTCCTTCTTAATACAGGTGATAGAGTTTTAGTTGAGGCTAGCCCTGTAGATAAAATATGGGGTGCGGGCTTGTCGGCTGACAATCATAAAATTGATAACCCAAATTTATGGCGTGGACCAAATCTATTGGGCTTCGCACTAATGGAGGTTCGTGCTGCTCTTAGCCAAACCAGCACATAACAATACATTTAAAGCACTGTGCAAAAAGCACACAGCTCGGACCAAGAAAACAGCGTGCTTGGCCGTTTAACTCATCATTATGTATAAATCTTAGTTTTTTACATCAGGAGAATATTCAATGAAACTGACAAACATTTTTACCCTCTTAATTCTTTTGTGCATAGCTGCATCTCCTGTTAATGCAAAAAATGATAAGGGAAAGGAGAAAAACCTCCCCCCTGGATTACAAAAGAAATCTATGAAAGGGAAACCACTACCTCCAGGCTGGCAAAAAAAATTGGCCAAGGGTGAAATCATGGACAAAAAGGTTTATCAACAAAGCCAAATCGTAGTACCTGTAGATAAAAAAGGCTTATTAACTGTTCGTATAGAAGGAAAGCTAGTAAAACTATATAAAGCAACAAGGGAAATTGTAGAGATTATTGAATAATAAAAACATAACTAATTAATCGAATTAATCGGAATTAATCGGGGTCAGAGTGAACCTCCCCCATTATCTTTAAATAAATCCGTCCCCATTATCATCTTCATTATCATACAATTATCACTTTTCGGGGTAACATCACTTTTCAATTAAGCAGCTACTAAATTATGGTATGTAATCGTTATGCATGACTCTAAAAAAATAAGCGAAACAATCTTTTCATTAGAAGAAATTCAACAAGCCGGCATGACACTGGCAGAAGCAGCAAGATCACTACACCTAAAAGAAATGGTTCCGTTTGATGATATTTGGCCGGCAGTTATGCAACTACGCCAGCTCAGTGAAAAAGAAGCAATGCGACTCACCAAGGAATGGTGCGTGTTTATGCAGGATTAACAAAAAAACTTAGTAATACTCACCAGGAAGATCGTTCTTTTTAACCGTCACTTTACCCACTTTCTTGCCTGACATTCTCAATAATTCATCACCTGAAAATTCATATCCAAGCTTAATAGCTATACGAGCAACATCATCTGCCGTTGACGAGGCGAGCACTTCACTTTTGAGTGCAGGATCTGACTGCATTTTTTGTAAAAATTCCCGGAGCTGATCTAAAGCCATTTTCGCTATTCCTGTTCTCAGTTAATGCGCCATTATAACAGGAAAACCATGTCAGGTTTAGGGCTAGAACCTGATATTGCCGAGAAATGCCGCTTTAATTGCGATATAATTGCGCCCCAACAACAGGTTTTATCTATTTTCTCGAGGCTATATATTGTGAGCGACCAGCAAGTTTATATTTTTGAAGTGACCGAACAGAACTTCACCCAAACTGTTATTTCAAACTCAGACAAAATTCCTGTTATTGTCATGTTTATGGGTGTCTGGTCTGAGCATTGTTTTAAGCTGGACGCCATCCTGAGTGACTTTGCCAATGAATTTGCCGGTCAATTTATTTTTGCCAAGGTCGATATTGATGAACAACCTGAACTGCGTAAAGAATATAAAATTGAAAATGTGCCTAGCATCAAGGTATTCAAGGAAGGAAAAGTGGTGCAGAGCGAAGAAGGTGTACTGGAAATCGATGAGATACGTGCGCTACTGAAATCTTACGGTATTTTTCGAGAATCCGATGACTTACGTGAACAGGCACGTGCGCAACATATGGCAGGCAATGTTGTTGAAGCGATTACCCTGTTAACCCAGGCGATTAAACTCGATCCGGCTAATACCCGTGTTGCCATGGACATGGTGCAGGTTTTTCTTGATATTAATGAACTGCAACAGGCCCAGGGCCTGTTTAATAAATTACCGGAAAAAGTTCAGGACAGTGAAACCGGTCGTTCACTCGCTGGCCAGCTCAGTTTTAAAAAATTGGCGGCAGAAACAGAGGGCAAGCAAGGCCTGCAAGAGCAGCTTGCGACTAATCCTGATGATCATGACGCTCATTTCAATCTCGCCATTTGCCTGGTGGCAGAACATGATTATAAATCCGCGATGGATCACCTGTTTGAAATATTCACTCAAGATCAGAACTATAAAGAAGGTGCGGCAAAGGAAATGATTATTAGTCTTACCAATGTACTGGCACCGAATGAACCAGAGCTGGCACAGGAATTTAGAAGAAGGTTAGCTAACATCACATCTCAATAAATAGGGGTGTTGTGAAAAAACGTACCTTCACCTTACTTTTTGCTACACACTGCGCTGTTGCTGTTCTTGGTTTCAGCGCTGGCATCTATATGCTCCCAATTCTTACTGCGCCGCCTGCCCCCAGTGCAGAAGAAGTTAAGTTAATATCTTCACAGGCTGACTACACTGCACAATTTAAAAAAGACCTTAAAGACAGCGATGCCCTGCATTGGGGTGAAGGACGAGTTTCAATCGGTTCTAAAAATATTACCTTTTTAGGAGAGCTTGCACCTGGGCCAGACTACAAGTTATATCTTTCTACAAAATTTATTGAATCTGAAACTGAGTTCCTACAATTAAAATCATCCATGGTACAAGTCGGTGCGGTAAATACTTTTAACAACTTTGTTGTCAAAGTCCCCCCGCAGATCAAACCCTCAAAATACAATAGCGTTATTATCTGGTGCGAGGCTTTCGGCCAGTTTATTACCGCGGCCCAATACCAGTAATAAACTAAACGACTCGGACTTCTTCTTTGTACTGGCTGACACCCGTATCTCGGCAGCTAGTCAATAACTTCATCATTAACTTTATCGTTATGTGCATTAATAAATAAAATAAAGCAATAATACCGATTGGTATACTATATGGCTTGCAATAAAACAGACTAAATTACATGGTTATATTTTCTTCATTAAACTGTAATGAGAAACATTAATAATAAAAAAGAATATTCTAATTTACTTAATCATATGAGTTGTCAGACAAATAGAATTAAAAGCTATCTCGATCATAGCCGGAGGAATCACCTTAGCCATGATGTCTAAGCTCATCATACTTATTATATCGCTGCCGTTATTCTCGGCCTTATTAACACATCTCTTAACCGGACAACTGGGACGATGCGTCGCCCGCATTAGTGTTGCCGCCACTGTACTGACCGTGTTCTCTACGGCAATACTATTATGGTTGTCGTTATCCGGTAGCCTGGTAGGCGATTCAATTGCAACCAGTCACTGGACGGTTCTGTTTTATGATCCATTAAGTATCCTGATGGCGCTGGTGATCAGCATCATTAGTTTAATCGTGCATATCTATTCACTACGCTATATGGCAGAAGAAGCCGGGTATGGTCGCTTCTTCGTCTTACTTGATTTAATGACCGCTTCACTGATACTGATGGTTGCGGCGGGTGACTTAATTACGCTGCTCATATCATGGCATCTTGTTGGCGTGTTACTGTATTTTTTACTTGGCCAGGATACGCGCAATCATTCAGCCTATCGCTACGCATTCTGGACCTTTATTACTTATCGCATCGGTGACTTGCCACTGGTACTGGCCGCTGTCTTATTGTTCCAGGCATTCGGTACATGGTCTTTACCTGATATATTTGAACAGATAAGCCAAAACCCGGCTGCACATGAAGTCTTTGGCCTGGCATTACCCGAGGTCATTGGCATCTTAATCGCGCTTGCCGCGTTTGCCCGCTCGGCACAGTTTTTATTACACACCTGGCTGCCTTATACCATGGAAGGGCCAACCCCGGTTTCGGCCTTAATGCACGCCGGTATTGTCAATGCAGGTGGCTTTTTAATTAATCGCTTTACGCCTGTCTTTGCTCACACCAGTGATGTATTGCAGTGGGTCTTTATCGTTGGCTTTATCTCGGCCATTATCGGCTCGGTGCTGATGCTTGCTCAAAACGATATTAAAAAATCACTGGGTTATTCGACTATGGGGCAAATGGGCTTCATGATAATGGAGTGTGGCATCGGCGCTTTCTCCCTCGCTATCTATCACTTAATCGTGCACGGTGTCTTTAAAGGGACTTTATTCTTAAGTGCAGGCAGTATTATTAATTCGGCTCGTAAAAGTGATGGCGTGCCCAAGGATGATCTGTATAAATTTGTTGTCGAAAAACAACCCGCCAGTACGCCAAAATCCTGGTTATTGATGGCACTGATTACCCTGCTTGTGCCCGTCACTATTTTAATTATTTCACACTTGTTTATTTCAGCGGATTACTTCCAGAAACAAGGCGCGATTATCTTGCTGTTCTTTGGTTGGGTGACTGGCGCGCAACTCATTTTTGCGACTTATCGTACCTATGCTCAAAATTTATGGCGCCTGATATTCATCAGTGTTGTTTCCTTTACCGTGGTGATTATTGGTTATATCTTTATCAGTCATGCCTTTGATCTCTATCTCTATCCTGATGCCGCGCTACGTGAACAACTTTATGCCGCTGCCAGTATTGAAAAAATTCGTTTTGATATTATCGCGGCTATAACAACGGTTATTATTGTCGCAAGCTGGATATTCGCTTATTACGCTGAGCGTAGTGGAAAACACATCCGGTATAAAGGACGTACCTGGATCACTTTCTATGCATTAATTTCGCGTGAGTTTTATATGACTGATTTATACACACGGTTAAGCCGGACGATCCTGTCAACTTCGAATAAACTAAACGTCTGGTTGAGGTGGAATTAAGATGCCAGATATCACGCTGTTACTTGCCGCTCTTTTTCTACCTTTATTTCCATTCAGCATGGTATTTAATGCCGTGTTTGATCGGTTACAACATGTCGCCCTTCGTAGCCTGTTATTAATAGTCTGGCCACATATTGGCTTAGCGATTCTTCAGTCAAGCGAGTCAGGCGTACCAACATGGTTTATGACCTGGGCACTGGCAACTTCCCTTTTATATGCTTTTAGAATGTTGGCACTGCGTGGTGTCGGACAATGGACGAGTTTTCTCGCAACCTCAATGTGGGCAACCATATGGTTAGCAACAACAGACACTAGCCAGGAGATGCTCCAGTTTTATGCCCTCGCTATCAGTGCCCCGCTGGTATTACTGGCATTTTTAAGTGTCGGCCTGGAAAAACGATTTGGTGCTGCCTATACCGGTTTATATGGTGGACTCGCACAATCGATTCCACGTTTTACCGGTGTGCTTGTATTCGTTATCCTTGCCGCCATTGCGACACCGTTATTCCCTGGCTTCTTTATTATGCTGAAACTTATACTCAATAGCAGTGCGCTTATGCCAGTAGCCACGTTTGTTCTGCTTGGTATCTGGTTGTTATGGAGCTGGGCGGGAGTCCGTTTATTACAAGGCTTAATTGTTGGCACAGCAAGTCAAAGTGAAGTGACTGGAACAACGGCATTAAAAGATTTTAATCTTATCACCAGCTGGAGTTATGCCATTGGCTTAATTGCACTGGTGTTTAGCAGTCTTTATCTTACAGGAGGTTTGTCATGAGTCTTCCTCTTGGTACTAAGCTAAAAATCAGGTCAATGATTTATGTGGCAGGTGAGCCTATTCCTTACTACTGGCCAATGCGATCATTTATTCATCACAACCCATTACATGCCCTTGAACATCTTCCTTTTAAAGATGCCGTTAAAAAAGGTGAGCAACTTTTTCACGGCCGGGGTTATTTACCGCGTACTACTTACCAGGGTTATCTAAAACAGGATAAAGTCGACCAGGCACAATTACGTGAAGACGTTAAAGCGTTTTTATCCTCTCGGGATAAAATTAGTGAGATCGATACCGAACGCTGCCTGATGGACTTATTGACCAAGACAACATTACCTGTTGTTTTAGATTACAAGCTTGCCAGCACAGCAAATATTAAAGCGGCTTTAAACGGACAAGTCCCTGACACAGATACAGCGGTTGACATGGATAAACTTAAAAGCCATTTACGTGAGGCATTACTCGGTGACCGGCCTGTTTATGAAGCGGTTGATGCCCTTTACGGGACTGAAATTGGCAATGAGCTCGATGAGTTAGTGATAAAAAGCTGCCTCGACTTTTTCGATGAAGGTCAGTCCGTCTGGGGTATGCCGGAACGTAAACGTGGCTTTTTCAAAGCATGGCGTGAAGTGGCACGTCGCAACGCAAAGATGTTTTTACGTGGCCTGGATATTAACCGTATTCTTGAAGCGAATGAAAGCCCGGAAGGTATCATTGCCCGTGTTATGGAAACCTTGGAAATACCGGAAGAAAACTGGGTCGCTTACTTTACACGTGAACTCACCCGTTTACATGGTTGGGCCGGTTTTATTCGTTGGCGCGCCAGCGTTCGCCATTATTTCTGGAGTGAACGTTATCCTGCTGACCTGGTCGATCTTGTCGCGGTGAGAATGACTTTCGCTTTGGCCTTGATAAATGAACGTTCACGAAAAAATATTGCGGCCACCTCGGGGGAAATTAGTGAGCGCATTGATAAGCACACAGAAGAAACCTATCTTTGTTATGAACTTAATAGTGGCAGTATCTTACCGGCCCTTGCCCAACGTGTAGAACAAGCACTGGCAATTGGTAATGTGAAACGAATTAAAAACGTATTTGCTGAATACATAATTAATAAACGTGCCCATGAAGCCAGCCAACAAGCCTCGCGTTTGTACCGGCTAGCCACTGAAGCTGACTGCAGTATTGATACATTAAAAAACTTGTCGGAAGAAACGCTGGCAAAACTGATCAACACCTTCGGTGAGTTTGAGAAACAGGAAGGATATACCTGGTTACGCGCCATGGAATCACACGCCATGTCGCAACTAATAAAAGGCGTGAGTCTTAAGCCTGAACCGGCAAGAGAAAAACGGCCCTTTGTCCAGGCCATGTTCTGTATTGATACACGCTCGGAACGAATTCGTCGCCACCTGGAAAGTGTCGGTGATTATCAAACTTTCGGCATTGCCGGTTTCTTTGGTATTCCAGTGAGTTTTATGGAGCTGGGTAAAGGCAGCCAAAGCCATCTTTGCCCGGTGCTGCTAACACCGAAGAACCTGGTTCTTGAAATGACGGTATCTGAACAGGTTGATGTCGCTGCCACAACTGCAATAAAAAAAGCGGTACATGATCTTAAGGAGTCCATCTTCGGTCCGTTTGTTACGGTTGAAGCCATCGGTATCCTGTTCGGCTTTGATATGCTTGGCAAAACACTGATGCCACAAGCTTATAACCACTGGCGCTCACAGTTTATAAAGAAAAAAAACGCAACCCATATGTTGCTTGACAAGCTGGATCGTGAACAAGCTGATTCCATCGTGCGTGCGGTACAACGTGCCGTGATTGTTCAGGCCGTTCATCAGGAATTCAGCCTGGAAACAGAACAGGTTATTGATGCCATGGTGCGTGAGTTACGCGAAGCCGCGCTTGGTAATCAAACTGATGCTCCAGTGTTCCAACAAACACTGAAGTTAAATGATGAACAGGTACAAAACTTTATTACCCGCTTACACGATGTTTACCGCATCAACCCGGCCTCGGCCCGCTTACAACTTGAACAACTCGCACGTATCGGTTTCAGTCTTGATGAGCAGGTTAACTTTGTTAGCCAGGCATTACGTTCCATTGGTATGACCAAAGAGTTTTCACGTTTTATTCTGCTATTTGGGCATGGCAGTACCTCGGACAACAACCCTTACGAGTCCGCGCTCGACTGTGGTGCATGTGGTGGTAATCATGGCCTGGTTAATGCCCGCGCACTGGCACAAATGGCGAATAAAGCAGAGGTGCGTCACCGTTTACGCAAGCAAGGCATCGACATTGCTGAAGATGCCTGGTTTATTCCAGCCTTACACAATACAACGACGGATGAACTTAAATTATACGATTTAGATCGCATTCCCTCATCGCATGTTGTTTATATCGACCGCTTACGCAATGGCTTGTTGTCTGCCTCACGCCTCTGCGCCCAGGAACGTTTGCCGACTTTACAAATTCAGCCTACGCCGCGGGAGCCCGCCGCGGCTTATCATGAAATTGAACGCAACGCCATGGACTGGTCACAGGTACGACCTGAGTGGGGCTTGTCACGCAATGCCTACTTTATCATTGGCCGCCGTGCCATGACGCGTGAACTGAGTCTAGAAGGCCGTGCATTTCTACACTCCTATGACTATCGCGTTGATTCCAAGCGGCGTTTGTTAGAAAACATCCTAACCGGTCCGCTTGTGGTTGGGCAATGGATTAACATGGAACACTATTTTTCCACGGTTGATAATGAACGTTTTGGTAGTGGTAGTAAGGTCTATCATAATGTAGCGAATCGCTTTGGCGTGATGACAGGTAACCTGAGTGACATTCGCACCGGGCTGCCTTCACAAACCGTTCTCAATAAAGGCCTGCCCTATCACGAACCCTTACGTTTGATCACCGTTATTGAAGCACCTTTTGAGGATGCAAAGCTCGCAATTGAAGATGTGGTTGCCGTTAAGTACTTTGTGTATAACAGCTGGATCCGCTTATTAATTATCGATCCAGAAGAACAGCTTGTATGCTCTTATGAAAACGGCGAGTGGATTAAACGCCCGTTATCATCTTTACAAAAATCTGTATCGCCTGAGGAGGCTAATACGTTATGAAAAATCTTAACTTCAGCCAGGTTAAAAAACTTGAAATCATTTTGGAAGGTGAACACCAGGGATTAGTGACCGATATACTCGATCATGCCGGGGTTACCGGTTATACGATTGTTAATAACCTCTCGGGTAAAGGCAGTCATGGTTTCCATGAAGGTCATCTGATGTTTAATGAAGATGATGTGCTGGTCATGATTATTGCTGCGGTACCTGAAGAACTGGTTAATCCCATCCTCGAAGGACTGGCACCTTTTTATAACGACCACACCGGTATTGTTTTTATTTCCGACATCCAGGTGACTCGATTAGTAAAATTCAAAAGCGAAGACAATAGTTAAACTATTCATGAACAGTACTCTTTAACAAGCCATGTACGCATGATGTGAAATAATGAATCTTACCGTTTTTTGAAGATTAAAGTTTCAATTGAGTCTAGATCCGTTTTGAAATATATAAGATTATATTTGAGCTAATACAATGGATGCCTGACTATGTATGTCCGTACCATGTTGTCCATACCACGTTTCACCAATACTCGCCAACCAGTTAGACGACGGCTAACCCAGTGTGGCTTGTATTAGTACATCATTTTTTTCTTGTTACCTTAAATAGTGCTATTGCTTAACACCGAGCACACCACCATCCACATTAATTTCTTCGCCGACAATAAAAGAAGCATCATCCGATGCCAAGAATGTTGCCACGGTTCCAATTTCAGATGAATCTCCCATTCTTCCAAGCGGTGTTTTCTGAATAAAAAGGTTTTGTACATTGGGGATTTCAGACTCCGGTAAACCAATTGCTTTAAAGACGGGGGTGTTGATAATGCCAGGGCTAATGACATTGACACGAATTTTTCTATCTATAAGTTCTGCTGAGAAACAGCGGGCCATTGATCTCACGGCCGATTTTGCTGCACAATAAACAGAGAATCCCGGCACACCCAATTGTGAAGCGATTGAACCTATTAAAGTAATGGATGCACCATCATTGAGATATGGCAGAGATTTTTGTACTGTAAAATAAGTGCTCTTAAAGTTAAGGTCGGCCATTGAATCAAATGAATCTTCTGTAATTTCTGCCAGTGGCATTAGTGTATTATTACCAACACCGCCACCTGCGTTAACCACGAGCGCATCAATTTTTCCAAATTTTTCAGCGGTTTCTTTAAAGAGCTGTTCTAAATCACCGAGCTTCGTCACGTCTCCACTGATTCCTGAAAAACCGTCTCCTAATTCACTTTGGGCAGTTGCCAATTTTTCCCGGTCACGTCCGTGTATTACCCCCGATGCACCCTCCTTAACAAACTCTTTTGCGATTCCAAGTCCAATGCCACTACTGCCACCCGTAATAACAGCTGTTTTTCCTTGTAATTTCATTCTGATCACCCCTGGTTATTGATTGTTAACTGGATAATTGCTTTAACGTGACATCGTTACACTTGTTCTCAACACGATTTCGCCGGACGCCAACTGCTATTAAAGCGATTGAAACAAATATTATCCGTTGCCATATCGCCTGTGAACCCTTGGTTTTTGCATTTCAGATATGCAATAATGCACCACATGGATTGGGACGACTTAAGATTTTTTTTAGCTGTAGCTCGCAAAGGCTCGATACGGGCTGCATCTAGCACCCTTGCGGTTAACCATTCAACGGTATTGCGCAGAATTAATGCCTTTGAAGAAAAGTTAAATGTTCGGTTATTTGAACGCCTGCCAACAGGTTATGCACTAACCCCAACCGGGGAGGAGATGGTAGACTCCGCTCAACGCATCGAAGATGAGGTCGTAAAACTTGACCGCCAGGTGATTGGGCAAGACACTCAACTCAGTGGTGTTTTACGTGTCACCATGCCGCTTATTTTAGGCACCCATTTATTAGTACCAGAGCTCGCCGCGTTTAGCGCCGCCTACCCTGGTATTCAGCTTGAAATTGCAGCATCTGATGAAAATTTTAATTTAAAAAAACGCGAAGCCGATGTGGCTATTCGCATCACACCCAATCCACCCGAATATTTAATCGGGCGTAAAATCCTAAAACCTGCAAAAGGCATTTACGCATCGCATCATTATTTGAAGCAGCATGATCCTGTCAATCAGCCAGAGAAGATGAACTGGCTTGGCTGGGAAGATAGCGTAGCAAGCCCTCAGTGGGTAAAAGATAGCGCATTCCCAACATCTCCTATACGTCATCAGGCCGATAACATACTGGTGCAACTTGAAACAGCAAAAGCTGGTATGGGTCTGGCGCTACTGCCCTGTTTTTTAGCAGACCCCATTGAGTCGTTACAGCGATTACATCTCATCCCTCCTTCAAGCACATTATACGGTGACCTTTGGATATTAACGCATCAGGACCTTCGCGCAACGGCACGCGTCAAAGCTTTTATGGACTTTATGATTGAAGTGCTCAAGCGTCATCATGACTTACTGATGGGGCTCAGTCCTGCCCATAAGCGATCACCTTAGAAAATAATCGGACAGCCGAGTAAACACTTTTTAAAGCGCTGCGACTAGAGCACAATTGCAACTCATCTTATATTAACTGGGCTTTGACCCCGATGAATTAAAAAAGCTAGAATCAGGGTTGATTTATTGCTGTGCCTGATGCCTTTGACTAACTCAAGCTGTTAACCCCTGGAGAAAAATATGAAAACGATGACTTGCAATCAACTCGGTGGTGCATGTGACATAGAATTTCATGCCAATTCTTTTGAAGAAATTGCAGAAATGAGCAAAAAGCACGGAATGGAAATGTTTCAAAAACAGGATGATGCACATCTAAAAGCAATGAATAAAATACAGGCTCTTATGAAAGATCCCGGGGAAATGGAAAAGTGGTTTGAAGCAAAGCGACAGGAATTTAACAACTTACCTGAGAGTTAACGCATTTAAAAAAACACAACTTCACACGGGCCGTCTTCTTCGTATCATTGGGATAAGCGCGTCATTGTTTCTAATAGAAACTTAAGTAACAACACGCGCTTTCCCTTGCTTTCAACTGATATGTTTTCAACTGCCATCTTTTAACCAGCCATACGCTCAAATAATAGAACACTAACATGGGTATCTAACGTGGATACCCACATTAAGAACGCATCATTGTTATGGCATGCTTTGCGCTTCCGGTGCGGTTGCCGTAGAGCTGGCACTATTATCTTCTGTTGATGAAGCGTCTGATGCATCAGATGCGCCTGTTGCCTCAGTAGCTTCGTTAGTGGCTTCTGCGGGAGCGGATTCTGCAGTAGCACTGCTGTCAGCTTCGTTGCTTGTCTCAGACATTTCAGTGCCCGCTTCAGCACCCGCTTGTTCACAGGCCCAGCCCCAACCCTGGTGTTTCTCGACAAGTCCACGGGCTTTTTCTTCGCAATAGTTTGCGTCACTGGAGGCGGACCAGAGCGTCTGCTCCTCAACACCTTCGGTAGGCTTTCTGTAAACGACACTGCAGGGCAAAGCCTCAGATGTTTCATGTTGAATTTCAATTTCACGTACGTGATTATCGTGCTTACAACTCCAGGACTCAGCATACCCTGTGAGTGGAACAGCAAATAGGGCGCCGAATAATAGTGCAGCTGTGCGATTTAGTTTTTTCATATTGATTGCTCTTATATTGGGTTTTCAGAAATCAAACATCGTTATCAGGCTACTTATACACGCAGTAAGAGATAATTAGCAATTAGTTATGTTACAAATTGTTAGGTAAGTATAGTTTTTAGGCACGGTTGGCCTTTTTGACAATCGCAATCGCTCATTTGCCACAAAAACAGCTTTAAACTTAATCACTATCGCCCTCCTCTTTTGCTTTTTTCCAGGCATCGAATGCCTGATTGCGCTTAATGACTTCTAAAAAGCTCATATTTTCTGGTTTAGGATTTTCTTCATCAAACTCTGCTCGTAATGCTGCCTCAACCTTCTGGGCTTTAATTTTTTGAGCCTGAATTCTTCCACGAATATAAGCATTATACTCAGCCTGTTCTTTTAGCGTTCTCATAGGGAATTCTTTTGGCCTTTCTTCACCCGATATGGTCTCCCATAAAAGCATGTTCGTATCATAATCGATATAATTTTGGCAAAAATCCTGGCATGGATTACGGGAAGCTCCATTACAGGTAATGGAAATAAAGCGTATATTCCAGGGGTTTGCTCCGGCAATGATTGCCTTATAAACCGCATGGGGTTCGGCACAATTATAAGCTTCTCGCCCCCCTTTATTAGCGGGCATATCAGATAAATAATCTATAAAAACCCGCAATCGTTCTTTGCGGACAGGGGACTGCAAATATACTGGAACCGCAAATAACTGGCGATTCGCAGATACGCCATCAGAAACCCTGTCAGCTCCCCATCTCACCCTAACTTTATGTGTATCAGGCATTATATTTCCTTTTTATTATTAGATATTTTCAAATTAAAAAACCGTCGAATAAATAGGCGGCCGTTTCTCAGTTGCTCACACTTATAAACTCATGAACTTTTATAGCATATGATTCAACTCCATTTTCAAATGCTCCTGTAAATTTATCACGTTAAATTTGTCGCGTTAAATGTGTCACGTTAAAAATAAATCGCGCAGGCTTTTCCATGCCACATCACGAATCAGTGCCCTTTGCATTCGAGCCACTATAAAGTAACAAAAATTGACTATCATTATCGGCACGTATTTACAATTCTTTACATTATCTTTTTTTGCCAACATATCAGCATTTTTTACAAATAATAAGTGATAGCATCAAAAACGATATCGCAGATACAGGATTTAAATATCTGTCTTTACACCTTTTAAGCGCTTCTTATTTAATGACAATTATTGTTGCAGCCTGAATCATGAAACTATCACTTGCCTATAAACTAAAACAGAAAGACCTCTTTTACGTGATGATTATGGCGGCATTAATACTCATGTTATTTTTTTTTCATGGCATCGATAATAAACCTGGCACTACACTTAATTGTGAAAGCTGCACCCAGGATATTGGCACTATGGAAAGAGCCGGGCATTTTGAAGAAATGCTATCCAATGGTGTACGCCATGTACACCATTCATCAAATGATAATCTCATACAATTTACCAGGCCGAATTCGTTCTTGCTCGGATTACAAAAAAAAAATATTAAGAACTGTATTGAATGCCATAACGATGAACCAGGCGCCGTATCAAAATCGCTCGGTGAACTGTGGGTCAAATATCCACGAATTGATCAACACACCGGTAGATTGATTGATTTTGAAAAGGCCATTCAATATGAATTCACGAAACGTTATGGTGGCACGAAACCTTTTTATAACGATGTCAGAATCACCGAAATTATGGTGTATGCTTATGAAAAAGCTCGCCAAAAGAAACTTGTTTTTGATGTTGAAGCGGACGACGGCGAACCCATTTCGACTGAATTACTCTCTGACCTGAATCCTTCCTCCGCCTGCTTAAATGTATTCGATAAATTAGGAAAACCCAAAGGTGATATTGCCCCGTTTGTGGTTAAGGGTTGCAATATTTTTACCGATACCACCAATAATCGTCCAATAGGTTACGGTTTCTGGAAAACAAAAATGAACTGCTCTTCCTGTCACATTGATGGGGGGAGCAAAGAATATGCGGCACACATTGGTGATGCCGCCGTAAATTACCCGGGGGTTTACTCCACCAATAATATTATTTACACCAATAGAATGCGCATTGCGCGATGTTATGCCCACTCTATTAATGAAATACTCTACGGCGCCAATTCCGAACACTACAAGCTACTCACTTTATATATGGCGTGGATAGCAGAAAAAACTAATCTCCCCATCGGTTCAAATAGACGCAGTCGCGGCATACATAATGTCAGGGGAACCGCCGCACGACACGCCAGTATTATGGCAGGGCAAAGATCTTATGTCGCTAACTGTGAGTTTTGTCATGGACCTGCGGGTTACGGGTCTGATCGTTATGACAATGATACCGATTTTTCGCCTCCTCCTATTAACGGCAGTGAAGCTTTTGTACATACGGCCACCTTATCTTACACAAGTCGCCTGGCTTCATTTATTTTAAATAATATGCCGCCGGGTGCCACCCATGACAATCCGGTACTAACGACACAGGAAGCGCTGGATATTGCTGAATTTATTAAAGTACAGACTCGACCTTCCGCACCCAACACAAACAATTTAAGCGTGTTTTATAATTACCTGACCAACACTTCAATGGAGTGGTGGTTCGGGGAAACCGTAGACAAGGAGGATATATGAGCAATATAAAAAGGGAGGAGCTTGCCAGCAATATAATGCCCGGTTTTATAATGGCCTTAATTAATTTACCGATGAGTATCGGCTTTGCCTTTTTAGCGGGAGTGCCTCCTGCGATGATGATTACCGCAAGCATCGTTTGCGCCATTGTCGGCTATTTTCTAAACACCTCAAAATATGCCGTAGGCGGCCCAAACTCTGCAACCTCTATTTTAATTGCCGTTGCAGTAACACCCTTCGCACCCCAAATGGGTGACCTGTATGTGGGTTACGTTGCCTCGCTAGCTATTTTTGTTGGAGTATGGCAATTAATCTTCTGCCTCTTTTTTGCAAAGTATCATATTACCGATTATTTCAATACCGATATTATTGAGGGACTGGTGCTTGGCATCGGTATTATATTTGTACTTTCAACATTATATATGGTGCTGGGTTTACCCCAGCTTTCGTATCAACAATGGCTTATCTTTGATGTTATTAGCCTGGCAAGCAGCACCCTTGAAGGTGAGGGAAGTTATATTGCTTTATTCCTGGGCACCATTACCATCGCAAGCGGAATATATATTCGCACAACCCGGTATAAACGCTACAGTATACTCATCGCGATATTCATCGGTTTTATCGCATTAATTATTCTTGAGTCCATCTACGCTTTCAATATTGAAAGAGTCGGCTGGATAAAATTAGCCTTAGTCACGACCCTCCCCGATTTTAGACAGGTGAGCTTTCCAGTTATGGCCAACCTTATATCACCGGCTTTTGTTATTGCTGTAATAAGCACCTTACAGGCGATTACGGTTGCTAAGGCGATAAGGGGTAAAAATGAAATTTTTAATCCACTGCGTGATATTTTTTCACAAAGTATACAGCATATATTCCTTGCATTTTTAAACGGCGCACCGGTTGCAAACTCAATCAATAAAAGCGTTGCCAAAAAAGAACTCAATTCAGGCCCCAGAGCCTTACTTTACTCTGCTGCTTTTACGGTTGTTTTAGTTGTGTTTCTGGATTTTATTATCGCCTACATTCCGCTAGCAATTCTTGGCGGCGTATTATTCTTAAGCGGCATGAGCATGATCAATATAAAAAAATTAAAACGATATCTGTTTAGTAATCGAAAAACCGCTTCGATATTTTTTACTACCGCATTCCTTGTCGTTGTCGTTGACATTTACACCGCGGTTACTTTTTCAATTATGGCTACATTTGTAATTAATATCATTATTATTTCTAAAGTAAAAACCAGCTCAGTTATCACCAATAACAAAAAGTTAACCATTAATGTTGAAGGTACAATATTATCTAATTCATACAACCACATTCAACGTCAGTTTGACCAGTCGTTTACTCCTGAAATACAGGAGGTTGTCTTCGACATTAGAAATGCAAACCTGCACACAAACGATATAATTGATTTTGGCTGGATTACCGCTCATTCTAATAATGGCATTAAAGTGAGCTTTCTCTACTCAGAAAAAATGCAGGAGAGCGTTCAAAATTTATTTCGTTTACATCCAGAAATTTCTGATTTTAATCAGCGCGCCGCTTAATGACTAAAAAAACAAGACGATTTCAAGCACAAAAAAAAGAAATCAACATTACTGAAGCGTAATTTATTATGATCTATTATAGCTGCTTCGATAGTGATCATTTCATTCTATAAAATTACTCAAGTAGATGTAAACAGCAAGCCTCCTTGTAAAAATAACTTCTGCCTGTGCGGCCTGTTATTTAAATTACCTTATTCGTTGATTTGAAGATAATATAGCATTCAGTTGCTTTACCTTCTGTTAGACCAAACTGTAAACAACCTGTAAGGAATGACTCTCGCTCGCCTTCACTCTCACCACATTTTCAGCCGCATTACCCGATTCAACACAAAGCATTTCTAAATATCCGCCCTCACCTAAATCACCCATTTTTTCCGCAACCTGTTTCCCAGGATTCCAGACAATGGTTGATTGACTGCCTTGTTTTGAAATTAAGATTTTTCGCTGCTGATTATTAATCACAACATCTTCCGGTGCATTGACATACACCCGATCGACTTCACCTGAAATTTTAATGTCTGCTGTTTGTTTTTTGCGTTTAAAATTTTCAGGTTTATCCAGATACTCTTTTTCGTGCAAACCCGCCACTGTGGTTTTAGTAATATCCTGCACATTAAAATACGTGTGCAACGCTTCGCCTATTTCAATATTTGTAACACCCTTATTTCGGGTAATCAACTCCAGGGTTAAAACGGTGCCGATGGTTATAATGTATTCAACCCCTGTATCCGCTGACCACATCGCTTTTACAACATCATCCATTTGTGATGCATCAAGCTTAAAGCGAATTTGTGTTTCACCATTTTCTAGCTGGCGAGTATCAATAACATCCCAGAGAACCGTGCGTGCAAATCCATGAGCCGGGAAGTTTTCATTGCGCCCATGCGCTCCAAACCAGGGCCAGCAGATTGGAATACCTCCACGTACCGATTGACCTTTTTCAAAGCTCGCTTCCGGTGACAGCCAGATAACTTCAGTTTCACCTTCTGGCACCCAGCTTAATAAATGCGCACCCTGCAGGCTAATGCGTGCGCTTGCCAGTGAATTTTCAATTTCAATGACGGGAATATCACCTGGTCCATTTATAAAACTTAACTGACTTTGCTTTGTGCTTAATGAAAACTGCTGGTTTAATTTTTCTATCTCTGAAAAACTCATCGTATTTTTTCGTATTTTATCTTTATGTTAAGTCGCTGGATCCCCGATACAGGCATTCGGGGATGACTGTATGAATCATTTTATAATTTCAAATGATCCGGTGTATTATTTTTCAGTATTATTTTTCTGCACTATTTCTCTGCAATGGCAATCAAAACTTCCGTATTAAACCAAATCCCATCTTCACCTACGAGCTGGTTCACTGCTGCCATGTGTTTGTCCTTAAACTCTATCTGCTGTTTTTCGGTTAGCTGATTGAGTAGCGCACGATAACCTGCATTCCACACCACATCCCACCACATCTGTGCATCGTTCATGTGATAACCTAAGGGAACGTGATGGATTTTAATATTTGAAATACCCACTGCCTCAAACTGTTCCTCAATTAAAGCGTGCGTTGACAGGCGCTTCCAGGAAAGCGCAGGAACTTCTTTCCCAAAGGAGTTATAGCATTCGATAAACAAATCGGAAAAGGGTAAAAATGCATCGCCGGTGAAAGTACTGATAGCAATTTTACCCCCGGGCTTTACTACACTCGCTATGTTTTTTAAACCCTGTGTCATGTCCTCTAAAAAAAACAGCCCAAAACTACTACAGGCTACATCGAACATTTCGTTATCAAATTCGAGCGCATCTAAATCCATTTGTAAAAACTCAGTATTACTGAGCTTTTTATCAGCGGCTTTATCTTTTGCCTGTTGCAGCATACCGCTGGATAAATCGATGCCGGTTACTTTTCCACTATGTAATAACTCAGCGGCGGCCAGTGCAATAACACCGGTACCGGTACAAACATCCAGCAACTGATTGTCAGGTCTTAGTTCAAGAAACTCCATCATACATTTAGCGGTTTGCGGAAAAAACGCCATTGAGGGATGATCATATCCCCTCGCCACCGTATCGAAACCCTGTTGAATCATTTTCTTTCTATCTTGATCGGGCATAATTTTAATCCTTTCCTGTTATGTTATTTATCAAATGGGTTTCTGGTTCTGGATATTGAAAACTGATCTTCGGGTACTTTATCATTTAAATCAATTTCACCACTATCCAAATTTTTATTTTTAGTGCTATTGTTTTTTTTCATATGCTGTTCAGTGGCATCATGTGTTTCTCTGATTTCATCTATTGCGATTTTTCTGTCAATTTGTTCTATGGTAAAACTACGACGATAAGACTGTTTTTCTGCAAATTTTAACAGCGTACTCACACGCAGAAAAATTGTTTCGCCCTGCTCAATATTTAAGCTTAGCTGATGGACACCCGAATAGCGTTCTGCCACTTTTATTTCAAATACATGTTCCCCCTGATGGTCCAATATCATATAGCGATAACTATTATTATCGATTTTAAATTTTTGCTTTCCATCGATCAACATTGTTGGTGAAACCAGAATATTTGACATAGAATACGGTCGATAAATATAAACAGCCGAATTCTGACCTGGCGACAGTACGACCTCATCAAATGTGCCTTTCTTGGCAGCACATGACGCTAAAATAATAGCCAGTGCCGCTTGAGCCATTAAAGCAATGATTTTCTTCATATAATAAAACCCAAACCTGCATATATCACCCTTTAGGGTTAGATACTTCACTATTTACTTTTTCTAGCTGAAAAAGTAAAATATAACTTGTTACTTCTGTGATTATTGACTCCATTAATTTAAATATTATCAAGCCGGCACATTATACTCTTGTAGAGCTACTCAACTAGAGCCAGGTTTAATCATATATTCATTAGTAGTGAAACTAAAGCCCCCCAATTGATTAAACTCGTAATACAGGCATTGTGTCTGATTTTTTCACTAAACCACTGGATTTATTTATGTTATTTGGCTTATTCAAAAAGAAACCCAAAAAAGAGCAGCTTGAAGAAGATGTAGCCGTTGGAAGTACCAATATACGTTATAAACCAGGTCTTGTAGACGATCTTAAAAGTGATCATGAAAATTTACTCAATATTTACACGGATATAAAGTTATCCGCTGAGATGAATAATTTTACAAAAACTGCTGAGCATTTAACTGATTTTCGCAATCAGCTAGAAGATCACCTGTTAAAAGAAAACATAAACCTCTATATCTACCTGACACATTTACTTGAAGATGACAAAGAAAACTCTACCCTGATTAGTTCTTTTCGTAAGGAAATGGATGGCATTGCCTCTATTGCGCTTAAATTTCTGGCCAAGTACGAATCTATCGGATCGGACAAAGAACTTCAAAAAAGTTTCCAGGATGATTTCTCCGTTATCGGTGATGTATTGGGCAAGCGCATTAAGCGTGAAGAATCCATGCTTTATACACTCTACGCACCTCCCCGCGATTTAAATGCTGACGCATAGCAGATTGTTTTTGTATACCGCCTATAAACAGTCACGTACATGCATAGCTAAAAATCATTCTATGCTTTTTTTATAGCGGTATTATTCGTAGTTGTTTATAAAAATATTTCATAGGTAATTCCATCTTTTTACCTAAGTTGACTGCATGCGTTTTTAAATCGCTATTATCAAGACTCAATTCAGACTTTATGCAGAATACAATCCAGTTACCTTTGAAAACATCACACATATAAACAGCGGAAAACTGCTCTCGAACTTGCTTTATTACACTTGATTCCTCATCAGGCAGACTGTGAAAATTAATCACCATACAACCATTTTCACCCAGAGATTTATAGCTATTTGAAATAAACGCAGCTTGCAACTGAATATCACTCATACCCTGCGCCTCATACAGATCACTAAAGATAATATCCACACTGCCCGTTTCTATTTGCTGAATATAGTTAGCCGCGTCATTACAATGAACGTTTATGTTGCTGTTTTCGGGCAAATTAAACCATTGGTAGGCAATATCAATTACGCTCTGGCGTATATCCACCGCCTGTAGTACGACTTTGGGGAAATAATAATTTAAACAATGCACCAGCCCACCCCCACCCAGGCCAAGTACCACTATATTTTTTGCTTTATTAAACATCATGCCCAGCAACATTATTTGCGTATACTCATGCACCAGACGGTGTGGCTTTTCTATATAGATTGCACTTTGTTGCAAACTGGATGCAAAACTTAATATACGTTTTTCGCCTTGCTCAGTCACCACCAGTTCGCCGTATTTATCTTCGGTCCGATATAACTCTTTTAGCATAAACTCGTTCGCTTTTGCGCAGTCAACTTTAAAATTCAGTATACCTATAATAACGTGAAGCAGCTGTCCTGTGTCATAAAACACCTAAAGCCATCGACCTCATCCTATGCATGGGGTAAAGTATTCACCTGTTTAACCAACCTGTATTTAGATGAATCAATACCAGCACCTACTGCAACTCGACAGACAACTGATCTGGCATCCCTACTCTGTGCCGCCAAATTCTGCTGTCTCAAAAATCACGCAGCCTTTATTTCCAGTGGTCTCAGCAAAAGGCGTGCGCCTCAAACTGGCGGATGATCGCGAGCTTATTGACGGCATGTCTTCGTGGTGGAGCGCTATTCACGGCTACAATCACCCACAGATGAATCAGGCACTGCAGGACCAGCTCGAAAATATGAGCCATGTCATGTTTGGCGGCCTGACACACCCACCAGCAGTTGAGCTGGCAAAGACACTGGTTGATATTACGCCGGACGCACTGCAGTCTGTTTTTTTTAGCGACTCGGGTTCGGTGGCCGTTGAAGTGGCAATGAAGATGGCCATTCAATACTGGCACGACAAACAACAAACCAACAAACAGAAATTTCTGACGGTGCGAGGCGGCTATCACGGGGACACTTTTGGTGCCATGTCGGTTTGCGATCCGGTAACGGGCATGCACAGACTGTTTAATCAATCCCTGAGCCAACAGATTTTTATTGATACACCTGACAGCGCATTTCATGAACCCTGCAACACAAACGATTTAAACAACCTGCAAAACGCACTTGAAACACACCACTCACAACTCGCCGCATTTATTATTGAACCGGTGGTGCAGGGTGCCGGCGGTATGCGTTTTTATTCACCGGATTTTTTAAATAAAGCCCGCGCACTGTGCGATAAATTTAATGTACTTTTAATTTTTGATGAAATCGCCACCGGCTTTGGCCGCAGTGGTAAATTATTTGCAACCGAGTACACCAGCATTCAACCGGATATCATGTGTATAGGCAAGGCATTAACCGGTGGTTATTTAAGCCTGGCCGCAACGCTCACTAACCTGAAAGTGAGTGAAACAATTGCACACGGCGATCCCGGCGTTTTTATGCACGGCCCAACCTTTATGGCCAACCCACTGGCCTGCGCCGCGGCCAATGCCAGCCTCGACATTTTGCTAAACACAAACTGGCAGAGAAAGGTTTCACACATTGAAAACTGGCTATCCCAATATCTGGCTCCCTTCACTACACTTGCAAAAGTGAACGATGTGCGCATACTAGGAGCGATTGGCGTTGTTGAATGTAGCGCGGCTGTCGACATGAACACCCTTCAGCCAGCACTGGTTGAACAGGGTGTGTGGATTCGCCCCTTTGGTAAACTAATCTACTTAATGCCGCCCTACATTATTAATGAGCAGGACACACAACAACTTTGCAATGCCATTTTTAATGTACTTAAATAACACAACCATCCAATTTAATTAAGGAAATATCTAAAATGTTTATTGATGAATTATTAAGTTTTATTTTTAGCTTCTGGGTTGGCCTGGCCATCCTGCTTATTATTTTACTAAAACAGTCTGTAAAATTTGTACCTCAAAACCGGGCTTTTATTGTTGAACGTTTTGGAAAATATAATAAGACCATGGAAGCCGGTTTGAATTTTATGCTGCCGTTTATAGATAAGGTGGCCTATAACCGCTCACTCAAAGAACAGGCAACCGACGTCCCCAGCCAGGGCGCAATTACTAAAGATAATATTTCTCTTATTGTTGATGGCGTGCTTTATTTAAAAGTGCTCGACCCATACAAGGCCTCTTACGGTGTTGATAATTATGCCTATGCAGTCACCCAGTTAGCGCAGACAACCATGCGCTCTGAAATAGGTAAAATTGATTTAGATAAAACATTTGAAGAACGTGACACTTTAAATGTAAATATTGTAAACAGTATTAACCTGGCCGCTGAACCCTGGGGCGTACAGGTACTACGTTATGAAATAAAAGACATTGAGCCACCCCGCTCAGTACTTGAAGCGATGGAGCGCCAGATGAAAGCTGAACGCGACAAACGTGCATCCATTCTGGAATCTGAAGGCGAACGACAGTCAGCCATTAATGTCGCTGAAGGCCAGAAACGCTCAATTGTTTTAACCGCTGAAGCGGACCGTGCTGAACAGATACTGCGCGCAGAAGGTGAAGCCCAGGCTATTATTGCGGTTGCCGAAGCGAAAGCCAAAGCAATTGAAACCATCGGTAAAGTTGCTGACACTGAGCAGGGACAGAAAGCCATTCAACTGGATCTTGCGGGCCTGGCTATTGAAGCCAAACATGCCATTGCAAAAGAATCGTCTGTGGTACTGTTGCCGGAAAACAGTACCAACGCTTCAAGCATGGTTGCCGAAGCCATGACAATAATTAACTCCCTTAATAAAAAATCCAGCGAGTCATCATAATGATAGCGCAATACATTAACACACATCAGGCAGAGTTCTGGACGTTACTCGGCTTTTTAATGCTTGCCATTGAAGTGAGTACCGGAATGGTAACCGGCCTGTTTTTATTTGCCGGTATCGGTAGCATTATTACCGGCCTGCTAATGATGGCGGGTATTTTAAATGAAACATGGGAAGTGGGTCTGGCAAGCACTGCCATTTGCGCATCATTAAGTGCATTCATTTTATGGCGTCCTTTAAAAACGCTTCAGAATGCGGATGTTCCACAAAAAGATAACAGTAGTGATTTAGTCGGTTATGAATTTGTTTTACAACAGGATATAAATTTACTGACGCCGGGAACAACTCAGTACTCTGGCATTGAGTGGAAAGTTGAAATCTATAAAGACGCGGGGGTCGATGAAATTAGTGCGGCAACGCGAGTTGTTGTGTGCTCTGTAGATGTGGGAAAATTTCGGGTAAAACCTGTGTAGTATTAAAATTAAAAAGCCTTAAGGCGATTGCGCTAAAGGCTTTTTTAATACTTTATAAATCTTCTGAATTACAGGTCTTCATTAAACGGGTAATTCTGTAGCCCAAAACACCAAAAACCGTTATTGAACCCATTACGGCCAATATCGCCAAAATCGTTGTTGCATCTAACATCTTTAATCTCTCAATCTATTGCTTAAGGGGGAACGCCTCACGGCGCCGGGCAATTTAATAGATTTCTAATATAGATTCAACCTTATTTTTTGCAGGGGTATAGCCAGTAATACCACCGCTCGCCAGACCCATAATGGGCGTCACCACCTGTACAGACCAACAGAGCGGCCTTCCCGATGAAGTGGCGCGCCCAACCCTGTGTCAGAGCAGTCTTTCAGGTATAATGCCCGGCTTTACAATATGCACTGGATTTACGTTCCAGCCCGCAGCACACAGGTAGTATTGATTATGTCCAAGGTAGTTATTTCAGCCCTTTATCATTTTGTGGTTTTAGAAAATTACAAACAACTGCGCCAGCCCCTGCTCGACCTCATGTTGGAAAACGAGATAAAAGGCACTCTGTTATTAGCAAGAGAAGGCATCAACGGCACGGTTGCTGGCAGCCAGCAAGCCATCGATCATTTATTAAACTGGCTCAAATCTGACACGCGTTTAGCCGAGCTTCGTCATAAATTATCCTATGATAAGACCATGCCTTTTTACCGTACCCGGGTAAAATTAAAAAAAGAAATTGTCACAATGGGTGTTGAAGGCATCGATCCAAATCACGTAGTGGGAACCTATGTTAAACCCGAAGACTGGAACAGCTTAATTTCCGATCCGGATGTTGTTTTAGTGGACACACGTAACGCATATGAAACTGCCATTGGCACATTTAAAAATGCTATTGATCCGCACACCGACAGTTTTCGTGAATTTCCCGACTACGTAAAACAAAATTTGAATCCGCAACAACATAAAAAGGTGGCGATGTTTTGCACCGGCGGTATTCGCTGCGAAAAATCCACGGCCTATTTAAAAGAACAGGGTTTCGATAAGGTTTATCATTTACAGGGTGGCATTTTAAAATATCTGGAAACCGTTGCCGAAAAAGATTCACTCTGGGAAGGCGAATGTTTTGTATTTGATAATCGGGTGAGCGTTGACCACTCATTGGAAAAAGGCAGTTATGATCAGTGCCACGCATGCCGATTGCCCATTACTGAAGCCGACAAAAGAAGTGAAACATATATTCAGGGGGTGAGCTGCCCCCATTGTTTTAATAAAAAAACCGATGAACAACGCAAACGTTTTATGGAGCGGGAAAAACAGGTACAGTTAGCGAAGGTTCGCGGCGAAGCACATATTGGTTCTGAAGCAACTGAAGCCAGCAAAAAACACAGGGCGATAAAATTAAAAAAACGCCAGACACAGAAACACCAGTAATTTGCGACTATAGTTGGGAGCTACATTCACGTATGCAAATACTATTAATATTGCTCTATAGCTCTGATATTTTTTAAAGCCCCTCAAGTAACATAATTCATTAATGTAGTGAACTTGAACTTTCACTACATTATTTACACTCCCGCTTTTCTAAGGGGGAGACTTTATGTTTTTAACTATTTCTATGGAGAGATTTTTCCTCTCTTATACTTTCTACTGGTGGAATTTTTACCCTGCATTTACTTTAGTTCAAGCTTACACATCTACCACTCCAACGCACCACCGGTTTGATATTCGGTGACCCTGGTTTCAAAAAAGTTTTTCTCTTTGCGCATATTAGCCTGCTCATCCAACCAGCCTAGTGTGTTTTCTGCACCGGGAAATGGCTCAGCATGTTTCAGGGATTTTGCACGGCGATTAGCAATAAAACGAAACTGTGCCACGTGATCTTTGGCAGTATAACCTAGAATCGGGTCACGCATAATATAGTTGGCATATTCAATTTCACAGGCTTCCGCTTCCTGCCACATATTACTAATCGCTTGCGGGTCCAGCTTCATATTATTTTCTGTCACGATTTGATTCACCACTCGAATACCGAATGCACAATGCAAAACTTCATCGCGCATAATATATTGCAACTGTTCCGCCGTGCCCGTCATTAAGCCCCTGCGTTGTAATGCGAATATGGGGCTAAAGCCATTATAAAACCAGCAGCCTTCAAATATGCCGGCGAAAAAAGTATACGACATAATAAAGTTTTCCAATTCATCTTTATCGGTTAAGTCGATATCTGCTCGCAACACAGCGTTAATTTTTTCATTGGCCATTTGTATTTTGCCATTAATCGCGGGCACCACCCGATAGCGATTATAAATTTCACCCTGATCCAGGCCGATGGATTCAATACAGTGTTGATAGGTCCAGGTATGTAATGCTTCTTCATAAACCTGCCGTGCCTGATAGATTTGCAACTCAGGCGCAGTCATTTTTTCCATGACCGCCAACCCCACATTACGCATTGCCAAAATATCTGACGTGGTTAAATACGATAAAACATTTTCATACACATGTTTTTCTTCCAGTGTTAAACGGTGCTGATAATCATGCACATCTTTTGACATATTAATATCTAATGGCGTCCAGTGATTTCGGTTGGCATTCAGCCAGAACTCCCAGGCCCAGGGATATTTAAAAGGCGCGAGTTGGTTGATATCGGTTTTGCCATTGATAACACGCTTATCATCGGCCCTCACTGGTTGCATGGCCGGCCGCATTGACGCCTGTGTTGACTTCAGAATAATTTTAGATTCTTTTTCCTGTGATAAATTTGTCGACACTGTTTTTGAAATTGCTTCAGCCTTCGGTGCATTTGAAAATGTGGCGATTGGATCGTCCCAGTTTAACATGGCGCTTACCTTTAATTTTATATGTTTCGCATAAACAACACGAATATTCATAACAAGATCACTGCCTACAACCTCCCCCTTTGAAAAAGGGGGACTGAGGGGGATTTAAAATATTTCAGATTTTAATAAATATTGATAGCGCAATAATCTGGACATATTCAAATCTCCCCCATCCCCTCTTTTTCTAAGAGGGGGGCACAAACACGAAATTTCAACTATTTTTTAGTTACTGACAGGCTTCACAATCCGGATCTAATATCGAACACATTTTGGGTACACCCTGCTCATTCGATTCCGTATTAGCGACTGTATTTCCCGCTGTTTTTTCCATATGAGTTGCTCCAATCGAGCGTAAGTAATAGGTCGTTTTTAAACCCCGTACCCAGGCTAGTTTATATAACTGATCCAGCTTTTTACCCGACGGCTCTGCCATATATAAATTTAAACTCTGCGACTGATCAATCCATTTCTGTCTACGTGCACCGGCTTCAATTAACCAGCGCGTATCCATTTCAAAAGCGGTGGCGTACATGTTTTTTAGTTCATCTGGAATTCGATCGATATTAGCTACCGATCCATCGTAGTATTTGAGATCATTTACCATCACTTCGTCCCATAAATTTCGTGCCTTTAAATCATTGACTAAATACGAATTTACCTCGGTAAACTCACCGGACAAATTCGATTTTACATAAAGATTTTGGTAAGTCGGTTCAATTGACTGACTTACACCACAAATATTAGAAATAGTCGCGGTGGGTGCAATCGCCAGGCAGTTACTGTTGCGCATGCCCTGTTTTAAAACGATTTCACGTAGTGCATCCCAATCAAGTTTACTGCTGGTATCACACTCAATATAATTTCCACGTTCTTCAATCATTTTATTATTTGAGTCTATCGGTAAAATCCCCTGGCTCCATAATGACCCCTGGTAGCTGGAATACTGTCCACGTTCAACGGCTAAATCAGACGAGGCTTTTATTGCAAAATAACTCACCGCCTCCATTGAACTGTCCGCAAACTCAACCGCCTGCTCGTCATTGTAGGCCATGTTTAATTTATAGAGCGCGTCCTGAAATCCCATAATACCTAAACCAACCGGACGGTGACGCAGATTCGAATTTCTGGCCTGGGGTACAGAGTAATAATTGTAATCCACCACATTATCCAGCATTCGAATTGCCGTGCTGATGGTTTGCTCCAGCTTAAGCATATTTAAACCGTTTTCATCTATATGCGCGGCTAAATTTACCGAGCCCAAATTACACACCGCAATTTCATTATCGTTCGTGTGCAGGGTAATTTCCGTGCATAAATTTGAGCTATGCACCACCCCCACATGTTGATTGGTGTAACGCACATTGCAGGGATCTTTAAATGTGATCCAGGGGTGTCCGGTTTCAAATAACATGCCCAGCATTTTTCGCCACAGCTCTAATGCATTGACGGTTTTAAATAATTTTACCTCTCCCCTTGCGGCTTTTTCTTCGTAGGCAATGTACGCCGCTTCAAATGCCCCACCGTATAAATCATGAAGCTCCGGGGTTTCTTCCGGTGAGAAAAGTGTCCAGTCTTTTTCTTCAACGACGCGTTTCATAAACAGATCCGGCACCCAGTTGGCCGTGTTCATATCGTGGGTTCGGCGACGATCATCACCCGTGTTTTTACGCAGATCTAAAAACTCTTCAATATCAATGTGCCAGGTTTCTAAATAGGCACACATTGCGCCCTTGCGTTTCCCCCCCTGATTGACCGCAACCGCGGTATCATTCGCCACTTTTAAAAAGGGTACAACCCCCTGAGATTTACCATTAGTGCCCTTAATGTGTGAGTCTAATCCCCGCACCCGTGTCCAGTCATTGCCTAAACCACCAGCGAATTTTGAGAGCAGCGCATTATCTTTAAATGAATTATATATACCTTCTAAGTCATCCGGCACGGTCGTTAAATAGCACGAGGATAATTGCGGGCGTTGCGTTGCGGAATTAAATAATGTGGGGGTTGAGCTCATAAAATCGAATGAAGATAATAATTTATAAAATTCAATCGTACGCGCTTCCCGGTCAACTTCATTGGTTGCCAGCCCCATTGCAACACGCATAAAAAATGCCTGGGGTAATTCAATTCGACAATCACCGCTGTGAATAAAATACCGATCATAAAGCGTTTGTAAACCTAAATATAAAAACTGCTGATCGCGCTCTGGCATTAATGCATTCGCCAGCGTATCTAAATCGAAACGCAATAACTCACTGTCAAGTAGCTCAAGCTCAACGGCTTTTTTAATATAGTTTTTAAAATAATCTGCATACAAATCGGTCATTTCAGACTGCGTTGCTTCCTGCTCATAATCATAAATAAAAGTCAGCGCTTCGCGGCGCATATTATCCAGTAGCAATCGTGCAGACACCTGCGAATAATTCGGTTCACTGTCAATTAAGCTGCGTGCGCTCATCACCAATGAGGTGTATAAATCATCTTCACTCATGCCATCATAAGCTGAACCTAAAGTTGATGTTAATAACAGCTCAGCATTCACATTTTGCAGCCCGCTCACCGCTTCATTTATAATTTTTTGTAAGCGTACTGAATTAAGTGGCTTTTTGCTGCCATCTTTATGGGTGACATGTATTAACGCCTGATCTGCTTGTGCCTCTTCGGTACTGGCCAGTTCATCTGCACATTTTTGGGCACGTTTCTGCGCGTGCTGCTCCCGATATAACACATAGGCACGGGCAACTTTCTGTTCCCCGTTACGCATGAGTGCCAGCTCAACCTGATCCTGAATATTTTCGATGTGTACCGTGCCATCTTCCGGCAGGTGACGAAACAGCGCATCCATTACCTGAGTTGTCAGATGCTCAACCGTTTCCCGCACTCGGCTGGAGGCCGCTGCGGTACCACCCTCGACCGCCAGAAAAGCTTTAGTTAGTGCAACAATAATTTTGCTTCGATCAAACGCGGTTTGTTTACCGTTGCGTCGAATCACCCGGCTAAAAGACTGGCTGGTTGACGAGCTTGTATAGTTTTCTGCTGCGTTATGAGGCCTGGATTCGGCGGTTGCGCTGACACTGGATTCAGTATGCATTGTTATCCCCTGACTTTTATAGATCCTGATTTTGTCTAATGATCAGGACTTATAAAGTCAGAGGGAAAGTGCGAAAAATACGCGAGACTTTCCACCTGAGCCTGATCGCGAGACTCGGTGTTTTATATATAAAGCTTCACAGGTAATCGGACTTAGGCAGGCAGAAACACTTCTGACTCCCATCACCGTTGCGCGACAGTTCCGGATTTACACCGGATTCCCCTGTGATTAAGTTTTCTTAAAACAACTACATATTGTGGCTGCATTCAATTTCAGCACAAGATAATGTAATTATTGGAAAATAGCAAGGTGTATTTTATTACATTTCCAGTTGAGCTAGTTGAGACACCCATTGCAGCTAGTTGAGACACCCATTGCTAGTTGACAGCTCATACAACAGCTTATACAAGACACCCAACCTAAAAACTTACTATTTTCAACAAGAATAAAACAACATCACAAACAAAATATGATTTAACTCAGAAAAATCACAAGACACACGCAGAATATAAAGCTTTAATGGAGAAACCATCACCAAAAATAAAGCCCAGAAACGACACTACATCAACTCAAACCAAGTTGATGTGTTATTAAATGAATAATCCAAAAATTTTATTTCAAGTAAAAAAACTCGCGCAACTTCGTAAATTTGGTATGCGTTTATAACCGAGCTTTTCACACACCTGTCTGATTTTATGCACGGATCCCACTAGACCTTTTAACTGACTTTCAAAGTTTTGTGTTAAATACAGCCAGTGCTGACTGTTGATATTTAAACGCTGCAATATGGCTGGGGTGCTCTGGTGAATGTAACCGCGCTTGTCGTCACGCAGGATACGTCCGGTTTCTTCAACTAAATTGAGATAATCGGTGAAGTTAAAGGGTAGATCTTCGAGACTATTTTGATTGGCTAAATTGCTAAAACCAAATAATTGTTTGTTTGGCTTTATGCTTTTCGGCTTGAGTGCTTGTTGTATGCGTTGCTTAATGGAGGTGTAGTCTGATGTTTCAGGGGTGTCCGCAATCGCTGCTCTGATGGGGTTTAGATCAACATAGGCCATGCAGGTAAGTAAGGCGGCTTCATCTAATAAGGCCTGGGATTTAAAGCGCCCTTCCCAAAAACGTCCGGTACAGTGATCTTCTGCATTGGCCTGACGGGCGATGCTTTCGTTTAACACGCGCATAAACCAGCTGATGTCCATTAACTGCGTACGCCAGCAATCGACTTTTTCTTTTAAATAGACCATTTCAGATTTGAGCAAGGCGTGGCCTTTACAGTATTTTTGAGAAATTAAGTTACCGGTAAATAACCGGTGCCAGGTGCTAATGACTTCATCAAAACTTAAGCTCAGCGCCTGTTTACGATTGATATGCAACACCAGATGATAATGATTGGACATGATGGCATAGGCGCAGATATCAATCGCGAAGATGTTAGCGAGTTCATAGAGTTTATCTTCCACCCACTGGCGGCGATGCTCGTAGCTCTCCCCTGTGGAAATATCGGTGCCACACAATAAAGCCCGGCGAACGCAGCGGGAAACACAGTGATAGTACGGGGTGGCATCAAGTGAGACTTGTGCGTAACGGGGTTTGGGCATCATCGTTTCCTTGATGGTGGGTATAGTTTTAGTTCACATACTGACGTTACGCTTGTGTGTTTGTATTTGTCAAATTTTGGGTGGGTGTCTGGGATAGACTCTTTGTCAAATTTTGGGTGGGTGTCTGGGATAGACTCTTGGCTAGACTTTGAATGATCCCACTCCGTGGGAGCATTTAACGATGTATAATATACCAGAAAACTTTAATTTAATATGTTACTAGAATGGTGAGGCTTACATATCAATATGTATCAACATACACAGACAGGATGGACGGTAATAATATCTTTACTAGTTTCATTATTAATTCTTGGGTTTATATCACTGCCTGGAGATGGAATTATTTTATTTTCTTCCATTTCTTTATTTATTATTTTTTTTGGCATCCTGTTTAATTCACTTACTGTACAGGTAGATGAAAAAAATATACGCTGGTATTTTGGACCTGGCTTTTGGAGGAAGGAACTCTCTTTTGAAAATATTGAGAAAGTAAGTGAAGCGAGCAATCAATGGTATTACGGATGGGGTATTCGAAAAATACCGAATGGATGGCTTTATAATGTTTCTGGTTTAGCTGCTATAGAGATAAAATTAAAAGACGGAAAAGTTATTAGAGTTGGAACAGACGAGCCTGATGTGTTGAAACGAGCGATACAGAGTCGACTGCACCTAATGAGTCACACCTAAATCAAGCCAGACTAGAATTTATAGCCTCCCATATTATGCCATCTAAACTAAGATCTCATTAAAAACAAAGATTTATATAAAATCACTGGTGTCCCGTTAACTACAGAATAAGGTAGGTCTGGTGACCTTTAAATTTGTTACAATGAAATCACTACAAGTCATTGAAAAACAAAAAGGAAACCAGACCTTGAGCCACCATAATACTGT
>Ga0316207_10000108_pt1 | contig 177916 bp, 156 predicted proteins | sample 6weekpyrite_MG_FD_204943 | JGI IMG/M metagenome (GOLD analysis project Ga0316207, IMG submission 204943) | Microbial mat bacterial communities from mineral coupon in-situ incubated in ocean water Damariscotta River, Maine, United States -... | ecosystem: Environmental > Aquatic > Marine >... | reverse complement strand
AAGCGATTTCAAAAAAAACGCCTGGAGCGTTTTTTAACATGGTGATAGCTTTTTATCACCATGGCCCCGAAGGGGTGAGGGCAGGGAAAGCCCGAATAATCCCGCGTTCTGCTACCCATGCTAGTCAGTATATTCAGAAACGCAGCGAAAGCTGCGGGGGCCTTTTTATTTTATATGTTGGCCCGGAGGGTCCTGATGTGAAGCGATTTCAAAAAAAACGCCTGGAGCGTTTTTTAACATGGTGATAGCTTTTTATTACCATGGCCCCGAAGGGGTGAGGGTAGGGAAAGCCCGAATAATCCCGCGTTCTGCTACCCATGCTAGTCAATATATTCAGAAACGCAGCGAAAGCTGCGGGGGCCTTTTTATTTTATATGTTGGCCCGGAGGGCCCTGATGTGAAGCGATTTCAAAAAAACGCCCGGAGCGTGAGATAGTTTACAACACCTGTAAGTTAAGGCTAGTTACTTTGTAGGTGCTTCTTTAGGTGCGCCTACATAAACAACTTAACATACTGGTATTGGGGTCTGGCATATAAGCAGCAGAGAGCGACTTACGGCAAAAAAAATAAAATACCAGTATCTGATATTTATAGTCAATATATGTCAAAATATACACCATGAAATCGCCTGTAAAAAAACTATTAAAGACACACGAAAAATTAAATCAGAGTGACATGATGAAAGTCATATCTCACGTACAGCGTGAAGCGGGTGACTGGATAATAAATACTTTGATGGTTGAAGAGTGTGAAGTGCCGTTTAAGTACAAGCGAAAAAAGATGTACAAAAATTTGCAAGGACAAAGGGTGAATTTAACTTATTATTCAGATATAGAAAATATAGCCGGGATGGAAATGGAAGTAATGAATGTGGTTAGAATAAAGATATCATAAAAATTTGAGAGTTTATTTAAGTAGAGCTGTAGAAAACCAGGGGACATAAATACTGCGTAGAGTGAATCAAGCGACTAATGTTATTTCTGTGTTTATGTATAATTTTTTGATATAAAAAATAAATCTGGCAGTTTGTTACTACGATATGCTACTGGTTTTTTTCCAGGCTATGAATTTTTTTAGCTACTTTTTCGGCTCGGCTTATAAGCGATATCAGTTCCTTATTTTCGGGATCAAGCTCAAGTGCCTGTTTCCATAATTCAAGCGCTTCTTCAATTTTCTTTTTACTATATAATTCTTTACCCTGATTGATTTTATTTAAAGTTAGTTCCTTAATTTCTGAATTCAGTGTTTGCAAAAGGTTGCTTGCTTTTGTGTGGGCGGGATTGATGGTAAGTAACTCATTTAGATGCGATAGCGCTTTATTGTACTGGTGGTGTATGTATGCTTTTTCATAAGCTTTAAGTAGCTCGCTGTTACGTTTTGAATTAGATTTAGCCTTTAAATTGGTTTGAATCTGCGTAATTAGTTTATTTTTATTTTCAGTAGGCTCAAGTTTATTTGATAAAGAGTAACATTCGTTGGCAATATTATATTCATTGTTTTTTATAGCCTGCTTAGCACACATTTCTAAATGTTCAGAAACTTCTAATCTATCTTCATTATAACTCTTAATATCAAGCTGGGCGCTGTAATCATGGGGAATAATTTTGTGGAGCTTTTCATATGTTTTTTTATAAGATATAAGTGCGTTAGCCCGATTAATAAGTAACTCTTTTCTTAGCGCGGTTACCTGGTTATCTCTTTCAAGGACCAAGTTATTTTTTTCAATGCTTAACCTGGGTTCTTTGTGTATTTTATTTAGCGCATTATTATAAATATCCAGCGCAAGTTGCCATTCATTGGCCAGAATATATTTTTTAGCTGATGCTGATGTTCTTTCTATAAATATATTTTTTTTAGAGTCTATAGATGTTGTCATATCAATAACAGACTTGTATTTTATGTCATCTTTATTGATGTTTTGAAGGGCCTTGTTAATTTTATCAAATTCATTATGAGCAAGCCATTGCTTAATGTCCTGGTCAAGGGATTCAGGAGAAGGTTTTATGAGGGCGCAGGCATATATTGAGGAGCTTGCAATTACAATTAAGATGAGATGATTTAGGTTGTAAAAAATATTCAAGTTGTAGATTCGTTTGATTTATTTAAGAGAATATCAATTTGTAGTTTAATAAGGTTTTGTCGTTCAGGTTTTATATTATTTACAAGCCAGGTAGATACAGGTTCCTGCTTGCCCCTGACACGAATTACTTTAAGTTTACTGGCCAATATTTGTCCAGAAATATTGTTTTGCCTGTAAAGCTCTTCAAGTATAACGATTTGGTCACTTTTAGCAATGCCTGCTAATCTAGAGGCAATATTTACCGGGTCGCCGATGACTGTGTATTCCATGCGGTCATTAGATCCCAGGTTGCCAGCAATCATAACGCCACTGTTTATTCCTATTTTAAAGTGGATAGGGATTTTATCCTGTAGTAGACGACGTTCATTAAGTATGGCAACTGTTTCTCGAATCATTACAGCACAAGTAATGGCATTGAGACTGTGATCACTGGAGTGTTCAGGTACACCAAAAACAACCATGGCACAGTCACCCATAAATTTATCAATATGACCATTATGTAGTTGAGCAATGGTTGAAATATATGAAAAATACTCATTAAGGAGGTCGGCTATTTCATCAGGCGGCAGGGTTTCAGAAATGCTAGTGAAGCCAACTATATCGGCAAATAAAACGGAAGCGGTAACATGCTTTCCACCCAGCTCTATATCATCAAGATTTTGTAAAACTTTTTTCGCAACATTAGTTGATACATAACGAGAGAATACATCTTCAACCTGGGCTTTCTGTAATAGGCCGTGTGCCATTTGATTAAATGCACAGGCAAGCTCACCAATTTCATCATTACGACGTTCATTCAGGTGAAATCGAAAGTTACCTGCTTCAATTGCTTTGCTTGCGTCAACCAGGTTATGAATAGGCTTGGATAAATGACGGCTCATAACAAAAGCAATTAAAATAGCGATTAGACTCATGATTAATGTTGTAAAAATAATTACAGAACGAGAATCCTGTAATGACTTAACCATTTGATGTTTACTAAAAGTAATAATTACATGGCCAGCGATGAGTTGCTTAAATTTAATAGGGCTACCAAAACAAATAAATTCATTGTGTGGACTGTTATCTGTATTCCAGTTAAAAATATGTGCAGATTTTTTATTGCCTAGTTGATGAATAATAAATTCATTAGAAGGAGTCATGCCGTTTTTAACAAGCGTTTCATTTTGGTCTGAGATTACGGTAGCCCCCTTAATCTGGTTGTTTTCAACTAAGTTATTAACCAGGGTTTGTAGGCCAAGGCTATCATCAGAAAGCACCATTTCAGAGGCGCTACTGGCAACCTGCCTGGCAATCGCTGATCCCATGCCATTAATTTGCTGAGTTAAAACCCTTTTCTGGTTTTCAAGAATAATGAAACCAAGTGTAGACATGCCGCTTACTATCAGAAAGGTTATGGCGAGTGCGAGCTTTATAGCGATGGGAACTCTCAGTATAGAGAGACTAGTATCGTTTGTTAGCTGTGGTTTTTTGGTGTTCTGATCCAAATCGCACTCATTTTTAATATAAATTATACTTCGAAATCATACCATGTCCTGGCACGGCTGAGGCTCATAAATACTTGAAATTAGATTGAACTAGTATCGCGTGTGTGCGTCTTAATTATTGCAAGCCAGCAAAGTTGGGCAGGGAGAGCGATTTGTCCCTGTCCGTTTTTTTTTGCCATCTTTAGAATCGTGGTTTGACAGTCTATCGTCGGTACTCCAGTGAGCCGAATGCCATCAAAATTATATACATGTGTCCTGAGGGTTGTCCTGGGTTTTTATCATTAAAATTAATAACAGGATAATTTCCCTTTTTTAATTACGCAATCTAATTCAATATATTACACTCTGCATACCTACCAACCTGAACGCGGGTTTAAACTTTAACACAGTAGTCAGTCTATGCAGCCGATACTCCAGATAAAACAATTACATAAACAGTTTAATGGTCTTAAAGCAGTTAATGGCGTTAGTTTTGATGTACCAGAAGGTATCTGTCTTGGTTTGTTAGGGCCAAATGGTGCGGGTAAGACTACCACCGTAGAGATGTTGGAAGGGATAAGGCGCCCTGACAAAGGCTCTATACTGTATCGTAGTGCCCCCCTGAATGAAACATTTAAAAATAGTGCAGGAATTATGTTTCAATCTACTGCATTACAGGATTTCATTACGGTGCGGGAGTCGCTTGAGCTATTTCAGCGTCTATATCCGGATATATCAAATATTGAAGAAATCATTAAAGATTGCGCGCTGGAAGATTTTATAGATCAGGACACCGCGAAGTTAAGTGGTGGACAGCGTCAGAGGGTATTACTGGCTATAGCTCTGGTTAATAACCCGGAGATTATGTTTTTAGATGAGCCCACTACAGGGCTGGATCCCCAGGCAAGGCATAATTTCTGGCAGTTAATTCATAAAATTAAACGGCAAAATAAAACAATTGTGCTCACCACGCACTATATGGATGAAGCCTATGAGCTTTGTGACAAGATTATTATTATGGATCACGGAAAAATAATAGCAGAAGGAACCCCAAGAGAACTGCTATCAAAGCACTTTAATGATGTAGTGATACAAATGCCCAGTTCACCTAAGCTTGAGGCGTTAATTGCATTACCTGATGAGCAGGGTGGGCTTAACTTTAGTTGGCATCAGGAAGGGGTAGAAATTCGTTGTTCAGATATAAACCAGACAGTAAACCAGTTATTGTCGGCAGGTATATCGCTTAATGGCTTACAAATCAGGGAGCGTACCCTGGATGACCTGTTTCTAGAGCTGACGGGTAAGGCGCTAAGACAATGAGGTGGCAACGTTTTGTGAGTGTGTTAAAGGCGAGAAACCGTGAATTTCTACGTGACAGGAGTGCTCTTGCCTGGAATATTATCTTTCCATTGTTAATTATTTTTGGTTTTGCATACGCATTTACCGGGGACCAGTTAGGTCATTATAAGGTGGGCGTTATCGGTCTGTCTGAGGATGCGGAACTTGATTTCTATGCGACTGATTATGTGCAATTTATTGCAATTAACGAGCAGGAAAAGGCGCTCTCCATTAATAAAGTTAAACGACATAAGCTTGATATGTTGCTGGATGCAAGGCTAAAGCGCTACTGGATGAATGATAGCTCGCCATCAGGCTATATGCTTGAAAGGGTGCTGGCAGGTAGTGGTGGATATGCATACCAGAAAGAAGTAGTGAAAGGTAAGCAAATACGTTATGTAGACTGGCTTATTCCGGGTGTGATGGGAATGAATATGATGTTTAGTGCCCTGTTTGGTGTAGGGTATGTGGTTGTGCGTTATCGAAAAAATGGTGTGCTTAAGCGCTTAAAAGCAACGCCTCTAAGTGCACTGGAGTTTTTATCTGCACAGGTTATTTCTCGTTTATGGCTGATTATGGCGATTACTATAGCAGTGTATGTAGGGTGTAACCTGTTGATTGGCTTTGCTATGGTGGGTAGTTACATAAATTTACTTCTGGTTTTTGTGCTAGGTGCATTTTCAATGATTAGCATGGGGTTGATCGTGGCTGCACGGGTTAAATCGGAGGAAATGGCGGGTGGCTTGCTAAACTTGCTTAGCTGGCCAATGATGTTTTTATCGGGTGTCTGGTTTTCACTGGAAGGGCTGCACCCCTGGGTACAAAAGTTGGCATTGATCTTTCCACTTACACACATTACACAGGCTGCGCGTGGTATAATGCTCGACGGTGCCAGCCTGTTAGCTATCATGCCAAATTTGGCGGCTCTATTGGTAATGAGTTTTATTTTTATACTGTTAGGTGTGCTTCTATTTCGATGGGAATAAAAGCGATACTGAACACCTACCCCCCCAGGCGCCAGATTCAGGCGGCAGCTATTGTATTGAGGTTAGAATATGTTTCATTTAAGTGAAGAACGCCAGATCCTGTTGACACAAAAAATCATGAGCAGTCTTGATGAGTGGGGGCTGTGTGCGGCGGACCAGGTGACGGTTTTAAATTTGCCGGAAGGCACCCGCACCCGTAAATTACGTGCTTTTCATGAGGATACGCCATTACCGAAAGATGACAATGTTGAATTCAGGGCTATTCGAATTCTAGGTATTATAGATGCCTTGCGTACTACTTACCCCAAGAATGAGACCATGGGGGCACGCTGGATGAAAAAACCGCACCGCCGCTTCCAGAATCGCCCTCCACTGCAAATACTGGTTGAGGAAGGTAATACAGGTGTAGACAGCGTGCTGGCTGAGCTGGATTGTTCATATGCCTGGGAACTAAATAGCCCACAATCCAGGTAATTGTCTGCTTAGCCTTGTTCCGTTATCTGTGATCCGTAAACCATGTGTAATGCCTGATGGGCAAGAGGAAATTGAATAAATTTTATTGAAAAATAAAATAAGGTAGTCTATTTGTTCAAAGCATATACTTATTTGCGTCATTTTAAATTAATTCAAATGCTATGAAAATAACCGTAACTAACACTACGCAATTCGAGTAGAATTTGAATTTATAATGAAATGATAAACGCTTGAAAAGTTGTAATTAAAATCAATAAGATGGGATAGGTTATGCCAGAATTCAAAGTAGAACTGGATGTGAGAAATGAAATATGTCCTCAACCAGTTATGAAAACTAAAAAGATACTGAAAGAGATGAGCAGTGGTGAAGTTTTGCATGTGATGGCCACTGATCCTACATCAGAGCATGATATTGAAGTGTTGTTAGGAGCGTTAAGGGATTCCTTAATTGAGAGTAGTTTCGAAAATGGTGTTTATCATTTTTATATAGAAAAGATATAAATTATTTCACTGCTGTTCCGTTAAAATTTTGATATATCAATGGAGAGCTTGAAATAACAAAGTTTTTACATGTAACTAATCAAATGAGACATAAAAATAATTAATTACATATTCGTCGTCTCCGAATGCCTGTGTCGGATATCCAGTGACCTTAGGGCCTGTAAAGACGCTAGATTCCCGAGATGATACAGACATTCGGGACAAAAACGACGCCTGGAGCATTTTTAAACAGGTTCTGCCTGGCCAAAGGCGGAGGGCAGGAGCCCATAGTAATGACGGAAACTTTGAGTTAACAGGACAGCAGTGAAATTATTTAATTAAAATATATCTCATCGCATCGTGCAGCCATAATAAAGTCGTTAAGAAATAAACCGTTAAGGGTGTGTGTCCACCAGCTTATTGTTACCAGGCCCCATTCAATACAAATTTTGGGGTGATGGTTTGCCTGAACAGCTAGTTCTGCAACTTTGTTTGTAAATGTCAAAGCATTAGCATAGGTTTCAAATTTATAAATTTTTACTAAATGTGTGGCATTATTTTCAATTTCCAGGCACCAATTATCTAGCTGTTTAAGGTGGAAGTTGATTTTTTCATTAGATAAAGTACAGCTGGAACTATTGCATGTAACTAATGATAGATCTGCTAAGGCTTTCATGTGCTATTCTCAGTCTATTGTTCATATAACCTAAAAATACTGTTAATTGAGTATGAGTGGAATAATAAAAGACCTGTTAAGTATAGATGATTTTAGGCTAGAGTTAAGCATACAGAATAAAGCGTATTTATTATTCACAGATTTGCCAGCTGAAAAAGTCTTTTTACAGTTTGAGGGAAAACTGGAAAATATACCTGTAGTGTGGAATGCCTGTATTCGCACTGTAGAGGAGTACTCTAGAGAGCATCCGGTTTCTGATGATCCAAATCAGTTTATTGATATCAAAGTAGAAAATGAGATATATAATTTAGAAATTGCACTGAATATTAAGCAAATCAACCAGGCTGTAATAGAAGGAACTATAATTATGATAAGGAAATATAAAAATTTAAGGCCAGGCTGTCATGAGTATTGTGTACGAAGCAGGGTCAATTAGGAACAAAAGACAGGAATGAAGCGTATTGTCGTTATTAACACTAAGGGGGGCTGCGGTAAAACGACGGTGTCCACTAATCTTGCCAGTTATTATGCGGCTAAAGGTGTTAATACGGCGTTATTTGATTATGATCCACAGAGTTCAAGCATGCGTTGGCTCAAGATTCGAACTGATGGCTTGTCAGATATCTATGGTGTTGTTGCACACAAGAACTCTGCAAAGGCAGTTACTATGAGTTGGCAACTTAGATTGCCTGCTGAAACTCAGCGATTAATTATAGACACCCCCCCGGGATTGAAAGGCCCGGATCTTAAAGAACAATTAAAAGGTGTTGATATTATTTTAATACCGGTGCTGCCTTCCCCATTGGATATTTTTGCAACCGCTGATTTTATTCGCGATTTACTGCTTGATGTAAAGATTAGACTAAATAAAACCAGGATTGGAATAGTGGTTAATCGGGTAAAAAAAAATACCATCGCTTTTCAATCTCTGGAGCGTTTTCTGGATACTTTAAATATACCAGTAGTCGCCAGTATAAGAGATACGCAAAATTATCTAAGGGCTACTGAGCAAGGTTTGGGCATACATGAATTGAAAGGTAAAAATGTATATGTAGATCGAATGCACTGGAAAAGTGTTATTGAGTGGTTAGATAAAAATTAAATGCGTTTAGTTGATGTTCCGACTATAAAAAAACCTGCAATAAGCAGGTTTTTTTATAGTCGGAAATCATCGATAGCTATTTTGTATGACGCTTAAGGCTAAATATACCCAGTCCAGTTAAACCCGATAAAAACAGAAAAAGTGCTGCGGGTAGTGGCACAGCAGTAATTGGGCCATTTAAACCAACTGCGTATGTCATAAATGAATCAGCATTACCAAGGTTGACTGAAATACGGTTAATGCTTTGGTCTAAACCAATTCCAAATTCATTTAGATCAATGAATATGACCGAAAGGTCATAAATTCCCAGGGTCCCATCTGATAACAGAACATTGTTAACCATATATTTTTCACCTAAATCAGTAAAAGGATCAGCAGGGTTTACAAACAGTTGGGATGATGTAAATGACTGGTTTATATTATTAATATCTAAAGAGACTAAAGAGCTTGTATTTGTAGCGGTAATGAAAAATAGAGCAAGGTCATTGCCATTCTGGTTAGATAAAGCGATATTTTCAAAATTAAGAGCTACGGCAGCATCATCAGATGTGCCCTTAATGTAAGTATTTTCGGCTGAATCAGTGATTGCACCGGCCACATTTTCAAATACAGATCCGCTAAAGCTGGCAGAGGTCGCTGATGCGTTTGAATCTACCTGATATGGGCCGATACTAATTGCTGAAGCTAGAACCTGGCCTGAAAACAGGGCTAATGTCGATATCAATAGTGATTTCAATTTATACATAATGTTTTTCCTTAATTTTAAGCATCACTCAAATAGTTTTTCATATTTTAAAGACGATTAGCGGGTGTTGTGGGTGTGTCAGTTGGTGCAATAATGATATTGGGTACTTGTGGTGCATCGGGTGTTACTGGCGGGGCTGGGCGAAAAGCAATAGATGCAGCCTCACGTAAAAACGCCGAATTCTCATTAGGGCGAAAATTTATATTTGGTGTTTTTGCTGGGGGAGGCGTGACTTTAGCTTCAGGCCCGGCTGCAGGCTGTATGCCCTGCGCCCACTTGCCCCACGCATAAACGGAGTCCTGATCTAACGCTATTGCTTTTGCAGGCAATAAAAAAACTAACAAAAATAGGTAATTTTTATTCATTTAATAAATCCAGTTCAATAAAATACTAACGCAAACTATTTAGCCACCAGAGGATTTAACCATCTAACAGAGTTTAATTATAATTATCTCTAAGCCGTAGTCTATACCTGTTTGAATGGTTTTAACTAATTTTAGAGAAAAAAATCAAAACAGGTATTTATTTCAGATAATCTGTAAATCCTTGCTTTAATACAGAAATCTTGATCTGTAAAAATATTCGACACTACCAGCTATAACTGTCAGAATAATTTACAAAAATAGAAAGCAGAAGGATAGTCGTAGCACAAACTAGTTATCTATGATCAGAAAAAATAACGCCGTAAATTTACTTCATAAACGTTTCTATCATATTCAAATTCACTAATATTAGAATCATTATTGGTTAGTGTGTACTGTGCATTAAGTGTCCATGATCTTAGTATGCCGTATCGAAAATCATGGCTGAAACCCAATACAGCCATAAATTCAGTTTCATCGCGTTTATCTGTATATCCATTAGCCACATCAATTGACATATAACGATAGTCTCGGTTGCTTAAAGTTAAATATGCTAAGGCATCATCCCAGGCTGGCATTTGCCCGCCCAGGTAAAATTCAGCGCCAGTGTAGTGCAGGCTGCCTTCCTTAGCCCCATTGTCATGATATTTAACACCAACCTGTATTCCAATTGACTGGCGGGCATAAAATTTTGCAAGATCAATACTCCATGAGGTCATAGTGCCAGTCAGGCCCTGGTCATCAGTCTGGTCATATTCTCTTGCAGTGGTGGCATTTTCGAATGTAATTTCAAGGTCCGGGTTAAAGCTATAGGTAAACAGGGGGTTGATAGTAACGTACTGTGCATAATCATCCTTGCCAAATATCAGTTTATCGAGTTTGATATTGAATGCAGCACGCCAGCTTTTTTCGGTTATAAGGGCAGGCCCGGTGTTTAGAGTAAGAACAGAAAGGTTAAATTCGCTATCTCCAGAGCCATGAACTTTACTATAGGCTGTTGCCTGGGTTAACCATTCAAAATCTGCTATTGAGCCAGCAATATGCATCGCCTGCCCTGCTCGAGAACGATGGGAATAACTGAGCATAAATTGCCCACCACTACCGCTATTTTTAATAGAATCGTCTGAAAGGTTAGGGTTAGTGTCGCGGATGTCTTTGCCTGGCCCCAGGTTTATATTTGAATCTGTAAACATGCCTGCTGAAAGATAAATAGAAGAAGTAGTACGTTGATTTACAGTTCGCATATCACTCGATAGCTGTGCTAGATATGAGCTAATTGCCAGCTTAACCTTCTCCGGTGTTTCAGGGTCATTAAAAACCAGGTTCAACTGTTCTTTTGCATCTTCATAGCGCCTTGTCAGGTGGTAGGAAACAGCCAGCTCAAGTCGCGCACGATTAAGTTCAGGCTGGTTATTTAAAATGGTTTCAAATATTTCAATTGATTTAAAAAGTTCGCCATCCTGCCTAAAGCGCATGGCATTATTAAATAATGTATCCGGGTCAAGTGCTTCTTCAGCATAAGCAGCTGGCACTAGAAGAGCAGCATATAAAAAGGCAGGTGCTAAAATTTTTTTTATCATTTAATTGTCCTTGAAATACAGAAAGTCATTTTTTCCGTGATATTGACGTTTTTTATATGATAATACAAGAGAAACCGCGTTGTTAGCCTGTTTTTTAGAGTAATTAAAAGCAGTAATTAAGTTGAATACAGGTGAAAATTCAATGGATGAATGTTTTATTCTGAGGTCTTGGTCTATTATTCTAGAAAGATTAGTTGAAAGTACGTCAAGAGGTCGCGCTATATAATGTGCAGTCAACTGATGTTTCTAGGGTTGTATTTAATAGTTGTATAAGCTCAAAGTCACAAATTATATGTTCATTTAAATTTAAATGGGGGTAACAGCTTGAATTGTAGAAGGCCGTTTCTGTTACGATTTTTTTGTTTAATGTTAGTACTAATGCCTGAAATAGCTACAGCTGATTTATTTGGCTATAAGGAAAATGAACGTGAAAATTTAAATATCTTTCCACAGTGGCTGTCCGTATTAGAGCGAAATATAAAATTGAATGCCCCGCAGGGAAATTGTGAGACTAATGAGCTAGACCAGTGTCATGTTAAAAACTGGTTTGGTTATTTGAACAGTATTCGCCATTTGTCAAAAATTAAACAAATTAACAAAGTCAATTTTTATGCAAATGAGCATGATTATATTCTAGATATTGAAAATTACGGGGTTAATGATTATTGGGCTACACCAGGAGAGTTTTTAAATAATAGTGGTGATTGCGAAGATTATGCAATCACCAAAATGCTTTCATTGAAAATATTGGGCTTTGATATGCGGGGTATCAGGTTGGTGGTTTTGCAAGATACTAATTTAAGAATACCCCATGCTGTTTTAGCGGTTAGTATGAAAAACGATATTTTGATTCTGGATAACCAGGTTGCAGAAGTGGTTTCACATAAACATGTTTTACATTATGTTCCGGTCTATGCAGTGAATGAAAAAAACTGGTGGATGTTTATTCCCCAATAAATTCAAATGATAAGTGCAAAGTTATAAATGAGTGAAAATAAAGTATCAGAATGAAAGATGAAAAAAAAATAAAGCTTACTCCGGCATTGGCTAATGGGCTGCTAATAATTTTTGTAGGGATTAGTGTGTGGCTGATATTTGAATTTGTAGAAAAAGAAAGAAACCGTGATTTGTTAAACTGGCAGTCTCATCTTGCGTTGCTGGCGGAAATTAAATCTACGGCTGTTGAAAACTGGCTTGAAGAAAGAAAAAACAAATTAAATAAGTTGGCAGAAAATACTAGTCTGAGATTGTTTCTGTCGGAATATAGTCATATAGATGAAGTTGACAAAATGGTCTTGAGTGCTCTTCGCGGACATGTAAGAAATCTATTAAGATCAAGTGAAGAAAAGTTTGGGGTTAGAGGGGGTGGTAACGAAGTCAATAATTTAAATATAGATAATTCAAGTGAATATGGGCTTGCAATACTGGGTGTAAATCAAAATTCTGTTATGTCGACAAAGGGATTTTCGAAAAATCTTGAAATGCATAAAGGTGTTATCGATAAAGCCTATAAGTTAGCGCTACCACAAATTATTGATATCTATTCTGGGCAAAAACAACAACCCGTATTTGGATATATTGTGCCTGTTTTTAAGGTTCAAAACCTGAATAAAACACATCCGATTGGTGCTGTAATTTTTTTATTGAATCCATATAATAAATTGTATGACATATTGAAAAATACTCAAAGCGTGACAGAATCGGATGAAAGTTTACTGATAAGAGATGACGGATCAAATATTGTTTATATAAGCCCACTTAAAGGTGAGTATAAAATATTTCATCGATTATCAGGTAATAGTCAATTAGCTTCATTTTTTGCATATCATAATTCTGGCGGGTTTGATGAAATGATAGATTATTATGGTAATGATGTATTGGTTACAGGGCGAAAAATAAAAAATAGTTCGTGGGGTCTGGTGCAAAAAATTTCTGTTTCAGAAGCGCTAGCTGAGTCTAATAAACATCAAAAATTTTTATTAACTACATTCATATTAATTGTAATGATTATTGCTTTGTCATTTGTTGCGATTTGGCGGCACGGCACAGGTGTTCGGTTAAAAAAATTAAGTGATGAGCTTGAGATGCGAACAGCTTTGCTTAATGGAGTTGCGGATAATATAAAAGACAAAATAGTTTTACTGGATGATCATTTAAAGGTGGGTTTCATAAATTCAGCTTTCACACAAGCGCTGGATGCGGATGAAGAGGAAGTAAAATCAAAGCATATATCAAGTGTTTTAGGGAAGGAAACATCGGAGCTATTATTAAATAGTTCATGTGCTGATAGTAAGCCCAGCGTTAAGTCGTTGTTAATAAATGCATGTGAACGGATATATCATGTGACTTTTACACGATTAAATTCGAGTGAGCATAAAAGTGCAGGTTTATATGTATTGCATGATATTAGCGATTTAAAACATGAGCAGAAAAGGCGTGAAAAATTAGCTCGGGGTATTATTGGGGCACTAGTAAAGGCAGTGGATTTACATGACCCATATTGTCTAAATCATTCTACTCGTACACGAGATGTTGCGATGGAAATTGCTAAGGAAATGGAATTATCTATGCAAAGGATGGAATCATTGGAAATGGCTTCGTTGCTGGCTAATATTGGCAAACTTTTTGTACCTAAAGAAATACTTATTAAAATGGACGCCTTGTCAGAAGATGAATCAAGTCAGCTGAAAAAGCATATTGAGTTTGCTGTGGATATACTTTCTGAATTATCTTTTAATGGTTCTGTGGTGGAAATAATTTCACAAAAAAATGAAAGACTAGATGGTAGTGGCTATCCAAAAGGACTCGTTGAAAGTGAAATTATGCTTGAATCTAGAATATTAGCGGTGGCAAATGCCTTTGTGGCGATGGCAAGTTCACGGGCTTATCGTGAAGGTCGCGCTGTGAAAGATGTGGTAGATATATTGATTGAACAGTCAGGGACGCTATATGACCGCCATGTGGTTGCGGCTTTATTTCACATATCAGAGAATAAAGCGGACTGGAAAACCTGGCAAAGGACATAAAATTGTCGAAATTAGTATCGAAATAATAATTCTATGATTTAAGCAGGGCAAATCTGTTAGAGATGCAATAAAAACACTGCAAGCTATTGATTTTTTAAGCTAAATAAAATAATAACGAAAATACAATAGAGAAATTTAGCTTGTCTTTTGAAGATAAGCCGTTAATTTAAATTAGTATATTAGGATTAACTGTTTGTTTTTTAATTCAATGACAGACATTATTAACTGTTAGAAAAATAAATGAATACACGTTGGGAGCTAGCGGCATCATGTACGAATCTTTTTACGGGCTTAGGGAAAAGCCGTTTACACTCTTACCTGATCCGGACTATTTATATTTAAGTCCTAAGCATCAACGTGCGTTGACGCTTTTAGAATATGGCATGATGAATCATGCAGGTTTCAGTGTGATTTGCGGTGATACAGGAGCAGGTAAAACTACATTGATCCGTCGTCTTCTTGTTGAGTTAGGAGATGAAATTAGAGTTGGCCTGATAACCAATACACATCACTCATTTGGCGAACTGTTAAATTGGGTTCTCATGGCATTTGGGCTTGATGGTGACGGTAAAAGCAAGTCGCAGATGCACCAGATGTTTATTGACTTTCTGATAGAACAATATGCGCAGAATAAACATACCGTTTTAATTGTTGATGAAGCACAGAACATGGATGCAGATACTCTGGAAGAGCTGCGTATGTTATCAAATATTAATGCGGATAAAGATCAACTATTGCAGGTTATTTTGGCAGGTCAACCTGCATTACGAGAAACATTACGTAAACCTGAGTTAATGCAATTTGCACAACGTATTGCTGTAGATTATTACCTTGAATCGCTGAGTGCTGAAGAAACCAGAGAATATATACATCATCGTTTAAGTGTGGCAGGAGCACAAAAAACTATTTTTACTGATGATGCCTGCAAAGCTATATTCAAGTTTAGTGGTGGCACACCCCGATTAATTAATCTACTTTGCGACACCTCACTCGTGTACGGTTTTGCTGAACAAAGCGAAATTATAGAAGCACAACTTGTGCATGATGTTGTTCGTGAACAACATAGCAACAGCATAATTCCAGCATTTAATTCTGTTCAGCCTGAAGTGGCAGCTAAAGAAACACCTGGTTCCCCGGGTGTTGAGCCTGTTATTGATCAATCGAAAAAAGTAGCTGAACAAAATATCAATCATGACAAGGTAGAGGAAAAATGCTATGCACCCGAACAATCAGTGGAGCGATTGTTAAGCCAGTCACAGGAAGAAAATGATGAAATACTGGCTAAAATGACACAGCAAGTACTGCAACAAAGTGTGGGTGCCAGTACAGTAAATAGTGCAGAGCCGCTTGCATCAGTAACACATACTAAAATACAGACAGGCGTTGAGAGGGCTAAGGTTAAAAGTGTCACTTCTGAAAACCTGAAAGATAAACCTGAAGATATAAAAGATGATTCAAATGTAACGCAAATAAAAATCAAAAAGCCAGGCGTAAATAAGGATGTTGAAAAAGAAATTAAAACGCCAGAAAATAATGAGACTTTAAAGCCAGAAGTAGAATCAGCTTCTGAAGATGCGCTGCAAATTGCTGAAAAACATCAGGCTGAAAAACTTCAGGAAGAAGATATTTATCCAATAGTACATATTGAAGAAAACCCAAAAAAAGGCTTCAATATGGTTCTATTGGGTCTGGTGGGGGGCATGTTTGTTGCGTCAATTATGATGATGGTCGCTGCCTGGATGATGTATGGTGCAAATGACAAGAATAACCAGCAATTAGCACAGCAAAATAAAAATCAACAAATTCAGCAAGATGTTGAGAATCGTGAACTGAAAGCCCTGCAAAAAGAACGTGATGCGGCTATAGCGGTTACACGGGCTTTGGAGAGAGAGCGAGATGCGGCGTTAAATGCAGCCAGGGTTCAGGAGGAAATACGCGCAGCAGAATTACGTGCTGCTGAACTTATTGCTTCACAGCAGCAATTGACGGAAAAAAGACTACAACAGCTCAGGGCAAGAACAAAGGAGGCTGAGCTTGCTGAATCCAGGGCATTAGAAAGAGAGCGAAAACTGCAGCAGAAAGCACAAAAAAGAGAGGCTGAGCTTGAAGAGAAACGCCTGATTTTGCATCGTAAAGAACAAATGCGTCTGGAGGCATTAACTATTGAGACAGAAATGTTAAATAAGCGATTACAGGCGGAACAGGGTGTAGTGGCGAAAGTGGTTGACACTGAGCCAGATGTAAAAGTTAAAGAAAAGACCAGGGAAAACAATAAAGAAAAAGCAAGGAAGAGTTTTTCAGCCAATCCATGCAATAGCCCTTCAGCAAAATTTCTTTCTACGTGTAAAAAATAAATGTATGCATTATTATGCTATAACGCATGATAAGTGAAACAAAATGCTATAAATTTGTTACAGAACAATACTTATTTAAATTATCATTGCTGTCCCGTTAACAGCTAGAGACATGAATTGGGGGTGCCTGCCTAAGACCGTCACCCGCATGGAGGCGGGTGTCGAGCCACCAGGGAGGGTTTTACGGTGTGCCCTGTGATTATATGGCGGCAGGTATCCCCAATTCATGTCTCGAACAGGATAAAGTGAAAGTTAATCTAGCCACAATACGCATTAAACATAAAATCATTTCTGTTAACGGACCAGCAGTGTTAAATTATATAGATCAAATGGCGTGGGTTTAAGTGGATTTTTGTAATAAATTCAGGTGTAGCAGGACTTCTATATAGTAATAATTATACTGAAGTGTGAAGCAGGTTTTAGAAAAAACATCTTATCTCATTATTATGGATATTTATAAGTATTAGAAATCAGATTTTGCTTTGATGAAAATTAAGGGATTAATATGAGTATAAAATACAGCCTATTAGTAGTAATTACAGTAGCAGCGTTGTTAATGATAAATAGTTTATGGTTATCGAAGATGCCTGAAACTCATCTCTGCGAAGATTGTGAGAAAACGTTGTAAACTGTTCGCTATAAAGAATCGAAGTAAATCAATTACAGTCTCTTTCACATAATATTCTATTAGTTCTGCACTATCCATTTAAAAAATGTGTACAGACAACGGTCGTTATACCATGTCAGCCTGTTTAGAGTTAATGGTAATGTCAGTTATTATTGTTATTCCCCTTAAGTTTAATGACAAATGAGCTACACTATTTATAGTTACATATAAAAATGAGAAACACTATGCCACTATCCAGTAAACCAGAAAATATTCACTTACATTGGCGCAGAACTAAGATTATTGCAACCCTGGGGCCCGTAAGTAAAAGCGAAAAAAAAATCACCGAATTAATTGAAGCAGGTGTCAATATATTTAGACTAAATATGTCCCATGGCACTCATGATGAACACCGACAAATTGCTGAACGTATTAGAAAAATATCAAAACGTAAAAAAGTACATATTGCGATACTTGTTGATTTGTGCGGGCCTAAAATTCGCGTTGGTGAATTCGAAGAAGGAAAAATTGAATTAAAGTCAGGTGAACAAGTTGTGGTGAGTTGCTCGCTCACAGTGGGCGGGCAAGGTTTGATTCCTTCACAATATAAAAGCTTATATAAAGATGTGAATAAGGATGAAAGAATATTGCTTGATGATGGAAAGATAGAATTAAAGGTTAAATCTATTAAAGATAAAGAGGTGACCTGTGAAGTTGTGTATGGAGGTGTACTCACAAATAAGAAGGGACTAAATCTTCCAGATTCAAATATATCTACCAGTAGCTTTACCAGTAAAGATAAAAAAGATTCAGAGTTAGCAATTGAGCTAGAAGCTGATTTTCTGGCACTAAGTTTTGTGCGAGATGAAAGGTGTATAAAAACGTTAAAGCGTTATGTTAAAAGTGCTGGTGGTGACATACCTGTTATTGCAAAAATAGAAAAACCTGAGGCGATAAAATTTATTGATAATATTATTGCTGAAGCGGATGGAATAATGGTTGCCCGCGGAGATTTGGGAATAGAAATGCTTGCGCAACAAGTCCCCTTAATTCAAAAGGAATTAATTAATAAAGCCAGGTTATATGGAAAACCGGTAATAGTGGCAACTCAAATGCTTGAATCGATGATAGTAAGCTCAAAGCCAACAAGAGCCGAAGTAGGTGATGTTGCTACAGCAGCACTATCCAGTGCTGATGCGGTTATGCTGTCAGCAGAAACCGCAAGCGGAAATTTTCCTGTGCTTGCGGTTAATATGATGGATGATATTTTACGAGAGATGGAGGTGTATCAGTGGAAAAATGGAAAATTTGGTGAGGCTGATTTTGAAAAGTGTGCTGAGTTAATTGAACCAGATAGAAAAGCAATTTCAAGGGCTGTAAAGTCTTTGGCACATGAACTAAGGTTGCAGGGAATAATAGTACCAACTCGAAGTGGCTCAACAGCAAAGGTATTGTCAGCAGATAGACCGGGTGCACCACTAATAGGCGTAAGTTGTGATGATGCCGTTTGCAGACGTTTGTCATTAAACTGGGGTGTAGTGCCCATTTGTATTAAAGAAAAAACAACCCATGACTGGCAGGGACTTTGCGATCAGGTAGCAAAAACATGTGAGTTGGCAAGCACAGGTAACAGGGTTTTACTTGTTTCAGGTTTTAGTGATGACCCCGCATTTAACGAACCTGTTTTAAAGTTAATGAAAATTAATAATTAGTTGAAGCAATCTATCGAGTAAGTAAAAATTAGCCTACGAGTACATGGTAATTCATGAGAATAGTGGATCCGCTTCGCTTGATCCACCCTACGATTAATAATGTTCCTCTGTATCTCTATGGCAATAATAAATAGTGATTAATAGAGTTGTGTTGGATGTATCTGGATTATATTATCAATCATCAGGTTCAGGCGCAAAGCCACGACGTAAAGTATTTTCAGTAATGCAGTAGGCGTCCATAAACTCTAGTAAGTAATCAGCTCCCCCTGCCTTGCTACCAGCGCCACTCATTTTATGTCCACCAAAGGGTTGCCTGCTGACCAGGGCACCGGTTGTTTTTCTGTTGAGGTATAGGTTACCCACGTCAAAATTATTTTGAGCATATTCCAGATGTGATGGCTGACGAGAATAAACTCCACCAGTTAATGCATAACGAGATTTATTTGCAATGTCTATGGCCTGTTTAAAATTATTGGCTTTTATTACAGAGAGAACCGGGCCAAAAATTTCTTCCTGTGCAAGCGGTGATAAAGAGTCTACATCAGTGAAAATGCAGGGCTTAATGTAAAAACCATTTTCAATATCGGTAGAGGCTTCGTCGTTATGTAGGTTTGCAGTTTGTTGTGCGTGTCGAATCGCCTGTTGAATTTTGTCATAGGATGACGGGTCAATTACTGGGCCAATAAAGTTGTGAGGATCTTCAGGTGAGCCCATGATGAGGCTTTGGGTGGTTTCTATAAGGCGTTTTAAAAATTTGTCATAAATATTAGCAACTACAATAACCCTTGAAGCTGCGCTGCACTTTTGCCCCTGAAAACCAAAAGCTGAATTAACTACACCTAAAACGGCTTCATCCATATCCGCATCGTTATCTACAATAATGGCATTTTTACCACCCATTTCGGCGATAACTTTTTTAATGTGATGTTGGCCGGGTTGAATATGGCTGCCAATGCTTAAGAGTTTTAATCCAACCTGTAATGAGCCGGTAAAAGCAATAATTTTAATTTCAGGTTTACGTGCAAGATATTCGCCGATTATTTTTCCTGAGCCAGATAAAAAATTAATAACGCCATCAGGTATGTCTACTTCCTGCCAGAGTTCGATGAATTTTGATGCAACGACCGGTGTCAGGCTTGATGGTTTTACAATGCAGGTGTTGCCGGTAACAATTGAAGCGCTTAACATGCCGCATAATATGGCTAACGGGAAATTCCATGGAGGAATGACAAGGCTGACGCCTCGAGGCTTAAAATTAAAATGGTTATATTCACCATTAATGCTTACAGATTTGCCTTTGGCAATTATTTCTGCCTGTTGTGCATAGTAGTTTAGGAAGTCAATTGCTTCGCACACATCGCCATCGGCTTCCTGCCAGTTTTTACCCGCTTCAAATATTTGCCATGCGGCAAACTCCATGCGCTTTTTAGTTAAAAGGGAAGCAACTCTGCGTAAATAATCGGCACGCTTTTGAACCGAAGTATTTTTCCATGATTCAAAGGATTGTAAAGCTGCCTGTAATGCATCATCAGCATTTTTATGGCTGGCACTGGAAACCTTGCCAATTAACTGTGATGGATTAGCCGGGTTAAATGAGCTTATAGTATGGTCAGTATATATTTTTTTGCCATTAATGATAAGTGGGAAAAGACCACCAAGCTGATGCTTAACTTTATGGGTGTAACTATTAAAATCATCGCATTGTTGTTGAGTAGTAAAGCGTAATAATGGCGTGTTTTTAAACGTGGATTTTATAGCAGATTTTAATTGTACAGATTTTTTTGTTGGTAAGGGAGCATCGAAACTTTGATTATTGAATAGCTTGTTTTGTATTCCAAAGCCGGAATCGATCATGTTTTGTCCACTGGAATTTTCAAGTAAACGGCGTACGAGGTATGCCATGCCGGGAAGTGTTTCGCCAAAGGGTACATAGATACGTAAACGATAACCCATTTTGACTAATGCGGGTTTAAGTGCATCGGCCATTCCAAAGAGCATTTGAAACTCAAATTGACTATTTTCTAATTTCAGTTTATCAACTAAAGCCATTGCAAATGCAATGCTGCGCGGGTTGTGGGTGGCAATAGCCGTGCGAATAGTCTGCTGAGAATTTAATAATAGATACAGGCACTTTTCAAAATTGCAATCCGTATCGCACTTATTCTGCCATACAGGGCAAGGCCAGTTGTTTTGTCTTGAAATGACTGTTTCATAATCCCAGTATGCACCACGAACCAGGCGAATAGTGACGGGTGTGCCGCGAATTTTGAGCAAGCTAATTAAGTTTTCAATATCTTCGTGTGTATCTTTCAAGTATGCCTGTAGTGCCAGGCCGATATGCGGCCATGCCTTAAACTCATCTTCCATAATGATTTGCTGAAAACAGCCAAGTACAATGTTTTTAAACTCGTATTGCTCCATGTCGATGGTAATGAATGCATTGTTTTTAATCGCTGCCCTAAGTATAGGCCTTAAACGCTCACAAATAGCTTTGATACTGGCTTGTGGAGCAACAGAACGAATTTGAGAATAGAGTGATGAAAGTTTTAATGAGAGATTAAGTCTGGGTGAATCTTCGTTGTGACAGATATCAAGTAATGTATTCTGGCTCCAGTTACCGACTGGTTCAGAAAGGCTGGTTAGCATTTGTATATATTGTTGTTGATAGGCATCGCTTTCAACTTCAGAAATAGTTGCCTCTCCCAATAAATCCAGGGTGAAGTTCATATTCTGGTGGCGTAAACGGCTAATGCTGTTCATCGCGTGATGTAATTTGTAACCCCCCATAAATCGACGTGCCAGACCCCTAAGGGTGTAGCGAACAGTGGGTGCTGCAATCCGTGTTGCCCAGGGTGTGTCGCTATGATTTAAACCCCATTTGGCGAGACTGGGTAATTGCAGATCTGAGAAATATTCCTGTAAGTGTTCAGCAAGTGATTGGTCATCAGTGAGACTGGGTAAAACATCAATAAAACGTAAACACTGAATACGAAAATCAGCCTCGGATATCGTGCGGCTAATGAGTAGATCAAGCCAGTTATGCGGATGTGTTTGCTCAGATATACAGCTTGAAACAGCGACAGAAAGGCGCTTTCCACAGTCTTCTATTTGCTGTTGAAATAGGTCAGGTATTTGGTGTTGAACAGCCATAAGAGGTTACCTTTACAGACATCCCTTATAGTGTAATAGCTCTTTTGTGTACAGCTTGCAAGTGATAAGAGGTGGATTGCGATATGTGGTGTCGTTGAAGTATTAGCCTGGAAGCTTAAGTATTCTTATTCCAGAAAGACAAGCCCAATGCCATCGGGTTCCTGGCGCACCACCTTTGCTCTGTTAACAGGTGGCTCTTCACCGTCACCTAACTGGTTTTTAAGGCGGACTTTGACTTCAGTGTTAATGGCAGGTAGGTTAATGTCATCCAGAATGAGATAAAGCCCCCCATCACTAATATTACGGGTGCGGACATTCATCATATCCTGTCCGGGAAGGGTGAGTTCAATATCTACAATTAGCCCAATGCGTAAGTGTTTTCGATTTTCTGCTGACATAATATATTATTAGTTTTTTAAGTCTAACTACAATAATAGCTATCAATTCTGGATTTGCACAGATTTAAGTATTTCCGTGATGTCGGTAAACCATTTTTCAAAAGTGGGTTTTAACTCAGGTATCTTGAAAAGATCGTTATAAATAGTTGGGTTAGCAATTGTCAGAATGGTGTTATCACCTTCAGCAAAAATGGCGATTTTTAGAGGAAGATATGGAATTAACTGCGGGTACTTTGTTGAAATTTGCTGTATTTCTTTACCTTTTCCAAAAAATACGACCCGGTATTTATCCGTTTCATAGCCCTTTTTACTCAGGCCTACATCAACACGTTGTATTCGGCTTAATTCATAACCCTGTTTTTTAATGGCTTCCTGTAGCAACGCCATTGTTTCAGGAAAAGCTTCCGATGAGCGAACCATAATCATTTCACCGGTAACGACTGCCAGGACATTTGTTGGTACTAACAGGTATGCTAACAAAGCTGAAAACACTGATGCACGTAATATATTCACAGGCTGGCATCCTCCAGTATGCTGGTATAAACATCATGCATCTGATCACATGATTCATCCAGTTCATTATTATTAAATAGTTGACTGAGGTGTTTAGGGTTAATGCTCATCATTTGGACCTGGTTATTGTTTTGTATAACAGTAATACGGCAGGGTAAGAACATTCCAACACGGGGGTCAATTTTTAGAGCATCATATAAAAAGCTGAAACTACAGAAATAAATAATAGTCTGTCTGGGATTTTCAGATTCCACAACATCAAAACCGTGGGTAAGTGCCTGGTCACGAATGTGCACAAAGTTAGATCCGGTGATAGCGCGTTTTACATTCGCTACAGTTTCATCAAATGAATAGGGGGAGTCTACAACCAGGCTGGGGGGTTCTTCACGGTATATCGATTTGTGGGTAATATTATTTAACTGAAAGCTGCGAATATAACTCACTAGATCATCGATATTTTTGCTGTTTAGCCCCAGGCTTTTAGCTGAAGGCATAGGTGTATCGGTACGCCCATGTTCAATAATATAGCGAAGCATTGAATCGGTCGCTGAATTTAATAGACCTTGATTATTTAAGGCAGGGGGCGTAATCGCAATGCCAACTGATCTTGAAAAATGTAAGCCAGAGCCTTTTCCACCCAGTGCATCTTTGCCATGACAGGATGCACATTTATCCTTGTACAGGGTTTTACCGGCAACTTTATCTGCTTTTATATTCTCTGTATTCCATATTGGTGCAGGAGATTTACGCCAGCTATCTATGTAGCGAATGATTTCATCAATATCAGATTCGGACATCCAGTAGAACGAAGGCATAATTCTATTCGGCCTGCCGAGGCGGATTGTCTGTTTGATGTAGTTATTTGATGCGGATTGAAGGAAGTTACCTGTTGAAAGGGGGATGCCCATTCCGCCCTGGCCGTCATTGCCGTGGCAAATAGAGCAGTTTTCCAGGTAGAGATTTTCGCCCCTGCTTTCTGCAAAGCTCGGTTGCAGAAGGCTAAAAGAGATGGAGATCAACAATGTTGATAACTGTAATACAGGTTTTAAGAGCGAGTTGTTAGTAATCATAAGGGGTAATAGCATATCATGTAAGCATTAGAGTTTGTTAATATATGTCAAGCATCAGAAATATCATTCCAGGCTTTTTTAAGTCTTTTAGCCGACACAGGCACTAGTGTACCAATTTCCTGGGCAAAAAGAGAAATACGATACTCTTCGAGCATCCAGCGATATTGCTCCAGTTGTTCTGAATGCTGGTTGTTTTTGATTAATGCATTCACACGGTTTTGGTACTCTACCCATAAAGCAGTAATTTCAACTCTGGCCTTGCGGTCACGATCCGGGTTTGCCTGAATTTTCTCAAGTCGTTTTTCAATACCTTTAAGATAACGTGAAAAATTAATTAAATTTTCCTGTTTTGTTTCCAGGACAAAATTTTTGTGTAGTAAATTATTTAGTTGGCCCTGAATATCGGTCATTGCATCTAACCAGTTAAGGGGAGGATTTTTGAGTTTCTTTTTTAGCAGATGATAAACGTCAAGAATACGACCGAGCTGCTCGGTAAGTTCCGTATACTGCTTATCGATGTGTTTTCTGTTATCAAGCAGATTGTTAAATTCAATTTCTGAACCCGGTAAGTGTTTTGTAAATAGTTCATCAACTATGCGGTAGATGATTTGTAATTTTAGTTGTTCACAAGTTCCAATTGATAAATATTTAGCGCACAGGTTCTGTTGTTTAGAAAGATTAGATTTTAAGTTCTTTATGGGGTGGGAAAGGGCATTAATAAATAATAGACGCAAGCCTTCGAAATGTTTATGCCGTGCTTCATGTTTTGAATTTATAATGCGAATATTAACCTGTTTACCCGACGCTACCAGTGATGGGTAGGCTTTAATAATTATTCCATTATTATTAATTTCAATATCTGCGGGTAATTTATCCAGCACATTACTATCTATATTATCCTGTTCCAGAGTGTTGCTTTTCTTTTGAGGCTGGCTGTTATCAGTTAGATTAGCGTATTTTTGCTGTAGCAGGCTGAGGTTCCTGTCCTGCTCAAGGGTTTTTCCATCGGCTGATATTACCCGGTAATTAAAAAAGAGATAATCAGCTAATTTATTTTCTTGCCATGCGTCATAGGGTATTTCTGTTCCTGTTATCTTTTTCAAATGACTAGACATGGAAGTGGTAAGACCTGAACTTCCTGGTGATAATGTTTCCAGGCAGGCTTCAGCAAAATTAGGCGCAGGTACGAAATGTTTTCTCAACTGCTTTGGAAGTGACCTAATAAGCTCAGTCATTTTTTCAAGTAGCATGCCTGGCACTAGCCAGTCACATATGCTCGTGTTTAAAGAAGCAAGTCCGGCGATGGGAGTAATTAGGGTGATACCGTCACAATGATGGCTGGGGTCAAAGTTATATTCGAGTGGAAATGTTATATCGTTAATTAGTATTGAGTCGGGAAATAAATTATCAGATATGTGGTCTGCACTTTTACTCATGAGATCATCAATTGATAATAATAAATCATCCGTATTATTTTGCTTAATCCATTTATTAAGTTGGGGTGCGCTGTAAATATCAGCTGGTAATCGTTGGTCATAAAAGTCATATACCTCATTATCATCAACAAGAATGTCCTGTCGTCTGGATTTTGCTTCGAGGTTTTCTATTTCGTTTATAAGCTTGCGATTTTCTTTAAAGAAATGATGATTACAGTTAAAGTCTCCCTGAACCAGTGCGCTACGAATAAAAATTTCACGGGATTCTTTTGGGTTTACTGGGCCGTAATTAACCTTGTTGCCCGGGTTTATAAGTAGCCCAAATAATGTGGACTTACGTGTAGCGGCAACCTGTGCAGTCTTTTTCTCCCAGTGTGCTTCTGAGTAGTTATGTTTAATCAGGTGACTTGCTTTATCCGCAACCCACTGGGGTTCAATTTTTGCAAGATGACGCGCATAAACTTTTTGTGTTTCAACAATGTCAGAGGCGACTACCCATTTTGGCCCGCGGTTAAACAGGCCAGATCCTGGAAAAATATGAAATTTACGCTGACGACACCCCTGGTATTCATGTCCCTCATCTTTAAAGCCAATCTGGCTTAGGAAGCCCGTAATTAATGCTCGGTGAATCTGGTTATAGTCAGCCTCATTAGAATTAAATTTTAAGTTCAACTCATTTAACATTTTTTTAATTTGGTGATGGGTGTCAATCCATTCGCGCATGCGCAGCCATGAAATAAAATGGTCTTTGCACCACTTACGTAGCTTGTTGGCCGATAATTCATTTTTTGCTGCATGGTATTTATGCCAGATATTTAACCAGCTAATAAAGTCAGATGCTTTATCGGTAAACGTTTTGTGTGCTTCATCTGCCGCCTGCTGCTTGTTGAGAGGTCGTTCGCGTGGGTCCTGGACAGCTAGTGCGGAAACAATAATTAATGTTTCTTTCAGGCAGCTTTCTTTTACCGATTCAATTAAAATTCGGCCAAGTTTAGGGTCGATAGGTAAGCGAGCTAATTGTTTGCCAATTTCGGTGATTTTATGATGGTTATTAATAGCGCCGAGTTCATGTAATAATTTATAACCATCGGTAACTAACCGGCTATCCGGAGGCTCGACAAATGGAAAATCTTCAACATGACCCAGCTGCATATTTTCCATCTGTAAAATAACCGCAGCTAAATTAGTGCGTTGAATTTCAGGTTCGGTAAATTCCTTGCGCAGGTTAAAGTCATCTTCAGAATAAAGTCGATAGCAGACGCCCGAACTGATACGACCACATCTGCCTTTGCGCTGGTTAGCAGAAGCCTGTGATATTTTTTCAATGGGAAGGCGTTGTATTTTACTGCGCCATGAGTAGCGTGAGATGCGCGCAAGCCCGGTGTCAATAACAAACTTTATTCCGGGAACCGTGAGCGAAGTTTCAGCCACATTTGTTGATAAAATAATACGACGCTGATTGGAGCCCTTAAAAATTTTATTTTGTTCAGCGGCAGATAAACGCGCGAGTAAAGGCAGTATTTCAGTATTTTGTAAATTTTGTTTTGATAAATAATCAGCGGTTTCTCGAATATCCCGCTCCCCACTTAGAAAAACCAGTATGTCACCACGATCATGATGGCTTATCTCATCTACACAGTCTGCAATTGAAACCTGTAAGTCTTTAGTTTCCCCCTCTTCAGATTCTGAATTACGGTATTCAACATCTACAGGGTAAGTGCGTCCGGAAACTTCGATTATAGGTGCATTATTGAAATGTGTTGAAAAACGCTGCGGGTCGATAGTCGCGGAGGTGATGATGATTTTTAAATCACGGCGCTTAAGAATGAGCTGTTTCAGGTAGCCCAGCAAAAAATCGATATTCAAACTGCGCTCGTGTGCCTCATCAACAATGATGCAATCATACTGATTAAGAAAAGCATCATGGTGAATTTCGGATAACAGGATGCCATCAGTCATGAGTTTGATCAGGCTATTTTCACCTAAAGTATCGCTAAAACGCACTTTGTAGCCTACCACCTGCCCGCATTCCGTTTTCAGCTCTTCAGCAATTCGGTTAGCAACTGAGCGGGCGGCTAATCGCCTGGGCTGGGTGTGGCCAATCATACCCCGAATCCCCAGCCCCGCATCTAGACACATTTTTGGCAGCTGGGTTGTCTTACCTGAACCGGTTTCACCACAAATAATGACGACCTGATTTTGTTGAATCGCCTGAATAATTTCATCACGTTTCTGACTAACAGGGAGTTCATCAGGATAGCTTGTGGTCGGTTTATTCTGGACTCGTGAACTATACTGATTAGCAGATGCATCAATAAATGTTTCCAGATTGACAAGTATCTGGTCGAAGGGTTTACTTGTCTTTATACGTGACTGGATAGTTTGAATTTTACGCCGGGCTGTAAACTGATCCTTCAGCATAATATGCCGAATCGATTTTTTTAACAGTTCAATCTTATTTTTGTGAGGCATACTCATATTATATAATTGCAGAATATTGTATAAATTAATGTAGTTAAAATTTAAGGAAGACCCTAGTAATAACTTTATTGGCCTGGACTATGCATAGTTTAAGTGAAAGCCAGTTTTCTGGCTTATTTAGGTGAATTATCAATAATATGAAGCAGGCGATTATACAGTTTATAAAGAAATTACCAGAGATACTTTTGGTTTTAGGGTTATTTTTTTCTTTTACAGCACATGCGAGCACAGATCGAGCCTGGCCTATCATCACATTTACCTGTGATAAAACAAAAAATGAGGTGAAATTAAAAAATGAAGTTAAATGGGGTGAGGCGGGTAGAAACTTCAAGTTTAACGCTAAGCAAGGCACTTATAACCCATGGGCACTAATAGCCTTCGAAAATCGTGGCAAAAGAAGGTTGGTTTCAGAAAAGGCACAGTTAAACCTTAGTTGCCAGTTAGGCAAAGCAAAATATCGGTTTGTTATTAAGCCTAAAATATTTAATACCAATTTTTTTGGAAAATGCGGCGATCGCCTGTCTGTTAAGGTGAGTGTTTATAAGGGTAAATCAATTCTAATTGAGGATAAAGTGATGGAAGCCTTTTGTCATGGAAACGCACCGGTATTAAGGGGTATAAAAGTAAAAGGTGAAAATAGTAAGGTTAAGTTATATAAGGTGCCCAGAAGTCGGTTTTATTAGGGAGGTTTTAAAATTCTTTTGGGTAGCGATGAACTCCCCGTACAGCTTTTGGTGGTCTCACACAGGGGGCAGAGCTTAAAAAGTAAGACCTGTCCACCGAGTGCGATGAATTATACAAGCGTTAATTACTGGTTGTTATGCGACTCCCGAGTCACTTCTTCAGAATAACTGCTGTTAGGCAAGAACACTGATTGTAGAATAGTGGACAGGCTATGCCTTCGTTTAACCATAAACAGGCTACAAGGGCGGTCTGGTTATATGGCGCGCCCAAGAGGATTCGAACCTCTGACTTCCACCTCCGGAGGGTGGCACTCTATCCAGCTGAGCTATGGGCGCGTAGGCGACGGAGTATATCAGAATAAATACCTTCGACAAAAAATGTGTAATGATCCTGGCCATCCGAAGATGAGATAGACGTGAATCCATAGTCAATCTGAAATATAATGTGCGCCTTTCTAAGACCTAAACCAGGGATCTATTCATGCCAAGCTCAAAGATTATCTATACTGAAACCGATGAAGCACCCGCTCTAGCCACTTATTCTTTGCTACCTATTGTTCAGGCTTATAGCCGTGTAGCAGGGGTTGAAGTTGAAACTCGGGATATTTCACTGGCGGGTCGTATCCTTGCTAATTTCCCTGATAACTTAAAAGATGAGCAGAAACAGGGTGATGCACTTGCAGAGTTAGGTGAGCTGGCAAAAACGCCGGATGCTAATATTATCAAACTACCTAATATCAGTGCCTCAATTCCACAGTTAAACGAGGCTATAAAAGAATTGCAGTCTCTTGGTTATGATGTTCCTGATTTTCCTGAGAATCCTCAGAACGATGCAGAACAGGCCATTAAAGCTCGTTATGCAAAAGTGTTGGGTAGTGCTGTAAACCCGGTATTGCGTGAAGGAAATTCAGACCGTCGTGTGGCTGCTCCCGTTAAAGAGTATGCGCAGAAAAACCCTCATTCAATGGGAGCCTGGAGTGCGGATTCCAAATCACATGTAGCTTCAATGTCTGAGGGTGATTTCTACGGCAGTGAGCAGTCTGTTGTAATAGAAACCCCGGGTGATGTAAAAATTGAGCTGTTGGGTGATGATGGCACAACGACCGTGTTAAAAGAAAAAACACCCGTATTGGCGGGTGAAGTGATCGATGCGTCGTTAATGAGTTGTAAGGCATTGCGTGTATTTTTTGAAGAACAGATGCAGGAGGCGAAAGCGCAGGGCGTTTTACTCTCGCTACACATGAAAGCAACCATGATGAAAGTATCAGACCCTATTATATTTGGCCATGCGGTGAGTGTTTATTTTAAAGATGTTTTCGAAAAACACGCGGCCATTTTTGAAAAAATAGGTGTAGACACGCGTAATGGCTTAGGTGATGTGTATGCAAAAATTTCCAGCCTGCCCGATGAGCAGCGAAAAGACATTGAGGATGACATTCAGGCGGTTTATCAAACACGACCTGAACTGGCGATGGTGAATTCAGATAAAGGAATTACTAATTTGCATGTGCCCAGTGATGTTATTGTCGATGCATCTATGCCCGCTGCTTTGCGTTCATCTGGCAAGATGTGGGGAACCGATAATAAGTTATACGATACGAAAGCGATGATTCCCGATCGTTGCTATGCGGGCATTTATCAGGAAGTATTTGTATTTTGTAAAAAGTACGGTGCATTTGATGTTGCAACCATGGGTAACGTGAGCAATGTAGGTTTGATGGCACAGAAAGCCGAAGAGTATGGTTCACATGATAAAACTTTCCAGATTCCGCACAAAGGCACGGTAAAAGTGAGTGATGCATCAGGTAATACCCTGTTAGAGCATAAAGTTGAAACCGGTGATATCTGGCGTATGTGTCAAACTAAAGATTTACCCATTCAGGACTGGGTTAAACTTGCGGTAAATCGTGCAAAAGCAACCGGCCAGCCTGCTATTTTCTGGTTAGATAAAAATCGTCCCCATGATGCAAATATAATTGTTAAGGCTGAAGCCTATTTAAAAGACCATAATACATCGGGTCTTGAAATTAAAATAATGTCGCCAGTGGATGCCATTCGCTACACATTGGATCGAGTAAAAGCGGGTGAAGATACCATTTCTGTCACTGGAAATGTTTTGCGAGATTACTTAACCGATTTATTTCCCATATTAGAATTAGGCACCAGTGCCAAGATGCTATCTATTGTTCCCCTGTTAGCGGGCGGTGGATTATTTGAAACCGGTGCGGGTGGCTCTGCGCCTAAACATGTGCAGCAGGTGTTAGAAGAAAACCATCTGCGTTGGGATTCCCTGGGAGAGTTTTTAGCCATAGCGGTTTCACTGGAAGATCTTGCGCAAAAAACCAAAAACTCATCTGTAACAGTTTTAGCCGATGCCTTGAATAAAGCGAATAGCCTGTTTTTAACCAATAATAAATCTCCATTACGTAAGGTTGGTGAGCTGGATACCCGGGGCAGTCATTTTTATCTGGGCATGTACTGGGCACAGGCATTAGCAGAACAAACTGAAGATAAAGCAATACAGGAAAAATTTATACCTGTAGCTAAACAGCTAACAAATTATGAAAATAAAATTGTTGAAGAATTGAATGTGGTGCAGGGCAAGCCTGCGGATATCGGTGGTTACTATCGCTCTGATAAAACAAAAGTAGCAAATGTCATGCGGCCGAGCATAACGCTGAATTCTGTGATTGATAGCATATAGCCATTCAGCTATTCATGTCTTGAATCTACCCTGTTCAGGCTCATCTCCATCGGGGACAGAGCGCCAAAAGGCGGCGGTCTGTCCCCGATGAAGATAAACCTAAACAGTGTAATCTGAATTAAAACATAAGCATCTGAAAGAGATAATAGGCTACGATATAAATCGATCGAGTGAGCGATAAGAAATAGCCTCACTTAAATGTTTTGCATCTATATTTTCAGCCTTGTCCAGGTCAGCAATTGTTCTGCTCATACGCAAAATTCTGTGGTAAGCACGTGCAGATAGTTTTAATTTTTCCATCGCTTGATCCAGTAATTTTATTTCTGCTGATTTCAATGAACAAAATTTTTCTGTTTCTCGGCTGTTTAGCTCGGCACTTGTTTTACCACAACGCTCCAGTTGTTTTTCAAATGCACTAATCACGCGTAATTTTATAATTTCACTTGTTTCAGTGTTTGTATTGCTTTCAGATAAAGCCTTGCGGTCGATAGCTGGCACTTCAATATGAATATCAATTCTATCCAGTAGTGGTGCAGAAATTCTTGAACGGTGTTTAAGTTGTTGTTCAGTGGTGCATTGGCATAATGACTTACCATCACAATTGTAACCTTGTGGGCATGGGTTCATTGCGGCAATCAATTGAAAGTTCGCGGGAAATTCAGCCTGACGTGCAGCCCTGGAAATGGTGATCATTCCGGTTTCTAAAGGCTCGCGTAAAACATCTAAAGTGTGGCGATCAAACTCTGTGAGTTCATCTAAAAAAAGTACTCCATTATGTGCCAGTGAAATTTCACCGGGTTTCGGGTTCGGGCCACCACCCACTAATGCAACCCCCGATGCGGTATGGTGAGGAGCACGAAAGGGGCGTTGCCCCCACTCTTTTATATCAAAACCCTGATTGCTAACAGAGCGAATAGCTGCACTATCGATTGCCTGTTGTTCCGTTAATGGGGGAAGTAAACCGGGCAGGCGAGATGCGAGCATGGTTTTACCTGTGCCCGGTGGCCCCACCATCAGTATATTGTGTCTGCCAGCGGCAGAAATTTCTAACGCCCGTTTTGCCCTGTGCTGCCCCTTAACATCGCTAATATCCAGAGGCTGTTTATGCTGTATTGGTGGTTTTGCATCAGGGCGTTGTAAATCTTCCTGTTGATGCAGGTAACGGCATATATCTAATAAATAATTCGCCTGAAAAACATCGGCGCTCTTAATCAATGCGGCTAATGCGGCTGATGCCTGAGGTAAAATCAAGGTGTGATGATGTTTTTTTGCGCCAAGCGCAACGGGCAGGGCCCCACTCACCGGACGTAGCTCGCCACTTAATGCAAGCTCGCCGTGAAATTCAAGCAGTTGTAAATTGGCATCCGGAATTTGCTTTGATGCAGCAAGAATACCAATAGCAATGGGTAGATCATAGCGACCACCATCTTTAGGTAAATCAGCGGGAGCAAGATTGACGGTGATTCTTTGCATCGGGAAATCAAAACCGGAATTGATTATAGCGGCTCGAACCCGGTCTTTACTTTCACGCACAGCGGCTTCAGGTAGGCCTACAATGGATAGAGAAGGTAACCCACTTGAAATATGAACTTCTACACTGACTGCAAGTGCAGTAACCCCATTGAGTGCCTGAGTATTGATGGAGGCATATGACATGGATTCCCTTCCTCAAATATTTTTGAAATTTCAAAAAACAGCTTTTACTTTAAATTGTTTTTTTCCAGCTCTGCTACTTGCTGTTCTAACTGTTTAAGTTTATCTAATGTACGCGCAAGCAGGGCAGTTTGCACATCAAATTCTTCTCGGCTTACCAGGTTCATCTGTTGCAAACTGGTTTCAAGAATTGCTTTTATATTGCTTTTCACATCTGATTTTAGTGCTTTTAAACTGTCGGGCATTACTGACGATAACTTATCGGCAAGATCGTTTATGTTTTGGGTGTCAATCATTTAGGTCACTCTGAAAAAATAAACCTAAGTGTACATCAAATACGTTGCACCTGCTTTGTGCATAAGCAAGCACCAAAATAGCGCAAAGATAAAACAAATGACTCATTTTAGGGCGTAATGGGTATGAGAAAATCAAATTTAGAATATTAGTAATGGATGTAAGTATATGATTTTAAATTAAAATATGTAGTTGGCACGTCTGCTGCTGTGTACCATGTAAACAATATTAAGCAATTTTATAGAATATGCAGAGGTCTATACATGAAAAAATTAAACGTTTTAGCAGTTGGTGCTGTGATTACAGCAAGTAGTTTTATGAGCAGTAATGCAATAGCCGGTGCAAGCGCAAATATTGGTTTCCTTTCTGATTACTACTATCGAGGTGTGAAGCAAGCAGATTCAACGGGTTCTGTTGGCCTTGATTATGAGCATGACAGTGGATTGTATATCGGTACATGGCTTGCTGATGTGGGTGGGCAAGGCGATGTGAGTGCGAGTGATGGAATTGAATTTGACCTGTTTGCAGGATATGCAGGTAATTCAGGAAAGTTTACGTATGGTTTAGGTTATACAAGTTACCAGTATACCGGCGACTTTGATTCAGCTTATAACGAAGTCAATTTAACCGCAGGTTATGACGCAATAAGCTTTGAATTTTCCTCAGGTACACATGACGAGATAGTCGGTACCACGGTTAATGATAAAGATGAAGATTATACCTTTATCGCGCTGTCATATGAGTTTGATATTTTAACCGCAACCTACGGTGTATGGGGTGGTGATCTTGAAGGTGCATATTTTGAATTAGCTTTAGCAAAAGAATTCAGTGGGATTGATTTTGGCGCATCTTTAATTAATGGAGATGCCGAAGAAACCCCAAGTACAGGTGCTAGAAACTTTGCAACAGATGGTACGGCACTGGTTTTTTCAATTGGTAAATCTTTCGATCTTTAATTTATATTTAAAGTGAAAATCATTAATTATCTGAAGTGTTTATTTTTCACTTATCAGATGAAGGAGTTTTAGTTTATGAAACTAATATCGGCAATAATTAAACCTTTTAAGCTGGATGATGTGCGTGAAGCACTATCAGAAATTGGCGTGCAAGGTATTACAGTGACTGAAGTTAAAGGCTTTGGTCGTCAAAAGGGTCACACTGAGTTATATCGCGGTGCTGAGTATGTTGTTGATTTTCTACCCAAGGTAAAACTGGATGTGGCAGTTGATGATGGCATCGTCGATCAGGTGATTGAATCAATTCGTAACGCAGCGAACACGGGCAAAATTGGAGACGGCAAGATATTCGTTTATCCAGTAGAGCAGGTTATTCGAATTCGTACCGGTGAAAGCGGTCCTGAAGCACTTTAATTTTTGAGGGTATAAACAAGTGGAAAATCAAATTTTCGAACTTCAATATGCAATGGACACATTTTACTTTTTGGTGTGCGGTGCATTAGTAATGTGGATGGCGGCTGGCTTCGCAATGTTAGAGGCAGGCCTGGTTCGCTCAAAAAACACGACAGAAATATTAACCAAGAACGTCGCCTTGTTTGCGATATCGTGCATAATGTATCTGGTGTGTGGATATCAGATCATGTATGAGGGTGGTTTCTTCCTCTCAGGTATTGTGCTTGATGGGGCTGCAAATGCAGACGCTTTAGCTGCAACTGTGTTAACTGAATCTAAAGAAGCCGGTTTCGGTGGGGGTGCAGTTTACTCAAATGCATCAGATTTCTTCTTCCAGGTGGTGTTCGTAGCAACAGCCATGTCTATAGTTTCTGGTGCGGTAGCTGAGCGCATGAAGCTTTGGGCCTTCCTGGCCTTTGCTGTAGTAATGACCGGTTTAATCTACCCAATGGAAGGTTCATGGACATGGGGTAGTAAAGCTGTTTTTGGTATGTTCACTCTGAGTGATAACGGTTTCTCTGATTTTGCAGGTTCAGGCATAGTCCATATGGCGGGTGCAGCTGCAGCTTTAGCAGGTGTATTGCTGCTAGGTGCTCGTAAAGGTAAATATGGTGCAAATGGTCAGATCCATCCTATTCCAGGTGCAAACCTGCCATTGGCCACATTAGGTACATTTATTTTATGGATGGGCTGGTTTGGTTTTAACGGTGGGTCAGTTCTTAAGTTGGGCGATATCGCAAGTGCCAACTCGGTAGCGATGGTATTTTTAAATACCAATGCAGCAGCGGCTGGTGGTGCGATTGCGGCGTTAATTGCGGCACGCTTACTGTTTGGTAAAGCTGATTTAACCATGTTGTTAAACGGTGCTTTAGCCGGCCTGGTTGCTATTACAGCTGAGCCATCTACACCTACAGCTCTTCAGGCGACCCTGTTTGGTGCGATCGGTGGTGTGCTGGTTGTGTTTAGTATCATTGCATTGGATAAGTTTAAAATAGATGATCCTGTCGGTGCTATTTCAGTTCACGGGACATGTGGATTATTAGGTCTTTTATTAGTGCCTATTACAAATCCAGACACGGCAACATTCGGCGGTCAACTGTTAGGCGCTGCGACTATCTTTATTTGGGTATTCGGTACAAGCTTCGCTGTATGGATGGCTCTGAAGGTTGTGATGGGTATTCGAGTAAGCGAAGAAGATGAATACGAAGGAATGGATCTGGTTGATTGTGGTATGGAAGCTTACCCTGAATTTACGACCAAATAGCGTGGTTGGTAAATGCCAGTAGTTTAGACTCCTGCTGGTTTGTGGTTGAAGCCGGTGCAATTGCACCGGCTTTTTTTTGATAAAAAATTATTAAAGGGAAGTTGATAGGTTGTAACTATTCATACTATTTGCATCAATGACGGTAGAGGGATGAAAATATCAATTATTCATAATATATTTGAGTACTCACCCACCCCAAAAGCTTGTTTCGGAGCTTCAGCAGTCTTAAGATACCTGAAGTCATTAAAATTGACTTGAAATTATATCAGGCTTTGCGTGAATATTGGGTAGAGCTTAAGCGTTCACTGTAATGGCTGAAGTGTGATCGAAATGGATATGGGTGCTAATTGAGATGAATTTATTTACGCTAAAAAATATGATTGTAATCATCATGATGTTTTATATTGGACATGCCTATGCTGAAATATATAAATGGGTCGATGAGCAGGGGAGTATTCATTATGGAGATAAGCCTGTAAATAAATCTAAAGTAATGGACGTAGATATTTCAAAGCAGGGACATATTAAAATAAATAATTCAAGAGAAGAGAAACGGCAGAAATTATTAGAAACTTATGCTGATGATCATCAGCGAAAAAGTAAAGAAAAAGAAAAACTAAAAAAACAGAAAAAAAAGCAGGAGCGAGGGTGCGTGCTTTCTAAAGACAAATTAAGGAATTATGAACGGGCTAGTTCATTATATAGCCTTGATAAAGATGGAAACAGGGTTACAGTATCATCGGAAGAGAGAGAACAACATACAATGGAATTACGAAATAAAATCAAAAAATATTGTAAATAACGCACCTAACTAAGTTTAAGTGTAATCTGCCAGGCTAAATCTGGCAGATGGATAATTTAGTTAACTCATCAGGTAAGATTGCCGTGGCTGGTTAAGCAAGTAGTGAAAATATTTTAGTAGCAGATACTCTTTAAATCGTTGTTGAAAGAGAATTAATTACCATGCCAAGTGCATGGTCGAAGGCTGAATGATCTGCAATAATTATGGATGAATCAGTTGCAAGTTCATTGGTAAATGTTTCAGCATCTTTCTCAATTACTTTAACGCCTACCCTGTCTACAAAAACAAGTTTTGCTTCTTCCATAATTATCACAGATAGCTTGGCCCGTCGTGCAGCAGAATTGTTTCCATTATAAACTTTAAACCATACGCCAGGACGAACCTCAAGAGGTAGTTGAGCAATTTTTTTCCGTGATTTATTAGCCTGTTCAAGTAAAGGGTCAACGATGGGTGGATCTAAATCGAGTGCTGGATCAGGCATTGAGTCTAGTTGCGGGTCACTTATATCGTCATTGTTTTCTTCAGTGGGTACAAAATAAGTGTCATTATTAGATGCATTTGAGGGGTTAAATGCGCTATTTTTCAGCATGTTTTCAAAATTTAAGCATACATTGTTTATTTCAGTTTCAATTTCAACTGGATTTTGTTTAGTGCTTAGGAGACTGGAATGTATGGAATCGAGTAATTCATTTTTTTCTGTATCTAGTTTGTTGTGCGCTTGAGTTGATTCAATGGGTTGTAAGAGATTAATAAGTTTACTGGCAATGTTAACTGATTCGCGCCAGTCATCGCTGTTTTTTCCGAATTTAATATAGCGATGGAACATAAGTGTCGACCAGAATTTAAGAATTAGTTTTTGTGCTATTTTAGGCAGTATTCTGTTGGTTGTGTGGTATTGGAGTTCGGCAAGCACAACTTCACGAGCATGTGCCTGTAATACGGCTTTTTGAGTTACTTTTTCTTTTTCAGCGGTTTTCTGTAGTTCATTAAGCTCAATTGCTTTTAATTTGTCTTCGGCATTTTCGAAACTGTTAATGTCGATGTCAAAATCATTAAGCAGTGTTTCAACTATATTATTTAGTTCTGTAAATAAAGGGTCTTCTCTTGATGATAAGCCTCGACCTAAATGTGCAATCAGGTTAAGCGTGATTCTGCAGGGGTGTTCGCCATCAGCAAAAAAGTTCTGGTCTAACATGGCAACTTTTATAACGGGTATTTGTAATCTGAGTAATAAGTTTGTTACTGCTTCAGATATACTGATGTCTTCAATGATCGCATCGAATAACATTTCAATAAAGTCGATGGTTTTTTCATCAACTTGATTAACCTGTTTGGTAATAGCGCCACCAGTGCGACTACCCATGTCAGCTAACAGGGCACGTTTAAAATCGGCGGCATCAATCTGTTCTACAGAAGAATTAGCTTGAGCAACGTTGTGTTGCAAATTAGACAGAGCACTCATTACATCGCGACGATCGTAATACTGCATGCCGCTAGAGGAAGGTGCATTATTAGCCGTAGTAAATGAGGAAGGAATACCTGGGCCAGTTGCGGTTCGTTCGCCGCTAATAAATTGGCTTATTACCTGATGGACTTCACTGTGCATGCTAATGCCTTTGTCATCGATAACACCTGTGTGTGGTGAGGTATGTCCATTGTCCGTTAAGGCTTGTGTGCTGTTATTAAAAGTTGATGTCTGGCTTGTGTTAAATGTTGGGTTCTCAGTGTATACAGCATCTGTTTCCTGTTCAGGAGATAGTGCTATATTATTTCTTTGTGGTTGTTTTTTTTCAGATGTGTCACCCAATTTTATTTGAGGGAGAATTCCCTGCTCTATAAAAATCTGATTTAATTTTTTGTAAAGATTTTCAAGGTGTAAAATAACTTCTTGATCAAATAATTTATATAATACGAGTTTGTTGTTTGTAGATAATTCGATATCGACCAGGGCATCTTTAAATGATTCGCAAATGTTTTTTGGTGCTAATGCCTCTTTATTGAAAACTGTAGATGACTTAAGAGATAAAAATTCGACTCTTGCTTCAAGGTGGTTAACGGCCTCGCCATATAAGCTCATTGCTTTAGAATGCATTGTGGAAACAGCAACCATCTCCTCCATTTCGTCCTGATCAATCAAGCTTAATTCATCTTCAGTTATTTCTGTGTTTTTAGTGCTTTCTTTCTTTGTGGGTTGAGGTTGTATATAAGCTTTCAGGTTGGCAGCAAAATTTTGACCAATTTGTTTACGCTCAATACGTAACATGCGCATGGTTTCGAAGTATTGATTTTGGTCTTCGTTAGAATTAGCATTTTCTGCCAGTTGAAATAGCATGTTGTCTGCACCATCAAACATATGTCCGATTAAGACAGATAATTCTTCATTAAGACAGCCCGTTAATTGGCTTATCAGCGGTTTTAAATTATCGCTAGCACTATGCCCCGAAGTTTGAGCGGTGTTATTCAATTGGTGTATGATTGCGCTCATGTATTTCATCCATCTTAGGCGTTTTATTACATAATGGCACTAAAATATTTTTAAGCTTTATAACTACCAGTCCAGAGCGATAAAGCTTAGGTTCCTGGAGATAGTGCGCATCTTCATGGTTGTTGATTTTTAGTATTTAGATGTTTTAAACATTTGAAGCATGTGAATAGAAAAGCACACACTATAGCAAATATAAATGGTTTAGAAAAAATCTATCGTGAATTAGTTCACATATCAGATGGTGCTTAATGTGCTCTGGTTTGTGTTAGACCTTGGGGCAGATAATATCCAGTACGTCGGCTGCCTGTAGCCATGCCTGTTCGAGTATATCGGGCAATATGCTCAAATCCAGGCCGGTGATTTCCAGTGTTCTGGGTTCAAAGCCGGGGGAGTCATCTAATATATGCGAATCTGCTACGGTATCTGGTCCAAGTGCATTTACGATGCAGTTGGCAATATGCACAATAGAGGTTTCCATGCGGAAGCTTTTTGCTTTAAGTGGGGTGTGGTGGTAGGCAGCGACTTCTTTTAGTGTATCTGACAGTTTCCATGCATCTATCAAGGCACCGCCGACATCGCCATGGGTAAAACCAATAATTTTTTTCTCAGAGTGATATAACAGGCCGCTAGAATTTGCAGCATCAAGTAGTACTTGTTGTGATAGTTCAGGTTCTTTGAAGTATAGAATGAGTTTGCCGATGTCATGCAGCATTCCAGCAACGAACAGGCGTTCACCATGCAGGATATTGCAGTGCTTTGATAAAAGGCGTGAAATGATGCCAGTATGTACGCTATGCCTCCAGAAAAGGTCGATATCGACAAGCTGGTTTGGGATGCGCTTGAAAGTGTCAACAGCGGACGTGGCCAGTACCAGGTTGCGAAGATCGTCTTCACCAATAATTGATACGGCACGACTTACTAACTCTACTTTTGCCGCTAATGAGTAATAAGCGCTGTTTACAATTCGTAAAATACGAGCGGTTAGGGCCGGATCATGGCTAATTATTTCACCGAGCTGCCCGGCGTTATGTTCCTGGTCTTCCAGTACCTGGGAGACGCGGATATATATTTCAGGTAGAGAAATGAGTTTGACAACGCCTTTTACCAGGTCTTCGGGTTTACGAACCATTGTTTTACCTATTTTAGCGGCAATAAAGCTCACCTGTTCGGGTGAGTTTGTAAGAGTTTCTATAGGATAATGGCTCAGTTATTGTTAATTTTCTACTAAATCATTAAAAATAAAGTTATTAACTTGAAATATATTTATGTTTTCTAATGCGCTATTTCAGCGCGTGCGATGAGTTCTCTAACAGTGCAAATTTGATCACCAAATGAGAGGGTTTGTTCCAGGTTTATGTAACCTTCTTTAAAGCGCCTGCGTCTACCCTGATCCATTACAAATGTACCATTTGTAGAATTTAGATCAGTTAAATACATTCTTTCATCGAGTACAACCAGTTCTGCATGTCTTGAGCTGGCCGTTTTATCGAAAAGCTGGATATTGCCTCGACGACCAATAATATACGTTCTATTTTCCATGTAGAGCCTTTGTCATCTTTCGATTCAATTCGTTTCTCATTTTAATCTGACCGATGTTATAGATCAGATTTAAGCAAGTCGCCTGTTTTATATCACAATGTTATCCAAACAGCCATGTTGGTATTACTTTACCACTGGTGGCTGACAGTGCTATCGGATTATTCCTGCATCCATCTTTGAAGCCTCTATGATTAAGATTAAGCCAGAATATAGCCCTGATTAACTCATTTAGGTATATGATTTTCACTAGTGGGCTTCCTGTTATTGCTGTTTGCGTCATGTTTTGTTAAATAAATATGAAATTGTGCATTCAATACTAATCATCAATCTCTAATATGCTGTATAATATGCCACCTTTTGATTGGCCGAAGTACTTGGCCCATTTATGATTTTATTCAATGCCTAAATCCACAGGCCTAAATTTAAGGCCTGTATTTAAGCAATTGGCCAGGAGCTAGAAGCAAACATGAAATTACGTAATGTCGCAATTATTGCCCACGTTGACCACGGTAAAACCACCCTGGTTGATGAGCTGTTAAAACAGTCTGGCACAATTGATAATACCCGTGGAGATATGGATACCTGTGTAATGGATTCCAATGACCAGGAAAAAGAACGAGGTATTACCATTCTGGCTAAAAATACCGCTATTACCTGGAACGACTACCGTATCAATATTGTAGATACACCGGGGCATGCAGACTTCGGAGGAGAAGTTGAGCGCGTACTTTCTATGGTTGATTCAGTATTATTGCTGGTTGATGCGCAGGAAGGGCCGATGCCGCAAACGCGTTTTGTAACGCAAAAAGCATTTAACATGGGCTTCAAGCCAATTGTTGTTATTAATAAAGTCGATAAGCCAGCGGCACGCGTTGACTGGGCGCTTGACCAAACTTTTGAGTTGTTTGATCAGTTGGGTGCAACGGATGAGCAGTTAGATTTTCCTGTTATTTATGCTTCAGGTCTGGGTGGCTTTGCGAGCTTCGATGATACAGCAAGAGACGGGGATATGATGCCTCTGCTGGATGCAATTATAGAACACGTTCCAGCACCGGATGTTGATGTAGATGCGCCTTTCCAGATGCAGGTGAGTGCACTGGATTACAATTCATATGTAGGTGTAATTGGTATAGGCCGTATCAAGCAAGGTAAAATTAGACGTAACCAGGCACTAAGCCTGATCAATCGTGGAGGCGATATTCGCACGGGTATTCGCATGCAGCAAATATTGGGTTTCCATGGCCTTGAACGTGTAGAAGTCGATGTTGCACAGGCAGGTGACATCATTTGCTTTAACGGCATCGATAAGCTGAATATCTCAGACACGATTTGTGACCCTGAGCATGTTGTGGCAATGACGCCCTTATCTGTAGACGAGCCAACCCTAAGCATGACCTTCCAGGTGAACAATGGCCCATTTGCGGGACAGGACGGTAAATTTGTTACTTCTCGTAATATTTCTGATCGTTTAGAGCAGGAACTGATTCATAACGTTGCACTTAAAGTAGAGCAGGGTGATACGGGTGATAAATTCCGCGTTTCAGGTCGTGGTGAATTGCATTTGTCTGTTTTGATCGAATCAATGCGTCGTGAAGGTTTTGAGCTTTGTGTAGGGCGCCCAGAAGTTGTTATCAAAGAAATTGACGGCAAAATGTGTGAGCCCTATGAACAGCTGACCGTTGATGTGCCTGAGGAGTCTCAGGGTTCTATTATGGAGGCATTAGGCATTCGTAAAGGTGAACTAAAAGATATGGTGCCAGATGGGAAGGGGCGTGTTCGCCTGGATTACATTATTCCTACACGTGGCTTAATCGGTTTCCGTACCGAGTTCTTAACAGCCACTCAGGGTAATGGCCTGATGTATAACGTATTTGATAGCTATGGCTCTAAACTGGATGTTGAAATTGGTCAGCGCAGTAAAGGTGTACTGATTTCAAATGGTACCGGTAAGGCCTTGTCTTTCTCAATATACAACCTTCAGGAGCGCGGTAAAATGTTCCTGGAGCACGGTGATGAGGTTTATGAAGGCATGCTGGTGGGGATTCATGCTCGTGATAATGATCTGGTGGTTAACCCGCTTAAAGGTAAGCAGCTAACCAATGTACGTGCATCGGGTACGGATGAAGCGTTAACATTGACACCACCAATACAAATGACCCTTGAGCAAGCGTTAGAGTTTATTGATGATGATGAACTGGTGGAAGTAACACCTAATCACATTCGTACACGTAAGAAGTTGCTTACTGAAAACGAGCGTAAGCGCAATTCTCGTGCAGCGAAAGTAAGTTAATACCCCGGTCGTTCCTATGAAGCATATTTATAGGAGCGATCATTAGATCGTAATTTTTTCAAGTTTCCACGCTCCACGTGGCAACTCACGCCTATACCAGCTAGACTCTTATAAATATTAAAAATAATAGTAACGGGTTTTAGTATCAGTGATAGAAAGTAATAATGAAAACCAGGTATTAGTCGTAGATGACTCCCGAGTAATTCGTCGTGCTGCGGTCAAAATTCTGCAAAAAGAATTTGACGTTATTGAAGCGGAAGATGGGGAGGAAGCCTGGGATGAATTACAACAAAACAAAAGTATTTCTGTGGTGTTCAGTGACCTGGGCATGCCTAATATGGATGGCTTTGAGTTATTAGAAAAAATACGTAATGCCCAGGACCCGGTGTTAGCAAAAGTGCCGGTTATTATCATTACTGGAGCTGAAGAATCCGACGGAACAAAAGAAGAAGTTTTGTCACTGGGGGCAACCGATTTTATTAGTAAGCCATTTGACTCGGTCTCATTAAAATCCAGGGCAGCGGCTCATATAAATTATCGAAATGAAGTGCAGTCGTTAGAAAAAGCGGCTGCTCTGGATAAATTAACCGGCCTCTTAACAGAGGCTTCATTTGTTCAGCAAGGTGAGCAGGCCCTGGCCTATGCTAAGCGTCATTGCATCGAAATGAGTGTGGTGCGATTTGATATTGACCATTTTGCTGAAGTATTTGTAAAACATGGTAAAGATATAGCAGAGCAAATCTTAGCTAAGGTTGCATCAATAATTAATGACGGTAAACGGACAGAGGATGTTGCCGCAAGGCTGGGAGTATCACGTTTTTCCCTGTTACTTCCCTCTTCTGATCCGGAGGGTGCGGAGCTGGTTGTAAGTCGAATTTGCCAACGGGTTTCCCGATTAAAGCTGAAAATGGGTAAAGATATTTTTAATATCCAGTTCAGCACTGGAATAACCTCTCCCTCACTGGATGATTCGGATTTAGTGTTTTCAGACTTGATTAGTCAGGCTGAGGGCGCCTTGAAAAAAGCTGTTAATGAAGGCGGTGGTAAGATAGTCAGGTATCAGACTGTAGAGGAGAAGCCCCAGGTAACACCTGTCGCGGCGCAGCAGGATGCGAATATTGAAGTTAATCTGGAGGATCTACTTTCTGAGCTGTCAACCGGGGGAGGTGGAGTCACAAATGTACAGCTGGCATCAGCAATGCGAAAAATCATTCCCCTGATAAGCCAGGCTGATAAGCAATTAAAGCTAGGGCTAAGCAAGGTTGTACAACATTTAAACAAACGTCTGTAAGGTTGTATTTGCATCATTTAAATTATCTACTGTCATTGATTGAAAGACAGAAAGCAGATCTGTATTCACAAATAAAACAGCGATTATATCTTCCTTTAGGTACAATAGGCGGCTAATTAATTATCAGGATTTTATTGTTTCATGCTGTCTATTTCCCTACGTATTGCCGAAGAATTATCCGTAAACGAAAAGCAGGTTATTGCTGCAGTTGATCTACTGGATGAAGGTGCAACAGTGCCATTTATCGCCCGTTATCGAAAAGAAGTTACGGGTGGATTAGATGATGCGCAATTACGTTTGTTAGAAGAGCGTTTACGTTACATGCGTGAGCTGGATGAACGACGAGAAGCGATATTAAAAAATATCGATGAGCAGGAAAAACTGACCCCTGAACTGAAAACTTTAATCATGCAGGCAGATACTAAAAACCGCCTTGAAGACCTGTATTTACCTTATAAACAAAAGCGTCGCACCAAGGCACAAATAGCAAGAGAAGCGGGTCTTGAACCCCTGGCAAAAGCTTTATTTGAAGACCCGTCTCTACAGCCTGAAGTACAGGCCGAAAAATACATCAACGCTGATAAGTCAATACCCGATAGCAAAGCTGCACTGGATGGAGCGCGTCAGATCTTGATGGAGCAATTTGCAGAAGAGGCAGATTTATTACAAAAATTACGTGAATATTTATGGGCCCAGGGAATAATAGAATCACGAGTTGTGGCTGGAAAAGAATCTGAAGGCACCAAGTTTGCAGATTATTTTGAATATGAAGAAGCGGTAGAAAAAATTCCATCACACCGTGCCCTGGCATTATTCCGTGGACGAAATGAATCTATACTGCAAATGAATTTAAAAGTTCCCGACGAGGATGACTTGGAATCACATCCGTGTGAATCGACCATTGCAGATTATTTTAATATAGAAAACCAGAATAGAGCGGGCGATAAATGGTTGCTGGATACGGTTCGTTGGGCCTGGAAAATAAAAATATTTAGTCATCTTGATGTTGAGTTAAAGATGAAGCTCAAAGATGCGGCGGAAGAAGAAGCCATTAAAGTTTTTGCATCAAACCTGAATGATTTATTGTTAGCGGCCCCCGCCGGGCCTAAGGCAACGTTAGGGCTTGACCCAGGTTTACGTACCGGTGTTAAAGTTGCGGTGGTAAATGAAACGGGAAAAATGGTCGACTATGCAACAATTTATCCCCATGCTCCAAAGAATCAGTGGGATCAATCAATTGCCGTTTTAGCTGCGTTGTGTAAAAAACATAATGTCACTTTGATTAGTATTGGTAACGGTACTGCCTCACGTGAAACCGATAAATTAGCAAAGGAACTGATTAAAAAATATCCTGAATTAAAAATGACAGCACTGGTTGTTTCTGAAGCGGGCGCTTCTGTTTATTCGGCGTCAGAGTTAGCATCAAAAGAGTTTCCTGATCTGGATGTTTCAATACGGGGTGCAGTATCAATTGCACGACGTTTGCAAGACCCACTGGCAGAGTTAGTAAAAATAGAACCAAAAGCAATTGGTGTCGGTCAATATCAGCACGATGTAAGTCAGGTAAAACTGGCGCGTCAGCTGGATACGGTTATCGAAGACTGTGTGAATGCAGTTGGTGTCGATATAAATATGGCATCGGTGCCACTACTCACTCAGGTATCGGGTTTAAGTCAGACAATGGCCGAAAATATCGTACAGTTTCGAGATGAAAATGGTGCATTTAAAAATAGAAAACAATTATTAAATGTGCCCCGTTTAGGACCAAAAGCATTTGAGCAATCCGCAGGGTTTTTGAGAATTTCAAAAGGTGAAAACCCGTTAGATGGTTCTGCAGTTCACCCAGAAGCCTATCCACTGGTTGAAAAAATAATAGAGCAATCGGGTAAGTCAATAAATGCCATTATTGGCGACACTCGTTTTCTAAAAAAATTAAGTGCAAATGATTATGTCGACGAAAAATTTGGTTTGCCTACGGTTCGAGATGTAATAAGTGAAATGGAAAAACCGGGTAGAGATCCACGACCCGAATTTAAAACCGCAGAATTTAAAGATGGCGTTGAAGAAATAAAAGACTTGTCTGTAGATATGGTTTTAGAAGGTGTGGTGACGAATGTAACAAATTTTGGTGCATTTATAGATATTGGTGTGCATCAGGATGGGCTTGTTCACATCTCAGCATTATCAACTACTTTCGTAAAAGATCCGCGGGAAGTAGTTAAAGCTGGTGATGTCGTGAAAGTAAAAGTGATGGAAGTTGACGTGCAACGTAAGCGTATTGGTTTAAGCATGCGACTTGATGATGATAGTCGAGACCAGGTGAAGGATATGAAACGGGAGAATAAACGCCCGCAGATGCAGAGGCAACAAAAGCAGCCGACGGCTAGTGTTGGTAATTCTGCTATGGCTGATGCTTTGGCGCAGGCTTTGAAAAGATAGTCGTAAGTTAGAAGTCGTAAGTCTTAAGTCAAAATAAAAAATCAAAAGCAAACAGGCACAGCCTGACCGCTTTGACTTGCGATTTAAGACTTACGACTTGCTAAGATTCATTTAATGAACCAGGTAATAAAACTCTAAAACAAATGTTAACCCTATCAAATCTCGCAATCCGTCGCGGAACTAAGGTCTTATTTGAACAGGCCAGTTTTAAAATTCATCGGGGTAACCGGGTGGGTATTACCGGGGCTAATGGTTGTGGAAAATCGAGTTTTTTTGCGCTGATATTAAACCAGATTCACAGTGATGCGGGTGATATATCTTTACCATCAAAAGCGATAATTGCCCATGTGGCCCAGGAAACCCCGACAACTGAAAAAAGTGCACTGGATTATGTATTGGATGGAGATGTAGAGCTTAGAAAAGTGCAGCAACAATTAGCGGCCGCGGAAGACAATAATGATGGTGCGGTGCAGGCAGAATGCCACAGTCGTCTAGATGAGATAGATGCCTATTCCGCTGAGTCCAGGGCCGGTAAATTATTACTGGGCCTGAGTTTTACAACTGAGCAGATCAATAATTCAGTTAGTAGTTTTTCAGGTGGCTGGCGGATGCGCCTTAACCTGGCGCAAGCTCTTATGTGTCGCTCTGATTTGTTATTACTTGATGAGCCTACCAATCACCTGGATCTGGATGCGGTTATCTGGCTTGAGCAATGGTTATTAAATTACACGGGAACTATGCTGTTAATATCCCATGATCGAGATTTTCTCGATAAAGTAACCAGTCATATTGTGCACATTGAACAACAGGCGGCACAGCTTTACACGGGTAATTACAGTGCATTTGAAAAAATTCGGGCAGAGCGTTTAGCATTGCAGCAATCGCAATATGAAAAACAGCAACGAGAAGTGGCGCATATAGAAAGCTTTATTCGCCGATTTAAAGCAAAAGCGAGTAAAGCAAAACAGGCGCAGGGAAGAGTTAAAGCGCTTGAAAGAATGGAGATGATTTCTGCAGCGCATATTGACTCACCCTTTAATTTTTCATTTTTTAAGCCTGAAAAACTACCCCATCCTTTAATGCGACTGGATGAAATAACTGTGGGCTATGGTGATGTTCAAATTTTAAACGGCGCAAGTCTCAGTTTATTACCCGGTGATCGACTTGCTTTATTGGGACACAATGGTGCAGGTAAATCGACTTTAATTAAATTATTAGCTGGAGAGCTTACGCCGCAAAAAGGTGATTTTGAACAGTCTTCAGAGTTGAAAATAGGCTATTTTGCCCAGCATCAACTTGAGCAGTTAGATTTAGAGGCCAGTGCCTTATTGCATTTGCAACGTCTGGATCCAAAGTTAACAGAGCAGCAAATTCGGAGTTATCTTGGTGGATTTAATTTTCATGGTGATCGGGTGCTTGAGGCCGTGGCACCTTTTTCAGGGGGTGAAAAAGCGCGCTTGGTACTGGCATTGCTCATTTATCAAAAACCAAATTTACTTTTACTAGATGAGCCAACCAACCATTTAGACCTTGAAATGCGCCATGCATTATCAATGGCTTTACAGGAATATGATGGGGCAATGGTGCTGGTTTCCCATGATCGTCATTTATTACGCGCAGTAACGGATCAGTTTTTGCTGGTTGATGGGGGTAAAGTTAAACCATTTAACGATGATCTGGAGGCCTATCGTAACTGGTTAATGCAGCCGAAAACAGTTGCTGGTAATAATGATGGTTTAGGTGATGAGCCTAAAACGATGAATAAAAAAGCCCAGAGACAACAGCTGGCTGAACAGCGTAAGCAGTTGAATCCATTAAGAAAAGAAGTGAATTCACTAGAACAGAAGATAAGCTCGTTAGAGCAGGAAATTGAAACTATTGAAGAGGATTTAGCGAAGCCTGAAATGTATCAGGCTGAAAACCGTGAACGAATGGAGCAATTGTCACGTTTAAGGGGTAAATTAGGTGGCGAACTAGAGGAAATAGAAGAAAGCTGGTTAGTTAAAAGTGAAGAGTTGGCTGCCTTATCAGGACAAATAAATTAGTAGCAAAGCTACATTTAAGGTTTTAGCTCAGAAAATAGCCCGTTAGTCAGAATAGTCGAGAGCTTAATTTCTATTTCCCTATAATTAATATAAATTTCTTCCCAGACCCTTAACCCTAGAAAGATCAGTTGAAAGTGCGTTTAGAGTGTAAGCTCTTGATGTGCGGTCAACTGATTCTTCTAGGTTAACTGGTCGTGGCCATTTTGAGGGAGTACAAAATGTCTAAATTTAATACTACATATCAATTTGAAACCATCGGTGTTAGCGCATTGTCAGCTTTCTTTGTTAACTTTGCCTCGTCACAGCAACAGATAGAGCAATCTCTACTCATGCTGGAAATGTCACCAGACGAAGATGCCTTAATTACAGAATTACAACAGGGTATTGCATCCATACATTTATCACTGCAGGATGTTGGGCTAGAAAATATTCAGATGCTAACCAGCAGTCTGAATGCCTTACTGCAACAGGTCCGTTTGAAACATCTAAAATTTGAAACAGTTTTAAGTGATTTAATATTGCTGGCGATTGATGACATTAAATTTGTAATGGAAAAGATTGTTGATGGCGAAGACCGATGTGTATTGATGAATCGTATGCCAAGAATATGCGAAAGTGTTGACGCGATAGCAACTGCAGATGAGATAAATCGCAGTTCGGTAATTAAGGATGCCTTATTGTTACTAGATCCAAGTATGGAGATTATTGAGTCGAGTATTACGCACAATGATTCTCTAATAAATCTGTTTTCTAAAGATATGCCCAGTGAAGAAGAGCTAGCGGCCTATGGTGTTGAAGAAAATGATGATTTTATTTTTTTTCGTGCCCTGTCTGAACCATTAGAAACCCGTGCGAATTATTGGCGGGGACGTGTGTCTCGCATGTTGCGCCTTGCGCTTAAAATGAATGATGAGGGCGGCAGGCCGGTTAATCCGAATCAATTAGCCGCCGCCGTTTATTTGCATGATGCGGGTATGGCTTTATTGCCACTAGAAATAATCAACAGTGAACGTAAACTGACTGAAGAACAGGTAGAGCAAGTTCAGCAACATCCTGTTGTCGGTTATGAGTTGATGCGATATATGAAAAGCTGGCGTGAAGCATCATTTATTATATTGCAACATCATGAGCAGGTTGATGGTGGAGGATATCCATATGGCCTAACTGAGAATGATATTTGTGATGGTGCAAAAATACTGGCCATTGTCGATGCAGTCGATGCTAGAACACATGAGCGTGCGCATGCTACTCTACTAAAAAGGCCAATGCTGCGTGCTGCCATTGAATTGGGCCAACATGCGGGTGTTCAGTTTAGTGAAAGATGGGTTGATATATTTAAAGATGTATTTCAGGAAGTAAGAAAAATAAAAGAATGACAGATGTGTATTAGACTGAAAAAATAATATAAACTGAATCATATGAATGAATTAAAACAACTTGAATTAGAAAGTTTAAATCACCTGACGCCCCAGGAAGCTGTAGATATTCTGGATCAGGTACCGAGTGCACTTCTAATTGATATTCGTTCAAATATGGAGTTTTTATTTGTTGGTCATCCTAAAGGTGCTTTGCATGTTCCCTGGATTGATGAACCTGACTGGTGTATTAACCCAGACTTTGAAAAAGAAATTCGTCAACTTATGTTAGGCGGTATATGTGATCATGGAGAAACGGCACCCCCAATTATACTTATCTGTAGAAGTGGTAAACGCTCTATTGATGCGGGTCATGTCCTTTTGCAGGCGGGTTTTCACAATGTCTGTCATGTGACTGAAGGCTTCGAGGGTGATCGAGATTCTGAATATCATCGAAGTTCTGTTGGTGGTTGGCGTTATCATGGATTACCCTGGGAACAGTGTTAGCGAAGTGAGACTCAATAATTAAGTTTAATAAAAATAGTAATTTTAATTAAATGCCTTCCGATAATAATTAAAAATGAGCAAAATAATCAAAACAGAAGAAGAGTGGAAGCAGCAACTCAATGAAGAAACCTATCGAATAGCTCGTGAGCAGGGTACAGAGGCCCCTTTTAGTGGTGCATTTTATAAAAATGAAGAAGGTGGTATCTATAACTGTATTTGCTGTCATTCTCCCTTATTTACTTCACAGGAAAAGTACGATTCAGGAAGTGGCTGGCCAAGTTTCTGGCAGCCGGTAAATGAACAATGTATTACGGAAATAAAAGACACTTCACTGGGTATGGCAAGAGTTGAAGTGCGTTGTACAAGCTGTGATGCCCATCTTGGGCATGTATTTGAAGATGGTCCAAAACCCACGGGACTACGGTATTGTATAAATTCAGTTTGTTTGAGTTTTGAGAAAGAAGTTTGATAAACATAAACAGCTGGTGATACAGGGTATTAGTGGATGTTCAAAACTATTTAAATATTGTCGCAGAGAGAACAGGGTGAAAAATGAGGAACCACCAGATTCTGTGATAAAGGTGGATCCACTTCGCTTGATCCATACTACGCAACATTTGTGTTCCTTAAATTTTAAAAACATTCAAAGTGCTGGTTTTTGGCTAAATGCTGATATGAGCAATCATCTGAATTTTTTCGTGTTAGACCTGAATCAGTATTCATAGCTCAATGGTTTGTTTATATTTAGCTATAACCGGCTTTATTTTTAGCTCATGCTCAATCTTATCAGCTAATATGGTTTGCGCTTCAGGCTCACCATGTACCAGCACCAGTTGAGGCTGGTTTTTAAAGCTGCTATACCAGTTTATTAACCCCTGTTGATCTGCGTGTGCAGATAAGCCGCCAATTGTAGTTACTTTTGCATTAACCTTAATTTTCTCACCCCAGAGAGTTAGCCAGTCAGCTCCATCAACAAGTAATCGGCCCGGTGTGCTCCGGGCCTGAAAGCCAACAATAATAATATTGCATTGATGTCTCCATAAATTATGTTTCAGATGATGCTTTATTCGCCCGCCTGAACACATCCCGCTGCCAGCAATAATTATCGCCCCCGATTGAACGCGGTTTATACCTATGGATTGATCTGTAGAGGCAGTCATTGTAAGGTTTGGTAAATTAAAGGGGTTGCCATTGTCTTTTACATCCTGGCGAACGCCAACACTGTAAATAGATGAGTACTTCGAGTAAATATTGGTCGATTTAATTGCCATTGGGCTATCGAGAAAAATTTGCCAGTTGTTGAGCTGCCAGTCTTCGTAATGTTTATTAAATAAATAGAGCAACTCCTGTGTGCGACCAACCGTAAATGCAGGGATTAAAATATTACCGCCCTGGTTAAATGCATCACGTATTGTTGAACCTAGCTCATCCCATGTGTCATCCCATTTTCTATGTAAACGGTCACCATAGGTGCTTTCCATGATGACTATATCTGCTTTTGTTAAATGCTCAGGGTCTTTTAATATAGGTGCGCCAGCATGGCCAAGATCACCACTAAAGATGAGTTTCCTGGTTCGATTGTTCTCACTAAGATCCAGTTCGACAATACAGGAACCGAGTATATGACCGGCATCGTGAAATTTGAGTTTAACGCCGGGGAATAGATCATTTTTTTTAGCGTAGGGAACAGGTTCAAAATACCTTAAGCAGGTACGTGCCTGCTCCTGGGTGTATAGTGGTTCTACTAAATCCAGGCCTTTTCGTTGGCGTTTTATATTTTCCCAGCTTGCACCACGTTCATTCAAGTAGCCCGCATCTTCAAGTAAAACCTCACATAAGTCGATTGTCGCAGGGTGCGCGAATATTTTTCCCGTAAATCCATTCGCTATAAGTAATGGTAATTTGCCACTATGATCGAGGTGGGCATGGCTCAAAATAACCGCATTAATTGATGAAGGATCAAATGGGAATGCTTCATAGTTTTTCTGAACCTGCTCATGATCGCCCTGCAAAAGTCCGCAATCAAGTAAAAGTTTGTAGTCACCAACCTGTATTAAATGACATGATCCGGTAACATACTGGGTTGCACCTAAGAAGCTTATATTCATAAATTAATCTAATTGATAAGGAAAAATTAGTTTATCAAGAAAGTGTGAGATAAAGTCTATGCACACATGGTTTTAGTTTACATGACATTGCATTAGATTGCCTGGTTACTGTTATCAGGTCTATAATAAACGAGTAACACCTGAAAGTATCCTTTGAAACTGCTTTTGCATAACTAATAAATGGGTTTGCTATGACTGATCTGGATCAAGAGTTATTACGTAAAAAATTAGATGAACTTCGTCTTGAACACCGTGATCTTGATGATGTTATACATCGGTTTCATATGACCGGTGGAATGGAACAGATGCAAATGCAACGCTTAAAAAAACGTAAATTAAAATTAAAGGAGTTGATAATTAAAATTGAAAATCAGTTAATTCCTGATATTCTCGCCTGAGATAAACCTGTTTCGCCACAGAGCTGCAGAAATCATTGAGGAAAAAATTAATTTTTGCAGGCTAGAGCGCGCTATACGGCTTCATCAGGCGGTAATGCTTATAAAGTAGTAAGCTGAAAACAAACTCTTGAAGGTTCATTATTAATTAACTCAAGCTGGTATCCATTCTTCTCGGCAAGTTGTGCAGACTGATATAACCCTATTCCATAGCCATCTTTAGAAGGCAGTATTTGTTTAAATAATTTACTTGATCTTGAGGCCGGTATTGGATCACCGTCATCACAAACAGTTATAATTACTTTATTGTTCTTAAGTCTTATGCTTGTAATAATTTCAGTTTTGGGCCGTGTACGTCGTTTGCTACGCGCATTCTCCAGTAAGTTTTCAAGAACCGTATTAAATACATCTGTATCAATGGAGATGTTTGGGCTTGTTTTACCGATAAATTTTATTTCTCGTCCATGATATCGGCTTTGTAGTTCAGTCCACCAAATATCCATCTGAGTAAAGCTTTTACCTGTATCCGTTTTTGTCTGTAATTTATCAAGTGTATTTTGTAAGCGTTGTGTTAACACTGGAAGTTGTTTGCTAATAAGATCGTGGCTTTCCGCCGGGTCATCGGTGGCATTAATTACACCAGTAAGAGCATGTAGTGATTGTAATATATTCTTAATATCATGGGTTAGTTTCGAACCAATTTCATAAACGGCTTTAAGATGAGCCTGATTTTTAAGGCTTATTTCACGTAATTTGGAATTATAAAAATAATTCATTAAATGCATGAGTAACTGCGCATGAATTTTTAAAGCTGATCCCATTGGTATGTGACTGTATAGCGTCATACTAATGTCGTTATTTTCAAATATTGTTTGATGACTGCTTCTTTCTCCATAAAGAATATTTTTTTCATCATCTAACCAGTTAATTCCACTAACCCACGATAGCGTTAAAAGTTGTTCTATACTTTTCTCTAAAAATAGATCGGGTGTGATTTTATTGTTTTGGCCTAATAAAGATGTTTGGTTGACCCAGTTTTCAAATGGGTTACCGATATTTAAAATGTGTTGTTCCCATAATTGAGCTAGACCTGCCATGCCATTTCTGGGTAACCAGATGATGCTTAAAAGTAAAAAGAAAATACCAATTGAAAAGGCGGTGATTAATAATGACTGGAGGTAATGAATCTGTGATGTAAAACTGATGAGTATACTGGTGATATAAAAGCTAAATAATCCAAAGCTGATTAAAATGCTATGTAAATAATCAATTTTAATGGAGCGAGTTTTTTTGTTGGGTATAAAAATAATAATACAACTGACAATAACTATTAGATAATAAATTAGTTGTTCTATCTCAGCGTCAAATACACTCAAATGAAATAAGCGAGGTGTAAGGGTAAGGCTTAACTGTAAAAATAGCACTACGGTTGCCAGCGCATATAAAACTCTTTGTAAGCCATTAACCAGCGCACTTCCACTGGTTAAACCTATTAATAAAATTATCCATAAAGCTAAAAACCAGTCACCTAGTAGCAGATATAAACCAATGTTTAGAATAAAAACGGCTAACAGGGTTTTTAACTGGACTTCTTCAGTTGCATTTAAAGCGGGTTGCCAAAGCAGAAAAAAACCAATATGAGCAAGTAAAAGCGCTGAAATGAGGAAGCTACTTTCAGCTGATTGATGCAATGCAAGTTGCAGTAACAGCAACATCAAGCCAAGGTTGATAAATTCGAAACGAGTGCTTGAGGAAATGATGGAAATGTTTTGTAAATTAAACATGGTTTGTTAAACCTGACACATCAGTGTATGAAAAGGGTATTGCTAACATATAGCTGATATGCCCGGAAAAGTAACGAGATAAATATTTAACACTTAATGGTGCTTGTTGACAAATAATTGTTGTACTTGGCACACTCCTTTTTTGTTCAGCTGGCTAAATCTGGATGAATGATTGCCATATGATGATTTTTCAACAAAACCTAACTTTAAACTGTTGAAATATCAACATAAATTGCTGCAGCAAGTTATATATATTTACTAAACTATTGAAAAATAAGCACAAAATGTTTCTGGCACAGGCTGTGCTGTAAGCTCATATAAATTATATTTTACTTGAACAATTTCTCATGGAGATAGCGTTATGAAAAAACAAACAGGTTTTACATTAATAGAAATAGCCATTGTACTGGTTATTATTGGTCTGCTGTTAGGCGGCGTACTGAAGGGGCAGGAAATGATGACTAATGCCAAAATTAAACGTGTTGCGAATGATTTTAATGGCGTTTCTGCAGCGATATTTTCATACCTTGACAGATACTCTTTTTTGCCTGGGGATGATGTGAATGCAAATACTCGCTGGGGTAATCCTGTGGTTGATGGCAATGGTGACGGTATTATTGATGCTGCTGAAGAGCCAGATGTGTGGGAACATTTAAGATCGTCTGGCCTGGTTGCAGGTACAGGTACTACTAATCCAACACATTCGTTTGGCGGTACAATTGTCATTCAGCAAAACGGTGCGCGTATTACAGGTACAGTAATTTGTATGAATAATATACCAGGAAAAACGGCAGAGATTTTAGACAGGCAAGTTGATGACGGTAATGGTAATGCCGGTGACTTTAGGCAAACAGTGAACTCTACTACCTATAATCAAAATGTGAGTAATTTGACGGTTTGTAAAAAATTATAATCAAACCATCAAGAGTGATATAGAAAGGCCCGCATATTCGGGCCTTTTTTGTTGTATCTAGTGTAGGGAGATATTGCTTCAACCTGAATTAATTAGTTGGGCGCCATCTACACTTCCAGAAGTACAATTTGTGGCGTAGCGATTTTACCTAACGGGTGAACTACGGCGCATTAAGAAAGATAATATTTTCATACGCTTATAGAAGTTTTAAGCGCTTAGCTGATTAATTTAGGTTCAATCCATACTCAGTTCCTTAATTTTGCGAGTCAGGGTATTTCTCCCCCAGCCTAATAATTTGGCGGCCTCCTGTCGCTTGCCATTGGTCTTGGTAAGGGCCGCATTAATTAGTATTCTCTCAAATTTAGGTTGAATCTCAGCAAGAATATCTTCTTTACCCATATTTAATTGTGTTTCAGCCCAGCTTTGTAACCCATCTTCCCAGTTATTAGTCGGTTTATCCATTGGCCTTATACTCTCAGGGGAGAGCTCAGGGGGTAAATCTGACATATGTATTTCACGGCTAGAGGCCATTACAGTAATCCAGCGACAGGCGTTTTCCAGTTGCCTTACATTGCCCGGCCAATCAAGGCTTGATAAATAGGCTTCAACATCATTGAGTAGAATTTTGGCTTCAACCTGAATTTCTTCGGCGGCCCGCTGTAGAAATAAATTCAGTAACGCAGGAATATCTTCTTTGCGTTCACGTAGGGGTGGAATTTTGATACGTATGACATTCAGACGGTGGAAAAGGTCTTCTCGAAAAAGACCCTCTTTGACCCGTTGTTGTAAGTTCTGGTGAGTTGCGGTGATAATTCGAACATTGGATGTAACCGGTGTGTGGCCACCAACACGATAAAACTGTCCATCTGCTAACACTCTTAACAGACGCGTCTGTAAATCCGCAGGCATATCGCCAATTTCATCCAGGAACAGGGTGCCACCATCGGCTTGCTCAAAACGCCCTCTGCGTTGAGAGGTGGCCCCGGTAAATGCGCCACGTTCATGGCCAAATAATTCTGATTCTAATAAGTCTTTAGGTATTGCGGCTGTGTTTATTGCAATAAAAGGACGATCGGCTCGTGGGCTGTGTTTGTGTAATGCACTGGCTACAAGTTCCTTGCCTGTGCCTGATTCACCATTTATTAACACGGTAATATTAGATTTTGATAATCGACCTATGGCTCGAAACACTTCCTGCATTGAGGGGGCTTCACCAATAATGTCTGGCGCGTTTATTGTCTGAGATGCTATTTTGTGTGCATATTCATCACTTTTTTTACAGGCGCGCTGGGTTAACTCTACCGCATCATCTATATCAAATGGTTTGGGTAAATATTCAAATGCGCCACCCTGATAGGCTGAAACAGCACTATCAAGGTCGGAGTGGGCCGTCATAATGATCGTCGGTATTTCAGGGTATTTCTCATTTAAAATATCTAAAAATTCGAAGCCATCCATTCCGGGCATGCGAATGTCTGTAATTAATACATCCGGTTGAGAGCTGTTTAAATATTCCATTGCCGCATCAGCAGTTTCAAAGCTACTAACCAGAAAGCCTGCGGATTTTAGTGCTTTTTCAAGCACCCAACGAATGGAAGAGTCATCATCAATAACCCATACATTATGTTCATTCATTTGTGTATATCCATTTCTGTTTTTTCAATTTTTTTGTTTGGTGAATTTGACAGGGGTAGATACAGTGTGAAAACTGTCTTGCCTGGGCGACTGCTCATTTTAATCAGGCCGCCGTGTTGATTAATTAGTGATTGTGCAATTGATAAGCCTAAGCCCGTGCCTTCTGCCCTGCCCGTCACCATGGGATAAAAAATTTGTTCCTGCAATTCGGCAGGAATGCCCGGGCCATTATCAATAATGTCAGTTTGTAGGACCAGGCGATGATGTGTATGGCCAATAGTAAAATGGCGTAGCGGACGGGTTTTGAAGGTGATTTCACCGTTTCCAGCAAGTGCCTGAACCGCGTTTCGGGTTATGTTTAATACAATTTGAATCATCATGTCCGAGTCAGCCATTATGTCTGGCAAGCTAGGGTCATAATCCAGTTTAAAGTAAATATGATTCTCTTCAGGAATCTCGATCTGAATTAGCTGTCGAACATGCTCTAGTATCTGGTGTATGTTTACGTTATGTTTTTTCGGCACATTATTAGGCCCTAGCATGCGATCAACTAGAGACTGTAATCGGTCAGCTTCACCAATTATTATTTGTGTATATTCTTTTAACTCTGTACTGGGTAATTCTCGTTCCAGTAACTGGGCCGCGCCCCGTAAACCACCAAGGGGGTTTTTAATTTCATGGGCCATACCACGAACTAAATTTCGTGTGGCATTTTGCTCGCTCAACAATTTTTCTTCTCTGGCTATACGTATGTGCCGATCCATATGAGCAATTTCCAGGGTTAATTGAATTGTTTTATTGGCTAACTGTAAAGGGTTGAGGTGGTAGTCAATAATAAATTCACGTCCATCAGGGAGTGTAATGCAGGCTTCATGCTCAGTAATCGGGTGAAAATTAACCATTGCGTCTTGCAGGCGATTAACAAAGTCATCATCTACAAACATAATTTTATCTAGCTTTGCCCCCATGGCCCGTCTTTTGGATATTTGAAACAGGTTTTCACTGGCAGGATTTATATATTCAATTCGTAAATCTGAGTTTAAAAGTACGACAGCAGTGTTCAGGTTATCCAGAATATTGCGCTGGTAGTTAGGTTTAGACGTATTTTTTTCGACCATAGTATGATGAAGAGCAAGAAGTGAACCAACTGCAATAGAATTAATATAGTTACAGGTGTTGTCGGTATAAAGTTAAGTAATTCATAGAGTTAAATAAGTAAAATGGAATAATTCAGGTAATAATCAAATAGATCATATTGATGTTAAGCTTAAGGATAATATAAAAAACACAATAACGCACTATATTGGTGCGTAAACTATTTGTTGATTTAAAAGGTAAATGTGGTTGCGCTTAGATTTAATGGATTATCTGGGTTGTTTTTTTAATACAGTCTGGCGATGGACATAAACTGTGATGGGTTTTGATTTTCGTATTGTTTTACCTTTTTTGTCTTTGACACTAACACTTAAACTGTGAGATCCACGGTCAATGTTTGTCATATTAGCGGACAAGGAAGAGAGTTTATCGTGCATGGTTTTTCCATCCATATGCACACTAAAGTAATGGCCTTGCTTGGTATTTAATGATGGTTGAATATTAAATGAAATAGAGAAGTTGCCGCTATTGTTTCGAACAGTGGCGTCATTTTCCGGTGATGTAATACGTAGATAGGTGTATTTTGTCGTTTTATTCTTATCTTCTTTATCACTTTCTGAGGTGGGTTCAGGTTTTTTTTCAGGTATGTCTGTTGCAGGAACAGATGTTAATGCGGGGGCTTCTAATTTTTCAGCGCCTTTGTATGGTGGTTGGTCTGAGTAGCTGATATTGCCATCCTTGTCGACCCATTTGTACATTTCAGCATGTGTGGCTGTTGTGTGGAATAGCACGAAGAATAATATGGGAAAGAGCTTGAGTTTATTCATAGATGGATAGTAGTGGTATTTAGGCGGGAGTGTAAAGCATTTGATGGGAAATTATAAGCAAAAGCAGTTTGTTCGTAAATAAATGCGAATGAGTACAAAAAAAGCCCCGATAACGGGGCTTTTAAATTCTAAAATAAGGGTTAAAACTTATTATAGGGAGTAGTACATGTCGAACTCAACTGGGTGAGTTGCCTGACGCAGACGCTGTACTTCTTCATTTTTCAGTTCGAGGTAACCATCGATCTGGTCATCAGTGAATACACCACCCTTAGTCAAAAATGCTCGGTCTTCATTCAGGGCGTTCAGAGCCTGATCAAATGAATGAGCAACCTGTGGGATTTGGGCTTCTTCTTCAGGAGGCAGATCATACAGGTTTTTATCCATCGCATCGCCAGGGTGGATCTTGTTTTCGATACCGTCAAGGCCTGCCATTAGCATTGCTGCGAAGCACAGATACGGGTTAGCGGTGTTATCACCGAAGCGAACTTCGATTCGGCGACCTTTAGGGTTTGAAACGAAAGGAATACGGATTGAAGCTGAACGGTTACGAGCAGAGTATGCCAGCATAACAGGTGCTTCAAAACCAGGAACCAGGCGCTTGTAAGAGTTAGTCGAAGCATTTGCAAATGCATTCAGTGCCTGGGCGTGTTTGATAATGCCGCCGATGTAGAACAGAGCTGTTTCAGACAGGCCGCCGTACAGGTCGCCAGAGAACAGGTTGTTGCCATCTTTTGCAAGAGATTGGTGAACGTGCATGCCGTTACCATTATCGCCAACCAATGGCTTAGGCATAAATGTGGCTGTTTTGCCGTATGCGTGAGCTACATTATGAATTGCGTATTTAAGTTTCTGAACTTCGTCTGCTTTTTTAACCAGTGTATTAAATACGGCACCGATTTCACACTGACCCGCTGTTGCTACTTCGTGGTGATGAACTTCAGTTTCAACGCCCATGTCTTCCATAACCAGGCACATTGCAGAACGTAAGTCCTGTAGTGAGTCAACTGGAGGAACGGGGAAGTATCCGCCTTTAATACCAGGGCGGTGGCCCAGATTACCTGTTTCAGTTTGCTCGCCTTTGCTCCATTCTGCTTCTTCAGAACCGATCTTGTAACCTACTTCACCCATGGAATCTTTCCATGTAACAGAGTCGAATACGAAGAATTCGTTTTCAGGACCAAAGTATGCAGTATCCGCAATGCCGGTAGATTTCATGTACTCTTCAGCGCGTTTGGCGATAGAGCGAGGATCACGTTCATAACCTTGCATAGTAGCAGGTTCGATAATGTCACAGCTGATGTTCATGGTGACTTCTTCGCAGAAAGGGTCCATAACCGTTGTAGATGGATCAGGCATCATGATCATGTCTGATTCGTTAATTCCCTTCCAGCCTTCAATAGAAGAGCCGTCAAACATCTTGCCTTCTTCGAAAGTATCTTCACTTACAGTGTGTGCTGGAACCGAAACGTGCTGTTCTTTACCGCGTGGATCTGTGAAACGAAAATCAACGAATTTAACTTCATTGTCTTTCATCATTTTTAGTACGTCACTAGCTGACATATCTGACATGTGTTGTCTCCAAATGTTTAATCTTAAAAAATAAGGTATCAATAAAAAAATGTGAATCTGAAACTTGTCGGATTTAAATACTTAGCTAAAAAATCTGTAGGCTAAACACTCAAATGCGACAGGTCTCTCGTGACACAAAAGCTCAGCGGACTATTTTGCACAAAATATGCCACTTGTAAAACCTATTCGTAGCGCATTTTTAAGTGCGAATAAATGCTGCGGCGCACTATGGTGATGCGGTTAGCTTAAATTCGCACCAAAATGGTGCTTATCTGTATAAAATGTCCACTGAATTGATGTAATCCAGCTTTTTACTGGCCTCTTCAATCTGTTGTTTTAATAGGTCAGGGCTCTTGTCTGGTTGAATTATTTTTAGTGGTAGTACAATTTCGACAATAATACTGCCATCTAGGTAGTGCAGAGTGGTCTGTAGCAGTTCACGGGTTTCCGGTATGGTTTGCCAGTACCTTTCTAAATTAGACATTACATCAACTCTCAGGGGCAGGTGTTTGCAACTATTTTCCGTATGCTCATCATCTTCTGGGTCAATATGAACTGTTATATCATTGACTTCGTCAAACTGGCTAGTGAGTGCCATTTCTACCGCTTCAGATATCTGGTGCCCTTCTGACACGCTGAGTTTGGGGGGTACCAGAATATGTACATCTGCGAGGACGCTATGTCCCATTCTACGTGTGCGAAGCATGTGCATTTGATTGACGCCGTCAACAGCGAGTATGGTTGCTTCCATTGCCTGTAGGGTGTCAGGCTCAAGCCCCGTATCAACAAGCTCCTGAAAGCTTTGATGACCCAGGTCCCAGCCTATTTTGCAAATCATCAGGGCGACAACAATTGCCGCAACTGAGTCCAGTAAAGGGTATCCCCACATGGCACCTGCAATGCCTGCAAATACAACTATGGACGAAATTGCATCACTTCGATGGTGCCAGGCATTAGCCTCCAGTAATTTGGACTTAACTCGGCGGGCAACCAGCATGGTGTATTGATACAGCACTTCTTTACTTAAAATGGAGATGCCAGCAATGATCAGGGTTATTTGTGTCGGTGTGGCAATGTTCTGATAATCCACCAGGCGATTTGTGGCGTCTATGCCAATACCAATGCCTACGGCCGTGAGCAATACAGCCAGGGTAATGGTGGCAAAGGTTTCATAGCGAGCATGGCCATAAGGGTGGGCTTCATCAGCATCAATGCTTGAATGATGGGTTGCTAGAAGCACCATGCCATCGGAAACAAGGTCAGATAAAGAATGCAGGCCATCTGCAACCAATGCCTGGGAATGGCCAATAAAACCAATGAACAGTTTACCGATAGACAGGAGTAAATTAACAATAAGTCCCCACCAGGTGGCTTTATCCATGGCGGATTTGCGTTGGTTATTATCTAGTTCCACAGGCGATTTTGTATTAATAAATTATAGAGGGCGCTATTGTCCTGTGTTGTGGGGTTGCATGCAAGTTGTCAATTTAACTAAAATAAAGGCATAATCCTAGAAAAATCAGTTGACCGCATATTTATAGCGTAACCTCTTGATGTGCCGGGTAAATTCAAAAATCTGCTTATCACCAATAAGGTGGTAGGAAATTGTGCCTGCATTTTCTACATACCCACTATTCATGGTGGTAACACCGCATTTTTTGGATTCACTATGCACATCAGGAGCTTACACTCTAAAACGCACTTTCAATTGACCTTTTTAGGATAATAAAATTAAATGCAGTCCATACAGGTGAGGTTATTGATGAAAATTGAAATACAGGTAGAAAATATTAAATGCGGTGGCTGTGCAGGCACCATAAAGAAAAAGTTAATAAATGATGACAGGGTTAGCAATGTTGAAGTGAGTGTTGAACAGGGTATGGTAATAATAGATGCTATAGATGATGTACGCAGTGATTTTAGTGAGGCATTACTCAAAATGGGTTATCCGGAAGTCGGTACCACAGAAGGAGTGGCTGCGACAAAAGCAAAGGCTAAGTCGTTTATGAGTTGTGCTGTGGGTAAGGTTGGTAATATGGTGAATAAATGACGATGAAAAACCATTCGACTCTTAAGCTAGCGGCATATAAAAGCTGTTTGCCCATAGAGTAAATTAAAAACCCCCGGGAGCAGTATCCTATTAACCACAAATACATTTTAAGGGGGTTGTGCTTGAGTTATCTCTACGAAAAACATTAAAAACAAAAAGATTATTTTTTCGTAAATGAGTGCTAAAACACGCAAAATCCTATGTTTGTACGATTTAGGTGTACAACACACCGTTAATGCTTTTTCTTTTATTTGCCTAATTTGGCGTTCATTTGCGGAAAAAATGCCTTTATCTTTTAATTTTAAAGGGTGTTTTTGTGAGGATAGCTCAGGGGTTGTACTTTATAGTACCATCGATCGATGAATAAAAATCTCGACCATCTGCCCGCATCCCGGCAAAAGCACCTGGAGCACATCGTCGCCGTACTACGTGATGAGTTCGAACAAGTCACTGGCTTTGCCAATGGTAAGAAAAAACACAGTTGTATGTTAAAAATCATTCTCTTTGGCAGCCATGCCATCGGTAAGTGGGTAAATGATCCTGCCCACGGTTATGTCACTGATTACGATATTCTGGTGATCCTCAATAATGATGATTTAGTCGAAGAATACAAAATCTGGAATATCGCCGAAGGCAGAATAGCTCTACAGGTACGTCCGCCCTTAAATATTTTAGTGTATACCTTAACCAGGTGTATGCAAAAAAATCGTGAAACAAACCAATGAGCTTCCAGGGTATTCATGCAAAATTCAATCGCCAGTATCTGGAAAATAAGGCATGGAAATTACTGCGTGCAAAAAATGCACCGTTGATATTGGCATTCCTGACAGATCTTTTTAAAGAAAGTAGTGATGTGCCATTTGGTAAAGCCAGGGTTGCGCTTGATACGGAATTGGAGCGTTGTCGGGAAACGGGTATTTGGCAAACAGACACCAATGCTATTGCATATTTAAGAGAATGGATTCAGTCTGGTTGGTTAAGAGACCTGGATGATCAGATCAGTAAAACGGATGCCTGTGAAGTTGCATTACGTTTTTGCCAGGGGCTGGATCAAAGGGAAAATTCGGCCACTGCATCACATTTACGAATTGTGCAGGAGGCGGTAAGAGATTTTGCTGTTGCTATTAGCCCCGATGCTAATGAACGGGTTATCCTGTTAAAAGCCAGGCAGGCCGAAATTCAGCTGGAAATTGATGCTCTGGATGCGGGTGTTGTTACACAGTTAAGTGAGGCAGAACAGCGTGAGCGGGTGAAAGAAATTTACCAGTTGGCATCTGTGCTGACGGGTGACTTTAGACGGGTAGAGGATGAAATTCGGCAAATGGATCAGACGTTGCGAGTCGAGATTATTGAATCTGATCGTAGTCGAGGTGAAATTTTACTTGGCGTGCTTGAAAAGGAACATTTACTGGCCAGTACAGATGCCGGCCGTGCTTTCGAAGGTTTTTTCCAGTTACTTTGTGATCAGAATAGAAGTATGGAGTTCAGGGAACAACTGCGCTCTATTTTAAACCGGCCGGTTTCCAGGCATTTAACTCAACAGCAAAGTCGTTTTCTCGGGCAGCTTATGCGTGAACTTTCCAGTGAGAGTGAACGGGTGTTTCAGGTCAGGCGTCGCACAGAGGAAAATCTGCGAGCTTATATTGAAAGTGGAGCTCATCTGGAAACCAGAGCAGTTGATAAATTATTAAGTGAACTTGAGCGTTATGCGGTTGAGTTTCGTGGGGCCGAGGTTGATCTTCGCACAGAGTTAAAAATCAATTTGCCTTCTGGCTCGGTAAAAATAACATCCCCTGAAAGCATGAAGCTCAGAATTCCAGAAGATCAGCTTGATACAGGTAATGTTCAGGTGCATATTAACTCAGATACGCCGAATGATGAAATGTTGGCATGTATAGATGCGGTTAAAGTTATAGAGGTGGCTCAGAAGATCAAATCGGTATTGTTATCAGAGGGGCCTTTATCCATTAGTGGAATTAGCCGATTTTATTCACTTCATTCGGGTCTTGAAGAGCTGGTTGCCTGCTTACGGGTTGCAAAGGCAGTAGGGGCTGCTGAAATGGGTGATAAAGAATTGATTGAGATAATGGATAAAAAGGGCAACATGTTTAAAGCATCTATCCCGGTATATGTACTAAATGCAGATCAGTTCCCCGATAATATTGAGGATATTGCAATATGACGAATAATGATCGAGATAGCGAGATAATTAAAAACAGGGAGCAGGAAGCTGAGAAAAGTGTACTGGGAAGTACAGCGACTGCATTTTTTGATAAGCAGCGTAATGAAATTGCTAAAGGTAATGCTGCTCTCTTAGAAAATGATGATCAGGCTTCAGAACCTACCTTATCAGGCATTGAAACTAATAGACAGAATGATGATTTGCATGAAAACCAGAGTGCACAAGGGTTACCGGCAGACGCTAAACGTGCTTTGGTGAGTTTGATGCGTATGGGTGCAGTTGTTATTAATCAAAAGCCAAAATTATTTGAGCAGATATGTCGATATGAAAAATTGATTCAGCAACATTTGTCTAACATGTATTTAAGGTTATTGCTGGATGCAAAAGCAGGTGTGGCTTTAGTTTTGCAGCAGGAAGTTATAGGGGATGGTGAAGATGATATTTATACCCTTATATCAAGAAGAACCCTGTCTCTTTACGATACATTGTTGCTCCTGATACTGAGAAAATTCTACCAGCAACGAGAAGCGTCGGGTGAGCAGCGGGTTATTGTAGATGTTGATCAAATTGAAACAGGTTTAACCCCATTTCTGCCGTTAACGAATAGTGCGCGGTCGGATAGGCGAACACTTAATGCATCATTAAAAAAAATGACGGAGAGAAAAATTCTAAGTTCGATCAGGGCTGAAGAGGGGCGCTATGAAATCACACCGGTGATTCGTTATGTGGTTAACGCGGCGTATCTTGAACGATTACTTAACGAATATGTGAATCTGGCAAATGAGTCTGTTATATCGAATAGCGATGAATTTGAAATAGAAACTCAGTTAGTGGTAAACGATGAGAAACCGAGTAATGAATGAGCAGATTCAAAACAGTTCGACTCAGGATGATATGAACAGCAATGAAGTTATGGTAGCAGCTGAAGGTGATTTTGCTGCAGGGCAAATCCGGTTAGTTCAATTATCTGTTTGCAACTGGGGATCATTTGATGGCTTACACACCGCAACCATTGATCCTTTTGGAACATTAATTACGGGCGATAACGGTTCGGGTAAAACAACTTTAATTGATGGTTTAATGGCACTGCTGTTGCCAGCGGGTAAGGCGACATTTAATGTTGCTGCTGCGCAGGGTGATCGCACTGATCGTTCGTTGGTATCCTATATGCGGGGTAGTTATGGCTCGGCTCACGATGGTGTAGCAACCCGGGTAAAAAGTAAACGTGAAGGTGCCGTGATGACAGGATTAAGGGCATTATATCAAGCGGATGATGGTTCTCAAATTACACTGGCAGCTCTGTTCTGGATTGCTCAGGCTTCTAATTCATTAGCCGATGTTAAACGGCTTTATGTTGTTGCGCATCGTGATATTTTATTAGAAAGCCTGCTGGATGATTTTTCTAATGGTGATGTTCGCGCACTGAAAAAAAACCTTAAAGATGACCCTTTAGTGAATTATTGTGAAAACAATTTTACTGAGTATCAGGAAGTTTATCGGCGCATTCTGCATATGGATAATAAAAATGCGCCGGCACTTTTGTCCAGGGCATTGGGCCTGAAAAAAATTGATGACCTGACTCAGTTAATTCGTGAGCTAGTACTTGAACCCAGCACAGTGAAAGATGATGCCAGAAAAGTTGTAAATGAGTTTGGTGACCTGGTAACCATACATGATCAGCTGGTTGATGCAAAAGAAAGGCAGGAGGCATTGCTTAGGTTACCTGTAATAGAAAAGCTTTTGCAGCAGGCAGAAACAGAATTAAGTGCTTTACTTGCAGAGCGTGAAGGACTGTCGATATTTATTGCTGAACATTGTGTGCAGTTATGGTCTACCAGGGCAGAAGCTATAAAAGAAAAGCTTGAGCGAATAGCTATAGAAATAGAGCAACTGGAAGAGCAGGAAGTACAAGCTGCTTTACAGGTGGAGCAATGTCACGAAGCCTATATTAAAGCGGGTGGAAACCGGTTAGAAGAAATAAAAAAAGATCTGCAGCGAGCAAAAGAAAAGCTGGAAGAAACCAGTATTAAGGCAAGTAGCTATCAAAAGTTAACCGCAGACCTTGAGCTTGATACCAGTTTAAATCCATTTGTTTTCAAAACCAATTCAGAAATATCGAGTCAGAAATTAAATAATCTTGATGCTGAAAGAAAATCGGCTCAGGATCAATTTCTGAATAAAGGTATGTTATTAAGTGACATTCAGAAAGAAACAAAAAAATTAGCTGAAACAATAAAAGAAATTGAGGCGAGACCCGACTCAAGCGTAGACCCGCGTTACCAGAAATTAAGAGATGAGATGGTGAATGCGCTTGGGCTTAACTCTGGACAATGCATGTTCATTGGTGAGCTGGTTGATGTTAAGGATGAGCATAAATCCTGGCAGGGAGCAATTGAAAGGGCTCTCGGTGGTTTTAGAACGACCCTGGCTGTGCCACAAAAAAATTATTATCTGGTGACACAATGGCTGAACCAGACGCATACGGGTTTGCATGTGAGAGTGCAGGTAGTCGATGAAAGTGCGATCTCAGGTAAAGGACAAGCGACGTTTAAAACCAATGGTTTTTTAAGAAAATTATCCTGGCGAGATCACCCGTACAGAGATTGGGTAAAGCGACATCTGTCGCGATATGACTTAAACTGCGTGGATTCTTTGCAAGCACTGGATGCAACGCCTTTTTCTATAACACTCCAGGGGCTGATACATTTTGATAAAGGTCGGTTTGAGAAAAAGGATCAGAATAAAGTCGGTGATAGAAGAAAATGGCAATTGGGTTTTTCAAACAAATTTCGATTATCAATTCTTAAACAGGATGAAATTAATTTGCATGAGAAACTTGTGCAGGCCGAAAGTGAAGTTGCCCTGGCGCGCGAGCATATGGATGATGTAGAAACCCGAGCGGCTTACTGGGAAAAACTGTCTGAATTTCAATGGTCGCAAATCGATGTGCCTAAATGGAAAACAATAACAGACGATTTAAAAAACACACTCTATGAACTGGAGCATTCAAATAATGATCTGGCGCTTACAAAAAAATATTGGCAGGATGCCAAGCAGAAGACAGGATTAATTCAATCAGAGAAAGAATCTAAATCAAATGAACAGGCTGTAAAGAAAAAGGAATATAAAGATGCTAATGAAAAACTGGCGGAATACAGGCAAATAGCAAACGAAGGTTTAATAGATTCTGTACGTGAATTGCTTGTTAGGCGTGTTGGTATTATTGTTGATGAGCAGTTAGCATTTGTTTCCAGTTTTGAAAATAAAATCCAGCAAAAAATTAACGGTTTACATGATAAAGCCAGTGGTCGCAAGGAGCGAGCAACAAACGAAGCCACAGGCATTATGGGGGCGTTTCGTCAAAGATGGGAGGTTATCGCTGGAGAGTGGGGCGCTTCAATTCAGAGCCTTGCTGATTATCTGGATCACTTGCAAACGCTTCAGGAGGAAGGGCTGCCTTCGCTGGTTGAGCAATTTAAAGAGCGTTTAAACCGACATACCACTCAATCTATTGCAACTATTAAGTCTCGAATTGAAGCTGAACGGGAAGATATTACGGAACGTATTGAGATAATTAATAAAGTGCTCAAGCGTACTGAATTCAGGCCAGGTTCATATTTGAAATTAGGTTCGAAACCAGAGCAGTTTCCCCATGTAAAAGAATTTAATCTTAAAGTGAGTCGAGTGCTGAGTCAGGCGACCAGTGATGATCATGAGCTTCGATTTGCTAGTTTACAGGAAGTGGTTGAAACTCTTGATCGCGCTAGTGCGCCCACGACAGTCAATAATATGGAAAGTTTAAGGTTGCTTGATCCGCGTCATCAGTTGTCTTTTCATGCGGAAGAAATTGAAACCGAAACTTTCAGGGTGCTGGATGTTTTAGAGTCATCCAGTGGGAAATCAGGGGGAGAAAAAGAATCATTTGCAGGCACGATTGTTGCGGCAAGTTTGGCTTATGTACTGACACCGGAGGACTATGATCAACCGATTTATTGCACCGTGTTTCTAGATGAGGCATTTTCAAATACAGCAGAAGCCGTCAGTCGTCGAGTGCTAAGAGTTTTCAGGGAGTTAAACATTCATGTTAATTTGATTACGCCTTATAAAAATCTTAATCTGGCCAGAGAATCAGCTAAATCATTAATTATTGCCGAGCGGGATCAGGCCCGCCATGAAAGTCGGTTGTGTGAAGTCAGTTGGAAAGAAATTGATCGTCGGCATGAAGAACAAAAACAAAAAAAACTAGTCGATGAGGCAGAGTCTTTGGGAATCGTTATAAATGAATGACTGGGGTATATTGCCTGAGGATGTTTATAAGCTGATTAGAAGCAGGGAGTGGGAAAAGCACAAAAATTTCCAGCAAAGACTTTCAGGGGAGCGCAAATTCCCTGTTACAATTTCATTTAAGGTGCCAACTGAGCAACAAATATTAACCAATATGGCTCACTTTCAAAACTTTGTCTCTGCCTGGCAACAGTTTGCTATGCCGGAACTTGTAATATGGGAAAGCAGAAATTACAGGTCATTAAAAAAACAAACTATTCCCAGGAAATTAGTGATCCCGTGTATGCAGAATCTTCTTGAGTACCTGGGTACCGATGCGGTGCTAAAAAGTCATTGCTGGGAGCAGCGAATGGAACCGCTACTGGTTTTTAATAAAGACCTTTATCCGGTGCTGATAAAGCATCTACGGACACTTGGGACGTTGTCGTTATGTGATGTTGATCTTCTTGTTAACCTGTTGCCTCAATTATATAAAGGCATGGGTACAGGACAATATCTCAGGGCATTACCGCTTACTGGTGTTGACACGAAATTCATAGAATCTTTTATGCCATTAATTGCAGATTCATTAGATGTAATGCATCAGGGGAAAATAACACAGGCAAAAGGATTATTAACATGGTTAGGCTGTATGGAAAACCCTTCTGGTTGGTTAACTGTCAGACCTTTATGTCCGGACGTTCAAGCTCAAATGGGTGGCTTTTCTATTTTACAATTATCTGTTACTGAGCTACGAACAAAAGCATTACCGGCGAGAAATATACTTGTTGTGGAAAACCTTCAATCTGGTTTAGGCTTAACTCAATTAGAAAATACCATTGCAGTGTTTGGTGGTGGCCGCAATGTTGGCTGGATGAATGCAGAATGGCTTAAGGGAAAGAACCTGGGGTATTGGGGAGATATAGATACCTGGGGTCTGGCGATACTCAGTGATGCCAGAGCACTGGCACCTGGTCTTGTGCCGTTGATGATGGATGAAGGTACATTAGATCAGTTCAAGGATAGAATGGTTGAGGAAGTAGAAAAATATCCGTCTACACCTGATCACCTCGGTAAGGCAGAAATGAATCTTTTTAATAATTTAAAAAATAATATTTTTGATAATAAAGGTCGATTGGAGCAAGAGAGATTATCTGTAGATTATTGTAATCGGCATTTAGAAAAGTGGTTACAAGATTAACCTGGAAAGATCTATTACTTACAGATGTTGACCAAATTTAGAAAGTTCATCTACCGTTCACTGCATTGTAATATATTCGTCAAATTAAGCCTCGATAATGATCATATGAAAAAACATATGAAAGAGGAAAAGAAGATGAAATTTTGCATACGTGAATGGAGTGAAGACACCGTGGTTCTGATGACCGATGAAGGTCATGTGCTATCTTATTTTAGATCGATAAGTGAAGCCTTAGACGCATGCTCTCAATGGTATAGCAGTAATACAGGTGAGCTAAAGTATAGTGTGGTGATTCAGCACAAGCATGATTTGGCCAGTAAGAACTCTTTTGCCGCTGTAGCCTGATTACACATCACATACTTCAATTAAAACAATTACCTCCTCTTCCCTGTCGCGGGTTTCTAAAACCCTATGCCCGTTTATGCGGCACCAGGCAGGTATGTCATTTAAGGCACCAGGATCGGTTGAAATAACCTCCAGTGTGTCGCCAATATTGAGTTCTTTAATTTTGTCCTGTGTGCGAATAACCGGCATTGGGCAAAACATGCGTCGTGCATCCAGTTCGAAGTGTGCCATTAGACATACCACTCAGGGCTAATTTCAGATGCTGGCAAGGGTTTTACCTCAAGAGTTGTGGTATCCCCATTAGTGCGACGTGCTTCAATGGTAACACTGTCGGTGTTTCTTCCCTGGGAGAATCTAGCGGCAATTTGAGCGGCAAACTTAAGATCTTCGTCGGTTGCAACCCCATCAAGCAAGGTTAAAGGCCCAGGGCAATCAATGGTTTTAAGTGAAATATAGTTATTTTTATAACCCTGTAAAAATTTATTTTCACCGTCTTCGCGGCCAATGATTAACTTGTAGTGGGGACTTGGGCGAATATGTCGGCCAACTTTAAGCAGCATGATATCATCCATTTCATATTCACGATTACCACGGGCATCCCATAAATCAACCAGTTTTGCGGAATAATTCTCATCGGTTAAGAAGCAGCAGCCACCGGCGGGTTTTGCATAATCTTCAAAACCAAATTTAGCCGCCAGTTCCATTTGTGGTTTGCGATTACGGCCTGAAAAGCCATAGAGCTCATCACGATTTACCCAACCTTCAAGCTCAGGTAGTGTTTCCGGCAAGTTCAGTGCGCATAAAGGGCGCAATAGCCGATCATCCGCCCCTGACTCGCGCGATATAACCGGCATAGTGTCCTTTCGCTGAGACATGGGGCGCTGGCCAATAACCTCACCGGTGATAATAAAATCAAAGCCGTTTTCCTCTGCCCATTGTTTGGCCTTGTTAACCATAAAAATTTTACAGTCCAGGCAAGGGTTCATGTTTTTACCATAACCATGCTTGGGGTTGAGTAGTACGTCTTTGTATTCTTCAACAATATCAATGATATGTAGCTTGATGCCGAGCTGTTCAGCAGACCACAGGGCATTGTTGCGTTTGGTTTTGGATTTATCTTTCTTGCGAATGGCATGGGTATGGCCTTCTACACAAAAACCGGTAAAGAAGTTAATGCCTTCAACGTGTATGCCCTGTTCGAGCATAACTTTGGCGGCGAGTAGGGAGTCGAGGCCACCTGAAATTAAGGCGACGGCTTTGCGTGGTTGGTGCATGGCGGTAAAGCTTTTATTTAATCGAACTGTATATTTTAACAGCAAACAATAAGTTTTGTAATTTTACTGCTTATCAAGCGTAATTAGCTAAGAGATTGACATAGCTTGATATGTCAATTAATGTCGTCTATGGGCAATATAAAGATCAGTTCAAAAGTTGATGAGGCGGTTTGGGAGGAGCTAAAAGCTGCGGCCCATGAGTCGAATCAAAATATATCCGGCATGGTTAATGAGGCAATTACCGAGTATTTGCAGCGTAGACGTGTGCGGCCAGCGCTATTGTCACACTTAAATGATTCAATTCGAGAAAATGAAGAGTTGGGAGAGCTACTGGCTAAATGAGCAATCTCTATCTCACTTTAGATGAAGTGTTAGAGATGCACTCTATATTGATTAAGCAGTTTGGTGGTGCACAAGGTGTACGCGATTTAGGTTTACTGGAAAGCGCATTGTATCGACCACAGACGGGTTATTATCATAGCTTATTTGAAATGGCGGCAGCACTATTTGAGTTGTTAATGAATAATCATCCATTTGTAGATGTAGGTAGTAATAAGCGGATGGCCTTCTTTGCAACCGATGTATTTTTAAGAAAGAATGGTTATAAGTTTGTGGTTGAAGCAACAATCCTACATGGATTTTTGATGGATCTATTTATTACGGATGCCTGTGATATGGAGTATTTACATTCGTGAATAATGGAGTCGGTTAAGCTATTGTAGTATGTAAGTTTTTGGCTCCTTTCAGTTTCATAGGTATCATAATTAAAAAGTGTTAATTGCCCTGTAGCTGTCGTTAATTAAATTATCTGAATTGTTCTAAATTTTTCAGAAGCAGTAATATAAGAATAAAGAAAGAAGCAGTTTGTCAGTGAATGAGTGCGAGTAATCGCAAATTTGTTTGGGTTCGTGCTCCTTCGGCGCATTACACAATATTAAATGTTTATGATTTTATTTATGTTCATTTGCGGACAAACTGCTTTTGTTTGATATGCTTTACAGTTGCACAATGGGTAACTATTAAAATAAACGTACAATTGGTTCATTGAGCCACTCTTCAATTATTTCAAGTAATACTTTTGAATTATCGGCCACACTTTTGCCTTTTAATTTTTCTTCAAATATATCAAAATTACCTTTGCTTTTAATGTTCAAAGATGAAATAACATCTTTAATGGGTATTAAATAATTTATACTCAAGTTGGCACCAGAGCGTGTAAATATACCCGAGACGGTTAACGCAACTAATTCGCCTGTGGCATCAAAAACTGGGCCGCCAGAATTGCCTGGGTTAATAGCAGCGTCTGTTTGCATGAATGGTAGGCCGCTAACAACTCGATAAGCTGAAACTATTCCTTTTGTAATTGTTTGCTGTAGTTCAATTTTTAATGGCGTGCCAATAACATAGATTTCGTCACCTGTTTTAGGCTTCTCTAGTGAAATTTTTACTCCCTTAGCCTTACCCTGGTAGTCGTGAATTTTGAGTAGGGCTACATCACGTATTTCTTCTTTACGCATTAATTTAGCTGAATACTTGTTTTTGCCAAAAAATACCTGAAATGATGTCTCTTTTCCAATCACATGTGCATTAGTTAGTATGTAGCCCTCTGAATTAATTAAAACACCGCTCCCATGTCCCTCTTTTGTTTTAATGATTGCTGTGTTGTTCTTCAGGTAATCAACGATTGAATTAAATTTATCTGATTTATCACCGCCTAGATATTTGATTTCTATATTATCAGTAAAAACTTTTATAAATTCAGCTAAGTCACCTGGTTGGATTAATGTGTGAAATTCTGGTTTAGACAATAGGTTTTTTGTGCTAACAGACATGGCATAGTCTAGACTTAAATCTATGCCGTTCTTTCTAAATGCGTGAGATCTTCCATTATGTGATCCTGTAGTGATATGTGTATACAGTGTTTTTCTTGTCACTGGATCAAATAAAGACCATTCTATTTTAATGAAAGTGGCATTTTTTGTGAGTAGTGATTTAAATTTTTCGTTTCTTTTAAATTTCTTATTATTTTTTTTAGGGCATAAATTCATTTTTACATCTTTAAATTTTAACTTCAGTTCAAGGCTTCCGCTTCGTGGGGGAGAGTCAATGCTATTCTCAACGGTATAACCCGCCTCAGTAAATACTTTTGCAATTGCATCACCCAGTCTGGCTGTGCCGACATCAGCTACGCCTTCAGTCCAATAAAAGTCCACAGGATATCGTCCGCAAGTAATTCGTCCAACTCTAACGCCACCGTCTTCGAACTCTTCATTTTCCGTTGCGGGCATATCAATAATAATAGAAGAAATAGAAATTAATCGATTTTTATCTTTTTGTTCGTAAGGTATTGGTTCTTCAGCAGTGACTACTGGAATAATGAATTTATCTTTAATCTCAAAGGTTTTTGATGCGTGATTAGCGCCTTCATTGGCATCGCTGGAATAATGGGTTTTGCCTTTTGAGTCGACCCAATGATATATCTCAGCATTTGCTTTTGATGAGATAGCGATGACTAAACTGATAACAAATATATATACTAACCGGTTCATATTATTTTATATCCATAATAAAATTATTTTAATTAAATCGACGCTTTAGTCTTACTATACCAAAAGACAAGACAAGCATGCCCACAACAAAACCGTTTCTTAAGAAGCCGTCTGGGTAGGGAAAATAATTAATAGAGATATATAATCCTATAATAACCATTAGTATGGTCGGCTGCAGTATGCTCTTAATTAAATTTAATCCACTTATCAGTTTGTTATCTTCTGCTTTAGTCTCTTCGTGCTCTTCACTTGCGTTAGGGGGCTGGTTGATCTTAGTTACAGTTTTTTTAAGAGGCTGCAGACTTAGGTCAGGTGTTTTAGGTGCTATGGGCTTATCAATAGCCTGCAGACTTAGTTTAGGTGTCTTAGGTGCTCTTTGTTTTTCACATTTAAGCTTGCTCTTTGCTTGTTTTATATCTAAAACAAGCCCAAGTTTTCTGAATTTACCACATAGGTTATTAGCATCTTCTAGCGATGAAACTCTTTTCAGTACAACGGGTTTTGTACTTGCTTGAAATAATGTATTAACAGCATTATCTGATAATTTTAATGTTTTAATAATTATGGGTTCTATTTGTGCGCGTGTTTTACCTTCTACAAGTTCACCAGAAAAAACCAGTTGATATTGTGACATAATTTAAAAGCACCTAAATATATTGAGCTTAGAGATTAAAGTGATTCACGTTATATGTCCAGATAAATTGTTGAATTTATTGAATATTTTATGAGGATCGCCAGGAAAAACTGTATCTATTAGATCTTTTTAAGGGTGATTGAAAGGTTGTATCTTGGTGTCTACTTTAGGGAGATAATAATTGTTTTGAAATCATTGATCAAAAGTTCTGTTAAATTAAAGATAGTTGATGATTTTGCGGTTAAATTTTTTATTGATTTTCTGGTATAGGTAAACATTCTTTGGGTGGGATGATTTATTTTTTCATTAACCAGGGAATAGAGCCCATCACTGGTCGCCATAATTCTTTATTTTGTGTCGCATACAGTACAGCTCCACCTTTATCGTCCGAGCTTAAATGATTTGGCATGTGCTTGGGTATTTTAATTTTTCTAGGCAATAATTTCGGAACGTATTTGTTGTAGGTTAATGCTTGTTTCTTTAGTATTTTACTATTTTTTCCGTCACCAAGCTTTATTAAGTGCAATCAGAGTCTGATCAAACAGAAAAAATGTCCCTTTATCATGTTGAAATTGTTGTGAGCGATTAAACTGATTATCAGCCGGGTTTAGTTCTATAGCACGCTCATAATAGGCAATGGCATTATCAAAATCTTTTAAGCGAGCATAGCTGCTGGCTAAATTTAGTGGAGCATCCATGAATGTACAAGTCTCTCTAACTAACTAGAAACGGCCTTTGTTTTTATTAATGAATTCCTCGCCGAGTACTCGCTCACAGCCTTGTAACGCTATTTGTAGGAGGTTGCATCGTTCAGTGAAATTTGTAGCTTTCCACTGGTTAGTAGCATTAAAGCGTTAATATTGCCTGGCCCCTACTCAAGAGCCTGATGCGCAAGTTGCGTTTTTTCTACTGGGTTATCTGTAGTTCAGGCTTGTTGAATCAGTTGGTTAGTATCTTGTCCTGGGCTTTACATTCATCCCAGAAGTGCAATAAATTCCTATAATGGCATCAAGGTAGTCGTCCGCATTATCAATGATGTTCAGCTGATCAGCAAAGACGGTTGGCATCCAGTTGCTGTGTTTAAGTGTTGTAGGTGTGCAACAGATTGCGAATAAAAACCGAAGAGCTGGTCAATGTTTAAGGTATTTGATGAGAGAGGATCACCATTTAACCAGCTAGAAAGTTGAGAGAGTGAAATGTTGTTTTTAGGCATGAAATAACGGCTGATAAAAAAACAGCACATTGTCCGTTATTGCATAACTAATTAGTAGGTCAGATTAGGTGATATTTGCTGTAACCTGACAAATTGCTTTGAATGAAAAGTTACAGGTCATTTGGTGGGTAATTAATAATTAGGTAAACCCCTGGCTTTGCCGAGAGTAATTTAACTCGGTATACTAGCGGGCTCGTAAATAAGACAGATAAAACTTTAATGGCACACGACGTATCAACATTTCAGGGCATGATAAGTGCCCTGCAGGATTACTGGGCGAAGCAGGGCTGCGCAATCATTCAACCACTGGATATGGAGGTGGGAGCAGGTACCTTTCACCCGGCAACCTTTTTGCGTTCTATTGGGCCTGAGCCCTGGCGCGCTGCCTATGTGCAGCCCTGCCGTCGTCCTACCGATGGTCGTTATGGGGAAAACCCGAATCGTTTGCAGCATTACTATCAGTTTCAGGTGGGCCTTAAGCCGAATCCAGACGATATTCAGGAGTTGTATTTAGACTCTTTGAAAATGTTGGGTTTCGATCCACTGGAGCATGATATCCGTTTTGTAGAAGATAACTGGGAGTCACCCACACTAGGTGCCTGGGGTCTGGGCTGGGAGGTCTGGTTAAATGGAATGGAGGTAACCCAGTTTACTTATTTTCAGCAAGTTGGTGGTTTAGAGTGTCGCCCCGTAACCGGCGAAATTACTTATGGTCTGGAACGTCTCGCCATGTATATCCAGAATGCTAAAAGTATTTTTGATCTGGTGTGGACCAGGGGGCCCCAGGGCATTGTGACCTATGGAGATGTTTTTCATCAAAATGAAGTTGAGCAATCCCATTATAATTTTGAGCAGGCTGATACGGAGTCTTTGTTTGCCTGGTTTGATACCTGTGAAAAAGAAAGTGCCCGCTTAATTGAAGCCGGCTTGCCATTGCCAGCTTATGAGCAGGTTTTAAAGGCATCACACACGTTTAATTTGTTGGACGCACGACATGCTATTTCTGTTACCGAGCGCCAACGATTTATTTTACGCGTGCGTACCTTGTCCCGTGCCGTTGCAAAAGCATATTACGAAGCACGCGAGGCATTAGGCTTCCCCATAGGTAAGTCAACAAGAGGGGGAGAAAAATAATGAGTACTCGTGATTTATTAGTTGAAATTGGCACAGAAGAATTACCCCCCAAGGCATTAAATAAACTATCGGATGCTTTTGCATCTGGTATTGAAACAGGTTTAAAAGATGCGGGTATAAATTTCGAAAAAATAAATATCTATGCATCACCCAGAAGACTGGCGGTGTTAATAAATTCTGTCGAAGAGTCACAGGCCGATCGTGATATTGAAAAACTGGGGCCAGCAGTAAAAGCGGCTTATGATAAAAGCGGTAACCCGACAAAAGCGGCACAGGGTTTTGCCCGTGGTTGTGGTGTTGAAGTTGCTGATTTGGCGACAGTTGACACGGATAAAGGTGAGCGCCTGGTTTTTCGGGTTGAAGAAAAAGGTAAAGCGACAACGCTATTGATACCTGAAATTGTTAGCCAGTCTTTAGCAAAACTTCCTATTCCAAAAAGAATGCGTTGGGGTGATAGTGATGCGGAATTTGTTCGTCCGGTTCACTGGATTGTGCTGTTGTTTGGTAAAGATGTAATAGATGCGCAAATCCTGGGAATTAAATCGGGTCGTGATTCACAGGGGCACAGGTTTCATCATCCGGAGATAATTAACTTGCAGACGCCGAGTGATTATATTTCTCGTTTGCAGTCACCCGGTTATGTCATGGTTGACCGCGAAGAACGTAAAGAATGTGTTAAACGCCTTGCAGAAGCCGCTGCTAAAAAACTGGGTGGTAAGGCGTTAATAGATGAAGGTTTGTTGCAGGAAGTTACAGCTTTGGTTGAGTGGCCCGTTGCGGTATCCGGTGATTTTGATAAGGAATTTTTAGAAGTGCCAGCTGAAAGTTTAATTTCATCAATGCAGGATCATCAAAAATATTTTCCTGTGGTTGATGCTAAAGGAGATTTGCTGCCGCATTTTATTACCATCAGTAATATTGAAAGCATAGATCCGAGCAAAGTAAAAGAGGGTAACGAACGTGTTATTCGCCCGCGTTTAGGCGATGCAAAGTTTTTTTGGGAACAGGATAATAAAAAGAAGCTTGAAGACCATATTGAATCACTGGATAAAGTAGTGTTCCAAAATAAACTAGGTTCAGTGGGTGATAAATCACGTCGAGTAGCAAGTATTGCAGAATCTATAGCAAAAGATTTAAATGAAAATACTGACTATGCGAAACGTGCGGGCCTGTTAAGTAAATGTGATTTGATGACTGAAATGGTGTGTGAGTTTTCTGATTTGCAGGGAATTATGGGACGTTACTATGCGATTAATGATGGTGAACCAGCTGAAGTTGCTGATGCATTAGATGAACAATATATGCCGCGCTTTGCGGGAGATATGTTGCCGAAAGGTAAAACAGGTCAAATAGTTTCTTTAGCTGATAAATTAGATACCCTGTTAGGTATATTTGCCATAGGACAGAAACCAACCGGAGAAAAAGATCCTTTCGCATTGCGTCGAGCTGCTTTAGGGGGGCTGCGTATTCTAATAGAGTGCAAACTGGATCTGGATTTAAAAGTATTACTTGACTATGCTGCTAAAGCCTATGCTGAGCAGGTCGATGGAAATAAAGCAATAGATGAAGTTATTGGCTTTATGTTAGATCGATTAAAAGTGTATTACACCAGTCAGAAAATTAGTGTTGATGTTTATGATGCGGTTATGGTGTTGAAACCAACTCGGCCTATGGATTTTGATAGAAGAGTGCATGCGGTTAATGAGTTTAGAAAACTCGATGAGGCTGAAAGCCTGTCAGCAGCAAATAAGCGTATTGGTAATATCCTGAAAAAAATAAAAGGTGAGTTACCAATTTTAATCGATATTAATCTGTTACATGAGTCGGCTGAAAAGGCTTTAAATGATCAGTTGCAAAAAATGTCTACAGAAGTAACCCCATTGTTAGATGCGGGTGAATATTCTAATGCACTGCAACAGCTTGCTAATTTACGTGACCCGATAGATGAGTTTTTTGATCAGGTTATGGTAATGGCAGAAGATAAAGCTTTAAAAAATAATCGCATAGCAATATTAAATCAGTTGCATAGTATGTTTATGAAAGCAGCCGATCTGTCACTTTTGCAATCATAAGTGCTTAATCCTGGAAAAATCAGTTGACTGCACATCAAGAGGTTACACTCTAGACGCACTTTCAACTGATCTTTCCAGGCTAATTGTAATAATATAAACAAGTTGATTATTTATAGATAAATTAAGGATTTTTTGTGGGAAATCATCGCAAGCCTTCATTAGTAGAGTTATATATGCGCTCTACAATATTCTGGTTTTTTCATTTTGTTAGTATGGTTGTAGTTGTGAGTCTGGTGTTGGTGTTTTTCTGGTTACCTGTTAATCAGCGTTATGCGATAGGTTCCAGTTGGGCAAAAATGAATATGCATTTTCTTCGCTGGTTCTGTGGTTTGGATTACCAGTTAAAAGGTAAAGAAAATATACCTGGAGAAGCTAGTCTGGTTATTTCAAACCACCAGTCAACCTGGGAGACTATGTCATTCCAGCATTTTTTACCCAATCAACTTTGGGTAATGAAAAAAGAGCTATTTAGAGTTCCAATTTTTGGCTGGGGGCTTGCGCTAATGAGCCCCATTGCAATTGATCGAAGTGCAGGAAAAAAAGCCGTAGATCAGATTGTGGAGCAGGGAGAAGAAAAGCTGAATCAGGGGCGCTGGGTTATTGTGTTTCCTGAGGGTACACGTATCTCAGCGGGTGTAGAGAGTAAATTTAAGATGGGGGCCTTTATTTTTGCTTCTCGAATTTCGCATCCGGTATTGCCCATCGCCCATAATGCGGGTGAATTCTGGCCGAAACATAGTTTTATTAAATACCCGGGTACCATTACGGTTTCAATTGGTGAGCCTTTTAATGCAAATGGGCTAGATGCTTCAGACATTAAACAAAAAGTAGAAAGCTGGATCAGGAGTGAGTTGAAAGAAATTGGTGACTCGAAGCGCTGGAATCGATAGTTATTAAATCAGGGGCTCACTAAATTTTACGAGTTAATAAACCTAGCGTATGTAAGCGCCAGTTTCAATGTCTTTAATCTTTGTAGGTTGGCCGGACATCTCAGCTGAATCACTTAAGTACAGGTCGACTTGATTTAAAAAATAATCTTTACTTTGCCGACAGGATATTGCAGGTTGAATACCCGCCGGATTTGCACTTGTAGATATAATCGGCTGATTAATTTCATCGCATAAGGCCATGATTAATGGGTGACGAGAAATTCGTATCGCAATTTTACTGTGCTTGCCACTTACCCATGGTGGGGTAAGTTTTGATTTTCTTACCAGCCATGTCATAACTGATTTTTCATTTAATATTATCAGTTTTTCTTTGGCGGTTATTTCAATATATGGCTCTAGTTGTTGCAAGTTACTAGCGATAATAATTAAGCCTTTATCCGCACTTCTTTTTTTGAGTTGAAGAATTCGCTTAACAGCAGGTTCGGAGAGTGGGTCGCAGCCCAGGCCAAAAACAGATTCTGTTGGGTATGAAATAACGCCGCCATTTCGAATGATGATAGCAGCTTGATGAATTTGTGAATTTGAAGACATAAGTAAAAGTAAGTTGGTTTATAAAAAAGAAAAAGATTGCCGCAAATGGTCACTCAAATATACCCATATAGCCGTGATGTTAGTGCATCCATGCACGTCAAGGCAAATAAACACGAATGTAGTGTTTGTTAAATAGCGTTCATTTTCTGCAAACTGTCTTTGCTTTTAAGTGGCTTTTTAAAAAGGCTAGCGGTTGAATATAAAATTATTCAGCCTTTTTCTTTTTAACAGTTTTCTTCTTAGCGGTTTTCTTTTTAGCTGCTTTCTTTTTTACTGTCTTTTTCTTAGCGGTTTTCTTTTTAGCAACTTTCTTTTTAGCGATCTTTTTCTTGGCGACTTTTTTCTTTTTACCTTTTCGCTCAGGGGCTTCCGCAATTAATTGTTCGCACTCAGCCAGGGTTAAACTGGTGGGTTCTCTGTCCTTAGGTATTTTGGCATTTTTATTGCCATCGGTAATGTAAGGTCCATAACGGCCATTAAGTACCTGGATCTCAGAGTCATCGAAAGTTTTAATATATTTATTCGCTTCAAACTCTTTCTTTTCTCGCACCAGGATCATCGCGGTTTCAAAATCAATATTATACGGATCTATGCCTTTTTCCTGAAATTCTTTACGAATGGAAACAAAAAATTTGCCAAATTTAACATAAGGCCCAAAGCGACCTACATTGGTGGACACCTCTTCATCTTCATCGGTAAAGCCTAAGCTACGGGGCAAGACAAATAAGTCATAGACATTGTCCATGGTAATGTCAGCCATTTTTTGCCCAGGTTTTAAGCTGGCAAAACGGGGCTTTTCTTCATCGTCTTTATCGCCGATTTGAGCGAAAGCGCCATAGGGGCCCATACGAACGGTTATGGGTTTGCCACTTTCTTTATCTACACCTACGTCACGACTTTGTGCGACATCGGCACGGCTAACATTTTCATCGATGTCTTCAACCTTCTGGATAAAAGGTGACCAGAATTTCTGCATTAATGGCAGCCATTCCTCTTCATCACGGGAGATGGCGTCTAGTTCGTCCTCAAGGCGTGCAGTGAAATCGTAGTCTACGTAGTCAGTAAAATACTGAGTTAAGAATGTGTTTACAATGCGCCCCATATCCGTAGGGGTGAAACGTCGGTTTTCATTTACAACATATTCACGGTTTTGTAGTGTAGAAATAATGCTAGCATACGTAGAAGGACGGCCAATGCCATATTCTTCTAACGCCTTAACCAGACTTGCTTCCGTATATCTTGGTGGTGGCTTGGTAAAGTGTTGATTGGTGATGATCTCTAAGAGCTTTAACTCTTCGCCTTCTTCTAAAGCGGGCAGAAATTTTTCATCCTCGTCTTTTTTCCTGTCATCTGCATCAGTTTCAGTATCATCCTGGTCTTCCATATATACGGACATAAATCCCGGGTGCTTGATAGTGGAGCCATTTGCACGGAATTGATGTGCATCACCACATTTTAAATCAACAGCAACCGTATCCAGTGTAGCCTGTACCATCTGGCAAGCAACCGTACGCTTCCAGATAAGTTCGTATAGCTTGAATTGATCTGGCTTTAAAGCACTTTTAATGTTTTCAGGAAGGTGGTTGGCTGAAGTTGGGCGAATGGCTTCATGAGCTTCCTGTGCATTTTTAGATTTATTTTTAAATACACGGGCTTCATCGGGTAAATTATCTTTACCATAACGGTTAATTATTAGTTCGCGTAGTTCTGTTAATGCATCCTGGGATAGCATTAATGAATCGGTACGCATATAACTAATTAAACCTACCGTTTCACCATGGCCTATGTCCATACCTTCATATAATTGTTGTGCAGTTCGCATGGTGCGTTGCGCAGAAAAACCTAATTTTCTGGAAGCTTCCTGCTGCAATGTTGATGTTGTGAAGGGTGGTGCAGGATTTTTCTTTGTTTGTTTTTTTGTTATTTTGGAAACAACAAGTTTGCCATTGGCTGCATTGCTTAACGTCTTTTGTGCAGTTTCAGCAAGTTCTGTATTGTTAATTGTAAACTGTGATACTTTTTCATTATTGTAAATGCGTAATTTACTGGATATTTTTTTACTGTCTTTTTCGGTATCGGCTAAAATCGTCCAGTATTCTTTTGAATCGAAAGCTTCTATTTCTTCTTCTCTACTCACAATCATGCGCAGTGCAGGGCTTTGAACACGGCCAGCTGATAAACCGCGTTGAACTTTTTTCCATAACAATGGGGACAGGTTAAAGCCGACTAAATAATCGAGTGCGCGTCGGGCTTGTTGTGCATTGACCATGGGCATAGATAATTCGCGGGGGGAATCTACCGCTTCTTTTAATGCCCGTTTGGTGATTTCATTAAAGGCGATTCGGTGGACTGTTTTGTCTTTTAGTGAGCCGGCTTCTTTTAGTAGTTCGTATAAGTGCCAGGAAATAGCTTCCCCCTCGCGGTCGAGGTCGGTCGCGAGATAGAGGGTGTCAGCTTTTTTCAGGGCCTTTTTTATAGCATCAACATGTTTCTCATTTTTTTCAATGAGCTGATATTTCATACTGAAATTGTCATCCGGATCGATTGCACCGGTTTTCGGAATCAGGTCACGAACATGACCATAAGAGGCGAGTACATGGAAATCCTTGCCCAGATATTTTTTTATGGTTTTGGCTTTTGCCGGTGATTCTACAATTAGCAGACTGTTACTCATGTAATACTCATGATTATTGTTATATATTAAATTGGTTTTTATGTTAGTAAATAATTACCAACATTGCGTGATTTCTAACAAATTAATTCAGGTAATCGCCCGCATTAGTATCGAATATTAGATTTTCCATCCAGACATATGCATTTTCTTCACCGGGCTGGCTGTACAGTACAATCATAATAATCCACTTAAGTTGCTCAAGCTCAAGTTCTACATCCAGGGCAATTACGCGGTCGAGAATAACTTCACGACTAACAGCAGTAATAACCTGATTTTGCTCAAGGTGTATCAGAAAACTAATACATTCTGGCTCTAGTAGCAATTTTTCAAGTTCACTATAAATACGTACTGACTGGGTGTTGATTACAGGTTTACTTTCAGAAGAGGATAGTAGGTCAGTGTGAATCTCAGCTAAATCTTCAAGCCAGTCAAAGGCCAGAAGAATGTCATGTTGGGGGAAGCCTAAATCTTCCAGGCGGTCAAACATGTGCTCGTTTTCCGGGAAAACAGGGTTTTCATCTGTAATGATGTTTTCAAATAGATACATCAAAACATCAACGACATTTTGTTTCATTCTTTCTCTCTTAATTTTCACAGCCATAACTTCTATGGAGTGAATATATAAATTTTAAGTTCTCATCTGATGTTAGTAGAGTGAGAACCCGGTTTTTTTATTAGTTCGCATTCGTATCAATGATGCGAGAATAAAGCCCATTATGCGAAATAACCTGTCCCTGTAACTCAAGTATCAGGAGCATTGAGGCAATTTCAGAAGCATTCAGATTACTGCGTTCTACCAGTTCGTCAATACCAACCGGTTCAAACTCTATGTGTTTTACCAGAGTCTGGTAGCTGGAATCAAGCCCATCTACTTGTTTTTCATTGGGTAGATGAGTGGTTGCAGCGACGCTAGTATGGCTAATTGGCCTGAAATTTACCAGTGGTAACAGCTCTTCAAGTATGTCAGAGGCTGTTTCTACCAGTTTAGCACCTGATTTAATCAGGCTGTGGCAGCCTTTTGCCAGTGGGTTATGAATAGACCCGGGAATGGCAAATACCTCACGACCCTGCTCTATTGCGTGGCGAGTGGTGGTGAGTGAGCCACTGTTTATTGCAGCTTCAGTTACCAGTGTGCCAATGCTCAAGCCGCTGATAATTCGGTTGCGCCGGGGAAATAATCCTTTATGGGGATCAGCGCCGATGGGTGATTCGCTAATCAGGCAGCCATTTTTCGAAATAGCTTCAGCCAGTTTAGTATTCGCTTTAGGGTAAATTGTGTGTAAGCCATTGGCGACCACCGCTACACTACCCGCAATGCCTTTAAGGGCGCCACGATGACAGGCCGCATCAATACCATGCGCTAAACCGCTGGTGATGGTTATACCTGCATTGGATAGATGGTGTGCGAAATCTTCAGCTATCTGTCTGCCTGCAGCCGTAGGGGTTCGGCTACCGACCATGGCGAGCTGGGTTTGTTGTAAATAATCAATATCACCTATATAAAACAGTGCGTAGGGTGGGTCATTTATTTCGCGCAACTGTTGTGGGTAAGCGGCATCATCATAAAACAAAATGCCATGATCCGTATGGTCCAGCCATGCTAAATCACGCTCAATGTCTTCTTCTCTGGGTTTCTGGATTTTGCTTATCTGGTTGTCAGAGAGGCAGGCTTTTTTAAGCTGGCTCGTAGAAGCATCTAGAACAGCGCCCGCACTGGGAAACCGGGTTAATAACAGTTGCAGGGTAGAGGGGGGCAAGTTGCAATGCACCAGCTTAAGTCGGTTGCCCAGGTCATCGTCCTTTGATATTGCATGCATAACTGGTCCTGTTGAAAGAGAGCTAAAGGCGCTAGTTTATAGGCAATGAATTCATAAAGGCAAATAACAGGAATTTTATTCAGGCTGGTTGGGCGGGTTCTGGTTTTATTTTCGCCTCGATTAATTTAAAACGATGCAAATAAAAAAGCTGGCCTCTAATCATCAAGCGGCCAGCTAAGGGGTGAACTTTATATTTAATAATGTGTTGTCTTCTTATCTAGGTTTATCAACCCGATCAAGCTTGCTGATTGTTCGTGTTGATTTTAATACCAGGCCATAGCTTACCTCATCAAACACCTTAAATAACATCATCAGTCCGCTACGTTCATCGGGTAATAGTATTTCCAGTTTATACTCATCACCACGGTCTCTACTGGTGCGGTCAAGGAAGCGGTCCCTTGCAAGCCCACCGGCCTGGTAGGTTGCAAGTAGATGACCTATTTCAAGATTGTCGTTACTACCACGGTTGATTACGGCTATCTGGTATTTTGCAATAGATGATATTGCGTCAAACAATGAAATAATTTTTCCGTCAATATGACCATCTGGTAAGCGAGGGAAGTATTGTTGATCAATTGCTCCCTTATCGGTTGACAATAAACGATCACCTACCAGTACTTCCCGTGAAGTTCTGTTTAATATGCCAGAAGAAGGGTTGTCATATTTGTGAATTCTAACGTCACCTGCATAAATAACCTCATAGCCCAGTAGTTTCTCTGTATCCGGGTCTATCAGGCGATTGCCTTCTCGGAAAACGCTGTAGCGACTACGTTCCTTATCTAGCTCTCCTCTGATATAGACCTTATTATTCGCACCTAGAACGAGATGAGCGTCATCGCTGCCAACAATATAAGGTGCCGCTTCCCAGTCTTCCTGAGAAACAACCCGGGGTTGTGTTAAAAATTGACGTACAGCATCGGCGGGAATACTTGGAATGGCCTCATTTAGGGTTTGTCGATGAATTTTTGGAGATAATTTAACAACTTTGCGACCGCCCATGTCAGTGCTTTCACGGCGAATTACATCGCTTCCGGGGGTGGCGCGAGCGACCTGTATTTGTGGTACACCATTTACATAAGTTAGTATCAGTATATCGCCGGGATAAATGAGGTGAGGGTTCTGTACCTGTGGATTTCGTTGCCAGATTTCAGGCCAGTACCAGGGATCCCTCAGGAACATACTTGCAATATCCCAGAGCGTGTCGCCTTTTTTCACGATATACTCACGGGGATGATTGTCAGCTAATTGAATATTTTGAGTATTTGCTGCATTGTCTTCGCGAGCAGGCTCAGCAGCCGGTTCTATTGAACCAGCTTGAGGCTCGAAAGGTTGAGCGTCTTCATTAGCTGGCTCTTTAGGTGTGCCGGCGCAGGCAGACAACAGTGCGGTAGATATAATTAAGAGTGCAAAGCGTCCACATTTGGGCATGAGTGCTTTAATATCCAAGGTATGAATCCCCATATTTATCCGTGGTTTTCAAGAGTTTAGCTGATAAACTTGAATTAATGAAGTAAGTTTGGCCAGTAATTAACAATAGTTCATTTATTGTTTTTTGCAGGCCCTGAAATAATAAGTGAGATTTAAGGTAGATATTATGCCCTTGTTGGAGATTTTAAAGTTTCCTGATGACCGTTTGCGGACTAAAGCCAAACCGGTAGAAGCGATTACAGACGAAATAAAACAACTCGTAGATGACATGTTTGAAACCATGTACGCAGCGCCAGGCATAGGCCTTGCGGCTACGCAGGTTAATGTTCATCAACGAATTGTGGTAATTGATGTTTCTGCGGATAAAGATGAGCCATTGTGCCTGATAAATCCTGTGATCATCGCCAAAGATGGAATTGAACATCATGAGGAAGGCTGTCTGTCTGTGCCGGGTATTTACGAAACTGTAGAGCGAGCTGAGCACATAGTGTTAAAGGCTCTCAATCGCGAAGGCGAAGAATTTACAATGGATATAGATGATTTACTGGCAGTTTGTGTTCAGCATGAGTTAGATCACCTTGAGGGAAAGCTTTTTGTTGATTATTTGTCACCGCTGAAACGTAATCGCATTAAAAAGAAATTAGAAAAGCACCAAAAAACGGCGGATATGTAGTGAGCCAGCCATCATTGAGAGTGATTTTTGCCGGGACACCTGATTTTTCCGTTGCACCTTTAAAAGCCCTGATTGATTCCGAGCATGAAGTGGTTGCGGTATATACGCAGCCTGATCGGCCAGCAGGACGAGGTCGTAAGCTTACACCGAGTCCGGTTAAGGCCTGTGCCCTTGAACATGGCATTGAAGTCTATCAGCCGGAAAAGTTAAAAAATGCGGAAGACCAACAGCCATTGATCGACCTAAATGCCGATTTAATGGTGGTTGTAGCCTACGGCATCATTTTGCCAGAAGCCGTACTTAAAGCGCCCAGGCTTGGTTGCATTAATATTCACGCTTCATTATTACCGCGCTGGCGGGGAGCTGCACCCATTCAACGTGCTATTCTGGCTGGCGATGTGGAGTCAGGTATTACTATTATGCAAATGGATATCGGCCTGGATACCGGAGATATGTTGTTAAAGACTCGCTGCGATATTAAAGAGGATGATACGGGATCGAGTTTGCATGATCGTTTATCGGTAATGGGAGCGCAAGCACTAATGGAGGCCTTACCCGGTATAGCAAGTGAGACCTTGCAGGGTGAAAAGCAGGATGATGCACAGGCAATTTATGCAAATAAATTGCAAAAAGCTGAAGCATTGATTGACTGGAGTAAAGCCGCGAAAAAATTACAGTTACAGGTTAATGCCTTTAACGCCTGGCCAGTGGCACAAACCCCGATTGAAGTTAAGGGAAAGGCACAAATGCTACGTATCTGGCGGGCACGTGCCATAGAAAATTCCGTTGGTATTTCTGGTGGGACGCCCGGCAAAGTTATACGTTGTGATAAGCAGGGAATTGATGTAGCAACGGGTGATGGTTTATTGCGATTATTAGAAATACAGATGCCGGGTAAAAAACCGATGGATGTTCAGTCTTTTGTGAATGCCAACGATATTAGTGGAATGATTCTGGGTTGACATGCAAGCGCGACCGGGGTTGTAGGAATCTTTCAATTGTAGGCTTACGATAATAATCTCCTGAGTCCACCAACTAAAGTAGTTTGTAAAAATCATGGCAAGTTCAAACAAAAATAACGATACATCAATTGCTTCACGTAAAGCGGCATTAAATATCCTGATGTCAGTTTTAAAGGAAGGTAAGTCTCTTTCATCACTAACCCATATAACGGAAGTTCTTGATGCACGTGATGCTGCCTTTGCGCGCATGTTAAGTTTTGGTGTGTTGCGCTTTTACCAGCAACTACAGGCTTTACTTAAACCGTTTATACAAAAGCCGCTTAAATCGAAAGATATTGATATTCAATTAGTCATGATCATGGCAATTTATCAAATTGTACATACCCGTGTTCCCGAATTTGCGATTGTCGACTCGGCGGTAAAGCAGGTGCGTAAGTCGAAAAAGAAATGGGCAGCCAATATGGTGAATGGGGTGCTGCGAAATTTTCTTCGCCAGGCAGAAGATAAAAAGATAGAAGCGTTAATTAAAGAATTAAAAACAGAGGAAGCTCAATATTCGCATCCTCAATGGATAATCGACCGACTTAAACAGGACTGGCCTGAATGCTGGCAGGCTATTTTGATAGCCAATAATAAGCAGGCACCCATGACTCTGCGAATAAATCAGCAGCAAACCAGCCCCGATGATTTTGTGCGTGAACTGGAAAGTGATTTTGAATTAAGTGCAGAAAAAGTACCCGGCCTGCCTTCTGCTCTCAAACTGCAACAGGCACGAGATGTAAATCAATTGCCCGGCTTTAGTAAAGGCTTTTTTTCAGTGCAGGATGCGGGGGCCCAGTTAGCGGCACAAATTTTACAACCCGTAACAGGAGAGCATATTTTAGATGCCTGTGCAGCGCCCGGTGGAAAAACGGCTCACCTGTTTGAGATGCAGGCAGATATCCAGGTTACCGCGCTAGATATATCAGAAACCAGGCTGCAACGGGTTGAGGAAAATAGTGTGCGCTTAGGCTTTAAGCCCAGGTTAATGGTTGCAGATGCCCGCGATGTAGATGATTGGTGGCAGGGTGAGCTGTTTGACAAAATTTTACTGGATGTGCCCTGTTCTGCGGTAGGGGTTATCAGGCGACACCCTGATATTAAACATTTACGCTGGGATGAAGACATAGATTCACTGGTGCAGTTACAACGGGAAATTCTGCTTAAAAACTGGGGCTTACTAAAACCCGGGGGCAGTCTTTTATATGCAACCTGTTCATTATTTAAGGCAGAAAATGAGCAGCAGGTGGAGTGGTTTTTAGAACAGGTCGACGATGTACAGGTAGCAGATTTACCAGAGTGTGTTGCGCAGCTTGAAAGCCGAATACAATCAGCAGTGGGTGTGCAATTGTTTCCAGTTAGTGGGGATACAGATGGATTTTATTACGCATTGCTGAAAAAGAGTAAAGCATAAATTGTCCAGTTTTTATTTATGCATATTATATAGGGATAAACACGAGTCACTCTGCAATGATTTTAACTGGAAAATAGTCTATAAAGGCGTACACTTCGCGAATACATTTAAGTTGAAATTTAGATATGAAAATTCTGATTCTGGGTGCCGGGCAGGTTGGCTCATCAGTTGCTGCAAATCTTGCGTCTGAAGCGAATGATATAACACTGATTGATCACCGTGTTGAAGTACTCAATGAGCTACGTGACCGGCTGGATATTCAAACGGTTGTTGGTAATGCGGCGCACCCTAATATTCTAGAACAGGCGGGTATTGAAGATGTCGATATGCTCATCGCTGTTACCAACAGTGATGAAGTGAATATGATCGCCTGCCAGGTTGCCTGGACCCTGCACCACACCCCTACAAAAATCGCCCGCATTCGATCCATACAATATTTAAAATACAATGAGTTGTTCAGGGGTAATGCGGTTCCGGTTGATGTCATTATTAGCCCGGAAGAAATTGTTACTAATTACATATTTAATATTATTGAATATCCGGGTGCATTGCAGGTGCTGGATTTTGCAGATGGAAAAGTCGTACTCGTAGGCTTGCGTGCATATTATGGAGGCCCTCTGGTTGGGCACCAGTTAAGTGAATTGCCTAAACATACACCAGGAACGGATACTCGTGTTGCTGCAATCTATCGACGTGGCCGCTCAATTATTCCTAAGGGGCATACGGTTATAGAAGCGGGAGATGAGGTCTTTTTTATTGCGGCACGTGGTGATATTCGTGTGGTGATTCGTGAATTGCGCAGGCTTGATAAGCGTAACAAGCGCATCATCATTGCCGGTGGAGGAAATATTGGTAAACGATTGGCTGAGCGACTTGAAAAGCGCCATCAGGTTAAAATCATAGAACGTAATGCGGACCGAGCATTTCACCTTTCCCAGTCACTGGATAAATCTGTGGTGTTAATGGGTGACTCTGCGGATGAAGAGTTATTACTTGAAGAAAATATTGATGGCATGGATGTGTTTTGTTCAGTCACCAATGACGATGAAGCGAATATTTTATCCGCTATGTTAGCCAAGCGATTGGGTACACGAAAAACCATGTCACTGATTAATCGCCCCGCTTATGTTGACCTGATGGAAAACCAGGAAGCAATAGATGTGGCCATATCACCTGAACAGGTCACCATTGGTGCTTTGTTAACACATGTGCGTCGAGGCGATATTGTTGCTGTACATTCGTTACGCAGGGGGGCTGCTGAAGCCATTGAAGTTATTGCACACGGAGACAGTGGAAATTCAAAAGTGGTGGGTCGCCTGATAGAGGAAATAGAGCTTCCTGAAGGCACGACGATTGGTGCGATTGTGCGTGGCGAGGATGTTATTATCGCACACCATGACACGGTGATAGAGGCTGAAGATCATGTGGTTATGTTTTTGGTTGACAAGAAAAAAATTCATGATGTAGAACACCTGTTTCAGGTGGGTATTACATTTATATAGGGAATATGAGAAAAAGTCATGATTGTCATTTTATTATATAAAATCTTAGTAATAAAATTTTTTCACAGCTTTTCTGAATTAGGATAATCGTCTTTGCATTTTACAGTCATCCAGCGTATTTCCGGCATATTGTTAATGCTATTCAGTTTTACATTAATTCCGCCTCTCATAATTGATTTAATCTATCAGGAAAATGCGCTGAATGCATTTTTCATATCCTATTTATCATTATTACTAACGGGTTTTGTAGTATGGTTGCCGGTTAAAAACTCTAAAAAAGATTTAAAACTAAGAGATGGTTTTGTTGTTGTTGTTTTGTTCTGGTTTATTTTAAGTGTTTCTGGAACTTTACCATTGATGCTTTATGAGCAACTGGAAATTTCTGTAACTGATGCGTTTTTTGAATCTGTGTCAGGTTTAACAACAACGGGTGCAACCGTATTGGTGAACCTGGATGATTTACCTCATTCCATTTTGTTTTATCGTCAGGAATTACAGTGGCTGGGTGGTATGGGTATCATCGTTCTTGCAGTTGCTGTGTTACCTATGTTGGGAATTGGTGGTATGCAGTTGTATAAGGCTGAGACACCAGGTCCAATAAAAGATACTAAGCTGAAGCCGCGTATAACGGAAACGGCAAAAGCACTCTGGTATATTTATTTAACACTAACAATTTTATGTACCGTATCTTACTGGTTTGCAGGAATGGATTTATTTGATGCGGTAGCGCATAGTTTTTCTACTGTCGCTATTGGTGGTTTTTCAACCCATGATGCGAGTTTGGGTTATTTTGATAGTATGGCGATAAAAGTTGTTGCTATCGTGTTTATGTTTTTAGGTGGGGTGAATTTTGCATTGCATTTTGTTGCCTTTAGAGACTGGAGTGTTAAGTCCTATATTCAAGATACAGAATTTAAAGTTTATTTTCGTGTGCTATTGTTTGTTTCAATTATTGCGGTTTCATTTTTACAGCTTACTGAAGCAACAGAAAATTACTCGGAGTCGCTTTTGTTAGGCGTGTTTCATGTGGTTTCTATTGGAACCACAACGGGTTTTGCAGCGACTGAATTTCATCTATGGCCAAGTTTCCTGCCTGTGCTTTTATTGTTTACCAGTTTTATCGGTGGTTGTGCCGGTTCTACCGGTGGTGGTATGAAAGTGATTCGAGTCGCCCTGTTATTAAAACAGGGCATGCGTGAGATGAGCAAACTCATTCATCCAAAGGCGGTTATTCTGGTTAAGATAGGTAAAAAACCGGTTGCGGATTCTATTATAGATGCGGTGTGGGGTTTTTTTGCTATATATGTTGCGGTATTTGTAATAATGATGCTGTTGTTAATGGCCAGTGGGCTAGACCAGATAACATCATTTTCAGCAGTGGCAGCCACACTTAATAATTTAGGGCCAGGTTTAGGTGATGTGGCAGAAAATTATGCAGGTATTAATGATTTTGCAAAATGGGTATTGAGTTTTGGGATGTTATTGGGGCGCTTAGAAATATTTACCCTGTTAGTATTATTGACCCCGGCTTTCTGGAAAAAGTAATGCCTGTCTGGGATGATGTTTATACTGATAAAAAAATTAGCAATGCCACACCATGTGATGTGTTGGTTAAAAATGAGCATTTGTTACCCATAAACGGCAGGGTGCTTGATTATGCATGTGGACTTGCCGGTAATGGGATTTATTTGGCGAAACAATCTTATGATGTTGTTGCGTGGGATTTGTCAGAGGTTGCGGTTAATAAAGTAAATGAGTATGGGAAAAAAAATAAACTTAGCCTTAAAGCAGAGGCTCATGATCTGGAAAATAATCTACCCGATATAAAAAAACATTTTGATATTGTAGTGGTTAGTTACTTTCTGCATCGTGAAACATTACGTTATTTGTATAATGTGTTAAAAAAAGATGGCCTATTATTTTATCAAACCTTTAGTGGTATACAATTTGAAGGGCAGGGCCCATCCAGGGAATCATTCAGGTTAAAAAAGAATGAACTGCTAGATGTATTTTCAGACATGCAGTTAATGTTTTATCGTGAAGATGACGGGTGTTTATCAGGAGTTGGCTCAAAACAGGGTGAGACTTATTTCGTGGCAAAAAAATAACTCTGAGTTCCTCCGTGCCCCTGCGGCAAAGTTTTTATCTTGTGTGGATTTAAATATCGGGGCAGCCCTCCTTCATTAATGGCTTCATCGTCGTTAATAAACTTTTAAACAGTGTTTTATTTGATTGTTCTTCAACGGCTAACAGTTCTTTAAAATGTTGGCGCTGAGTTGGCATAGAAAAACAGGCAGGGCAGGAATCGGGGATAACCGGGAGTTCTGCGCTGATTGAAAATTCTCGAGTTTGTCTTTCACGGGCATATACCAGTGGCCGTATGATTCTTAAATCACCATCATCGTTTATGTAATTGGCCTTCATTGTTCTTAGCTGTCCACCATGAAAGGCGGACATCATAAAGCTTTCAGCCAGGTCATCCAGATGCTGTGCCAAAGCAATTACATTAAAGTCATGTTTCCGGGCGGTGTTATACATAATGCCACGCTTAATGCGTGAGCAAAATGCACAATAAGAGGGTTTGCCCATATGTTCCTTTGCTATTTCCATAATGGGCTCGCGCCGGTAGTGGTATTCTACGCCGAGTGATTTTAAATATGGAATCATGGGTGAGGGGTCAAAATCCCCCGCCATTGGGTCAACCGTCATCGCAGCAAATTCAAACTTGATGGGAGCATGGCGTTGAAAGTGGTTGAGAATGTGCAGTAATGCCAGGGAATCCTTGCCGCCGGATAACCCCAGCAATACCCGGTCGCCATTCTGAATCATTTTAAAATCCATCAGGGCTCGCCCGGTTTGGCGTAGTAATGTTTTAGGTGGCTTAATAAACTCAGTCACTATTCTGTCTTTGCAGGTTTTTCAGCTGGTTTTTCCGGTTCGTCAAAATCAAACAATTCATCTTCACTGAATTCTACGGCTTCTTCAGGTGGTTTGCCATCGTGAACCTGGTTAAGGCGACGTTGTAAATATACTTCTCTAATAAAGGTGTAGCGATCCAGTGCAGCCTCGTTAAGAATGTTTTCTGCTTTTAGGAAAGATGCCCTGATGTCAACCGTCTTTGCTGCCGTCAGGCCCCATGAAAGTTTCTTGTCACGGCGTTCTACAGGGTAGCCAGTTTCAATTTCCTGCCAAATGGGGTCAAACTGTGCGCTATCGACAAGTAGCCCGGCTCCGTCACGTATTGTGCTGGGCCCCCAAAAGGGTATAACGAGATAAGGGCCTTCAGGAACGCCCCAGTAGCCCAGTGTCTGGCCAAAATCTTCATTATGTTTGGGCATATTCATGTCAGTAGCCCAATCTATAAAACCGCCAATACCCAGTGTAGTATTAACGATAAATCGACCGGTATCGGAAAGAAATTGCAGTGGTTTTAATTGTAGTAAGTCGTTAAATATAACAATGATATCATCTAGATTACTGAAAAAATTATTTATGCCTTTTATTACCGGGTCAGGGGTGATGGCATCGTAGCCCTGTGCAACAGGTTTGAGTAAATATCTGTCGAAACCATCATTAAATTCAAAGGCGGCTCGATTATAGCTTTCCAGTGGGTCACTGGGGTCACCGGGGCCGCTTACACTGGCACAGCCAGATATAATGAGTGAGATGAATAACAAGAGGACTTTTGTGTAAGTAAATTTCATTATTAGGGTAAGTGTTATTTTTGTATGCAAGTTAACAACAGCTTTGAGTCAGGTCAATCAAAAGCTTAGTTAATTTTATGAACTATAATATTAGGTAATAAACAGGGGTAGGTAATAACAGGGCAGATTCTTAAAAGGGTGCTTATTAAGCAGAAGGGGGAGAAGTGTTTTATTATATTTTCAGAATTATCAAGTTAGCTGCAATGTGGGTGGATTTTCTTGCTTTAACTTTTATCCTGTATGTTTTGTCGTGGCTGCCATTTATATTTCATGGTTCCTGGTATTTTCGCCTTTTCAGGATCTGGTGTAAGTCATTTGTAAGGGCATTAGATGTGGATTTAAAGTTACATCAGAAAAACCTTTATGAAATACCCGCAAATTATATTCTTATCGCCAACCACCCGTCCGCATTTGAAGACATAGGTATACCCGCGTTATTTGAAGTTTACTCATTGGCAAAAATTGAAGTGAAAGATTGGTGGGTAGTGGGTAGAATATCATCTGCAGCGGGAAATCTTTATGTTAAGCGAGAATCAAAAGAATCGAGAAATCAGGCGGCAGGAGCTATACGAAGTGAAATAGAAAATGGAAAAAATATTGCGCTTTATCCGGAAGGTGGTTGTAAGGGAAAACGTATTTTTGAATCATTTAGATATGGGGCTTTTGATGTGTCAATGAAAACAGGGGTACCGATTTTGCCTGTGTTTTTATATTATGAATCGCAGGATGATTTTGAGTGGCGGCATCCTCATACATTATTAGATAAAATTTTTCACTTCCTTAACACGGAAAATAGCACAGCAAATTATTATGTTTATGATGCTATTGACCCTGCGCAGTTTAATACCAAAGAAGAATTTACCGAATATACCTGGCAGTTATATAAAGACTGGCAGGAAAAATATATGGAATAATTTTTGTCTATTCATAATATTCAGGAATCAAATGCGTTATTGCTCTACCGAGTAGGACCGGTATTAGTGTGTTCACCTACAATGCCTGTAGAAGTGGTAATGGTACCGCCTAAAATTACAGTGCCCCCAGGGGCAAATGTAGCCGAACCAGGCGTTTTTAAATCAATGCATGGCATGGTAAGACTGGTGGATCTGCGAGTGAGGTTTGGTGTGGATGAGGGGGATTTATCTGACCCCGGTAAAGTTGTGGTTGTAGAGGTTGAAGGTGGTCATGCGGGTTTTTGGGTGGATGAAATCGAAGATGTAATAAGCTTCCCTGATTCTGGCTGGAAGCAGGTACCTGCATATATACCACGAAATGTTTTTAGTCGTACTCTGCTGCATAAGAAAGATATCAGGTTATATGCTGATTTTGAACAACTGGATAAATTTAAATCAACGGGATATCTGCGCAAACACATAGAAATGATTAAAGCTGCGGAAAACAGGTCGGTTGATAAAAGCTCATTAGAGCTAATAGACAAAAAAGTTTTTGAAGTTTCAAAAAAAGCGATTAAAGAAAATAAAAATAACGGGGATGCGTTAAAAATGGAGGACAAAGTTTCCACTGATTATAGAGTGGGAAAAAACAAACAGGTTTCAAATGTGGAAAGGCCTTCAGGTTTAGTCATCAAATTAAGACACGTTAATGATGTAAAGAAAAAAGCTGCGATAAAAGAAAACCTGAAACGAGAGGTTGTTGAAAAGCAGGTAAAAGTTCCTGATGAGGTTAAACGGGATGAAGTAGCTGATGTAAAAACAGATAAACGGGCAACAAGTTTGGCTCGTGCAGCTGAAGGTAATGCTGAGGTGATGTATGTAAAATCCAGGATGAAAGCTGAAAAAGAAAGGGGTGATCGGTTAACGAATAATAATATTCATAAAAGCAGGATAGAAGAGTCAAAGGCGGGTGGTTTTATCTGGTTGGTAGGGGTGAGTGTTGTTTTTATCGTGGCGTTATATGCATTCTTTAATTCGAGTGATTTTAATAAAGACAATCAATATACAGCCGTTAATCTCTCACAAACAGAACAGTTAAATGATGTGGATAAGCAGCTTGTCCTGATAAGTGAAGAGCTGAATGGTGAGATTGAAAAAACGGAAGAATTTGATGTTGTAAATAAAACAGAGGCTGATGATGAAGTTGTGTCGGAGGCAGAGATAAAAACAGAAGTAGAGGGGCAGGTAGAAAAATTAATAGAGACACCGGTTGAGCAACAGGTAGAAGCACAGACAGGTTCTTCAGTAGAATTTCAACCCATGCTACAAGTTGAAACACTTGATGAGCTTCATCCACAAACAGAATCAGACATAAAAGAAGATGCAAAAGAAGAAGGGGGTGTGAAGATAATAAAAAATGAACGTGGTGTGCTTATTGAAATAAATGATTTTGAGGAGGTGAGTGAAAGTGAGCTAAAAAAAATTAGTCATCAGGCTGATGGGGGAAAAAGTTCAGATGAGTTTACTGGGCCCAGGGAGGGAGAAATAAACAGGGCTTCCGAGTTCGACAGTTATACTGTAAATGCAGAAATACTGCTTGAAAAAGCAAAGGTGCCTAAAAATTCAGGATTTACGGAGGATAAACATGAGGGTGAAAATATAAAGATATTAAGTGAAGCGGAAAATTCTTCAAATACTAAAGACAAAACGATACAAAATAAGCAGACTAAAGCATCCAGAAAAAAATATATTCATGTCGTTGTTAAGGGTGATACTTTATGGTATATCGCAAAAAAGTATGTGCAAAATCCATGGCGTTATCCAGAGCTTGCCAGACTGAGCAATATAAAAAATCCAGACCTGATTTATCCGGGTGACCAGGTGGTGATAGTTATTAATTTCAGGCGCAAAAATTAGTTGTGTCTTTATTTTGTTTAATAAGTTTGAAGAACACTACATAGCAACTTAATAGTATAGAATCTAATGTCCGGGCTGGAAAAGGGGCTAATTTTGCCACGTATTATTTTGATATTGCTGGTTCTATCGATTGTGTTTTATCTGGTATATCGATTTAGAAAGCTGAGTGCATCTAAACAGAAACAGGTTCTTTACTCGTTAGCCATGCTGCTACTGGTTGGGTTGTTAGTTGTTATGGTGCTAACAGGTCGTCTCAATTGGCTAATAGCCGCCATCGGTGCGCTGCTTCCGTTGATTCCCCGTATGATTCGATTTTTTATGGGAGTGTGGCCATCGGTTATGCCATATTTTCAGCGCTATCAACAAAATCGACAGTCGAATATGCAGGCGCGTTTTATACGTTTGCAAATTGATATGTTGACGGGTGAATTGCAGGGCGAGGTTCTAGAGGGTGGTTTTACAGGGCAAAAGTTGCAAACCATGTCCCGTGAACAGCTTTTAATGTTACTGGATCAATGTAAGCAACATGATAGTGAGTCGGCTGCTTTATTAGTGGCTTATTTAGATCGCATGCATGCAGGCTGGACTCAAGGAGAGAAAGCTTCATATGAATCAACAGCTTCTGATTCGGTAATGGGTATTCAGCAGGCAAGGGATATATTAGGAGTATCAGAATCAGCCAATAGAAAAGAAATTATAAAAGCCCATAAGCGCCTAATGCAGAAGCTGCATCCAGACCGGGGTGGATCAGACTATCTGGCCCAACAGATTAATAAGGCAAGGGATATCTTGTTGAACAATGATTGATTTATAGCCCGCAGCTCTTGTAGGCGAAATTAAATGCCCGATAATTTTTATGGCATTTATTTCAGGCAATAAAAAACCCGGCGATCCGTGCCGGGTTTTGGACTTCCGTTGCCCTTGGTGATTGATTATGGCGATGTAGCTAGTTCCATTTTTTCATGTACTCCTGTATAACATTCTTACCTTCCGTGGATTCCTTATCCTTGTATATCCTATCCCGCTACGTCCTAACGGATCCCTGTGTCCTTGTTAAGCCATGTCCTTGTGTCCATGTATGTATTATGGACAAGCGTTCAAAGTATCGCTATCAGTTGATTCAGGTGCTTAACGTCAGATTTCTTATGCAGCTAATGTAGGGAATGTCCTACAAAGTAAATAAGGCCTGGTGTATGGGGGGTTAAATAGTTGCGTATGGGGCCTGGGTGCTTTTCAGTGTTATGTAAGCTCAAATTAGTTGCGAACTCGAAAAGTACAGGCTGAGATTTTTAAATATGTTTAAATAGAGCCTGATAATACGTTAATAATTGATTCTTTATAAGGGATCTGTATAAACCAATAAAAATATGGTCTCACTTCATGAATAACTTGTTTGATTCGCTCAAGCCCTATGTCAGTCATCACGTACAGGTAGATGATTTGCATACTTTATACATAGAAGAATGTGGTAACCCTGCGGGTTTACCTGTCGTGTTCTTGCATGGTGGGCCAGGTGCAGGTTGCGCGCCATATCATCGCCGTTATTTCGACCCTGATGTTTATCGAATAGTATTATTCGATCAGCGGGGTTGTGGAAAATCTACACCCCATGCCTGCCTGGATAAAAATACCAGCTGGGATCTTGTGGCGGATATTGAGTTTATTCGTAATCATCTGAAAATAAAACAATGGGTGGTTTTTGGTGGTTCCTGGGGTGTTACCCTTGGACTTCTATATGCGCAAACGCACCCTGATAGCGTGAGTGGTCTAATTTTTCGCGGGGTATTCCTGGCGCGTGATAAAGATGTTCAGTGGTTTTATCAGCAGGGTGCCAGTAAATTGTTTCCTGATTACTGGGAGAAGTTTATAGAGCTTGTTCCTGAATCTGAGCGTGGCGATATGGTAGCGGCTTATTCACGACAGTTAACCGGTGATAATGAAATACAACAATTGCGAGCGGCCAAGGCCTGGTCTCTCTGGGAAGGTGTGACCGCTACCTTGCAAACGGATAAAGGGGTTATAGATAGTTTTTCAAATTCTCATACGGCCTTAAGTATTGCGCGTATTGAGTGCCATTATTTTATGCATAACTGTTGGCTTGAGCCTAATCAGTTGATTAATAACATGGGGGTGATACGCCATATACCCGGTTATATAGTGCATGGGCGATATGATGTGATTTGCCCTGTGGAGCAGGCATGGGAGCTGGCATCTGCCTGGCCAGAGGCGGAGCTATCTATTATCAGTGATGCTGGGCATGCAATTGTTGAATCGGGTATCACCGATGCTCTGTTGAGGATCACGCGAGAGATGGGGAATAAATTAACGTGATTGCGTTAATCCAGAGGGTGAGTCGTGCAAGTGTAGTTGTATCAGATGAAGAAATCGCCCAAATTGGTCGGGGTTTGTTGGTGCTCCTTGGGGTTGAAAAAGGAGATGATGTCGTAAAAGCTGATCGTCTTATGCAGCGAATGCTGGGTTATCGGGTGTTTGAAGATGCCCAGGGTAAGATGAATTTAAGTGTTCAGGATATACAGGGGCAAGTTTTATTGGTGCCTCAATTTACCCTCGCGGCAGATACAAAAAGCGGAATGCGTCCGGGTTTTTCCTGTGCAGCTGAACCAGAAGACGCTGAGCAATGGTTTGATTATGCGGCTAAAAAATGTAAGAGCATTCTGGGAGAGGTCCAGTTGGGCGAATTTGGTTCTGATATGAAAGTGGGGCTGGTTAATGATGGTCCGGTTACATTCTGGCTGCAGGTTTAACCATATGGGTGAGTTTTGTAAACCCATGCGCTGCTTATTAGAGGGCTGTATTTTTCAGTTTACAGGCTAAAAATGCGTGTAAATAGGGTAAGTTAATGTTTGTTTGTATTTTAATATGCAATAGTACTAAATATACCTTGTATTGCTACCTGGAGAGATATAAGTAAATACTATGATAGTAATATTCTCATAAAAATTGTTTATTTGATACAAATCATCATATTCCCAGATATTAATTGAGTTAAATATAAATACATGCTTGACAGTCAGGTGGTGTTGACGTCTAATTGATCTAAATCAATGTGAGTTTTATGGCTAGCTTATTAATTTAAATGAAGGTTTGGTCATTTTTAAAATAATTAAATATCTCGGTTGGGAGTTTTGTATGAGTGATGCACTAAGTTGTAAATGCGTGATTTCCTTTCTGTGGACCAATGCCTTAGTAGTCGGTGCGCTGGTGTTTTTGGTGTTTACTTTTATAGACCCGGCTGACATTGCAGTTGCTATGATGCTGGATGTTGATGAGGGCATATTCCGAATTCAGGCTTATGCGTTCAGCTTTCTGTTTATGTGGCTTGCTTTTTCCGCATCTACTTTCCTGAATTGCTACTTTTCACGCTTAAAATACAACATGAATAACACAGCTAAGTAGTTCGAATTGAATTCAAAAGTAAGGCCGGCTCCTGTAAAGGGTTCGGCCTTATTTTTTTGTGTCGACTAATTAGAGAGCCCGGGCTATTCTCCCCGCCTTTATTACAGTGTATCCTATGCGCTTAACCTGGATTACTTGCTGGAGAATTAAGTAAATGACTGATCGCACTGCGAAAATCGCTCGCGACACACTGGAAACCCAAATTACGGCTGAAATTAATATAGATGGCAGTGGGCAATCTGAATTTAGTACTGGTGTACCCTTTCTTGATCATATGCTGGACCAGGTGGCTCGTCACGGTATGATTGATTTAAATATTCAGGCTAAAGGTGATTTGCATATAGATGCGCACCACACGGTGGAGGATATTGGTATTACACTGGGTCAGGCATTTGAAAAGGCTGTGGGTGATAAAAAAGGTATTCGTCGATATGGTCATGCGTATGTCCCTTTAGATGAGGCATTGTCCCGCGTGGTTGTAGATTTTTCTGGTCGCCCAGGATTAGAGATGCCTGTGGAATTCCCCCGTGCCAGCATCGGTGGTTTTGATGTGGATTTGTTTTTTGAGTTTTTCCAGGGGTTTGTTAATCATGCCAAAGTTTCCTTACACATTGATTCGATTCGTGGACGAAATGCACACCACGTTGCAGAAACGATTTTTAAAGCCTTTGGTCGCGCATTGCGCATGGCCTTAGAGAATGACCCTAGAATGCAGGGGGTGATGCCTTCTACTAAAGGTAGTTTGTAGTGGCGCAGATTGTTGTTATTGATTATGGCATGGGAAATTTACGTTCTGTAGCAAAGGCCATTGAGCATGTAGCAAAGAATCAAAGTGTCATTATCTCATCCGACGTTAATGAAATTGCAAATGCAGAACGTGTGGTTTTTCCTGGTCAGGGAGCTGCGCGTGATTGTATGCGCGAATTAGAGGGGCGGGATTTAACCCAAGTCGTTTTAAAGGCGGCAAAAGAAAAGCCTTTTCTTGGGATCTGTATGGGGATGCAGGTTCTGTTAAATCACAGTGAAGAAAACGAAGGTATTAATTGTCTGGGTTTATACGAGGGCGATGTTCATTTCTTTGGTAAAGATTTAAAAGATAGCCAGGGTGAAAAGTTAAAGATCCCACATATGGGTTGGAATGGTGTTGATCAAAGAATTGATCATCCTTTATGGTACAACATAAGTAATCATAGTCGATTTTATTTTGTGCACAGTTATTACATTGACCCAGCAGATAAGAGCCTGGTTGCCGCAACCAGTAATTATGGAATAGATTTTGTATCGGCCATTGCAAAAGATAATGTGTTTGCAGTGCAGTGTCATCCTGAAAAAAGTGCAAAGGATGGGTTACAATTATTGGAAAATTTCACGCAGTGGAATGGATGTTAAAAAAATAGACACAGAGAGGACTAGAAGAGTAGAGAAAATGATTAACTACTCTATGGCTTCGTGTCAAATCAGATATTAATTTAAGGTGAAAAAATATAATGTTACTTATACCCGCCATTGATTTAAAGGATGGGCATTGTGTCCGTTTGCGCCAGGGAATTATGGAAGACAATACTGTTTTCTCAGAAGACCCGGTTGCTATGGCTGGCAAGTGGGTTGAAGCCGGTTGTCGACGTTTGCATCTGGTAGACCTGAATGGTGCATTTGAAGGAAAGCCTGTAAATGCAGAGGTTGTGCATGAAATAGTTGAAGCTTACCCGGATGTGCCAGTGCAGATTGGTGGTGGTATTCGAGATGAAAAAATTATTGAAGCTTATCTCGATGCAGGTGTTCGTTATGTGATTATTGGAACAAAGGCGGTAACTGATCCGCATTTTATCAGCGAAATTTGTGCGGGGTTTCCCGGGCATATTATTGTTGGTCTTGATGCTAAAGATGGCAAAGTGGCAACCGAGGGCTGGTCAAAAGTTTCGCGTCACGATGTAATCGATATGGCGCAGCGATTTGAAGAGGATGGTGTTGAAGCGATTATTTATACCGATATTTCTCGCGATGGCATGATGAAGGGTGTAAATGTCGAGGCTACAGTGAAGCTTGCGCAAGCTGTTCATATACCGGTCGTTGCATCAGGAGGCATAACTAACATAGAAGATGTGAAAGCATTATACAAAGTTGAAGACGAAGGAGTTGTGGGCGCAATAACCGGGCGTGCAATTTACGAAGGTACCTTAGATTTTGCTGCAGCACAAAAATGGATTGATGATCAGGAATAAAAGATAGTCGTAAGTATATAAGTTATAAGTCTAGAAACAGAGTCGTCATTCCCGAGTGCTTGTGTCGGGAATCCAGCGATCTTAAGGCTGATAGTATTAATGAACAAAGCCACTGGATTCCCGATACAAGTACTCGAGAATGACGGAAAAAATAAATTATGTCATTAGCAAAAAGAATAATTCCCTGTTTAGATGTTAATAATGGTCGTGTCGTTAAAGGCGTGAAATTTGTCGATATCCGTGATGCAGGTGACCCGGTTGAGGTTGCACAGCGCTATGACCGTGAAGGTGCCGATGAGATTACTTTTTTAGATATCACTGCCAGTTCTGATGATCGTGAAACCATTGTGCATGTGGTGGAGAGAGTGGCCGAACAGGTTTTTATCCCCCTGACTGTGGGGGGGGGTATACGCGAAGTAAAAGATGTACGTCGCATGCTAAATGCGGGAGCAGATAAAGTCGCGATTAACACGGCTGCTGTTTTTAACCCGGAATTTGTAAAAGAGGCCAGTGAGCGTGTGGGTTCACAATGTATCGTGGTTGCCATAGATGCAAAAAAAGTCAACGATGATGGAGAGGAAAATCGCTGGGAAATATTTACCCACGGTGGGCGCAAGCCAACCGGAATAGATGCCATAGAATGGGCTATTAAAATGGCTGATTTTGGCGCGGGTGAAATTCTTTTAACTAGCATGGATCGTGATGGAACAAAAATTGGCTTTGATCTGGAGTTGACGGCTGCTATAAGTGATGCGGTGAGCATACCGATAATAGCGTCTGGAGGGGTCGGGAATTTAGATCATCTGGCTGAAGGTATAATTAAAGGTAAAGCGGATGCGGTGTTAGCCGCTAGTATTTTCCACTTTGCGGAATATTCTGTTGAAGATGCTAAACGACATATGGTTTCAAAAGGCATAGAAGTTCGGTTGTAGTTTTTTTGATCAGTTTTAGTTGCTCATGTTGCTCATGTTGCGCTGTGAAGCAGATGTGGGCTCAATTTGGGGTTTGCAGCTAATGGTGTCTGGTTTTTCACCGTGCATAATCAATTAATAGAAGTGTCCTATTATTCGCAACTCTTCAGTTTGTGTTAAAATACCCCGATGAATGATAACTGGCTAGAGCAAATCAAATGGACAGATGATGGCCTGGTACCCGCCATAGCGCAGGATGCTGAAACAGGGCGTGTACTGATGTTTGCCTGGATGAATCGTGAATCCCTGGGCTTAACAGTGGAGAAGGGTGAAGCGGTATACTATTCCCGCTCGCGTCAGAAGCTTTGGCATAAAGGTGAAGAATCGGGTCATACTCAGAAAGTAAAATCCCTGCGTTTAGATTGTGATGGTGATGTAATTACTATGAAAATTGAGCAAACTGGCGGTATTGCCTGTCATACGGGCAGGGCAAGCTGTTTTTATCGGGAGTTTCAAAATGGAGAATGGGTCACCATTGATAAAGTAATTAAAGACCCCAAAGATATCTATTAAGCCTATGAGTGATGTATTAACAAAACTGGCCGAAATACTTGAGGCGCGCAAGCAGGCAGACCCTGAGTCATCTTATGTGGCTAAGCTTTATAGCAAAGGGCTTGACTCGATTTTGAAAAAAATTGGTGAAGAAGCGACTGAAACCGTGATGGCTGCTAAAGATGGTGACGCAGATCAAATTATCTATGAGACGGCTGATCTATGGTTTCATTCAATGGTGTTGCTGGCTCAACAGGGTCTAAGCCCTGATGATGTTTTAAATGAACTGGATAGGCGTTTTGGGTTGTCGGGGCTTGAAGAAAAAGCCTTACGATCCGAAAAGTAGATTAAATAAATTTTGTATGAGAGGAATGAGTGATGGGTTTTAGTATTTGGCAACTGGCCATAGTTTTGGGTATTGTTATTTTATTATTTGGAACAAAAAAATTACGTAATATCGGTGGCGATATGGGTTCTGCTATAAATAGTTTTAAAAAAGCTATGAAAGATGGTGAAAAAGATGCTGATAAAAGTCTTGAGAGTAAGGATGATAAAGTCATCGATGCTGAAGTAACCAGCAAAGATAAAGACCAAGCTTAATCACTCATACAAGATGTAATTTAATATGTTTGATGTCGGCTTTTTAGAACTGGTAGTCATAATGGTGCTTGGCCTTCTTGTGCTCGGGCCCGAGCGCTTGCCGAAAGCAGCGCAAAAAGTGGGTTACTGGTTCGGTAAGGCGCGTCGTTATGTGGAAGGCATGAAAACCCAGGTTGAAGCTGAGTTCGATTCCAGTGAAGTTAAGCGTTTATTGCATAACCAGGAAGTACAAATTCGTGAGTTACAAACTAAACTGACAGATGCAGATGAATTGATAAATTCTGAGCTTCACAATCAGTTTGATGATGATGACCCCGGTACATCCCATGAAGAGGCGCTTGAAGCAAAACCTGAAGAACGGCAATACGACATCATTGAAGATGATGATGGCGGCTGGGGTGATGAGGATGAGTACTATTCAGATGTAGAAGAAGATCCTGAAATAAAGAAGGCTATGGATAGTGTGATGAGTGATAAGGCCCAATGAGCGAATCATCCGCGGGTAATAATCATGAAGGAAGCAACCCCGAAGAAAAAAACCTTGGTAATAGTGAAGGTAAAAATCAGGAATTAGGTTTTATTGGTCATCTGATGGAATTACGTGATCGTTTATTGCGTAGTGTTATAGTTGTTGTTTTAATATTTCTTTGTGCCTTCCCCTTTGCGAATGATATCTACCATATTCTGGCCCTGCCACTGGTAAGTAATTTACCCGATGGCGGAAGCATGATTGCTACTGGAGTTGTATCTCCATTCTTAACGCCGATAAAGCTGGCGTTTATTATGTCCATTTTTGCGGCTTTTCCATATTTAATATTTCAGGCATGGGCTTTTATAGCGCCTGGTTTATATAAACACGAAAAGAAACTGGCGGTACCCTTAATTGTTTCCAGTGCAATTCTATTTTATGTGGGCATTGTATTTGCGTACTTTGTTGTTATGCCAAATGTGTTTACTTTTATGATGTCAATGGCAATAGACGGTGTGACGCATGCGCCTGACATTACTTATTATCTCGACTTTACCTTAAAAATGTTCTTTGCTTTTGGTATTGCATTTGAAGTGCCCATAGCAACCATTTTATTGGTTTTGGGCGGTGTTACAACACCCCAGAGCCTGTCTGAAAAAAGGCCTTATATTATTGTTGGCGCATTTATTTTTGGTATGTTGCTAACGCCTCCAGATCCAGCATCTCAAGTTATGCTGGCTATTCCTATGTGGATTTTATTTGAAGTTGGTTTGTTATTATCTCGAACGCTTAAAAAGAATAATTCAGATGAAGACGAGTATGAGGCATTATCTGAGGAAGATATGGAGGCTGAGCTAGACCGAGTCGAAGCTGAAGAAGATAATGGACCAAAGTTATAACTGTTAAAGCCCGCTTCAGGGTGATTACAATCATACAAGATAGATTTCCTCTAGACATTCATTCCCACAAGTCAATTAATTTCAGGTATACTACGTGCCGAAAATAATGCCCAGAACAAATAGAGAGAATAGACAAAGCAATGTCTGAAAAGCGCAAGCGTAGTGTCCCCCGCCGTCCCACGGTTTTAGTCATTCTTGATGGCTTTGGCGTTAATCCCAGCCGAATCAACAATGCGGTTGTTGAAGCAAATACTCCCCGCCTGGATGAATATTTCTCTAAAAATACACATATAACCCTTGATGCGTCTGGAAAAGCGGTTGGCTTACCCAGTGGGCAGATGGGAAATTCAGAAGTGGGGCATCTTACTTTGGGTTGTGGCACCATTATGAGGCAGGATCTGGTGCGTATTGATGACTCAATTGAAAGTGGTGAGTTTTTCGAAAATGCAGCACTGGTTGCGGCGATGGAAGATGCGCTAAAGCATGATCGTCCCATGCATTTGGTAGGGCTGGTTTCTGATGGTGGTGTGCATAGCCATACCAAGCATTTATGTGCGTTAATCTCAATGTGTGGAAAGTATAAAGTTAAGCCATTAGTGCACATGATTACTGATGGGCGCGATACAGCGCCAATGGCTGCGATGGGTTATCTTCAGGGGCTGGAAGATGCGCTTGATGATGCGGGTGGGGCGATAGCCACAATTTGCGGTCGTTATTATGCAATGGATCGAGATAACCGTTGGGATAGAACCGAAATTGCCTGGCGTGCATTGGCTAACCTTGAGGGTGAGCCACACGAGGCAGCTCATTATGCCATTGAGTCATCTTATAATAATGAGATTACGGATGAATTTATCTTGCCCTGCATATTGCCAGAGGCAGAAAAAATTGAAGAAGATGATAATGTTATTTTTTTCAATTTTAGAAATGATCGTCCACGCCAGTTAAGTGCGGCTCTCAGTCAAACAGATTTTGATGGTTTTGAACGCGGTGATTATGAGTCGGTTACAGTCACCTGTCTAACCGAGTACGATCCGCATTTTTTACTACCCATTGCATTTGCACCACAGCGCCCAACGACTACCCTGGCATCAGTTGTTAGTCGAGCTGGTTTTAAGCAATTTCATTGTTCGGAAACTGAAAAATATGCTCACGTTACTTTCTTCTTTAATGGCGGTCGTGAAGAGACCTGGGCTGGTGAAGAGAGGGTTATGATTCCATCACCACAGGTAGCTACTTACGATGAGTGTCCTGAAATGAGTGCAAAAGAAGTGGCCGAGGCTATGATTGAAGCGATTAAATCTCATGAGCACGGTTTTCTCGTGGTTAACTTTGCTAACGGTGACATGGTAGGCCATACAGCAAAACGAGAAGCGATAATTGCAGCTGTTGAAGCTATGGACACCCAGGTTGGTCGTTTACTGGATGTCGCTGTTGAAGAAGAATATTCCGTATTTCTCACCGCCGACCATGGAAATTGTGATGAAATGGTAGACCCGGTAACCGGTGAACCACATACACAGCATACGGTTTATCCAGTACCTTGTATGATTATTGATCAGGAAAACTGGCGCTTAAATACTGGTATGGGTTTAAGTAGTGTGGCGCCGACTATTCTTGAGTTAATGGGACTTCAACAGCCGCCTGATATGTTAGGCAAAAGCATATTGCTCGAATCCTATTCTAGTTAATTTTCAGTATGAAAATTACCAGATGCAATAGTTTAATTTGCTAAACCATTTAAGATGGTCACTTTTTGTAAGAATCAATAAAACGCTCTTCATGTGCATTCTACGGTTGTTTTTAATTTTAACTTAGAGCGAATGTAACGAGATAAGCTATCAACACAAACATTTAAGATTGCAGTGATTGTAATTAATATCATTGCTTTATCCAGGCGAATATCTGAAATAGCACTATCGATATAAAAGCCGAGTGTTGCAATACCTAAAATTCCAAGGATAGCAGTTTCTCGCATAATAATTTCCCATCGATAAAAAAGAAAAGCTAGAAACTGGCCATATATTCTTGGTAATACTTCGAAAAAATAAAGATTTAGACCGCTGCATTTATCCTGACGCAATGCAATGTCATTGCTGTAGCGGCCCATAAGGTGAGCAATTATTGCGCCATTGTGTAAAGTGAGTGCAACTGCAGCGGGCAACATGGAGGGCCCCCATAAAGTTAGCAGAATGAAAGCAAGAATATATTCTGGAGTTGATCGTACAACAACTAGAAAGCCATGCCCTACGGTACGTCCAAAACGTTTAAAAAATAAATTTGAAATAAATGGGAGCCACAATAAAGCTACTATACCCGTCATAACTAATGCTGCCTGGGTTAATAAAAGTGTATTAATAATACCGGGTAGCGCTTCGTTTAGAAATAAATCTGAAAACCATTGTAAAAGTACAGTAGGCGACTCGCCGTTACGAACAGGGGATGGAATAATATCTTGAGTAAAGAAACGTGTCACATTGTTAAAAGAAATCGTGCTGTTATTAGCGATAATAAAAGGCGCTATTAACAGGTAAATTGGTAATAATTTTGGACGAACCCAATAACGAATACTGGCAATTAAAATATAAAAAAATATTAACAATGCCCATACCTGTGAATATTCTCCTTCTAAAAAAGCAGTATTTAGATAAAAGCCAAGTGTTGGTAAACCAACGAAACCAAGTACCGCACTTGAGCGTAAGCCGCATTCTAACCGATAGCTGGTGTAGGTAACAAAATGTGGCCATAGGTCGGGAAGGCGGGCATAAAAAAATGTAGAAATAAAACCGGAGTGTTTATGGATAACCTCATAAGCCGGGTGGTCGCCTTCTTCAATTATTTCTGCATAAACTTTAGCAAAGGTCGCCGCATATGGGGTGGCTAAAGCCAGTAGCCCAGTAATAGGGTGTAATCCAAATATTTGTAAAAAAATAAGAGCCCAGAATAATTCATGAACGGAACGTAGCAAAGCGCAAAATATTTGTACTATGCGAAGGTGAAATATTAAGGCTAAAAAAAATCCCGTTAAACTACCTAGCGCAACACCCAGTAATGCAAAGGAAATGGTTTGTAATATGGCATCAAAAGGATCAGCGATACCACTGAAAGAAGGTTGTAATAATCCAGAAAATAAACGTCCAATTTCAGCTAATGGGTCATAAGTGCTGATATTGAGATCAGCAAAAGGAATGCAGGCAATAGCAATGAAAACAAATAACCAGCTAACATACCAGCGTTGAGAATGGCGGTAAATATATAAATTACTTGCCATAGAGTTTAAGTAATTCAGTTCGATTTAAGCTTTCAGTGTTCGCATTTATGATTACCTGGCCATGGTCAAGTCCAATTACACGATCACAAAACTTAAGGGCCAGGTCAACATCATGTAATGAAAAAATGATGGTTTCAAACTGACTGCATAATAACTTCATCACTAGTTGAGATTGTGACTCATCAAGTGATGAAACAGGTTCATCAGCAAGTAAAATATCACCTGAGTGCATTAAGGCACGGGCAATAGCGGTTCGTTGTTGTTGGCCACCGGAAAGTTGGGCAACTGGTTCAAATAGCTTGTCGCTTATTTTTACGCTTTGAAGAATGTCTGAAACTTGAGCAATGGGTTTGGCTAAAGGTTTAATCAAATTTAAAAGATTGTACCAGGCTGGATGTCTGCCAAGCTGCCCCATATAAACATTGTGAAAAACAGACAGGTTTTGTACTAGCCCGTATTCCTGTGGTATTAAAGCTGTATTTTTTGCTGATTGTTCCTGTTTGTCATAAAGGAGTTTTAATAAAGATGATTTTCCAGAGCCACTATGCCCAACAAGGGCCAGTTTTTGACCAGCCTGAATGTCCAGGGTTATATTGGATAAAGCTGTTTTGCCTTTATATGAGACACTGGCAGCATTTAGTTTAATCATTTTAGTTACTAGTTAGTCAATTAAACCGATTTGTTTTGCAGTGTTGAGAATAGGTAAATAATCATCATTGTCTGCGCTAATAAATGCACTTCTTGGGAATGCATCAAGTAATGCGGGATCTTTCATATTGAGTATTGCCTGTTTTATACGGTCTTTAAATCCCGTGCCCCAGATGATATCAATATCACCACGTACTGACCATTGGTAATCCGGGTAAGTAGGGGTTTTCCAGATCACACTAATTTTATCCTTGTCGATTTTTCCATCTTTAACTTGTTGTTGCCAGACTTTATAGTTAACGGCGCCAACTTGATAAGCGCCTGTCTGAACAAGAGCAATTGTACGTGAGTGATTACCGCTAAAACCTACACGTGAAAACAGTTCAGATGGCGACTTATTGAAATATTGACGAATATAGTATTCGGGCATTAGCCTGCCAGATGTAGATCCCTTAGAACCAAAAGTGAAATTCATGTCAGCAATACCTTGAGGGAAATGTTTAGAAGGCTTGAGATTGGTGCTGTGATGAGCAATAAAATAAGTTTCAAAACGGGTGTCTTCAACGCCCTGTGCTATAGCTTCTGAGTGAGCGACCAATGAACGGGCTCTAACGCCAGATAAACCACCAAACCAGGCAAGTTGAACCTGGTTATTTCGAAAGGCGGTGATAGCAGCAGCATAAGATTTAACAGGAACATATTTAACAGGCACATTTAGCGATGCTGATAGGTAATTAGCAATTTTATTAAAACGAGAAGTGAGTTGTGACTGGTTTTGGTCTGGAATAGCTGAAAATACTAATTCACGATCAGCGCTATATGTACTAAATGCAGTAAGTACAAAAAATAAGCTTAAGGCAATACGTGTAAGTCTGTTATTCATTTCATATCCTATGGCATAAATGTTAGAGAGAGGTATTATCATGTAAAAGATTAAAATATACAAACAGATGAATAAATTGCTTCAAATGTAGTGTAAATTCTAATGAGGTGTAATAGGTGGTTCTGGTGCTCTCAATGTGGTATCACTTGAATGCAGCTTAAAAAGCCAGGAGATTTAATTGTGTATATTTATATAAGGCGTGTTGAATGAGTTCTGTATCAAACTTCATAAGTTTTTACCGTAACTGTTATCGAGCAGATAATCGCGATTTGTCGATATGGAATGTATTTAAGATAAGTGAAAGCTATTGGCTGAATGCGGAAAATGAAGAACTAGCAACGGGTTTTATGCCGAGAATACCTTTGCCTGATAAGGAAGGGGAGCTTATATATAGAAATAAAAAAATATATGCAAGAGAAAAGAACCTGGTATATGGAATAATGTTTGTTACTGGTAAATTAAGTGGTTTAAATGGATTTGTTACGCAACGGAATATATGCAGCCCACTAATATACTTTGATGCTGATATAGTATTAGAGAGCAATAGATACTACTTTAATATAGATATAGATAATCCACATCTAAATGCACCACTACTGTCTGAAATATCAACAAATAGTTCCATTGATGGGGAGTCAGTTGGTTTTCCTGATATAAATGGCATGATTAATAATGTATTGGTAGGCAGCTTGATAAATTGGTTAAATAAAAATTCAATCATAGTGGATACGTTGAATCTAGCCCGTTTCCCAAAGATTATAAATGAGACAGAAATAAAAGAAATTATTAATAATAAAACAATATTAACCGCTTCGCCTTCAGCCGCTCTAGTTCTAGTTGATCGTCCAAAAGCCTCTAGAGGTATATTGCACGAACTAGAACTACTGGAATCAAATAAGATATTATCGCCGCCCATTAAAGCTTTGTTTTCGAAAGTTGAAAAGAAAATAGAAAAATGTAATGTTGATGTAGATAATATACCAGGAATACTGAGTGAATCTCAGGTTAGAGCTTTGAACATTGCGAATCAATGTACGCTTGGCCTGGTGTCGGGGCCTCCAGGTACAGGTAAGAGTTATACGATAGCGGCTATAGCTTTAGATCGATTATTGCAAGGCGAAAGCGTTTTAATAGTTAGTGAAACAGATCAATCAATCGATGTGATTAATGAAAAATTAATAAGTGAATTTAACGCAAAAAATGTAGTGTTACGTGCGGGTAAAAAAAGATTTCTTATAAAATTAAAAAAAAGACTGGATAGCTGGTTAAAATTTGGGGTTAAGTCAGTAAGCGAGGATGAGTGTGCAAAAAAGCATGAAGACCTTATAGCAATAAAAAAAATGATTGTTAATAAAGAAAAATATTTTGTTAATAGGGCAAGCAAGTCTGTGCGGTGGGGAGGTGTTTTATCAAAAATATATAAAAAGAAATCATTGACATTATTTGATAGCTTGAAACTGTCCTATATTGGTTGGCGAATCAGGAAAAGTGATCTTCATTGGGAGCAAATAAATGTATTGCAAAAGCTCCTTAAAGAGCGTGATAAAAATGCTGTAGATTATATGCAGCTATATATGAATAGGTGTATAGAGAAGCTTCTAAAATCTAATCGAAATGAATTATCAAAATTTAATAAAGCAATCAGAGCAAGGACGTCTGAAAAGCAGTTGTTATTGCATAATGACATAAATTATGGGGTTGTTTTGAATGCGCTTCCTGTATGGTTGGCAAGTCTTGATATTATTCATCACGTATTACCACTTAAAGAACAACTTTTTGATTTGGTGATTATAGACGAAGCCACACAGTGTAATATTTCAAGTGTGCTGCCTGCGTTGCAAAGAGGTAAAAGGGCTTTAGTTGTAGGGGATAGCAAGCAGTTAAAGCATGTGTCATTTCTGTCATATCAAAAAGAGCATGAGATTTTTATAAATAGTGGCCTTAGTGGAAAAGAATATGAATCATATAGCTATAGAAGGAACAGTATTCTTGATCTGGTTTCAGATGTGATTAATACGCAAGATGCTGTTGTTATGCTTGATGAGCACTATCGTAGTAAACCTGATCTTATCGCATTTAGTAATAAAAAATTTTATGATGGACGCCTAAAAATTATGCGGCATCTGCCTGATTCACACGTGATATCAAATATAGAGGTAACAAAAATAGAGGGAAAACGCGATAAAAAAGGCGTAAACAAGATGGAAGCTGGTGCCGTGATAGAAAAAATTGTAGAAATAATAGATAAGTTTAAGCAGAATTCAATAAAGCCAAGTATAGGTGTATTATCACCATTTAGGGAGCAAACAAATTACTTGCAAAAAAAAATAATAAATTCAATACCAATGAATGATATTGAAAATCATGCCATCCGAGTAGCTACACCATATGGCTTTCAAGGTGATGAAAAAGATTATATGCTGTTATCACTTTCAATTGATGATGACTCAAAGCGTGCAGCTGCGTATCTTAATAGAGAAGATATGTTTAATGTGGCGATCACGCGTGCCAGGCAAGCTAAGTATATATTTGTATCAGGAGATCATAGACTTTTGCCTGTGAATAATTTATTTAGAGAATTCATAGAGTCGATTGATAATTTAAATGAGTTTTACTCACCAGCTGATGTGGCATTTGATAAGTTTCAGGTTGAAGTTTGTGAGGCACTAAATAAAAGTGGAATACCAACATGGAAAGCTTATCCTGTGGCAGGTAAAAATGTAGATATTATCTGCAATATAAAAGGTAAAAATATAGCAATTGATTTAATCGGTTTTCCTGGAAAGTATGTAAAATTATTAGAGTTATCAACGTATTATTTGTTTTACAGAGCTGGTCTTGAAGTGTTTCCTCTTTCATTTGGGTTGTGGAGTATGGATAGAGAATTGTGTGTAAACGAAATAAAAAAACTTAATTAAACAACGATGAGGATAAATGGTATAGGGCAATGTACACTAAAGAACTGGAAGCGATACTTAAGAAAAGTTTAGAAGATTTTAAGCTAGACAAAAGTGAAAAGCACGCATTAAATAAGTTATCAGAGACGCTTGAGGAGGATCAGCTCAGATTTTTAAGAAATAAAGCATTTGATTTGAGTCGGACATATATTGAACAAGGAGGTGTTGATGCCATTAAAGTGCATAATTGGCTGGATCGAGTTGTTAAATCTATACAGCCCCTTAAAAATAATATGTTTATTGCATCGGAGGCATTCTTTAGCCCTGGAAATAGTTGTAGAAATAAGATTGTAAATTTGATAGCGGGTGCTGAAAAAAATATAGATATTTGCGTGTTTACAATTTCAGATAATGAAATCACTAAGTCAATACTAGAGTCTCATAGACGTGGCGCTGAAGTGACAATAATAAGTGATAATGATAAAGCAAACGATAGGGGAAGTGATATTAATTATCTGTCGGATAAAGGTGTTAAGGTAATTCTGGATAAAACCTCATATCATATGCACCATAAATTTGCGATTTTTGATAATAAGGTTTTATTAAATGGGAGTTTTAACTGGACACGGAGTGCATCAGAGGTAAATGAAGAAAATATACTGGTGACCAGGGAGGCTGGTTTGGTAGCTCTCTATGGACGACAGTTTGAAAGTTTGAAAAAGAGACTGATGTAACATAGGGCTTAGTGTTTTAATTTAATATGAAAAATTTCACCGATTGCATCTATTATTTTTGGATTATCCCACTCGTATGCTCCGTGTGCTTTTTGTAATACACGGCCATTTGCATCTACAAGTATAGTTAGTGGAATCGTATTAGCCCCAAGCATATTTTCAAGAAACACTTTACTGTCGAGAAAATTATCAAATGAAATATTTGAATGTTTGATGAAGGCTGCGGCAGCATTGGCATCATCGTCAGTTGAGATCCCTATTAAGTTGAACTCTTTACCATTGTATCGGTTCGCAAGTCTTTCCAGTGAGCCCATCTCTGCTCGGCAGGGGCCACACCAGCTGGCCCAAACATTAATAATAAGTGGTTTGCCCTTATAGTTAGAAAATGTATTGGTCTTTCCGTTAAAGCCCTGAAGTGTTGCCTCACGCAGGTGGTCGCCAATTTTAACTTCGCCGGGTGTTCCTGAAAAAGCAGTTGTTGAGAGTGTTAATGCAATGAATAATAACAAAATAAATAATGGCATGATAAAAGCTACTTTGTATATATCTAGACTTTACGCGCGTTAGTTATTGAGCCTGGATATGGGCAAATATTGCGTTATGGTAAAGAGAAGATGGTGTCGATTTAAGTTAATACTATACGGCATTATATTTCGTTTCAAATGGTTTTGCTAGTATGGTGGTAATTATTGAATTATTTTAACAGGTAATAAATTTCATTTTTTTTGTTTTGACAAAGTATCTATAAAAAATTATCTAAATAATGATCAGAATAATAACTGATCATTTTATTAATTCATAAGTCATTATATTAGTAATTTTTTATAAAATAATTTGTTATAAAATAAAAAAATATAAATTTTTAATATTAGTAAGGTTTACTGTAAAGGTAATTATCTTTGTTCGGTATTGATATTTGTGCTGGATGGTAGGCGGATTAAACCGTGAACTGGTTAACGGCATATTTTTTTTATGGGTGTAGTATTTTAAAAAAATAATAAATAATTTAGGATGAATGAAATGAGAAATATAGTATCTATTGGATGTGCGTTCGCTTTATGTGCATCATTTATTAATAATGTTAATGCGGCAAGCGTTGATTTCAGCTCGCAACTCGATTTAACTAATCTTCAATATCCTGTTGTTATCAATACTATTAATGGTAATGCGGCTGCGGATATAGTGCGTTTTGATCTGGGCACTGGCTGGGCAGGAGAAATGGAAATTTTGCTTGGCACCTCTAATTACTCTGATATTACAACAGCTCTTGGCTTTGCGTTAACAACTGACCCGAATGATGTTTTGTTTTCAAATCCCGATACATTTCTTCAGCTAGTTAATAGTACTACCACTACTACTGATTTCTTTAACGCAAATGTTAATGGATGGGTGTTTTATGCTTGGGGCAGTAATGTTATAACTGCAGGTGGCATAACAGATTTAACAGCAGCCTTTGCTCCTGCTTTAGAATTTAATCCAGCTGCGCATTATTATGCCTTTATTGCGGGTGGTTCTGTTGCACCTGTTACAGTTGATGTGAATCTAACTGTGAATTCAATAAGTGCTGTTCCCGTGCCTGCTGCTATTTGGTTATTTGGTTCTGGATTGCTAGGTTTGTTAGGTGTGGGTTATCAAAGAAAGTTAAAAGCATGATTTGTTTGTTAATTGCTTGTAGTTTTAGTGAGATAATTCTAAATCTGAACAGGGTTTAATTAACAAGTGGTTTTTCAGGGTAAGAAATTAATCAAAATACAGGCTGTTAGCAAGCAATTTTGCTAACAGTTTTTTAAGTAATCAATAAAACGCCATTAATTATCGTTTCGTCATTCTACTAAAAGCAGATGTGTCAAAATTTAGTCATAACTAAATTCCGCTTTATATACGTAGATGTCAGGTATCGAATTTGGTCTCTGCGTCTACCAATGCCTGCTGAGAAAGTCTTTGTCAGGCACGCTTACCGCACTTTCTAATAATAATTCATAATGAAAATATCCGGGTTCAGGTGTAATCATGTCCTGAGAATGCTGCTCTGGGCGTGGCTAACAGATTGGGCAGGGTAATGTTTAGATTGCTTTTAAGTGCTTTTTAGGTGTGTGGCTATTCATTCGGTATGAATACGTTAGTTAAATCGATTTATGGTAAAAATAGATCATAATTATGAATAGACTGTTTAATTCACATATTTAGTATATTAATATAATTTATCTATTTATTTGGTGGTATTAGTACCCTTCTTATATAAATTAGCAGGCTAATTATCTTGAATTTTATGGTTATAAATTGTTTTTTAAAGGCTAATTTGAATTATTTTTATAAAAATAATGATATTAAACAAATAATCTCTTTATAGTTGTGGAGAATTGTTTTGCGAAATGTTAGAAAGGTAATGCTGTTACACGTAAATTTCACTGGTTGAATCAGGTGTTGCCTAATACTGGTACAGCAGTGGTGCGAGTACAGGAACGAGTAAAAAAACACTGAATAATAAATATCATAAGATGAAAATTCGGCTTCGGAGGATCTGTCATGGTCTACACGCAAAAATCACCCGCTTTGTTTTTTATTGGGATTATCATGCTTGCTATCTGGTTTCTCGCGGATAGCGGAAATATGGCATCCTATATAGATCACCTGGCTGCGGGTAAAAAATACAAGTACTTATCTGAGTTAACTACCCTACCACTATATTTTGGCATTGTTGCCGCCGTTATGGGGCTTTGGCAATGGCTGGGTTCACATAGTGAAGGTCATTTGGATTATTACACTTCAACAATTGCAGGTGGAATGTTTATTTTACTGATCGCTATGTTAGTGCGCTGGTTTATAGCGCCAGAGATTGCTGTTATCAGTATGTCGATGGGTAAAGTGGGGGAGACAGGTAAGTACATCCACAAACTACTCGGACTAAATTACGTGGTTCTGGGAATTGTTACGGGCATTATTATTGTCAATGTCTTTAAGGTGCCTTCGTGGGCAGAAAATGGCGTTCGGTTATCACGTCTAGGGCTTAAGACTGGGGTTATTTTACTGGGCACCCTGTATAGCGCAGCAGAGCTGACTAATCTGGGTGGACTGTCCATCATAATGATTGGTTTTTTTGTGCTGGGGTCTGTTGGTATGGTGCTGTGGTTTGCCGCGCGACGAAATTTACCTAATTCCATGGGTGGCGTACTATCCGCCGGTATGGGGGTCTGTGGTGTTTCGGCAACTGTGGCCGCTGCACCGGTGGTGCAGGCTAAATCGGTAGAAATTGCTTACACCATTGGCACTATCCTGTTATGGGGTGTGGGCTGTATGTTCGTGTTCCCGATTATAGGAAATCTGTTAGGTATGAGCCATGTGCAATTTGGTGCATGGGCGGGTACCGGCATTCTTAATTCTGCTCAGGTGGCAGGTGCAGCACTGGCCTATCAGCCAGATGGTATTGAAACCCTTAAAGTAGCAGAAATTTTTAATATAACCCGTGTGCTGGTGTTACCCATTATCGTTGTCTGGCTGGCTGTCTGGTATGTTAAGCGTGAAGAGGGTGTAACGGAAACCGTTAAGGTATCTACCGTAATCTTCGAAAAGTTCCCAATGTTTGTTCTGGGTTTTATTTTGCTGTTTGCACTTTCAACCACCGGCATGTTTGCTCCAGCTAATCATTACAAGGGTAAATATTTTGGTAATACAGCCGAACAGGGATTCAAGGAAAGTAAACTGCTAAAAGCTGAGCAGGTCGCTGTGCTTCAGGCCGAAGCGCCTAAGATTCAACGTGATGATCGTAAAGCTGCAGTACAGCGTTTAATTGAAAATAAAAAGATCATGAGCATTGCAGATGATGATGCGGTTCGTGGCTTGGTAAATGCCAAGGTGGTTTCAAAGAAAGCCAATAAAATTCTCAAGGGTGCGCATAAAGCAGTGCGGCATACCGCGAAGAAAATTAAGGCATTCCGAAAATGGATAACCTGGTTGTTTGCATTTGGCTTAGTCGGTCTGGGTATGCAAATTACCGTAGGCTCCATGAAACAGGCTGGTGGGCAACCCGCTGTAATTGGTGGCATTGTTGGCTTTGTGAAAGCCGCGCTATCACTTGTCGTCGTCTTACTACTAATTAGTGAAACAATTTAATAAGAGGAACAGGATAATGTCTGAAGAACAGAAATTTGATCGAGGATCAGCACTATCAATATTTGGTAGTGATCGTAAAGAAGACTTCATGGCGCTTATATTTGCACTAATCATTGCATTTGGGGTGTTCTTCTTTATTTAAAGTTTTTAATCTATTAACCCGTGTCCGCCTGTAGGCGGACACGCTAAAGAGATTTCATAAATATGAATTCTGCACACAATGTTTTATTGGCCAGTCATGGCACAGAAGGTGCATTGGCGGCTGAACAAATGGCTTTTAAATTATGCGACGCAGGTAGCCTGTTGCATCACTTAATTGTTGTTCCAACTTTATGGAAAGGTATGACCGGTGATGACTGGTTAAATAACGGTTCAACCCGTGATACTTTTCGACGTTACCTGGAAGGTGAACTCAGTCGTGAAGTTGATGAACATATTAGCCGTGTGAGTCAGGCTGCCGAAGAGCATGAACTTGCATACGATAGCGAGGTGATTATTGGTGAGCCCAATGAGTGCCTGCTGGATGCGAGTAAAAAAAAGGGTATAGACTTAATTATCGTTGGTTCACCACGCCCAAAAGGTAAAAAGGGTTTGCGTTCACGTATGCTAACAGATTTAATTACACGAAATATTCAAGTCCCTGTTTTAATTGTGCCCTACCCTTGTGAGTAACGTGAGCACTTCTATAATATAATTATGCAAAAAAATAACGATACCGGAGCTATTGTCGAGAAAAATATAAACAGGGAAGATGCAGCATGGGCATCATTAAATACGCCTCTTTCTGTTAATGAGCTAATGAATTTTTGCCGGGATATAGAACGCATGTTTCGTATTAACCCAATGCTAGAATTTTCCAGTTGGAAGGCACTAAATGATAAGCAGTATTTATTTTCAGGAAAAAATATAAGCCAGGAAGAAGGGTTTGAGTTCGAATATAAATTAACTGTTACAGAAATAACAGGTGGTTTAAAAATTGAATATGATAAGGGTTTAAAATCCAGTACGATATTAAAAATAGAGTCATCGCCGCAGGGTTCTAAGCTTACTATTACTGATCACTATGAAGGTATGTCTAAAGAAGATCGTGAGGCGCATCTTAGTGAAGTAGATAAAAGCCTGGTCATATGGGCAAATTATTTACAGCAGTTTCTCATTACATGGCAACGCTGGTCTGTGTTTGGCTTATGGCGCTGGTATATGAAGTACATATGGCAGCCTATGAAGCCCATTAGCAGAAGAATTACCTATATGCTTTTATGGATAACCGTAGTGGAAGTTGCTTTAATAGTATTAGGTGTTGGAATTTATTTTGCTGAATATGCATAAGCAGGGGTTGATTGTTGTAGATAATTAAAACTATTTAAACTCTGTCACTGAGACGCAGGGGATTAAGTGATCTCAATTGTTGAGTGGGGTGGATCAAGCGAAACGGATCCATCGTTTCAGCAATACACTTTAAATATTTTTTCACTGCTGTCCCGTTAAAAGAAATTAGTTTATGTTTAAAGTGCATTGCTATGTGATTAACGAACGTTTCACTCTGATCGAGACATGAGTTGGGGGTGTCTCTAGTGGTTAACGGGACAGCAGTGATATTTTTTATAAATTAACATAAGTTCTGAAAGTCAAATTAACTCTAGGCATGTCGACATTTTTCATTTTTGGTAAACAGTGAGCCCAGTTAGTTTGGGTTTCTCCTTTCATAACCAGGAGGCTGCCCGTCTCTAAAAATAGAGACACCGTTTGCTTACTGGTTTTGTGTTTTAAAGAAAATTTTCTTTCAGCACCAAAACTTAGTGAAGCAATATTTGTATTTTTTCCTAATGAATCTTCATCATCACTGTGCCACGACATGGCTTCATCTCCGTTATGATACAGATTGAGTAAACATGAGTTATATTGTGTTTTAGTGAATTTTTCTACTATGATTTTTAATTCTAAAAGTTCTTTTGTCCACGCTTTAGCATGTTTGGTGGTATTAGAATAGGTATATGCGTAGTTGCTGTCACCATACCAGGCCACTTTTCGCTTAGTGGTAATTTCTTTGCCATAAATTTTAAGCTTATCATTACGCCACTCTATGGTGTTAAGCAGGCTATTTAAGTAATGCTCGATGTCCTGATGTGAAAGTATGCTTCCGAAGTAATTAACTTCACCATCACAGGGCAACAGGTTTAGTGTGGCATCATAATCAAATAAGTTCACTCTACTAACTCGATTTCCAGGCTGTTTAACAAGTTTACAGCTTCAGGTAGAGAAAATATTGCCCATTTAATCTCATTAAGATAAACATCAATATTGTAATTAATGGCATCTGTAAAATTGCTGCTGGTAAGGTTTGTTGTATGAAACAGGCTGTTTTCAAGATCAGTGTATTTGAAACTTGCGTTTTTAAAGCTACCTTCCCGAAAATCCACATCGTGTGCTTTACAATCTTCGATGATTATCTCATCTAGTTCAAGTCCAAAAAAGATTGAGTCATTAAGAATGCATTTATAAAATTTAAATGGAGAACATAGTTTCACACTGGGGAAAGCTACCTGTGTCCAGTCGATACCAATGACTTTGCACTCATCAAAAGTCACATCTGAAAATTTACTTTGTTTAATTTTAAGGTTGCTAAAGTTACACCTTAAAAAACAACACTCTGCAAAATTGCATTTTTGAAAGGTGGTATCGCAAAAATTGCAATCTTCAAATAGACAATCTTCAAAGTCTTTCATTGTTAAAGCTTCAGAACTTAGATCTAGCTCAGTAAATATTTTAGATAGATAAACATCAGTTTCATCGTTGATTATTGACACATTGCCTCCTGAAAGAGCTTGATATTATAAATGATATTGGTCGATGTCTTCTTATAATTTAAAAATTTTTATAAAATTCTATATGTCTGATGCCCGTAAAAGAGGCCTGTATGCTACTTTGATCAGACCTCTTTATCTCCACGGTGTGAATTCTGGTATATTACTAAAACTAAAGAGGCAGGTTTTCTTCATTCAATAAAAACTTTTGTAAATCTAAAACATTATCAGAATTAATATCTCCTTGCTCGAAGCCATAATCATAGTTGGAGATCTCCATAAATCGAGTTAACTCTAGTTGGGCTGTAGCTTCGGTTTTGCCGAGCAAACTATTTCTGTTGGTATCGGGCTGTTTAAATTTTATTACGGTTTCCTGTTTATCATAGTCGTGCTCGTGTGCCGAGGCGGAGTAGCAAACCGAAGTTAAGATAACTAATAATAGGTAGTTTTTCATAAAATGCACCTTTCGTTAAGTTATACAAATGTGCATTCAAAGTAACCGTATGTGTTAATTCTGGAAAAATCAGTTGACAGCACATTTATAGCGCAACCTCTGGGCGCACCTGGCAAATCCAAAAATCTGCTTACCACCAATCTGCTTACCACCAATCTGCTTCCCACCAATAAGTTGGTAGAAAATTGCGTTGGTAGAAAATTGCGCCTGCATTTTCTACATACCCACCATCCATGGTGATAACTACGCATTTTTTGAATTCACTATGCACACCAAGAGCTTACACTCTAAACGCACTTTCAACTGATCTTTCTAGGTTAATAAAAACCTTGGGAAGATATGATGTTTCTATGATGTTTAAGTAATATACACAAATATTTAAACAGATTTGTAGCTATGTTATTGATAAATATGAATTTAAAGTGGGTATTAGACTCGGTATATTAATTCATAACGTAAACTTTATTGGTGTATTACTGGCTCAAAATTTGGCTAATTTTCACCCGTTATCTTAATCTCCGTAAGAAAATTATAAAGCAGACGTTCTAAGGTTTTATTAAGTGATGAATTGTAATTGATATATATCGTGTTTTATCTAACACGCACCTCTTTTCATTTTTGTATGCAGTAAACTGGAATATAAGTATGCGATGTATATCTACTTAAGGAACTATTGATGAACGGCATTGGTTCAAATTTATTATTAGCGACATTATTAATGGGCCTTCTTGGTGGAGGTGTCTGGGTTATTCAGTCAAATATCGAAAAAAATGCACAGGCGGAAATCAGCCGTACCCTGACAACTATCAGGGATACAACACATTTAGGGGTTAGAACCTGGTTTAAAGATCACATAAAAGCGGGTGCCGCATGGGCAGAGACTCAAAATATTAAGGAGTCGACAACAAAGCTGCTGGCACAGGCCCTTGATAAAAATAGCTTGATCAATTCAACAGCTCAACAATCACTGCGTGAATGGTTTAAAACTATCCATAAAGTTTCACATTATCAGGGTTATTTTATTGTTGGGCCTGATAATATAAATCTGGCATCTGGTCGCGATGAACATATAGGTGAAATCAATTTGCTTAAGGGGCAGCAGGATTTCTTACAAAGTGTTTGGGCTGGTAGCCCAGCAGTTAGTTTGCCTGTTAAATCAGATGTTCCTTTAATAAATAGCAAAGGAGAGCTAGAAAGTGGTTTGCCAGCCATGTTTGTTGCGGCACCCATACGCAGTAAAAGTGGTGAAGTAATCGCCTTACTCATGTTTCGAATAGATCCTGAAAAAGGGTTTACTGATGTCCTCTTCCAGGGGCGTATAGGAGAGACAGGTGAAACTTATGCATTTGATAGCAAAGGGAAGCTTATTAGTAAGAGTCGGTTTGATGATCAGTTGCACGATATTGGGCTGATTTCTGATGAGGAGCATGGAATCTTAAATGTGGAACTGCGTGACCCGGGAGTAAACCTGATAGAAGGAAATAAAGCAATGGTTCCTAGAAATTCACAGCCACTGACATTCATGACTCAAGCAGCTCTTCATGGTGAAACCGGTACGAGTCTTAGCAAGTATCGCGACTATCGTGGTGTGCCGGTTATAGGTGCCTGGGTTTGGGACAAAAATATAGGTATAGGCATTGCGACAGAAGTTGATGAAGAAGATGCCTATCAAACATTAAAGGCCTCGCAACTTGCCTTAATTGGCTTTACGCTTTTTTCGTTTATTTTAATAATTGGCTTAACAGTGATTTATACAATTCTTGGTGAACGCAAGCGAATTGAAGTGGCTTTGCGACGTGCATCAGCTATTTTCGATAATACAGATGAAGGTATTGTCGTAACAGATCCACAGGTTAATATTATTTTAGTTAATGAAGCTTTTACCGATATTACTGGCTATACGCCTGAAGAGGTACTAGGAAGAAATCCACATTTTCAACAGTCTGGGCGTCACGATAGTAAATTTTATAAAGACATGTGGAAAATTTTACAAAAAGACGGACAATGGCGTGGACAATTATGGAATCGAAGAAAAAATGGGGAAATTTATCCTGCCTGGGAGAATATCAATATTGTAAAAAATAGTGATGGGCATATTACTAACTACGTAGCTATTTTTTCTGACATCAGTGTGCTCAAAGAATCGGAAGACCGATTAAAACATCTGGCGCATCATGATATTTTAACGGGCCTACCTAATCGTCTTCGTTTTACAGCCAATTTAGAGCAGTCAATTGAAGCAGCAAAGCGTCATTCACAAAAAGTCGCACTTTTGTTTCTTGATCTGGATAGATTCAAACGCATCAATGATACGTTGGGTCATGATATTGGTGATAAACTGTTAATTGAATTTTCAGAGCGTTTGAAAAAGTGTGTTCGTGCCGAAGACACGGTTGCACGTCTTGGCGGGGATGAATTTACTGTCGTATTAACTGAGATTTCACATGCCGAAGATGCAAGTCTAATTGCGAATAAAATTGTTAAAGTCATTCGTGAGAAATTTATTTTTTGTGGGCATACCATTGATACCTCTACCAGCATCGGTATCAGTATATTTCCTGATGATGCGAAAAATTGTGAAGAGTTAATGAAGGCCGCAGATACGGCGATGTATCACGCCAAGGCTATGGGGAGAAACTGTTATCAGTTTTTCACCGAAGAGCTGGCTACGCAAACAATTAGGTATGCCTTGATAGAAAAGGGATTACAAGCAGCATTAAAAAACAATGAGTTTGAATTATATTATCAGCCCCAGGTTAATTTAAGTAATGGAAAAATCGGCGGTGTAGAAGCTTTAATAAGATGGAATCACCCCAATCGCGGACAACTACAACCGGACGCGTTTATTAAAATAGCTGATGATTCAAATTTGATTGATATGATTAGCGAATGGGTTCTACGTACGGCTATTGATGACTACAAAAACTGGTCAGAGAAGGCCACATCGGTGCCAAGAATCACTGTAAATATTACAGGGCGTCAGATTTCTAGAGAAAAAAGTATTAAACACATCTTAGATCTTTTAGATGAACTAGCGATAGATCCTAATATATTACAATTGGATCTTGAGATAACAGAAACAGCACTTGAGCGTATAGATTACACGATAGATATCATTAACACACTTAAAAAACGCGGCGTTATGTTTGCCATAGATGATTTTGGTACAGGTCATTCATCACTAAGCCGGTTAAAACATTTGCCAGTAGATATATTAAAAATAAACCAGTCCTTTATACGTGATATATCATTTGATGATGACGATAAAGCAATCACTACGGCAATTATTGCAATGGCGCATAGCCTGGGTTTGCGTGTTATTGGTGAAGGTGTAGAGACAAAATCACAACTTGATGTATTGCATGAGCTTGTATGTGACGAAGTTCAGGGGTTTTATTTTAGTAAACCGATACCTGCTAACGAAATCACACCATTATTAGAAAAATCATTTATCTAAATAAGGTATGTATTCAAGTAAGAGTTAATTGCAGTGATTAATAGTATAAGTGCTAACTGAAAAACTGGCGTTGTTATAATCGACGAATAATCCAGTTAGGAGAGTCCTTGATCACAAATGAGGGCTATTTAGCTAAAAAATTAATAGCCTCAAGATGACCGGGGTAACGCTGTAATACTTGCTGATAAGTTTCTTTAGCTTTTTTATTATTACTGTTATGAAAATACGCCCTGGCAAGATACACCAGGATCGTTGCTTCAGAGGGGTAATAGTGTTTTATTTCTTCGGCATGTTTCTGTAGACTGACCCACTGTTTTAGATTTTCTTCACAGGTCATAAGACGAGTATGAGCAATATAATTAAATCTCGAAATTTTAATAACATTTTTTGTCTGTAGTGCGGCCTCTCTCCAGCGTGCCTGCGCCATAAGTGGCAGACTCATTCCTAACATAGCATCAATAGATTTTTTGTTAATTTTTATGGCTGTTTTATAGTGAGTTATAGAGCGTGAGTAATTGCCGGACAAATAATATAGCCAGCCACTGCGTAACTCAGCAAATTCATTAGGGGGTGTTTGTTTTAAATATTCTTCAATTGACTCAGCTGCAGCCGTATATTTTCCCGCAGTTTCTAATGTATAGCTGTGCATCCATGCATCATTGGCTGAAGCTGCATTTGATGAAATGAATAAAATGCTTAACAATAGTATGGGGTTATAAAGTATTTTTAACATATGTCTCTCACCAGTTTTTTTTGTAACCTGAATATATGAATATATTGTAATAGTCATTGTTTGAAAAAATGTTTTTATATTCCTCAAGCCCGGTATAAATATAAAAACTACTTTTGTTTTTATACTTCCAGTTTCCGCCTATAGATAATGCGGCTGTTTGCATGTCAGACAGGTTATATACTTTTCTAGCATCATGATCTACAGTAAATAACCTGTCTCCTGTAAGAAAAGAAAATTGAAGGTTGTCAAGGCTGGAGTTGTCAGTGTTTTTGACCCAGTGTGTCAGTTTAATTTCATAGGCCGACGTTTTAGTAATGCCGGGGCTTCTGGAGTCATTGGAAAGATCTATATTATAGTGACGAAATATAAGCCAGTCATATTGATCATTAAATGAAAATCCAAGTGTCGGTGTCCATTGTTTTACGTTAAATTTTTCAATTTCAGTATCAGATGAAGCATATTCAGAATAAGCATAACCCAAATCAGCATAAAGTGACTTTGTATAATTCATAAATGAAACTACAGGGTTAACTATTTTAAGTGAATTACTAATTCGTTCAGTTGTAACAGAAGTCGTTTGTGGCATGCCTCCCCCAGGGCCAGGTATGTTGTTGGATGTTTTTTTAACGGCAGAGTTTTTGCCTTCATGATAAGTGTCGATGGATAATGTAACCTTTCCAGGCATTGACTCCGGGTAAATATGATATTGACCACCTGCATACAAAATGTTATTTAAAATATTGTTTAGGTTTTTTTGCTCCTGGTAGATAAGCCCTGCGCTTAAAGAAAATTTTTCAACGTAATCAGCATCTATAAAAAAACTCAATTCTGTTTGTGTGTCAATAATTTCTGATTCTGAGAAGACACTTAAGTTAATGTTTGCGCTGGTTGAAACATACCAGGGGCTTTCATTGTCAGCAAATAAAGTATTGGGTAACAGGTAACTCAATATTAAAATAAATATACGTTTTCTGGTGTAATGTGTCATTTGTGAGGGCTTCCAATAATTGATTCATTCCATCCTGGAACCCCCTGATCGCTAATCAGACCAATATCGGTTAATTCAGCGATAAATACCTTTTCATTAAATTTTAAACTGTAAGCAATGCAGCCTCTATCCGGAGATAGTACAGATTCAGTGCTTGCAGGTGAATAGCTTTTTAATGTGTGAGTGGCAAGCTGTAACCACGCACTATCTTTTTTATTCCAGCTTCGTTGATACTGGCTATTAAGGCCGCAGCCTAAAGGGTATCTGATATGTAACCACAGTTTCTGAAAAAAAGTCATTGGTAACAGTGTTGCTGAAGGTGAGTCTGACCAGTGAGATGCTTTATCTGTTAACGGCGTCAGGCCATTAGCTAATAACCAGGTATCCAGTAAAATATCTTTTGGACCTGTACGATCATAAAACGCCAGTACGCCATTATTTTCTTCAAATGCTGCACTGGCACCACTATCACTAATTAAACGATATTGTCCCGTCAGTGTGACTTCTACATGCATTCGTCTTTCAATAAAATAATTAGCTGAGTCACATTTCATTTTATAATTTAAAGATCGCCCAACGGGCAGGTGTAAATTTCTGGCTAACGTGTCATTATTTTCAGCTGGTTGAATACGTTCTCCTTTTTCAGGTCGCGAAACTACCTGATAACTGGCTTCACTGGTATTATCAACAACAACACTAGCAAGATGAAATGCTATAGTAGAGGCTCCCAGTGTTGCATCAAGCTGTGTTTGCAGGTGTAAATGAGGTTGAGGAGATCGACCTGAATTACCGCACGCAGCTAATACCGCGCCTGGTTCAAGCCTGTCTTTTTCTCGAATTTTTATACTGCCTTGTTTTAAGTGCGCAAGTAAAACATGTGCCCCGGTATCAAGCCGAATTAAAATAAAATTACCCCAGTTATTTTTCACATCCATTTTACCGGGTTCGTTATCTATAAAACGATCATAAGCTCGAATAACAACACCATATGCAGGTGATAAAACGGGTAATCCAAAACAATAATAGTCTTTCAGTTCTAAACCATCACCAGAAAAGCTTTTGTTATTTTCAAGCATATAAAAATCAAGAGCATGTTGCCATGGTGGCTTATGTGTATGCTCGCCAAAAAAACCCTGATAAATTCCCCATTCACCGTAAAATGGTGCTAGTAGTGGAATGCTACCAATTTCACCATTACGTACTTTAGCTAAGCGTGCCCGCTCAAAATTAATTTCAGGTAATGCGGGTAGGGGTGCAAGATAGGGTGCAGATAAGCCAATGCGCCGACGTAATGCAGCAAGTACGGTTAAAGTAGTAATTAAAAAGGGAAATGCCATAACCGGTAAACCATAACCGAGCAATAAATTCTGTAAAGCAGTTGTGACTAAAGCGGCCAGTGCAGCAGATATCATCGCCACTATAAAGCTGTAAGCTCCGGGTATGGTAAATATACCGCCCACAGCCATTGCTGTAAGCGCAAAATTAAAACCACTCCATGCTGCAAGATTTGGATTGGTATTACCGGTTAACAAAATTAATAATGCATAACCTACGACATATCCGCCTACCGAGAGTAAAGCGAGATAGCGGGAGTGAAATACAATAATCAGAAATAAAACAAGGCCTACAAATGGGTTAGCCATGAAAAATATGGCACCCATTGCACTTAAGTAAGTATCAATACATGTATTAATAAAATTACCTGCAGGGGTATATGGTGCCAGGTAATACTCAAGGCTCTGGTAGCTTCGTGCTGCAAATGCCATAGTCATAGCAACAATAACAAAAGGTAAACTGAGAACAGGTAATTCGTCATGGCGCCACAATGCGGAGGCTAAAGCGACTGTCAGAAAAACCGCTAGTATGGAACCCAAAATAATAAGCATTAGCAGATAATAATCAAGCTGGTAAAATGCACCCAAAGAGAGTCCCACCAGTAAACTATTAAAAATGTGCATGCCACTGGAAATTTGTGGGAAGTTTAGAAAGCGGGCGAGCGCAAGTCCGGTAACGGCACCAATAAATCCAGAGATACCAAGGTTAGGGAAAAACAGGGTAGCCAGTAGAATAATCAGACCAGAGACGGGGTTATTTAAAAATAAAATAGTCGCATACGCTCTCAACAAACCCAATGTATTGTTGTGTAGTGAGCCTGCCTGACTTATGTTGTTTTTAGCCACAATTTTTTACGTCTTCCATTTCAAGGGGCTTTTTAAGTGCTCGGGTAATCTTTCCTGCGCGGTAACTACTGATAAATTCTCTGCTTCTCTAATTACAGAAACAGACTTATCTTCATGAACCATAACAACATTAGGTCTGTATTCGATAAACTGTAACCATTGAGTATTATTATATGCACCAACAGGGCTAAAAATAACTGAGTCACCGACATTAATCGGCGGTAACATAATGCTTGCGCGCAATACATCAATGTTCATGCATAAAGGGCCATAGAGAACCGTTTCTTCTGCACGACCATTTAGTGGTCGTGTAGGTGTGACATGGTGGTTGTACCAAAAAGAGGTAAACAGAAGATTAACACCTGCATCAAGTATAACGGCGTTACGGCCATCGGGAAGTTTTTTATTAGCGAAAACAGATGCAATTAAAATTTCAGCATCATCAACAACAGCACGCCCGGTTTCAAGAACCAGTTGTGGTCGAGCCCTGCCACGGGCAACCCGCTCTTCAGTATATTCAAGCAATACCGATGTAATTGCATCGGCATACTGCTCAATGCCTGGCACAATCTGCTCAGGTGGCAGGTAAATGCCCTGTAATGAATTTAGAGATGCAAAACCTCCACCTACGTCTATATATTCAATTTCACAGCCTGTCTTGTCTTCGACTGCATTCATAAATTCACACATGATACGAACTTGTGATGAATAGGCTAAGGGCTCAACAATAAAAGTTCCAATATGGCTATGTAGGCCGGTAAGTTTTAAATGATTACTCGAGGTAATGCGCCAGGCAGCATTCAATGCCTGCCCCGATTCAACATTAAAGCCGAAGCGACTCCATGGCTCAGTGTAGCCAGTATCAAAATTCAAACGCAGGGTAACTTTAATGTCTTTATTTAATTCATTGCTGATATCTTCAATTAAATACAATTCATCCAAATGGTCGATATGAATTCGGGCTTTTTCTTTGATGGCTGTTTCGAGTATGTTTCGTGTTTTATAAGGCCCATTAAAAATAATTTTTTCACCTGGCATGCCAAGGCTTCGCGCCTTTTCATATTCAAAATTAGAAACCACTTCAGCCCATGAGCCTTCCTGGTGTAACACATTACAAACAGCACCGAGGTAGTTAGTTTTATAAGACCATCCAAAAAGTACGTCTGGATAACGGGCCGTAAATACCCGCCTTAGTCGACGTATATTATCGCGTAATTTTTTCTCTGAAATCACATACAGAGGTGAGCCATGATCTTCTATAAGTTTACTAATTTCAGCACCATCAATATTATCTTTCCACTGGTGGTGTGTTGTTGCACCGAACTTGTTTTGTATGCCAGAACGTACCGGCGATATGGCAGGCTTTATCCAGGTTTTTTTATTTTCAGTTTCGTTGTTCATAATTTTCTCGTGAATAAAATTTTAATCGTTAATGCCATTAACAATAAGATTTTCGAACTGACTGATAGGTACGATAACTTCTTCTGCATATCGAATAAACATAATACCGGGCTCAAGTTTAACGTATTCTTCTGGTTCTTCATTCAGTGCTAATTTTATTAACGCAGCAGGTAAATTTCGCTTAACACCCTGAGAAAGATAAATCCACGCAGGAAATCTGGGGTTTATTTCCAGTAAGTTATAATTCCCCGTGGCATCTTTTAGTACCTCTACTTCTAACGGTCCACGCCATTTAATCGCCCTTATTAAATTACTACTTGCCTGAAAAAGCTTGTTATCTAAAACAGTAACACCGGCCCAGGCTTTTCCCTTATCTGTCAGGGCCATTTTTTTCATCATAACAGCGCCTATCATATTGCCTTTGCCATCACCTAGTGCTGCCAGATTGTATTCTTCACCTTTAACAAATTCCTGAACTAAAACTGGGAAGCCCCATTCTGCTGCAATGTCATTAAATGCTTCTGTGGCTTGTGCAGGGTTATGAGCAACTATAGCGTCATAAAATAGACCTTTCACAACAAGTGGGTAAGACCAGTTGTCATTCTGGCATTCATAGAAGAATTTGCTATTTGTTATGGGTTCAATTCTTGGACAGTTAATGCCGGCCATTTCAGATAACTCGACTAACTTGTCTTTATTGCGTAAGCGAAACTGTTCTGCAGTGGGTAAGAATGTTTTTATACCCATTTCATTGAGTACAGGATTCAAACGAATAATGCTAGGTAGCTCCGCATCAAGGCAGGGAATAAATATATCAATGTGTTCTTTTTCGTGAATAGCGGTTAAACGCTTAAGAAAGGTGTCATCACCAGAAGAAGGGTATGGAAGAAGGTAACCTGTTTCGCAGTACTCTTTTAGATAAAGTCCGGGGTCGAGCGCGTCATAACTCAGGCCAATAATTCGACCTGTGAAATCCGCAGATTCAGTAAGGCAGCGAGAAACAGCCAGGCCTGGGCCAGGGTTATCTGGTTTGGCATTCATGCCGGTAATTGCAACGGTGAGCTTATTATTTTTCATTAGTTCATTAGCTCAGATAAAGAGCTGACAAAGTCATTAATATCACGCTCAAGCTCATTGGGCTGAGCTGCGTAAGTCTCGAGAAGGATTTTCATAATTTCCTGAATATCTGAGACTTGCTGAAACAGTCGCAGAAGCTCAATGCCTGTTTCATTGACCGTAAAACTCTGGCCACTAACAGGGTCAAAAACAAAGCCGCTTTCACTTAAAGCAAGCCGGTGAAAGAGCGCCTCTGAATCTTCAATACTGGCCATGTCTATATCCTATAGTTTACGACTAATACCTGTAATCATAGCCCTAATTATGAGGGTAAAGATGATTAATCTTGATGCTTTTCTTTGATTTAGAGCAATAGAATGTTATGAAATGATAATTAAGTTGGGTGCAACCCTTTTATCTTGATAACAGAGCATTGCCATTAACTGACCCCAGGGTCTGATTTCCTATCTACGCTGAAATACAAGTTTGGTGGTTAATATTCCTTCAAAATAACTTTCAATAAAAATTTTACTATCGGATTGCTTTATATTAAAACCGGGCTGAGGTTCAGGATTTATTTTAATAAGTTTTAATAGGGTAGAGGGGTAGTTTATTTTTAAACTCACATGGTAGGGGTAATAACCATCGAGAAATTTTCTGTGGAAAGGGCCATTTTCCAGGCTTAATGTATTGTCAGTATTTGTATTAAGTATTTTTACATCAGCCTTAATGCATAATTCGGCCTGTTTCATAACATTATCCAGTTGAATAGACTGCCCCTTAATAACAGCCATCTTTATATTGCGCTTAGAGCTGATTTTGAAATTTCGAATATGTTTATACTGATAGACAATTTCTGTTGTGGGTACTGGGTCGAGGTGCTTATAGCATTGTTCAAGTGCTACCCAACCGCTAGTTATACTCTGGGTGTTAATTATCAGGGTGTTTATAGAATGAAGAACAGGTTTCTCAGGTGACTGTAACAAAAATGTTAAATCACCTTCATTGATTTTATCAGTGGAAATGATTTCATCATTATAAAACCATTTTTTCTGTTCAGGTGTCATTTCAACAGCTGCAGTGCAATGAACAGGAAGTAATAATAAGACTGAGATCAGAAAAAAATTCATAATATTGAAGTTAGTATCTGGCTGGCTACTAATTCAATTTTAAAGAATTTTACAAATGGCGCTACCCCTTATAGTAAAGAAAAAATCACGTTTTACAAAATGTAAGGCGTCATCATCCCCGGCATTGATGGGTAGTTAATGACCGCATAATGCATAAATTGAGGTCTGTGCCTACAGGAAAAACTCCCTAATATTCTCAAGCATGTTTTCTATCAAAATATTAATAACTATCCCGAGTTATCTGGACTTTTAACTGAACTCATTTCAGAAAACCCATCAATATCGGCGAATTCTTATATTGCTAATTAACAATTTATTAATATACTTATGTAAGAATGCATTTTGAAACCAGTGCGTGTATGTGCCAGATCGTAGTGATCGCTTACATTCGTTATTACCTCATAATGTGATTGAGGTTGCTGCAATAGGGTATGGGGCTGGTTTTAGTTGTATCTGCAAGCTGGGCAAGAAATTGAATGAAGTTATTTGGTTTCATGTAGGAGGTTTCAGCCAATGTTGGTACAAGGCCGGTTCGTATTGATTTTTACCGATATGAAGGTCAGTCAGGGAGATGTAAACGGATGGATTTGGTTAGCTGGGTTTAACCTGGAAAAATCAGTTGGCCGTACATTTATAGCGCAAGCTCTTGACGCGCCTGGCAAATTCAAAAATCTGCTCATCACCAATAAGGTAGTAGAAAATTGCGCCTGCATTTTCTACATACCCACCATCCATGGTGATAGCTACGCATTTTTTGAATTCACTATGCATATCAAGAGATTACACTTTAAGCGCACTTTCAACTGATCTTTCCAGGCTTAACGATCCAGGCGTGTAACCATGCACTAAAGTCATAAAATGAAAATGCAGTGACGAAGGTGTGTGGATGATTTATTAGATTTTAATTAAGGAATTACATAGTTATGACACAACTCAATAAGCTGGCAGCATTGAACTGTCGTTCGATACGCAAGAATCTCTTGCTATCATTTACTTTACTAACACTCTCTGCTTCATCGGGCGTAAGCCTGGCGTCATCCGAGTGCCAAAACCAGGGTTATCAGGGCCAAAACACACGCGGTGATAAGTGTGAGGGCCATCCTGCAGAAGTCAGGTTGTTATGGACTAATGATACCCATGGTTTTTTCATGCCTGTTTATCATGCAGAGCCTGACAATGTTGATCAATATGAAGGCATCGCAGCCACCGAGGGCAAATTAGGTGGTTATGCACAGGTGTCAACCCTGGTGAAGAAGTACAAACCCAAGCGTACTAATGCCCTGTTTCTTGATTCAGGCGATACCTTCGATGGCTCGCCTGTAGCTCAAATGACCCGTGGTGAAGCGGTTATTCCTGTGCTAAACGCCATGGGTTATGATGCCTGGGTTCCGGGTAATCGTGATTTTGCCTGGGGCAAATCAGAATTTTTACGCGTTACAAGTATGATAAATTTTCCAACCGTGGGCAGCACCCTTCGTCATTCCGACACGGGTGAACTGGTTTTTCCTCCTTATGCCATTATGAACCTACCCACTAAAAAAGTGTTGTTGATTGGACTGGTACATCCTCTGGTAACAGAAGGTTTTGCATTGGGTAAGCAGCTGGCCCCAGGTGGATCGCCTGATGCCTTTAATGTTGCGGATGAAATGAGCCAGATGGTGGCGGAACTTCGCGCCATTGAAAATCCTGACCTGGTTGTTGCAATGTCACATTTTGGAAAGCTCCAGGATCTGAAATTTGCCACCGAGCAAAGTGGTATCGATGTTATTCTTGGTGGTCATTCACATGACGTTTTTCAAGAGCCATCAGTGCTTCAGGGTAAAGATGGGCGCAATGTGATTGTTACCCAGGCCGGATCTCACAGCGTATACCTGGGCATGCTGGACGTTAAGATTGAGGCTAATAATGACATATCAATTGCTGGCTACGAAGTAAAGCGTATTGTCAGTGATGATGTTAAGCCAGACCCTGAAGTGCAGACAATTGCTGAAGCAGCCTATGCGCCTTTCAAAGATTATCTTGATCGGCAGGTGGGTAACACCAGCACCACTATCTTCCGTCGTGGTGACACTCAGTCAACCATGTCGAATTTTTTAATGGATGCGCTAACCGACACCTACGGTGCTGACATTTCCCACTTCCGTGGAATTCGTTATGGCTCAACCATTCCACCAGGCCCCATCACCGTTGGCGACGTATGGAACATGGTTTCACCTAACTTTGGTGATAACAAGGTTTATACCGGTGCTATCAAAGGTTCATTTGTATATGGCGTGCTTAACACACTACTCAACAGACAGTTCGGAACTGATCCGTACAAATGGCCGGGTGGTGATGTAATGCGCTGGAATGGGAATGTGAAATACACCTACCGTGCGAATGCCCTGGATAATGAGCATATTGTTGACCTGAAGATCGGTAACGATTACCTGGTGCAAAATGGTGTAAAAAATCAGGCAAACATCGATAAGGTTTACACCTTCGCAGCAACTTCACCTCCACCACCCGCACCACAAACCGCTACACCTGTCGCGGGTACGACCGCTGTGGATGAGATCATCAAGTACATAGAAGCACACCAGACGGTGTCTCCAGTATTAGACGACCGCGCTGTTCAAATAGACTAGTCGGACACACACCTTAGTAACACCTTAGTAAAATTAACCTGGGGTTGTACAGCCTGTGGCCTACTTTGGGCCGCAGGTTTAGTCTGGCTCCCTTATTAAATAAAAGTGTAGTAATGTTTAAAAAAATTTTTCGTCTGCATATGTTATTTGCTCTGGCCTGGGCAATACTCATGGTTTCACCTAACGTCCAGGCACATGAATCAATCGGCAGTGTCAGCAATGCCTTGCTTACCGTAAATGGACGCAGCGTGGACTATTTTCTAAATGTCCCCGCGGTGCTGAAAAAAACAATGTTCTCAACCACAGAGCTGGACTGGTATCGTGACTATTTCACCACCACAATCAAGCTGCGCAATGGGGACACCCACTGCAAACTAAATTCCATGTCACCTTTCATAACACAGAATTCAGGCAATGAAATCGTTCATCTTAATTACCAGTGTGATCAACCGGTGACATCATTAAATATAAACAGCGAAGCCTTTTTAGATCTGGATGACAAGCATGTGCAAGTGCTCAAGCTGGTGAGTCACAACGATCTGCGCCAGGTGCTAAATGAGGGCATGATCAGTAATAAGCAACGTGAAATGCAAATTGACAATGTACAGCAGGCAGGCTCACTGTTACTTAAAAGAATCTGGCGATTCATTAAGCTCGGTGCTCAACATATCATCACCGGCTATGATCACATCCTGTTTGTGATATCGATTATTCTAATCACCGCAGGTATGCGTGACACACTGAAAGTGATTACCTCTTTCACCATCGCCCACAGCATAACCCTGGCATTGGCTTTTTTTGGTCTGTTATCAATACCGGCCTCAATTGTTGAGCCGTTGATAGCACTCACCATTGTTTATGTCGCCTTCGAAAACCTGGTGTTCCGTCGCATTAAGCGGCGTTGGCTACTCACCTTCGTGTTTGGACTGGTGCATGGCCTGGGCTTTGTTGGCGTGTTGCAGGAAATCACCATGTCCCGAGATGAGCTGGTTAGTTCACTGGTTGCCTTTAATCTAGGTATTGAGTTCGGGCAAATTCTGATTGTGATTCCCCTGCTATGGGCACTTAAGTTAGTGCGTGAGCAAAACTGGCAACCACAACTAATCAGATATGCTTCATTGACCACGGGACTGGCGGGAATGGTCTGGTTTATCGATCGAGTTCCCTTTGCATTCCTGTTTGAAATGGTTACGGGGAGTGTGTAAATGTCGGCGCTTAAGCTCAGTGAATTAAAATGTCCAGCCTGGAAAGTGTTAATGTTAGTTTTGCTTTACGGGTACGCAAGCTTCACCTCTGCCATGGAGCTAGAGCAAATGCGCGCAATACCCGGCGTGCAAATGCTGGAGTCCCGTGCAAGCGAAGTAATTCAGGTTTATGGACAGGCCTCGAAGATTTTGCCGGCGAAGGGTACAACCCGGCAAGAAAAAAAGAAGCTACCGAGCGGTGACTGGTTACTGGTGTACACACCCGAACCCAACAAGTCCAACAACAAACAACAGGAAGGAAGCTTTTTCAAAATAGAAGATTTTTCTAGCCTAGTGTTACATGCCAAAGGAGGTGTAGGTTTGGTGACGGTACGCAGGAAGCCAGAAAAAACGACTTATGGTGTGCCTGAGGACCCCTACCAGGCGCATCAGGTTATTTCTGTAACGGCCAAACTGAGACAGCCAATGGCAATGAATGATCTGGTTAAACACTTTGGCGATAAGTTCAAAGAAATCCAGGCAGCGGAAAACAAACGTTGGATACGCTATTGGGTTATGCATCGAGAAGGAATTATGCCCCTTAGATTATATGCGGTTGATTTCGGAATAGACGCAAGCACTAAAGAGGTAATATCAATGGTAGCGAACGGGCCACAGGTGAAATTTGTAAGTGAAGCGCTGGTGGCGAGTTATAAAATATGGGAACGCAATATGAATGACTAATTTGTATTCGTTAAATTAAAAGTATTAGAAGAAAAAGAAAACGCAAATAAAAGTAAAAGTTGCGTAGGGTGGATCAAGCGAAGCGGATCCACCCTACGATAAATAAGAAGACAATAATTATTGTCAGTGAGTAAGCCAATATATTTATTTTTTATTAATAGTTAAAGCCATATTCACGGCTCCCAACATTCGAAAATTTACACCTATAGGGTTATGGTCAGAAGAACTGACCTTATGGGTTTGTTCTCGCGTAACTTCAAGCCCCCGGTAATAAACATGATCAAGCGCATAGCCAAACACCGTAATTCTATTATGCGCCTTATACTCAACAGCCTTGAGTGACAGCGTATCCGCCATATCGCTAACAATGTTCATGCGTTGTTGACTCCAGGTATTAAAATCACCCGCAACAATAACCGGGCCAGAGTGCTGTTCAATAATAGACATCATGCTATGTATTTGTTGAGCATAAACCTCAGTGCCCAGGGTGAAATTAATGCCGTGCAAATTTGCAACCAGTAGTTTTTCATTGCTATAGGCAAGCGGATAAAGGTTAATTAAAACAGTTTTAGGAATACGAATGACAGGCTCAGTTGTACGAATGCCACAACTAAAAACAGGTTTGATAGTGGATGCGGTTAACACACCTACGCCATAATCATCAGAATGAAACGCAGCATTCAAACGCCAGTTTGAATGCTGCTTGTTAAGTAGTTTTATGACTTTTGGGCTGGTAATTGCTTCCTGAAGAATCAGTAGATCCTGGGCTTCGATAAATTTTTTAAAGTCATCCGGCCAATTGTCTCTATTGGCTTTATAAATATTCCAGTTAAGAACAGAAATATTATTCGGGTCAAGTTGCAGGGTGGGTTCATCGAAATGGCTGAGTGAATGCTGAATTTTTTCAACACTGCATTCAGAAGATAACGGGTAATTATTGATAAAGCCGCTAGCATTAACAAGGTGTGTTTTGGGTGGAATTGAAACACAGCCAGCAATGACGAATAAGAAAAATACGAATGAAGAGTAACTAACGAGTTTATACATACCGACTAAACATAAATTAAAGAAAGAATAAACAGTTAAACACATAATACATTAAAAAACACAGGTATACTTCAAATAGTTGTCATAAATTATAGTAGATTAAATCTGGCATTCCAACCTTACACCATTGTTCTTATTTCAAGGGGGCTGCCCATTTCTATAGTGAGCTTCTGATTGCTTGCCTATAAGCTTCCAGCATATCAGGGTGCACAAGATAAAGGCCTTTACTTAATCGAAATAAATATCGGGTTTGAGTGGCGTAGCTCCTTAACTAAATATTCAATCTCCCAGTAATTACGCAACAGACGACTTCGCTTCTGAACCGGTCAGGGTTGGCACAGCACATCGTAAACATGCAAACGCAGGGTTTCCATTAGTTCGGCGATAGTTTCGTCTGTAGATTGGGGTCTAAAGTGGAATGACTGGGCCCAGAAATGGGCATTAAATGCTCAGTCGAGTGAAGTGTGTAAGTTTTTGCTAAGAATTTGCTTTCGGCAAAGCGGCATCCTAACGTAGAATAAGATCTAGCCATGTTGACCTCTCGGTAAGGTTGGTGTGGTTAGCGGGCTTGAGGTGTTCGTTGCAACTTGGGTCAGCGATTTTTTAAATTGTGGGCTCAGGGTTATATTTACGCGACAAAAAACCTTCGTGGTTAATAAACTCATAAACTCTAATACAGAATTTGTTTAGATGGCAAAGGATTTTTGTATGGGAATTTTTCCCTGTTTTTCAGACTGGTTGGGTTCTTGCTGGAAAGTTAGAAATGAGTATAAGATGGATTAAATGAAGTAATGATATTTGTCTCATATTAGCAAATCATTAAGAGGCACATTTTTGTTTAAATATACAAATAGGGCGCCTGTTGGGCATTGTGTCAATAGTTAAATGAATAAACAAGCACCGGAGTCCGAGGGATGAATTCAAAAATAGAAAATGAAAACGCAGAAAAGGTTGGCCGCCCTATTATCGAATGCTTAACTGAGGCTTATGTAACTTCTGATTATGGCTTTATGTCTAAAAATTTCCCAGAACTTACTATGGAAATAACCCAAGAAATATTTAACGAAGGAGTTAAAGACTTAAAACCAATGGGTAATGTTTCATCAATCGACTTTCTTGGGCTGTTTGATAAAACCGATGAGCAGGTATTACTCTGGAAAGTACGTTACGAAAAACTAGGGGGCGATGTCCTTTGGCATATATTTCTAACCGAACATGACGGTGAGCTAAAAACTACCGCAATATGTATTATCTAACCATCATACGAGAATCATTTAACAAGGCCATCAATTTGACCGCCTTACGCTGCGCTTAAGTTGGCAAATTATGGCGGCGTTAGGTTATGCAAGAGGATAATAATTGAAGATTTCAATATTAATTTTACTACTACTTATGACTGGTTATTCTCATATTGATCATGGTCAATACGTAATTCTCTTATCTCCTGAATTGAAATATAATGAATATGAATTCTTAAATAAAAACGACTATGGCGAAGACAAAAGAATATATTGGGCTCTATATACAGGCGGCCTGCCCGAGTTACATGAAGCTATAAATAATGCACTTGATAAGGAAGGTGGTCTATTTATGAAAAATTTAAAAGTCTATTATGAATCATGTACATAAAATAAAATTTGCAGTATGAAATAGACTCAGAAATCAAAAAACAGGCCTATTTCGCAGGTTAAATTTTAATCAATATTTAGGCTGAAGGTTTTTCTACAGCCTCGTTATATAATAAGCCTATTACAACAGCGAACAAGAATTTCCCAGAAGAAGCCATGAAATATGATGATGAAAATATCAATGAAATTGCAGAACATTATGAATATTTATTGCAGCATTCAAAGATAGTAAATAAGCTATAGACTTAGAATGTGTATCACGGCTGTTCCGTTTACGCGTTATTCCTGCGAAGTGATGTTTGTTATTTTCATGTTTAACGTGTCATTAAAATAGATTAAGCCTTTGTGTAATAAGCCTGTGGCTTTATTTGATTAATAATAAACGAGACTGTAGTGAATGTGTATAATAAAAAATGCTGTAAATTTAAGTTAATAACTTAAGAGAGATATAGCTCTGATAGCTGAGTAAAACAAAATAAAAACAATACAAGAATATAATGTTGCAGTATCACCAGATCCTGATGACTGGTTGGATCTGGACGAAGCCAGGCGGCTGGAGCTATTATATGCCTTCGTTGAAAAGCATGAAAATGATATGGAAAATGAAGCACAACGTATTCATGCTGCAATACATGTCATTGTAGAAAACCAACTAGCATTAAATGTAGAGTCAACTAAAGAAACTTACAACAGACTAGAAAGACAGGGCTTAAAGCGTCATGATATTATTCATGCTATAGGTGCCGTTATATCTGAAGATATTTTTAAATAATGAAAGGTGATAGAGAAAGTCCATTTGAAGGTTATAAAATGCGACTAAAAACTTACAGCAAAACGCTGGAAAAAAGGCAAATAGTAAATATATTGTCTAACAAATAAATAACATTCGGCCACTGCTGTCCCGTTAAAAGAAATTAGCTTATGTTTAAAGCGTATTGTTATGTGATTAACGAACGTTTCACTCTGATCCAGACACCCCCAACTTCATGCCTCTAGTGATTAACGGGGCAGCAGTGATTTTGAATGTATTAATTATAATTGGATACACAGCTTAAATATGGTAAGTTACATGAAAAAAGGAATTACATATGGTTCAACAAGCAAATTTCATTTATTTCTCACCCCAAACTACTGGTAAGACTGGTAAAGCCATAAAAATAGACAAAAATCTTTTTTTACCCTTTTTTTGCGGAGTAGATCCCAAAACCTATGAAGGGCAATTTATCATCAACCAAATCGAACAGCTACGCACAGCACCCGATCATCATACTATACCAGTAGGTAATGCCTATAGAGCACCTGATCATACGCAGCAATTACAAAATTTTAAAAATGCCAGGGAGCATATGTTAAGGGTTAAAAGTGCACAGATTATCTACCAAATTAAACAGGGAGTAGGTGATGGGTCCCCAACTGTCTATATCACTCAGATTCGAATAACCAATAAAGGTGATAATCAAGCTCCTGGATTTTATAGCAGAAACAAAATTCCTGGTGGTGGTCGTGGGCCAATTCAAAAAATGAAAGATGTTTCTCTCAAACACAGAACTGTCTATATAAATGGTTTATCTGATAGTATTGATGAGGCAATGAAACAGGCGGGTAATCAATCTAATGTTTTATTTTATAATCCTGCACGTGTGTGTAATGACCTCGGTATATGGAGTTCAGCACCTCAAACTTATATAACCAAAAATGCAGTTAAGGAGTTAACCAAAGGGCTGGAAGACCATAAAGGAGACCCAGTAAACTGGCTGGTTGAAGGAGAAGGTGGGGGCGTGCTAAATGAAGCCCTGAAAAATATGTCCGGCACATTAACCGGGCACAATTTTAAAATTACTAATCCAAAAACAAACACACCAAAATTATTAAAAGCCATAACAGAGAAAAAAGGTAACTTACCAAAAATGTTTTTGAGTTACACGGATAGTGAAGTTGCGTTAATTGCTGCAGCAAGTCATAAAGAGGCCCTTGCCCAGCAAATTGGTCTATTACCCTGCGATAAAGAGATGCGCAATAAAATTGTTGCTACAATAGATGAGAAGAGTAGTGGTGTATCACCCTTAACAAAACAGGCCAGTAGGCTTAGTTCTAAAAGCATTACCTTTGTACAGGCGTTGAATAATGCAGGGATCTATCGAAAGTGATTTATCCCGGCAATATTATTGGTCCGCAGTTTGATAAAAGCGACCTGGTTGATTTTAAGTTTAAAGGCGCTACTTTAACCCTTCTACTGCCGGAAATCCCCCTGGAAACACGTCGTATTGATGAGGTATCGACAATTAAGGATTTTAGCGATGTTGATACACAAGACTGGGAACTAACGTCCGAAGATGACCCTTGTTTTACTCTGGTTTCACAAAAGTGGAACTTTGAGGACGCTAAGACATTTGATGATATAGCTTCGTGCTGGGTGGAAATCACCCTTGTTGAGGTATCAGAGCAAATGCAACAATCACACATGATATTAAGTAAGTCCGCGCTAAAAAAATATTTTTTAGATGCCTTTGCAAGGGCGCTTGAAGGTGAAGAGGGTGCTAATATGGATAATCCAAATTGGCCAAAAAAAGACAATGCATTTAATTATAAATGCATTAAAAGAGAAAGCCTCGACTGGATGCAAATTGAAGTATGTTTTGCGACTGGCAGTCAACCCAGTCCCCTTGCGTTTATTCCTATTGATAATCGTTATGTATTAAATATTTCTTTTCATATGTCGTCAATGCACTATGCGGATCGAAAGAACCCTTATAGTGATGAGCTAATTAGTAAAATGGAATTTGGCCTTTTTGATGAGTATCTACAAAGTATTAATCTACGCTACACCTCTGAAACGCTTCAGCGTATTCAGTCTTTCAACTAAAGTGCATGCTATCCTTTGTTACAAGGAATGAAAGGGGTGTTGTCAATTGCTGACGCTAAAAAGCCCTGATTTTCGCAGCTAATAACCCTGTTACTGAATCATGTTCTACAATAAGTAAATGGGATATGGTGATGATTAAAGTTACCCTAACACTTCCGGAATTTAAAGTGAGTCTTAACCTCCAATACTTTATAATACCGACCTGTTATTATATTTAACCAATATCATAGTAGCCAGTATAATGAACCCTTCTTCCCGTCTTGGGCCTCGCCTAAATGCCATTCTTGAACTGGTGACACGGTTACAGCGGCAAACCCCTTACCCCTGTATTTGGGATTGCTGTTGTGATCATGGTTATCTGGGTATTAAAATTCTGGCTGAGAATTTGTGTGAGAAATTAATTTTTGTAGATCAGTTACCGCATATTATTGAGCAGTTATCCAACAAGCTTGCTCCTTTCTGCACTGGCAAACACGAACTGATTACGGCGGATGCCGGCGAGTTAAGTTTTGACTCACAACAACGACATTTGGTTATTCTGGCTGGGGTGGGTGGTGATAACATGGTGCAGATAATTAGCACCATTGAACATAATCACCCGGATGTTCAAATAGATTATATTTTTTGCCCAAGTTCAAGCCATAATGCATTACGTGATTATTTATCGGCTGAGAATTTTGGTCTGATGTTTGAATGTCTTGCCTGTGAGAACAGACGCTATTATGAAATTTTGTTGGTACAGGGAAAAGCCGTAGCAAGTGAATTACCCCGGGTGCCATTAAGCTGCGATATGTGGGAGGCGGATAATCCTGACCATCAGCGCTATCTAAATAAAATTAATGCACCAAGGGCATCAAAAAAGTCCATGCGAAAACAGAAAATGCTAGCTAAATGACAGGCAGTGATAACAGGTGTTGGTTATTCCTGGTCTACGCCTAATTTATTTTTACGAAACACCTCAACGGGAACACCTCCAACCCCCCAATTTTCCATGTCCACTTCGTCAATAACAACAAAAGTAGTCGCGGGTGTTTTATTAAGTATACGTCTAGTAAGTCTGTTACTTCATTTATAAGTTCAGCCTTCTGTTCTGGTGTTGTGTCTTCTCGAGTGATTTTTATGTTTACATAGGGCGTATAGAATTTCCTGTAATTAAATTTTTGTTCAATTGTTAAGCTCATAATTAAATACTTTTGAAATAATCTGCCACTTATCATCGACAAAAATAAGGCCCAGAAAATCAGTAAAAAATTTAGCTCCAATAGAGCACTCAACGCGAGCTAAAGCCGTCACTGAACCAGCAAACTCTATTGACAGAATGCGATCGTTACGTATTTCATTCAGACTAGCCGGTGATGGGCGCTTGTCTACAATCGAAAAATATTCTTTCATACTGTTGCGCACACGTATTGTGCCAACGGATGAAATACATCAGTGAAAATTGAGCTGTCACTGTTATAAAGCCCATCAAAATAGTTTGATATGACATTGGTAACCGCTATAAATTTTGCTTCCATGGCTGTCCTTTTTAGAAAATCCTCACCAGTTTCAGTTTTCTGTGTCTCTGTATCAACACTTTCTATCTCAAATTTCTCGTCAAGTTTGCGTAGCACTATATGTGATGCAAGTGAGCATGCGCCGGGTTTGTAATAAAGCCTAATTTTAAAATTCCTTACAATGAAAGAGAGAAAGGATATTGTACGCATCCATAGTTACACTTGTATACTAACTATGTTGAAGTTACTTAAATATGTGGTTACTATTTGGTAACCATCCAGAGGCCATAAAGAGTGATACCTAGAGGAAAAAATAAAGTAGTTCCTCCGCCAGAAGAATGCCCACTAACAAAGTGCCTTAGTTTTATCGGCGGGGTGTGGACGCCAGGTATCATCTGGTATTTAAGTCAGAACCCCAGGCGCTTCAGTGAATTAAAGGATGACCTTCAGGGTGTGTCGGCAAAAGTTTTAACGGCGCGTCTTAAAAAACTGGAAGCTGAGGGTGTTATTCACCGTGAAGTGCAACCAACATCGCCACCAACAGTTGAATATAGTTTGACTAAGTTGGGTTTAGAATTAAAACCGGCAATAGAGGCTATTGTTGCGATAGGGCATAGATTAAAAAAACTAAATAAATAAATAATTAATTAATATAAAAAGTCGTTATCTAATTAGCTGTAGAAATTAATCTGCACTATTTGATTTTGAATAAGTGACATAACTATAGAGTTCAGATATGGAATTAGCTAAGTGAAAAAAATTTTAGTCATTGGTTATGTCTGGCCAGAGCCTAAATCATCAGCTGCGGGCAGCCACATGATGTCGATCTTACGACAGTTTAAACAACAAAACTGGCAAGTTGAATTTGCGACACCTGCACAAGCAACAGAACATATGATTGATTTAACAGGTGAAGGAATTTCAGATAAAAACATTAACTTAAATTGTGACAGTTTTGATGCATATATTGCAGAATTAAAACCCGAAATAGTCATGTTTGACCGTTTTATGATGGAGGAGCAATTTGGCTGGCGAGTTGAAAAAAATTGCCCTAATGCACTTAAAATACTAGATACCGAAGATCTTCAATGTTTACGTCATGCTCGTCATCAGGCGAGTAAGGCTGAACGTGAAATGACCCAGGCTGACCTGTTTAGTGACATAGCAAAGCGAGAAATAGCGGCCATATTACGCTGTGATATTTCTTTGATTATTTCTAGCTTTGAAATGAAGTTATTAGTTAATACATTTAAGGTGGATGTCAGTTTACTTCATTATTTGCCATTTATGGTTGACTTGACAAAGTGCCCAATGACAACAACAAATTTTTCTGATCGTAAACATTTTATGAGTATTGGTAATTTTCGTCATGCACCAAACTGGGATATGGTGTTATATCTACAGAAAATCTGGCCTTTAATCAAAAAACAGATTCCTGATGCAGAGTGTCATATTTATGGGTCTTATCCTCCGCCAAAAGCGACGGCCTTAAATAATCCGAAAACGGGTTTTTTAATTAAAGGCTGGGCTGAAAATGCATTTACTGTGATGGAAGCATCTCGACTATGTTTGGCGCCAATAAGATTTGGTGCGGGTATTAAAGGTAAATTATTAGATGCGATGATAATGCAGACACCGAGTATTACCACATCTTCTGGTAGCGAAGGCATGCATCAACAGGAGCCCTGGCCTGGTGTCGTTACGGATGATATCACTGAGTTTGTAGAAGCGGCGGTTAAATTATATAAGGATGAAGAGGCGTGGATTGAGGCACAGCAAAATGGAATTGCTCTATTAAAAGCTCGATATAATGGTGATAAATCAGGCGCCCAGTTAATAGCAAAAATAACGCAAACAGAAAAAAATTTAGATCAACATCGTCTAAATAATTTCACCGGCGCAATGCTTAAGCATCATTCTATGATGAGTACTAAATATATGTCGCAGTGGATCGCAGCGAAAAATATAAACATCCCTGATGGTAGCTAACACATATTTCTAACGAAAGACTAACACAAGCTACTCAGTGAAATAAAATATATAAATTATTTCTAACTCACATAAAAATCTCGCACTAATGCGGGGTTCTCAAACATATAATATACCATTATCAAATCAACAATATTCTAAATAGGCTTTGTATTACTCTGAAAATCTATATAATTACTTAAATGACTTAGAACAAAAAAGCCACACTAAGAGAAATTACATTCAAATCAGTTTTTCTTGATGCCAACAACTCAAAATCATAAGCAATATCATTATATGTTGTGTAACTAGCGACGACAGACATGTTTTCTATAAGGCTTGCCTCAATTCCTATTGAAAATAGTTGTCCCGAGTCATCAGGTGACACGACAGCTAAGCCAGGGTTGCTAGGCTGCAAATTTACAATATCTGTATTTATACTAATACTTGGCAAATAAACGCCTATTCCGAAACGAAGTGCTAGATTTTTTCTAATGGTCTTTGCGAATATAAACTCTAAATCGGTCGATTTAATTGTTTGTGTCGCAAAAAAGCTTGATGTTGCAGTTGATGTATAAATAGACATCTTCCCGTGATCTGATGAAGATAATTCTGTCGCAAGATATATTCCTGGGCGTGAAAATTCAAATATACGAGCACCAATAAAAAAACCTTTTGACGAAGTAGAATCATCAAGGCTTGTTGATACAACATTAGCTATTGGAGGACGGACCGAGTTAAGGCTGGAAGATCCGCTACCAAACTTAAGACCTACATAAAGTGGTGATTGCTCACCAGCCTTAATAATATCGGCAATTGATAAAGTTTGATATGATGTTAATGATAGAAAAAGAAGAAAGTATTTCATTTAAATTCCATATAATAAAATTACTATTTTTAAGGATTTTCAGTGAATCTGAACTCGGAGCATTGTATCGTGTTTTACGAAATTAAGTAAGAATAATTTAACGACTCTTTTTACATATCGAAACCACTGGGGGAGATGCTTGTAAGTATGGTGGGTCGGGATAGCTAGCATCAGGTGCGGTTCTTATTTGTGTCTGTAAACATCGGGTTGTAAGTCTTCCAATAAGAGGCCGATATATGTCAGTACGAGTTGGATAACATAAACAAAACATCAGTAGGGTTTATGTGCAGCGAAATTTAAATACTGCTGATGGTAGCTAACGCATAATTTTAAGGAAAGACTAACAATAAGCTACTCAGTGAAATTAAAGGTTTAAGTCATAGTTGTTCGGTTAATCTAAAAAATGTCGTCACCCCGATACAAACATTACTCCGGGCTTCTGCTCCAAGCATTCCCATATTGTCCTATGAACTGGGTAGTTCATTACTACTTTAGAACCCCTTTCAGGCCATGCTTTGCACGTTTAAAATTTTTCCTGAAGATTTTATCGAAAATGACGAATTTAATTATTATTATGTTCCACTAAATTTCATATTTTTAAAAATAATGAAAACTGTGGTTTGTAAGCTTATCAAACCAGCCCCACTTTGTGGCTGGCTATTTACCACCGGTTCCAGATTCGCCTTTAGCTTTGGCCGTACGCAATACCGGATAATGCTAAATAAAAACTTGATCATGTTGGGCATTAGGCGTGTGGCATGCCAAACAGGCGCTTTCAGGTAATTCACTAACCACTGTCTTCGGGTCTTTGTGGTCTTCATTGGTGAAGCGGAAAAATCCCCAGTTTCCAGAAGCATTTGGGAAATGTTTTTTACTTTCCACCATTGCTTCAAATTCAGGGTACTCGCCCATAAAGTAATCGTTACTGCTAAATATTTTTTTACTGCCAATACTTACCAGCTCTTTAATTATAATAGTGTTATCATGAAAATGTCCTGCTTTTTTCCACGCTTCCCAGCTCTCTGGATCAATATAGACATTGTGAAATTCGGGAAAAGAAGGCTTGCCATTGTTTAATTCGTTAGGCGTCAGCGGTGTCCCTACATAAATCCATTCTCGATAACTCGTCGGTCGAATTAACTCTCCCTGGTTGTTAAAGTTAGCGCATGATTTATGAGAGTTCGCTTTGTATGTTGACGCAGCTTGTGTTGAAGTAACTATGTTCACCATTAGTCCTGTGAAAAGAATAATTGTTATAAAATAACGTACACTTTTACGGGGTTTTTCAATCTTGCTAATCACAGCATTCAATGTGGCGGCCGTAGTGTTATCGGCCTGGTCTAAAGTTACGGGGAAAATAAGTGACATAGTTAGCTTCTTAAATGTTGGTGCAAATCGCACGACTTGTAGTGTGTCGTAAAAATCGATACGATTGATTACTATTAATTCAAAATAGTTAATCGTAAGTACCATATGGGCAAATTATCACCGCTATTTTCTCGATTCACCCTAAGTGCACGAGTTTTCTATTCCGGCCTACTCTGTGGCGTTTCCGAATTCGATACCTCAGCAGGCATCGGGCATCTCCACCTGTTGCGCCAGGGTCGTTTAAAAATTTCCCAGCAAAACAAAAAAATGATTGAAGTTAAATAACCCCCAGTGATTTTTTACCCGCGCCCTCATCAGCATTGTTTCGAGGTGAAACATCAGGACGGTGCAGAAATAGATTTTTGTGCAGGTATGGGCAACCCCCTGGTGTGTTCGCTGCCCGAGGTAATCATCATTAGGCGTCACACCACTTGATTATCTTACCGACTGGCGAGTGAGCATTGCACAAACTTTGCTTAAACGTGGTCAGCCGTTAAAGATGGTTGCACCCAGTGTTGGTTATGGAAGTTAAATTGCATTGACGCGAGTGTTCAGCAAACGAGTCGGCGTATCACCTGCGGTGTGGTTTGCTTCTCAAATTAACAGGAGCGAATAACGTGAGCAAAAAACTTCAGACCTTAATTCGTTCTATAAATAGCTGCCAAATTTGTGCAGAACATTTTGAGCATAAGCCAAGACCCGTTATCCAGTTAAGTAGCAAGGCATCAATATTGGTCGCCGGACAGGCACCGGGGCTTAAGGTGCACACGACAGGCATACCTTTTAATGATGCGAGTGGTGACCGTTTACGTGAGTGGATGGGGATCAGCAGAGATACGTTTTATGATGCAAACAAGATAGCGATTTTACCCATGGGTTTTTGTTACCCGGGTCGAGGTTCATCGGGTGATTTGCCTCCGCGATCTGAATGCGCTGAAACATGGCGGCAACAAGTGTTAGATGCGTTACCGAATATACAGCTTAAGTTGGTTATTGGTCGTTATGCAATTGACTGGCATCTGGGGCAATTGAAAAAACGCAGCGTAACAGAAATGGTGAAAAACTGGCAGAGCTATGGCGATGATATTATGCCGATGCCCCATCCCAGTCCGCGAAATAACCGATGGTTGCGTAACAACCCCTGGTTTGAACGCGATGTAATACCCGTGTTACAACAGCGGGTTGATGAGCACCTGGGACTGCCTGCGAGTGAAATCCAAAAGTAAAACGGACCCAGATCATTAACTAGATTAACTAGATGGATAACTAGATGAACTAGATGGACACCCATAACAGAACTAGATGGACACCCATAACAGTAAAAAATCTAACTTTTAATTAAGCAATTTTTTTGGTGAATTTTTGCTACGGGTGTCTCGATAAGCTTCTCGATAAGCTATAAGTTATAACAAAAGAAAGCGGCATAAAGGGCTTTCTGGGAAGACTGTTATCATGAAATGGCAATTGATTTTGAGAAATACCTCATTCAATGTTTAGCGTACATAGATATGAATATGGTGCGTACTGGTGTAGTAAATTACCCGGGCGACTGGATGTATAGTGGTTATCGGGAGATTTAATCGCCTTAAGCACTGTATCTTTCGTATCAATAGTTATTAGTTATTAGTAATTCACTTATTTGCATTTAATAAATAGTCGGGAGTATAGTGCTTTTTCCTACTAACAGAACAGGATTATCTGGGAGGTTTCGGCAGTGAATAAATCAAACGTTTTTTCAAAAAAAAATCAATCGAGTGCGAACCCTTTGATTCGTGCAATGTTGCATAATCAATCGATGAAAGCGATTAAAAAATTTAGCATGACTTCTGTTTTATTGTGCAGCGTATTTGCACTGTCAACGGTCGCACATGGTCATGGTAGTGATCTCGAGCTGCAAATACTCGAGGATGTCAATCCGGATCCAGATATTGTGGAAGTTTACCTGGAAGCCGCTGAAACCGTAATCGATTTTGCTGATAATGATAGTGATTCCGACAGAGACGACAAAAGGCAAGCCGGCGGCAAAAAAGATGAACATGAGGGCACCCGTGTGTGGGCTTATAACGGCTCCATTCCGGGGCCGCTCATCGACACCAAGGTCGGCGACCTGCTGATTGTGCACTTTACCAACAAGCTACCTGAAGGCACCACTGTCCACTGGCATGGCCTTGAAACCCCGGCTGACATGGATGGCAGTAACATTGCGCAGCTTGAAGTTCCCGGCGACGGTGGTTATTTCCGTTATGAGTTTCGACTACTTACCGCGGGTACTTTCTGGTACCACCCGCATGTACGTGGGGATGAACAGGTGGAAAAAGGGCTCGCGGGCGCCCTGGTTGTGCATGACCCGAACGAAGACGCGGACATCGGCTTTCCAAAACACGAAACTACATTGGTGCTAGACGATATTTTGCTCGATGATCGTGGCCAGGTGGCGGAGCGTTTCCCGAGTGACCCTCTTGAGCGTGCCGCATTCCAGTTAAATGGTCGTGAGGGCAATATCCTGATGGTCAACGGCAAGCAGCTACCGACTGTGTACGCAATGAACGGTGTATCCCAGCGGTGGCGCCTGGTTAATGTCTCGAATGCTCGTACTTATCGTGTCTCGGTACCAGGTCATGATCTGATCCGGGTCGGCGGCGATGGCGGGCTGTTGGAGAAGCCGCTCACGCTGCCGCCCATCGAAATGATCACGGATCCAGATAATCCGTCGCAGATGATCTCGAATCCGGACCCCAATGTGGGTCTGATGTTAACCCCCGGCGAACGAGCCGATGTAATTATCACTCCACAAAAGCCGAGCGATGGTGAAGTATTTATCGAATGGCATGACTTCCCACGTGGCCGCCACAGTACCTTTTTCAAGCCCGATGGTAGCATCGGCATGGGCGACGCCGCGGATGACGGCAAGCGCCCGCCGATAGCAATCATGCGTATGCACTTTGTGAAGCACAAAGGCAAGAAACCGAAAGGGAGTGAATTTGTTCCCCCAGCAGATCTGCGAACTATCCCCAAAGTAGACACGACTGACGCCGCATCTCTGCCCGTAGTCTTTGGGCATACGCAGCCGGATGCCAATGGTGATATCACCTTTTTCACGGCAATGAAAAATGGTATGCCATTACCTTTTGATGCGGTCACGGCAACCGACGCCGCCGACGTATTGGTTGGCGAGACACGTGTATGGGAAGTCGTTAATCGTGCCGGCGCGGACCACCCCTTCCACGCCCACGGCTGGTTCTTCCAACCCATCGAGACGATCTATAAAGAGGCCGATGGTACGGTTATTGAACGGGTAGCCTGGCCCTACCTGGAAAACAAGGATACGGTGAGGATCCCCGCCAGACCGGGAGCACTGGGTACCACGACCACGGTACGTATGGCGGTGCATTTCGATGACACAGGTCGCGAAGGAACCGTGGCAGCCTATGGAAAACAACCGTTCCAGGGCTTCTCGGGTGGTTGGGTATTTCACTGTCACATATTTGAACACGCTGATCTGGGTATGATGTCGTTTTTCAACGTACGTTACCCAGAGCAGTAGTCTACTCTAACCAGGGAATCAATAAGCAAGAGGGTCTGGAACACGCCAGACCCTCTTGCCATTTTACGTCAACAGACTGCGCTATAAATGTGCGGTCAACTGATCTTTCCAGGTTAATTAGTGACAATTGATTAATGTCCATGCCTGCTATCAAGTGCATTACCATGCTGATCATACATACCGGATGCACCATGGGCTACAAAACCCAGGTTAATCATTTTCATTAAGAATGGATCTGATTCATTATCACCAACATCGGTATAATCTGTTGTGTAATAATTAGATCTTGTAGCGAATATTTTTTTAACCTGACTGGTTTCGCTATGAATATTCTGTAGTTCCCATTTAACTTTGGCAGAGGCAGATTTAACAGTGTAAGTTTTTATAAGCTTTTTATTAGCCAGCCATTGCAGCCTGATTTCTATACCGTCTTTATTCAGTGTGTATTTTTCCAGCTTCTCACAGCCATTGCCTGTACTTGAGATAAGCTGCATGGTTCCAATAAGTCCATTTGAAATCAACTGACTTTTTGTTTCCCAGTCACTTTTATTATGGCTGGTTTTTATCTCACCCGGCTCGTACTCTATACCCCGTTGGTGCTCATCAAAGTTTCTTACCATACGTAATTTGCCATTACTCATTTTTTCCCATACTTCAGTTATATGGGTATCACTATACTGGTGTGCAACCTGGTTGCTATTTCTCCATAGAGCCATGTGTCTAACTGACGCTGTCTGCTTTTCTGGCAGGCTGCTTGTAATTTTATATTGTGCCCCCAGTACATCTGTATTTATTGCGCAATTTGCAAAGCTATTATTAGACAAAAATATAAAAGATAAAAAAACAAGTTTGATACGAATCATTGTTATACACCTGATTGATGTGATGCTGATTAATGCAATGCTATAACCATGAAGGGCACCGGATATTCGGCCCGACGCCCTTCATTTAATACGCTCTCTATTACAGCAGAGTAAATTCCCCAGTATTAATCGTCTGAGCTTTCCAGGCCTTTAGCTGCTTTCTTCTCTAGCCTGGCTGAACGATTCATTACATGGAATACCACGCTCTGCTCGTTTGTGCCGCCTACAAGATATGCACCTGGACCTTTACCGTAGATTGAAATATCTTCACCTGCATGAGTTTCTGAACCAAGTGGAACCAGTGCTTCCTGATGGAAACCAGGCGTTTCTGTATCAACCGCAGTTAAATCAACTCGCCCCGTTGCATTTGGCAGACCGTAGGTTGCATCAGCATTTGTCTCGTTACCCAGGTCACGGAAACCACGACCATTTGTGTAACCCAGGGTTGTGTAAGGCATATTATCTGAAGCCATTGCAGGTGTATCAGAACCCACACTGACCACTTTACCCAGAATCGGATTACCACGTTTAGGATAACCTGCAATTGTGAATACATGGCTGTGGTCAGCTGTAACGATAATTAATGTATCTTCCATATCAACAGATTCAACCGCCGCTTTAACTGCGTTGGCAAATTCAATTGTGTCTGTCAGTGCAGTGTAAGCACTACCCGCGTGATGGCCGTGGTCGATACGACCAGACTCAACCATCAGGAAATAGCCTTTTCTATTGTTATCCAGAATGTTAATTGCCTTACGGGTCATTTCTGTTAGTGATGGCTCACCGGCGATATCGTTACCACGGTCAGCTTCGTATTGCATGTGAGATTCGTTAAACAGACCAAAAACGCGCTCTGTAGATTCTGCATCAATTGAATCAAAGCCTGACTGATCGAACACATAGGTGCCATTGGGATATGCTTCCTGCCACTCAGCAGTCAGGTCACGGCCGTCTGTACGATCACCTTCTGTGGAGCTACTTGCATCTGGGCTGTTGAAAGCAGGATCTTTAGGCAGGAAGTGACGACGTCCGCCGCCCATAACAACTTCCATACCATTAATGTATTTAGCCGTTGGGTAACGGTCTTTCAAATTGCTTTCAAACTCAACTAATTGTGATGCAATATCAACACAGCCCGCATCTACCGCTGCAGCAGGCATATCTGATACATCTTCCCAGTTACGATCAGCTGACTTGGCATAAGTTGCTGCCGGGGTTGCGTGTGTAATACGTGCAGTAGAGATAACACCTGTAGATTGACCCGCCAGCTCAGCCAGTTCCAGTGCTGTAATCAGTTCATTACCTGCTACCGTAGAACAATCACCACGAACGATATCTTCATCAACACCGATAACTCCTACGTCGGTTTTAACGCCTGACATCATTGCAGTCATTGTGCCGGCTGAATCAGGTGTTTGAGAATCTACATTATATGTTTTAGCCAGACCAGTGAAGGGGAACATATCGAAGCTAAGGTTGTTTTCTTCACCTTGCATACCTTTTAACTGACCTTCCAGAATACGTGCTGCAGTAACAGTAGACACACCCATACCATCACCAACAAACAGAATAACGTTTTTAGCACGTTTTTCTCCCGCAAATACAGGCTTGCTTTTTATTTTTTTTACAGCATCCATAAACCACGGATTGTTAGTCTGGTGATCTGGAATTACATTTTTATCATCCTCCGCATAGGCATTTGCAGAGCATGCCAGCGATATAGCACTGATGATTACAGCTTTTCTTAATTTCATCTTAAAGAACTCCTAAAAGGTTACATCTAAAGTAGTGAAGACTCAGGGCACAAGCCATTAATTGGCGAAAAGTAGATTGCACTACAAAAATGACAGAAATATGAAAAGTGTATGACTATATCGTTATATAGAATTGATATGTGCGTTACGAGGGGCATCCATATATGTCTGTCTAGATTCTGGAATTTTGGATGTCTAGCTAGATTTGCCAGGTTTGATGAGAAAGCGCATTGAGCTTTCCAGAATTAAACACAGAACGACTGACACTTGATGAAATTGAATTTAATGATATTGATTCCATCTATGAGTTATTTTCTAATGAAGAAGTAGTTCAGTGCTATGATCTTGAAACATTTAGCAACAAAAAAACTGTCCTACCAAAATTAGCAGGGCTGTTTTTATTTAGTTTCCTTTTCAGGACTATTATGGTCTGTTGCGTGTTAAAAACAGATCATTGGCGCCGTTATTGATCTCACCATCTAGCGCACCATCAGTATTTCCTACCAGATAATAATCTGTTCCACTGTCATTTACGGCAATGCCGTTGCTTCTATCCCAACTGGTCGTGGCACTCTGGACTAATGAAAGTTGTGCGCCATTTGTGTCATATCTTGCAAAGATAATATCGGTATCACCGGTGTTTGCCGCTGCAACACTACCATCGGTAAAGCCTGAGGCAAAAACATTACCCGCATCATCTACAGCAATTCCATTAAATGATTCACGATCGGATGACTGGACTAAAGCCGCCCACTGTTCCACACCCGCGGTATCAAATTTTACGATAAAAGCATCATCAAGACCGGATACTGCAGAGTCCAGAGCACCACTCCCTACAATATAACTATTACCGGATGCATCTACGGCTATTGAGTTTGATATATTAGTATACACAGAGTCACGTTGTGTTAACCAGACAACACTGCCATTAGAATTATATTTTTTAACATAAAATTCTGCACCACTGGCACCGGCAACAAGGGCTCCTGGTGTATAACCTGTAATATAAATATCATTATTTACATCAACCGCAAGATCGCTACAATCTTCGCCGTTACCGAGTTGTAGCGTTGAGCTGAACTGATCAATCCACAACATATTACCATCGGCATCTAACTTGGCTATATAGGCATCACTATTAAAGCTTGTGTTACTACCACCTAAACTGCCACCGGTTTCTCCACAAATATACACATTACCCAGACTGTCAGTGGCCACTGAAGAACCATGATCCGAGGCACTGCTGCCGTATTGTTTTACCCATAGCAGATTACCTGAGCTGTCGTGCTTGCTAAGGACTATGTCATAACCCCCCAGATTTGTTGCAGCAAGATTACCCTGGCTAGAACCAATAGCATAAACATTTCCATTGCTATCTATCGTGACACCATTGTAACGATCAAGTGCTACCGTACCAAGCTGTTGAGACCAGAGCAACAAACCATCCTGATCATATTTTGCAATAAAGCCATCCAGGCTGCCCTGTAGTGTTGCACCATTCACGCTTCCAAAAGTATCACCAACAACAACTAAATTACCCAGTGCATCAACATCAATATCGTTTCCATAATCTGTAGTTGTTGAACCAAGTAATGCGGTCCAATTAGATATAGTTGGTGTAACAACAATTGCGCTACCGACTCCACCACGACCTGCATGTGAGACTTGAGATAGGCCAAGAAAAGACAGCGCAGCCAGAGAAACAAACAATAATGGTTTAGTCATAGTGTTTTTCATTTTGCATCCTTTTATAATGTTTTGAAGGCACATTAAAAATTAATATTGTTAAGAGTTTGTTACAAACCTAAAGAAAGCTTTAATATTTTTTATTTTATTCACAAACATTTTCATTCAGGTATATAAATTTTTGTGTCTATTTTATTTTGTAAAATAAATATGCAAATATCTATAGGAAACTCTCCCATTTTCACTGTTTAATTAGTGGTTTCTGGATATCGAAGCAATAATATTCTTATTAATAACCAACACTGAAGTCAGGATAAATAGAGGTGCTCTAAATGCAATTCACACATCCGTTTTATACTCTGTACTCAGACGATAGATATGCGCAAGTCATTTAATGGATTGATTACGGTGGTTAAAAACATATCTTAAAGATAATCCTGGCAGTGCTCAGGTATTTGTATTTATCAATAAAAACTGCAGAAAACAGGACATCGTTTAGTCGATATCCCTGCAGAGCAAGGTGGTTTGTTTGACAGTGAAAACACCTGTAAAGAATCTGATGTAGTCACCGAAAAATAGAGTACATACGCAGGAAAAAACAACGCAATGATGCGGTTACCGATGGTTATCCAGTTTACAGCGCCTATGCAAAAGATAAAGAAAATATTATCCATGCTCAATGCTGGATGTATGCACGGCGTTATTTTATTAATGCTGAAAAAGAAGAGTCTGAATTCGTTATGCAAGTTCTGGATTTTGTTTGCACACTTTATTAACACGATCAAATCATTAAAGATAAAACCTAACAAATAAAGCCTGTCAAGATTATCGAGCAACACGCGGCAAGCCTATACTGGAGCAGCTTTTTATGAAGGCTATTTAGTATTGCTTCATATCAAACCTATCGGATTGATTTCTGATATATACTAGCTGGCGGGTGTAAAAAAATGACAAGCAAGGAAAATCAAATCCATGACCCTATGAACCAGGGGGTCGTATTTCATGTCCACGGTGTCACCAAAATTTACCAGATGGGTGAGGTTCAGGTGCAAGCCCTGCGAGGGGTTGACCTTGACCTGCTTCGAGGTGAATTTACCGTATTGCTCGGTGCATCCGGTAGTGGTAAATCTACCCTGCTGAATATCCTCGGGGGGCTGGATACACCTACCAATGGGCATGTGTTATACGGCAACAAAGACCTGACCCGTGCCACAGAAAAACAGCTCACCAAATACCGCCGTTACCATGTTGGTTTTGTGTTCCAGTTTTATAACCTGATCCCCAGTCTTACCGCGCGTGAAAATATTGCCGTGGTCACCGAAATTGCCCGTGCACCCATGCAGCCAGATGAAGCTCTGCAACTGGTTAACCTGGGTAATCGCATGGATCATTTCCCGGCACAACTCTCCGGTGGTGAACAGCAACGTGTGGCTATTGCTCGCGCCATTGCCAAAAGGCCTGACGTTTTATTATGCGATGAACCCACCGGTGCACTGGATTCTCAAACGGGTATCGTTGTGCTGGAAGCACTGAAACGGGTTAATCAGGAGCTGGGAACCAGCACGGTGGTCATTACCCATAATGCCGATATTGCACAAATGGCGGATCGGGTGATTCGCCTCACTGATGGTGTTATCAGCGACGTGCATCATAACGAAAGCAAACTTGAACCACGGGAACTCAGTTGGTGAACCCTGATGAAAGCCATAAATAAAAAGCTCTGGCGTGAACTCTGGAATATGCGCATGCAGGCCCTGGCCATTGCGATGGTCATCGTGAGTGGCGTGGGTATTTTCATAATGTCTTTAAGCACCCTGGACTCATTATATGAAACTCGAGAACGTTATTATCGCAACCATCACTTCGCCCATGTATTTGCCTCACTTAAACGAGCACCATTGTCACTGGTTAAACGTATTGAAGACATTCCCGGTGTGGATAAAGTTGAAACCCGTGTGGTGGCTTATGTAAATCTCGCGGTGGCTGATTTTAATGAGCCGGTCAGTGGTCACCTGTTATCCCTGCCGAATAACAGCCGCGGCCTGCTAAACCAGATTTACCTGCGTGAGGGCCGCCTGTTTGAACCGGGGCAGGATAATGAAATTGTTATTTCTGAAGAGTTCGCCCTCGCCCATGGGCTGCAAGCAGGTAGTAAAATACACGCCACCATTAATGGACGCCGCAAAGCGCTGACCATTGTCGGCCTCGCCTTTTCACCGGAATATATTTACCAGATTGCCCCCGGTGCCATGTTTCCTGATTATGCTCGTTACGGTGTGCTATGGATGGCCCGTAATCCCCTGGCCATCGCCTATGATATGGACGGTGCCTTTAACGATGTCACCCTCACCCTGAGCAAAGGCAATAATGTGCAGGATGTGCTCGATAGACTGGATGACATATTAAAACCCTATGGCGGTATTGGCGCCATTGCTCGGGTAGATCAACTCTCTAATCGCTTTTTATCGGAAGAGCTCAAACAACAAAGAACCACCGCTACAATATTTCCGGTAATTTTTTTCAGCGTGGCGGCATTTTTGCTTAATGTGGTGATCAGCCGATTAATCAGTCTAGAGCGTGAACAAATCGCCACCCTCAAGGCATTTGGCTACAGTGAGTTTGCTATCGGCTTGCATTACACCAAGCTGGTGCTGATGATAGTTTCACTCGGGATTATCGGTGGTATTGCTGCGGGTATCTGGATGGCTAAAGGCATGAGTAGCCTGTATATGGAGTTCTACAGTTTTCCCTTTATGGTCTTTGTACTCAAACCCCAGGTCATTATTGCAGCAACACTGATTAGTATGGGGGTGGCCACCCTGGGGGCCCTGTACGCGGTGCGTCAAGCCGCCAAATTACCGCCCGCCCAGGCGATGCGTCCCGAGCCGCCGACCGTTTACCATGCCACCCTGATCGAGCGATTTGGTCTGCAGCGCTGGTTCTCCCAACCGACACGCATGATCCTGCGCCATATAGAACGCCGCCCATTAAAATCCTTATTAACCATGCTCGGCATCGGTATGGCCACCGGTATTATTATGGTCAGCGGTTTCCAGGAAGATGCTATGGATTATATGGTAGAAGTGCAATACGGTATGAGTCAGCGAGAAGACCTTGTTGCCATCTATACCGAAGCTACTTCACAACGTTCGCTTTATTCTCTACAAAGCCTCCAGGGGGTGGAACACACGGAAGGTTTTCGTATTGTGCCGGCGAATCTGCGCTTTGAGCACCGCTTCTATCGTACGGTGGTCAGGGGCATCCAGCCGAATAGCAGCCTGCTGCGCCTGCTGGATACCGATTTGAATATTATCGAGCTGCCACAACAGGGTGTCATCCTCACCGATTATCTGGCTGAACTATTGCGTATTAGAATCGGCGACAGTTTAAGTATCGAAGTACTCGAAGGCAGCCGTCCCACTGTACAGGTGCCGGTTGTCGGCACCGCTAAAGAATACATGGGAGTCAATGCCTATATGCAACTTGGGACATTGAATCAGCTGTTACAGGAGGGCGATACCATCTCCGGCGCATTATTGAGTGTAGATGAGCGCTACCAGGCTGAAGTGTATAACAAGCTCCGGGATATGCCGCGCATTGTAGGCGTTATTGAACATGAGTCTTCAATTCGGGCATTCTACGATACCCTGGCGGAAACCATTTTGTTCTTTACCTTTATCACCGCCATCCTGGGTGCCAGCATTTCTTTTGGTGTGGTTTACAATAATATGCGCATTGCCCTATCTGAACGTAACCGTGAACTGGCCAGTTTGCGTGTGCTCGGTTTTGAACGCGGTGAAGTTGCCTATATATTATTGGGTGAACTGGCATTACTGACCCTGGCGGCGATCCCGATGGGTTTGTTAATGGGCTATGGTTTGTGTGCTTATATGGCCTTTAAGTTTGATACCGATTTATACCGCATTCCGTTAATACTGGGCATCAATGTTTATGCCTTTGCCGCCCTGGTGGTGGTTATTTCGGCCAGCATCTCTGGTTTTATGATCTGGCGTAACCTGGCGCACCTCGATATGGTGGCGGTCCTGAAAAGTAAAGAGTAAGGAGTCAATAATATGGGTTTACCCTTGAGCAAGCATCCAGGTGTAATCGTGATTAGCGTTATGATCGTCGGCTTACTGGTATGGGGTTTCTGGCCACAACCGGTATTGGTGGAGGCGGTTAGCGTCAGCCGCGCACCTTTGACTGTAACCATCGAGGAAGAGGGCCGCACCCGTGTTATTGAGCGCTATGTAATTGCCGCCCCGGTGGATGGGGTGGCTTGCCGAATTCAAATGAATGTTGGTGACAGTATCGAAAAAGGTCAGACCATTCTCAGTATCACTCCCCTGGAGTCACGGGTACTGGATCCCCGTAGCCGGGCTGAAGCACAGGCGCGTGTGGCTGCGGCGAAATCGGCACTGGAATCTGCCCGCGACCAGGCCGAATCGGTGCAAGCCGCTTCTGTGTTTTATACCAGTGAAGTAAAACGTATGCGGCCGTTATTTGAAGATGGCCTTATCTCCAAAGGTGCCTTCGACAAGGCCGAGATGGATGTACTCGCCGCCAATGCCAAACTACGCGCCTCAAAGCACGCCGTAGAAGTCGCCAGTTATGAATTACAGGCGGCAGAAACCGCACTTAAATATAGTGCCGGTACGACTAAAACCAATGTACAAATCAGGGTGCCTGTGGTTTCCCCCATCAGCGGCAAGATTCTGAAAATTCAACGTAAATGTGAAGGCCCGGTAAGCACCGGCGAAACGTTATTAGAAGTCGGTGATACCACCACCCTGGAAGTGGAAGTGGATGTGCTATCCGCTGATGCGGTAAAAGTTAAAGCGGGAATGAAAGTCTTATTCGAACGTTGGGGCGGTGAAAAACACCTGGAAGGCATCGTCCGCCTGATCGAGCCGGTAGGGTTTACCAAAGTCTCGGCATTGGGTGTAGAAGAACAACGGGTACTGATTATTGTTGACTTCACCTCACCCCAGAAAGAATGGCAACGCCTCGGCGATGGTTACCGCGTTGAAGCGCGCTTTGTGCTTTGGCATGATGACAATGTTTTGCAAGTCCCAAGTAGTAGCCTGTTTCGTTATCAGGATGGTTTCGCCTTATTTGTGATTGAAAAAAAACATGCAGTGAGGCGCATTGTTAAAGTCGGTCAACGCAACGGCTTAATCGCGCAAATTTTAGCCGGCCTTAAGGAAAACGAAATGGTTATTAATCACCCAAGTGATGATGTGGAAGATGGCAGGAAAGTCGTGATGAGGTAATGATTTATTGTGAAGGTTTTTTCTTTAAAACAGGAGAAAAAGTCAAAAAAGATGATTTGATATAATACCCGACTGTTAAATTGGTCAGGTATTTGACTAGTAAATTAAGTATAAATAATTAAGCGAGTGCCATGAAAACCGAAGTCGTATCAACACAAATAGATTTGCCGAAAGGCGTAATATTTAACGCTTACCCTGACAGCATTGGCCGAAAACTGGCTGATATAGCACGCATGCTCAAGATGCCTGAATTCAAAGATGTGTTTTCTTTGTTTTATATTCTGCCTACCGTTTTTAATAGCGATTTGGATCGTGGCTTTTCTATTATAGATTACGATCTCAATGATGAACTTGTTTCCGAGGAAGATATGGAGCTACTCCATGAACTCAATATCATGTTCAAGTTCGACCTCGTTTTGAACCACCTGTCTGTAGGCTCTCCGCAGTTTCAGGATTTATTGAAGCATGGGGATGAATCAAAATATAAGAACTTCTTTATTGATTGGAACGAATTCTGGCGTTCGAACGGAGAGATGGGCCCTGATGGTCACGTGATACCGGATGAAGAACATCTAGAGAAGCTTTTCATGAGAAAACCGGGGCTTCCAATATTGAAAGTTCACTTTCCGGATGGATCTGAAAGACCTTACTGGAATACGTTTTATCAGGAGGTTGTTTATCACGAGGTCACCGCCCACGGTCTACTACAGGCATTAGGGATCGAAGAGCTGACACACGAGGATGCGGAGAACATTGCCGCAATCGTGAATGATGTCCTGAATGCGAAGCAGGATATTAGCGAAATAGAGTTAGGTGACTTTTCCCATCACAAGGATGACATTGTTTCCGTTGTTAAGCGAAATCGCAAATATCTGGGACAAATGGATTTAAATGCACAGTCGCAAGAGGTCTGGGATTTTTATGATGAGACCTTAAAGAAGCTGCGTGACCATGGCGGCAAGCTTGTCAGGCTCGATGCATTCGCTTATTTACACAAGGAGCCGGGTAAGACCAATTTCTTCAATGAACCCGGCACGTGGAATTATCTGCAGAGACTGAAACAGATAGGCGACAAGTATGAGCTGATTGTCCTGCCTGAAATACATTCTGAGTATGGCGAAGGCATCCATGAAAAAGTGACTGCCAATGGATTTCCCATCTACGACTTTTTCTTTCCCAGCCTGGTTATTCATGCTCTGGAAAAGGGGACAAACAGGCATCTTCTACGCTGGATTAACGAGCTAATAGAGAAAAATATCCAATCGATTAACATGCTTGGGTCTCATGATGGCATCCCTGTTCTTGACTTGAAAGGTAAAAATAATGCCGGTGTCTTAAGGGAGGGGTTATTAAGCGATGAAGAGATCGACAGTGTCATCGAAACAATCATGGACAGGGGTGGGCGAGTAAAAAACCTATATGGCTCGGATGGTAAGAAAATATCGTATTATCAGGTAAATGCAACGTTCTTCAGTGCGTTGGGGGAAGACGAGCGAAAGTTGCGTTTAGCCCGAGCAATTCAAATGTTTATGCCGGGTACACCGCAAGTGTGGTATCTGGATCTGTTTGCCGGTAAGAACGATTACGCAGCCGCGGACAAAGGTGGTACGGCGGGGCATAAAGAAATCAATCGCACCACTCTCACAGATAGTGATATCGAGAATGGACTCAAACAAACCGTTGTGCGAGACCAGCTGAAGCTCATGAGGCTGCGCAATACTTCGCCTGCTTTTGACGGCGAGCTGACAGTCGGTAGTACAGATGGGCACCGCTTACACTTAAGCTGGAAACATCAGCAGTGTGTGGCGACGTTAAACGCCGACTTGCGCGACTATGGCTTTAGCATTACACATAAGGAAAATGCGAGTGACGAAAATGTGATCCGACACTTTGATTAGACGAAGACACGCTAGTGGGGGCAAGTTTTCGTAGAGGATTAGTATGAAAATACTGGCTACGGATTTAGATAGAGCGCTGTTCGTGCGACCATAGTTTGTCCACCGGAAGTGTTCAAAAATCTGTGTCAATTCATTAAACTACCCCTAATTAAAAAGGTATGAATATGGCACACTCATTTATTTATTTAGCATTCGCCTAATATCTTATGGAATAAAGCATTTAAATGATTCATCTCAATGTCGCTATCAACAGTACTTAGATTAAATGATTCCAGTCTATCGAACTCTGTTTCAATGAATTCATTTAAACCCGATATTGATGGCAATACTTCCTTCTCTAAACTAGCCTTCTTTTTATCTAGCAAGGATAGTATGTCATCCAGCAATGGTTTTCGATCTGATATTAGATCTAATACTTTTTCAAACTCTATTGGAGCCGCTTTTTTGTATTTCTCTAACCATTTAATAGCTAGCAATGGTCGAAGAACATAGAAATATTTTTTAAGTGGCACTAACTCAGTCTTCAGATAACCTCTGTAGTTAGTTTTCGCCATGCTCCTATAGTGATAGATGCCTTTTTCACATGAATATATTGAAGGCAATAATTCTCTTGCAGCATCTGCAAAACAACCTTCTTCTATATATACAATCGGTGATTGAATCCATTCGACAAATGCAGGGTTCGATTTCCAGAAAAGCTTTAACGCTTTTCGAATATCCCAGCCGTTTAAGTCAATGTCATCAACAATTTCATATTCAATAACATCACGTTTATACTCTAAATCAACATCTACATACCAGTCTTTAGGGTGTGCATAGATAAAACGAACATCGTAGTCGCTGTTGGGGGAGTCAAATCCCCATGCACGACTCCCGGATTCAACCGCAAGAAGTATGCGGACGTTATGCTCTTTTTCAGTCGCTTTTAGTCGACGTAATATTTCTTCTTTTATTTCTGGTGATATCATGTTGGTAATTCCGTAATATAATCGAGCTATAAAGTTATTGTTTATACATTTTTTATGAGTCAATATACTATGTGCATAGATTACAATGATAAACGTCCTTGTTCATCATATACTTATCGTCTATTTCTAGGCACATGCATTTTTAAAAATTCCATTTGATCTGCTAAGATCCGTCTATTCTCTAAAATCAAATATTCTGCATGGTTAGGTACGTAGGGGATTGCTATCAAAGGCATGCGTGCTTGCTCCGGTGTATAACAATCTTTTTTGTTATTACACGCTTTACAAGCTGTAATTACATTATCCCATATATCTGGCCCACCTTGAGACTTTGGAATAATGTGATCTCTTGTTAACAACTTACTATTAAACTCATTTCCACAATACATACACACATGCCCATCACGTGAAAATAATGCGCGATTTGTTAATGCAGGTGTTATACCCATTTTTTTCGAAACATTAGCTCCTTTAACAGACACAATAGAATTCAATTCCATCATGCTTTGTATGCCTGATGTTTGATTTACACCACCATGCACAACAACAGCAATTGAGCCTGCTTCCCATGCAATTTCATTACGTGAATATAAATTTACTGCATCTTTCCAATGTAACCAATCAAATGGTCGGCCACCAACATCAACTGCTAAAATGGCTTGTGTATCTAAAGTGCTCATGGCTCCTTTCCTTCGTTATAGTTAAAAGAAAAAATGGATATGTATTTGGCATTTAATCTGGCACCTCATAACGGGATCGAACCGCTACAGACGGTTTTGGAAACCGTTGTTCTACCATTAAACTAATGAGGCGCACTTGCGTGTGTGGGAACACGCAAATAGATAGTTGCAAAGCAACTCGAATTATCTTTTTTATGTTTGGCTCGCCGGGAAAGATTTGAACTTTCAATACCTGAGTCAAAGTCCGGTGTGTTGCCATTACACCACCAGCGAATAAAGTGGTTACCGTGGTGTACTTGCGTGTGTAGATGACACGCAAATAAATTATGTCGAAGACATTCAGTCGCGAAGCGAATTCGCCTTGTAAGGGCGCGGCTCTATCACTGAGCTACACGGCATGAATCTGGTGCGCCGGGTGAGATTACTCCGGGCTCCTGCCCTACGCCCTTCGGGCCATGCAGAGCATGTTATGAATTGCTCCAGGCAATTCATTCGAACTCACACTTATGAGGGCTTAAACCTCATGCCTCTGCCAATTGGGCTACCGGCGCATATATAATTTAAGTAATCAAATCCAGCATTAGCTGGATTTGATTAGTGAGTTGAATTGAAATGAAACATCCTTATTTCACACCAATTTTAATAACTTCCTGTAACACACCATCTAAACCGCCAAATACAGTTAGCTTGTCGATTTTTTCAGTGATTTTTTCCAGAGATTCCAGCTCCTTCAAACGTAACAGGATTGGGTTGTCTTCCATAAGACGCGCAGTGTTTAACAATGAGCGAGTCGCGGCTGTTTCTTCACGACGTTTAATGACATTTGCCTGAGCTGCTTTTTCTGTTTCTACAACCTGGTTCAAAATGTCTTTCATATCACCTGGTAGGATAATGTCCTTTACGCCTACGCCTTGAACATGGATTCCATATTCGGTAACTTTGTCTTTCACTGCATCAAAGATCACATGATCCAGTTCGCCTTTATTAGCCAGAAGAGCATCTAATGAGCGTGTCCCAATGGCTTCACGAATTGCAAACTGTAATTCGCGATATAAAAACTCAGTCACGTTAACTAAAGTACTACGTGCTTTTACTGGGTCTGTGATTTTGTAAGCGGCAGATAGATTCACTCGCAGGCTAACTTTATCTTTTGTCAGAATTTCCTGACCAGATACTTCCATAGACTGCAAACGAGTATCTACATTCTCAATTACGACCTTACGGTTGAACTTCCAGAACACATAAAGACCTGTTTTCAGCGTTTTAACCAGTTCACCATCGACAAATAACAGTCCAACGTGCTGAGCTGCTACTTCAACAGGTAAAACAGCTTCAATAATTCTTGAACCAATTTTTCCTAATCGAGCGTAAGCCAGTAGTGATACTTTATCTTGTGCAACTTCGTATTCCTTTTCGATGTTTTGCACTTCGACTTTAATATCGACAGGACCGCGCCAATAAAGCTGACGTGTTGCTGGAGATAATACAGAAGTTAGTTTTCCATCCATGTAAAGATAACCTACCTCATAATCACCCAGTTCAATGACCTGAAAATATTTATCGCAAAGTTCTTTTTTCTCTTTTACGATAAAATCTTCAAATGCATGTTTGAATTCGGCTTTAGTGATGTCATACACTTCAACATCTTTTCGTCCCAATAGATCAAACATCCAATAAACGCCGGGATCCATAATTTTCTCGATAGTTCGATTTTTCAAATATAGCCCGCGTTCGTGTTGTGCAATGACAATACGTTTAATTCCAAACATATTTATTCTCCTTTTGGATAATGTTAAATAACGCAGCAATTATGATCCGGTTCCTGTTTATTAGGATGCTACTACCGGCACTGTTAAAATGTATTCACATGAGTCTCCTAGTTTGATTAAAAAATAAATTAAAAATTTGGTTGTTAGACGTGGCGGCCCCACGTTCACTAAGCGGGTAAATAATATGTTCAACAGTTGTTCGGCATAATGTCAATGTGTTGTGTGATCCTTCACGGTTACACCTCATTAGTTGCAACACACATCGTTATACCAACAGCTTGTTGAAGATAATAAATACACAGGTTTAATAAACGTTGTGATCAATAAAATAACCGCAAGCAGTTTATTTATTATCACCGGGAGCCTTACCTACGTTGTGCCTTTCGACACGGGTTTAGAGCGGATTCGAACCGCAGGCGAAAGTAAACTTAAGCCTTTACCATATGGCCAACGTGAGAGGTTGGTCGAAGAACAGGAATTGAACCTGTAACACACTGATTATCAGTCAGTTGCTCTAACCAATTGAGCTATCTTCACTGGTATCAAAGGGTTTACAAATGTTTTGTACACACCGTGCAATCAGTTAGCTTAAGTGCGCAGGCAAGGTATACAGAACCTTAACCGCTAAACAAAAATAAACGTCTTCAATTTGGTACCGCACTTGCGTGTGTGGAAACACGAAAATAATAATGTCAACGACATTCAACCGCGCAGCGAAATGAGTTGTCTCACTATAATTACGGGTTGTGCGGTAAGTAATTGGTACCCACGGTAAGAGTCGAACTTACAACATCCTGATCCTAAGTCAGGCGCCTCTGCCAATTGGGCTACGTGGGCAAAAAATCATCAATCTCATTCCTTGTAGATTGATGATTCATCCTTTAAATCTATTTATCCTTTTACACAAACAATCTGCTTCAGTGTGTAAACGATTTCAACCAGATCTTTTTGTGCTTCCATGACTTTTTCAATAGATTTATAGGCTTTTGGTGTTTCATCAATAACATCCTTATCTTTTCGACATTCAACACCTTCGGTGGCTTTTAAGTGGTCTTCCATAGACACAATTTTCTTTGCCTGGGTTCGTGACATCACGCGTCCTGCGCCATGACTACAACTACAAAAACTTTCTTCATTCCCTAATCCTCGAACAATAAAAGATTTTGCACCCATGCTTCCCGGGATAATTCCCATTTCACCCGTTTTAGCACTTACTGCACCTTTACGAGTAACGATCACATTTTTTCCATAATGATGTTCGCGTGAGATATAGTTATGATGACAGTTCACAGCTTCCATTTGAGCTTCAAATGGTGTTCCTAAAACTGATTTCATCGCAGCTATCACTCTCGCCATCATTACTTCACGGTTAATACGCGCAAAATTCTGTGCCCATTCAACCGCTTCAACATAATCGCTAAAGTGATCCGTTCCTTCAGGAAGATAAGCCAGGTCACGATCAGGTAATTGAATCATCCATTTTTCCATGTCTTTCTTAGCCAGATCAATGAAGTGTGTGCCTATTCGGTTACCCACTCCACGTGAACCGCTATGTAACATGATCCAAACGCGATCGTTTTCATCTAGACAGATTTCGATAAAATGATTCCCTGTACCCAGCGTTCCCAGGTGATGTATGTTATTTGTGTTTTTTAACACAGGGTGTTTGTCCTGTAACACATCGAACTGATTTGCTAAAGGCATCCAGGCTTTAACAACATCATCTGGTGTGCTATTCCATGCTCCTTTATCACGTGATCCTCGCTTATGTTTAGATCGTCCATGTGGAACTGCTTTTTCAATTGCAGAACGTAGTGCTAAAAGATTTTCAGGCATTTGATGGGATGTCAGGCTTGTGCGTACCGCCATCATTCCACACCCTAAATCCACACCGACAGCACTAGGTATAACAGCACCAATAGTTGGAATAACGCTTCCAATCGAAGCGCCTTTTCCTAAATGTACATCAGGCATAACCGCTACCCATTTATGTAAGAATGGCATAGAGGCAATGTTGATTAATTGTTGTTTTGCTTGATCTTCAAACGGCACTCCTTTAGTCCATGACTTAATTGGTGCGCCATCAGTTTGTGTTACTTCATATGATTGTGAAGTCATTAGTCTTTCCTTATAAAATTTCAATAAATATATAACTTAAATTTATTAACTTTCTAGACTGCCTATCGTTTTATAAAAAAACATATGTACTCCTTATATAAATTAAATTGGTAGGCTAACGCGGATTCGAACCGCTGCTTCTATCCCTTATGAGGGGATTGCCCTTATCGAATAAATTTGGCCGATTATGCTATTAGCCTATTACAGGTTGGTTTAAATGGTACCCTTGGAGAGACTCGAACTCCCATCTTACGGTTTCGAAGACCGGCGCTTTAATCCATTAAGCTACAAGGGCAAAATCCTGGTGGGTCGCCCGGGATTTGAACCCGGACCGGTCAGATTAAAAGTCTGATGTACTGCCGTTATACGAACGACCCGTTTAATATGGTGTCTCTATGGAGATTCGAACTCCAGTACCGTGATAGAAAGTCACGTGTCCTAACCGGCTAGACGATAGAGACATTTAAATTTGGCGGAAGTGGAGGGAGTCGAACTCTCGCTCCGTGCTGCAAACAAAATGACTGGTTTTCAAGACCGGACCGAAATCAGTTTCCGTTGACGCTTCCTAAGTTTGGGGTGAGGCCGGGAATCGAACCGTCCTTGCGAGTGGAGATGACTCGCAAATAGATTTGTAGCGTTAGCGACTCCTGTTATTATCTGGAGCCCTTTACCGGATTCGAACCGATCTTTACGGATTACAAATCCGTTACATCACCAACAATGTTTAAAGGGCGGAGCGGGTGATGAGAATATTCCGGACTCCTGTCCTACACCCTTCGGGTCACACTTCGTGCGTTCAAATTGTTCCATACAATTTAGTCGAACACACATATCCAGTTTGGAAGACTGGCTCTCTACCATTGAGTTACACCCGCGAATAGTTTCATCAAAATACAATTTCACATTACACTTTGATCAAACCACTCTTTTTTAAGTTTGACTTTCTGCTTCAGTCTTTTGGCCTTTTCAGATTTTTCATGAATGCCACACTTACCTAAAAGTGGATGATCGTGTAACCAATTTCGCATTCGAGAAGAATGCTTTTGTTTTCTTTTAGCCATTGGCTTTACTCCATTGAGGTTTGGGTTGGTTCCTTAATTTATATAATTTCCAATAAAGGTTTTTATTTACTGTTTTTTTATGTGGTACAGATGAAACCACAGCTACATTGCGTGACATAAAAGTCTCCTGGTTCAAAGTTGTAATTTGGTCAGGGTGGCAGGATTCGAACCTACGACCTCTCCGGTCCAAGCGGAGTACTCTGATCAGACTGAGCTACACCCTGAGTGTGTGGTACCTCTACACAGAATTGAACTGCGATCACACGATTATCGGTCGTGCGCTCTACCTATTGAGCTATAGAGGTGTGGCGACCCTGACGTGACTCGAACACGCAACCTGTTGATAGACAATCAACTACTCTGCCAATTGAGTTACAGGGCCATTTTAAAATTGGTTGCAAGGGATCGAATTGAACGATCGTAGAAAGGTTTATGAAACCTTCTTGAGAACCAACACTCACCTTGCCTTGGTTTATCAATTTGGTGCATCGGCCTGGACTTGAACCGCACTTGCGTGTGTGGAAACACGCTGTCATAAATGTCGAAGACATACAGTCGCGTAGCTAGATCTTCAATCCAGCGCTCTACCAATTGGAGCTACCGATGCGTGGAGCACATGACAGGATTATTACGCGCATCCATGCGCTTCACCCTTCGGGCCACACTCCGTGTGTTAAAAAATGTTCCTGACATTTTTTTCAAACCTGTGTGTTTCTGTTTTGCAGACAGATGCTTAATCACTCAGCCACATGTGCTAAAAAAATTTGGTGGAGCCTGACAGAGTCGAACTGTCGTCATCTACTTGCAAAGCAGGTACTCTCCCAATTGAGTTAAGGCCCCATTAATAGCTGGATATAAATTAAGCACGCAGCTCAATACTGTTGTTCGTCCAGCTATTCGTACAGGTTTAATATTTCAGATCACCTCCTTCAAGTTGCTATCAATAAAAAGTAATTAGGTTGGTGATGACAGCTGCTCTTAAGGTTTTCTGTCTTAACCTGTGGGGAAATGCTCATCCCGATACACCTTTGTACCGACAATGACTCGGGAAAAGATCATTGTTTGTTAGTAAATTGGCGGAAGCGAAAGGATTTGAACCGCACTTGCGTGTGTGGAAACACGTAATCCATTATGTCGAAGACATACAATCGCGTAGCGACAATACGCTTCCATTAATTGGCTGGTAGGGTCGGACTCGAACCGACATACAACTGATTAACAGTCAGTCCGCCTACCAAATGGCGCACCTACCAATTAGTGGATGAGGGCAGAGGTGAACTGCCACAACTAAAAGTATCTGCTTTACAGGCAGGGGGGGCACCATTGCCCAGCTCATCCGCTAAACTAATTCACGTGCCACTTGTAATGCAGCAGCATGATTTTTATGCAATGTATTTATAATTGCACCATTTCGTAAAAAATATAAAACATTTTCATGGGTATACTTTTTTCGATTTTCAGGTAAGTTCATATCTGAAATTAAATTTTCAAAATGTATTTGAAGATTGGCGTTCATTATTCACCTCCAATGTATTTGTTAAAGATGTTTGTTATCGCCCGTAGTAATTACGGGCGATAACAAACCGTTTGTGGTTTCTCCCCTGTTATTTCAGGGGAAACAACATTGATTTTCATATCAATGCGATGGCTTTGAATATAACAAAGACAAACCCATCCACTTGATTGTCAAAATCCGGAACAAATTTTCCAAATTTCTTGATCAAATACATATCCGAATTTTTAAAAAACATTGCTCAATGGCAAGAGGGCATATCGCTCCTGCGCTTCCATGCGCCCGCTAAATACCCGTACATCCCGTACATAAAAAAACCCTCGGAGGCGAGGCCTACCGAGGGTTTTAATTACTCTTCGGAAGGCTTCGCTTAACGCATGCCTTCCATTAGTGAAGGGCTTACGTCATAAAACTATTATCTTGTGCATCAATGAGGCGTATCTCATTTGATTGATGCATGGGTATTAGATCTTTCCCATGTAACTTGCTCTGTAAATGACAGGTATAATTGCCCGTGCCCGACAGAGTTAATGTCGGCCTTACATGCCAAGTTGTTGTTTCAAATAAATACATTCAGTACCTTGTTAGCTCAATTTAAAAAATGGTGGACGTAGCGAGATTCGAACTCGCGAATAATAACAACCGAAGCATTACTTCCGGCCAATATTGTCCTTGGAAACGCGCGCCAGCTGACACCCGCTTTAGAGCATCGAGCCTGCATCCTCAACCGTACAGACAATATTACTTAAGTTATCACCAGTTTTATCTGGTCACCTTTATGTCAATCATTTTAGGTGGTGACACTCCATTCGCGTCAGTACGCCCTAAACCTTTTAAAAATAAACATTTATCACAAACATAAAAAAACCCGGTTGGCTGAAGCCTTCCGGGTTTTCCCTTGAGGCTTCTTTTTCAGAGGCCTCAAATAAATTAATTTGAGACCTAAGAAATATTTTTCTCGCTTATCGCATAATCACAACCGTTCATGCCCAACGATGCTAGCGCAAAGCGAAGCTGTTCCGTGGGTAGCGGTGCTGTAAAAATATTATGTTGTTTAGTTTGTGAACTCATGGATGCAAATATAATCTTTATTTTTTTAATTGCAAGTATTATTTTAAATTATTTTAGTATTATTTTTAAGTTAACGATTACTAACAAACTGTAAATAGATAGTAATTCTAAATTTAATTTATGAAAATGGTTGAAATATAAAGATTTAAGATGAAATAAAAAAAGTTAAATCAAACATGTTCAATCAAAAATTTTAAATTACTCAGACACCTTAAGTACTTAATTAAGTGGTTCTTGTTTTTAATAATATATATAAAATAGAAGATTGCAGTTTGGTCTGGGTCAAAAATATCATATTGGTGCATCGCCAATGGAATAATAAAAGCATTACTTTAATAAATGCTAATTTATAATATTCATAAATTGAAATGCCCCAGTCATCGCTATTGATGAAAATAAATATTCAATTTAAAATTGCTTTTTCTTTAACCCTCGATTAGAGTATATTTCAAATTGACATCAGTCATAACATCAAACAACCGCAGAGGAGATTAAAAATGAAATTTATTAGTATCTTTTGCAGGTCATTCCTTAAGTAATATTGCTCTACTCTGGCCTTATTTACTTTCTGTAATTAGGCCTGCCAATTCAAAAATAATTTTTTAACATATTAAATATGGAATTGGACTATGGGCAATCATATTCAAAATCTGTCTGCTCGCATAAATTTAATAGCGAACACGGATACCTGGATCGAAGAAAAAGCGATCCAACAACTAGAAAAAACAACTGAACTAGACGGTATCATTAGAGCCGCAGGCATGCCAGATCTACATCCGGGCCGTGGTTATCCTATTGGTGCAGTATTTTTATCACAAAACAAGATCTATCCTGCATTGGTAGGAAACGATATTGGTTGTGGTATGTCGCTGTGGAAAACTGATATTAAAACAAAAAAGGTGAAACTAGATAAATTTGAGAAACGTCTTTCTAACATAGATGTTCCTTTAGGTGATGATTGGAATGAAACGATTAAACATCGTTTAACGGATAAAGAACTAGACCAAACAGACTTTAATCGTACGTTAGGTACTATCGGTGGTGGTAATCATTTCGCAGAATTACAGCAGGTCACGGATGTTTATCATTCGCAGGTTTTTGACTCGCTAGATATAGATAGTAAAAGTCTTTTTCTGCTGGTGCATAGTGGTTCAAGAGGCTTAGGAGAAAGCATACTTCGAGCTCACGTCGAACAGTTTGGTCATCGAGGGCTTGATGTAGATTCTGTACAATTTAATGTTTACATCACTCAACATAACCGAGCACTTAGGTTTGCGGAGTTAAATAGAGAGTTAATCGCTGAGCGAATGCTGAAACAATTAAATGCAAAAGGTGAGTCGGTATTAGATGTAAATCATAACCTGGTTTCACCTAAGCTAATTAATAATGATGAACACTGGATTCATCGTAAGGGAGCAACACCTTCTGATTGTGGGTTAGTGATGATACCTGGTTCGCGAGGAGACTATAGTTACCTGGTGCAACCTAAGAAAGACTCCAGGTATCTTGAAGAAAGCTTGTATTCGTTAGCACACGGTGCCGGTCGAAAATGGATTCGTTCCGAATGTAAAGATAGGCTTTCTAATCGTTATAAAAAAACTGATTTGGAAAGAACTGCTTTTGGTAGCCGAGTGATTTGTAAGAATAAGGATCTTATCTTTGAAGAGGCACCTGAGGCATATAAGCCAATTACATCAGTGATTGAAGCCATGCAAGACGCTGATCTAATTACACCGATAGCACGTTTTAAGCCCGTGTTAACCTATAAGACTCAAGGAGGATGCTAATGATCTTAATACAATTATCTGCAGCTCAAGGACCTGCTGAATGTTGTCTTGCAGTAACAATGGCGCTTAAGGTACTAATTAAGGAAGCTGGGGACTTGAAACTTAAAGTTCAAATTCTTGAAAGTGAACAAGGCCCTAAAGCGAACATTTTCAAGTCCGTTCTTCTGATTGTAAACGGCGAAGGCGCGCTTGGTTTTGCTAAAAGTTGGGACGGAACAATTTTATGGAGTTGCAAAAGCCCTTACCGACCAAAGCATAAACGTAAGAACTGGTTTATCACTGGGTCTTATTCTCAGCATGAAGAGAACTCAGTGAATAATGACATTAGTTTTGAGGCATGTCGTTCATCGGGGCCGGGAGGCCAGCATGCCAACAAAACAAGTTCGGCAGTTAGGGCAATACATTTAGCATCAGGAATTGATGTTAAGGTTCAATCCGAGCGAAGTCAGCACGCCAATAAGCGGCTAGCGATAGCATTGATTGAGCGTAAATTACAGGCGAAAAAGAACCTGGAGAATGAAGCCCTAAAAAGCCTTAGGCATAAATCACACTACTCAATTGAAAGAGGAAATGCTATTAGGGTTTTCAAGGGAGATAGCTTTAATCATGAGATGGTCTAAGTTGAAGTTTTTGATTGAAGAGAGGTTCGCTGACTCCTTAAAGGGAAGATTAAATATCAACAGTACGGCCTACGGTAATTGCAGTTGTGGTCATGCGTGGATAACTCTAGACAAAGAAATAATAGCTAATTTTTGTACTCGTGCCTATTGGAATCGACAGTGTTACGACTATGAGAAAAGCCAGTATATTCATACTGATTTGACCGAAGAGGAAAAGAAACGATATAGGAATCAATTTATTGAGTATGGTGACTTTAGTCGCCAGGATCTATATCAGTCATGTTGGGCTTTTATGCATGACTTGACGATTGACGCTGCATTGGAATCGAACAATGTTTTGATCCAAAGTATTGCATTGCTAGATAAGCGAGTTGGGAAGCATCGGCTTAATAAAATTAATCCAGAAACATTACACCCACTAGCAAGAAAGCTTTTTAGCGAAAGGATATCGGCTGATAGAAATCTCAAGAATAGCTTTCTTGTTAAACATAGGGACTGACGTGGTCAAGCAAATTGGTACACATAGTTAAGCAACTTTTTTCAACACAGTCATTTCTTTTTCATATTGGTTAGGACTTTGATAATTCAAATATGAATGAAGTCGCTGGCTGTTATAAAACATGGAAATATATTCCAGTATATCTTGCTGTGCTTCATACCGAGTTTGATAATTCCGCCACTGCACACGTTCTTGTTTCAGGCTGCCAAAAAAACTTTCAGCAACTGCGTTATCCCAGCAATCACCTTTACGGCTCATGCTGCCTTTGAAGTCATTGGTTTCAAGTAATTGCCTGAATTCACGACTAGCATATTGAACACCGCGATCAGAGTGGTGAATTAACCCTGCTTCGGGGCAGCGTTGCCACATAGCCATCTTTAAGGCATCACAGACCATTCGTGCCTTCATACGTGAACTCATACTCCAGCCAACCACTTTTCTGGAATACAAATCAATGACAACGGCTAAATATAACCAGCCTTCCTGTGTCCAGATGTAAGTAATATCTGATACATAAACCTGGTTCTTTTTTTCGTAAGCGCCAACAAATCAGCATAACTAATCTCCACCCACTTTCGATAACTTAACATTCCAGGGTAATAGTTCTTCAAGCTTCTCAACGGTATCAGCATCTGCAATATTTTCTAAAATATGTCGAAT